>Ga0182030_10001899_pt1 | contig 43841 bp, 37 predicted proteins | sample 812S3MmetaG_FD_121299 | JGI IMG/M metagenome (GOLD analysis project Ga0182030, IMG submission 121299) | Permafrost microbial communities from Stordalen Mire, Sweden - 812S3M metaG (Illumina Assembly) | ecosystem: Environmental > Terrestrial > Soil > Wetlands > Permafrost | place: Sweden... | reverse complement strand
GACTCCATGCTGAGCGAGCACCAGTGCGAGGGGTGGTTGGAGGGATATCTGCTGACCGGTCGGCACGGGCTGTTCAACAGCTATGAAGCCTTCATTCGCATCGTCGACTCGATGTTCAGCCAGCACGCCAAGTGGCTGAAGGTATGTTTGGAGCTGCCGTGGCGCCGCAAGATCTCGTCGCTGAACTATCTGCTCGCCTCCCACGTCTGGCAGCAGGATCACAACGGCTTCACTCACCAGGATCCCGGCTTTCTCGATCACGTGATCAACAAGAAGGCCGATGTTGTGCGGGTCTATTTGCCGCCGGATGCAAACTGCCTCCTTTCGGTCTTCGATCATTGCCTACGCAGCCGGAACTACGTCAACGTGGTGGTGGCCGGCAAACACGCGCTTCCCCAGTGGCTGAGCATGGACGCGGCTGTCGTGCATTGCACGGAAGGAATAGGCATTTGGCAATGGGCCAGCAACGACCAGGGCGCCGAACCGGACGTGGTGATGGCCTGCTGCGGCGACACGCCCACATTGGAGATCCTAGCCGCCGTTTCCATCCTTCGCGAATACCTGCCCGCCCTGAGAATCAGGGTGATCAATGTGGTTGATCTGATGAAGCTGCAGCCTAAGAGCGAGCACCCGCACGGTCTAAGCGAAACGGATTACGATTCGCTGTTCACCAAGGATAAGCACATCATCTTTGGTTTTCACGGATACCCCTGGCTGGTCCACCGGCTCACCTACCGCCGGACCAACCGCAATCTCCACGTTCGGGGTTACAAGGAAGAGGGCACCATCACCACGGCCTTCGACATACGGGTGCAGAATGACCTGGACCGGTTCCACCTGGTGCAAGACGTGGTCGACCGCGTGCCGAATTTGGGTGCCAAAGGCGCTTACCTGAAACAGCAGATGCAGGACAAGCTTATCGAGCACAAGCAGTATATCGACAAACACGGCCAAGACCTGCCGGAAATCCGGAACTGGAAGTGGAGTCAGGGCAAAACGCAGAAAGGAAAACCGCTGGTGAAGAAGAACCATGCGTCTGACCCACACTAACGGCGGGTAGGCGAGCAAACAGGGAGCGTATATCGAACTGAAAGAAAACGAAGGAGCCCAAATGCATATTCAATTCCATGAAGAACAAGGAGGGAAGGCCCTTGTCATTCGCGTTAGCGGGATGCTGGAAAAAGAAGATTACGAGCACTTTGCACCCGAGTTCGAACGACTTGTCCGACAGCACGGGAAACTGCGCGTGCTATTCGACGTGACCGAACTCCAAGGCTGGGATGCCGGAGCGGCGTGGGAGGATATCAAGTTCGATATCAAGCATTTCTCCGACATCGAGAGAATCGCGATGATCGGGGCCGCGAAGTGGCAGCACGCCATGGCGATTGTCTTCAAGCCGTTCACAAGAGCCTCCATCCGATACTTCGATCACGCCGATGCCGCCGAAGCGCAAAAGTGGTTAAACGAGTCATAGCCATAACGGGTACAAATGAGCACGCATAACCAAGGTGACCGACAAACGCTGCCTGAAGGCGAAGTTGCCCCGGCGAGACCACGCGTGGCCGTCTCGGCGGTGCGCCCGGGCAATCAGGAACCGGAAATGGCACTCCCTCAAATGAATGCCCAAGGCCTTATCGACACTGCGAGGATGTTGGTCGTCGGCGACAAGGGCCTCCTGGCGATGGACGAAAGCAATCCTACCTGCGACAAACGATTTGCCAAGCTAGGGATTCCACAAACGGTCGAGGCGAGACGGGCCTATCGGGAGCTGATTGTGACCACGCCCGGTCTCGGTGAGTGCATCAGTGGCGTGATCCTGTTCGACGAGACGATCCGCCAGCAGAAGAAAGACGGCACTCCTTTTCTCAAGGTCATCACCGATGCAAGAATCATTCCAGGCATCAAAGTCGACGCCGGTGCAAAGGACATGGCAGGTCACCCGGGAGAGAGAATAACCGAAGGTCTGGACGGATTGCGCGACCGCCTGGCTGAATACTCTCACATGGGCGCCCGTTTTGCCAAGTGGCGCGCGGTGATCGCCCTAGGCGATGGCATTCCCAGCAAGGGTTGCATCGAGGCCAACGCGCAGGCGCTGGCCCGCTATGCCGCGCTGTGTCAGGAAGCCGGAGTGGTCCCCGTTGTCGAACCGGAAGTGCTCATGGAGGGCGTTCATACCATGGATCGGTGCTGCGAGGTAACCGAGGAAGTCCTGCGGACGGTATTTAACCAGCTTTATAGTCAGCGGGTGATCCTGGGGGCTATGATCCTGAAGCCCAACATGGTGCTTCCGGGATTGACCTGCCCCAAGCAAGAGACGGTGGACGAGGTGGCCGACGCCACGGTGCGGTGTCTCTTGCGAGCCGTTCCCGCAGCCGTTCCGGGCATCGCTTTCTTATCGGGCGGCCAATCCGGCGAACTGGCCTCGGCCCGGCTGAATGCCATGAATGTGAGATTCAAGTCGCGACTGCCGTGGGCGTTGGCATTTTCGTTCGCCCGCGCCATCCAGCAACCGGCTTTGGAGCTTTGGCGAGGCGAGGGATCCCGCGTGTCGGCGGCACAACACGCTTTGTATCATCGGGCCAAGTGCAACGCAGCCGCTCGCCGCGGCGAATACACTGTCGCGATGGAAAATACATGAGCTTCGCAATAGGTATCCCGCAATCCACGAGACCTGTTGCATGGCAACGACTATAGGAAAGCCGAATATGCAACAAGACACTGACCAAGCCCGACAAACAGCGCAGAGAAAATAGCTTATGTTACACAATCTCAAGGAACTCTACGGCAATGGTCTCGCCGCTTTGGATGGCGATGTCGGACACGTGAGGGACTTCTACTTTGACGATGAAACCTGGGTGATTCGATACGTCGTCGCGGACACGGGATCATGGCTGGCGGAACGCCTCGTCCTGCTCTCCCCTCTTGCTTTCGGAAAACTGGATCCGCATGAGAAAATGCTGCATGTAAAACTGCATAAAAAGCAGATTGAAAACAGCCCGTGGATAGAGCTACACGAGCCGGTTTCTCGTCATTTTGAGATCGAATACCACCGCTATTACGGCTGGCCGGCTTATCGGAACGACGGCGCGTCGTGGAGTCTCGGCAGCTGTCCCGAGAGCCTGCCTCATTCAAGAGACAAAATAGAGGCCCATCCGCAGCGGAACAGGGATGACCAACATCTTCAAAGCACTCGAGCGGTGACCGGATACCACATTCAAACGACCGACGGGGTGATTGGCCACGTCAGGGGCTTCCTGGTGGATGAAACAAGCTGGGAGATCCGCGAACTGGCCGTCGAAGCCGGCCACTGGTACTCGGGTAGAGAAGTCTTGATCTCGCCCGGCAAGATCGAACGAATCCTTTATGAGGAATCAACGGTTTTTGTGAACCTCACGAAGGCAGATATTCAACGAACCGGGGAAAACGAGGTTGCGCAGGCCGGGCCAGATCAACACTGAGCGGCCAGGAGTGAATCGCAGCGTTTTGTTCCCACATCCGGGTTCTCGCCACGTAGTGTTTGGCTCTTTCTTCGGCGCCCACGTCAAGCAAGACCTATATCATAAAATGGTCCTTCAAGGCCGGGAATGCCCTCGGTATTGACGTCTATCTCCATTCCACGTTTCTGTTGACGCTCGCTGCCCTGAGATTTGCTAACTGGCAGTCCACGGGAAGCATTGGCTCCGTCCTAGCCGGTGTCGCGTTCACTGCCGCGCTGTTTGGATGTGTGCTGCTGCACGAATGGGGACGCGTTCGAATACAACGTCAGCACCACCCGTGATGGCAAACGGTCGCATTTCTATCCGCAGGGAAGCGTTGGTTACAACTTCTCCAAAACAGAACAGCCCACGCAACCGCCACAAACGCGAGCCCAATCGTTCCGTTGTTGAAAGCGGCTATGCGCCCGATTCGAAAATCATCCAGAATCGTCGTTGCATCGCGTTTTCATTTTTCGCACTTCATTTTTCGATACCGTTGGATCAGGCTGTTCGTGGAACTGTCGTGCTTGAGCGTCGGCGTTGTCTCGCTCTCAAGCTCGGGAACGATTCGCTGAGCTAGCACCTTGCCTAGCTCGACGCCCCACTGGTCAAACGAATCAATGTTCCACATCACTCCCTGTGTGAAGACACTGTGTTCGTAAAGAGCGACAAGTTTGCCTAGAACCTCTGGGGTGAGCCGATCGGCGATAATGACATTTGACGGACGGTTGCCCTCAAAGGTCCGATGCGGCACAAGCGCTCCCAACGTGCCCTCAGCTTTGACTTCCGCCGGAGTTCTGCCAAAGGCCAGCGCCTCGGCCTGGGCAAAAACATTCGCCAAAAGAATGTCGTGGTGACGTCCCAGCGGAGTGAGCGCGTGGGCAAACGCAATAAAGTCACAGGGGATAAGCCGCGTGCCTTGATGAATCAATTGATAGAACGAGTGCTGGCCGTTGGTGCCGGGTTCGCCCCAGTAAATCGGTCCCGTCTGGTAATCCACCCTTTTCCCCATCAGCGTGACGTGCTTGCCGTTGCTCTCCATCAGCAGCTGCTGAAGATAAGCGGGAAAACGTTTCAGGTATTGTTCGTAAGGCAAAACCGCCACCGTTTGCGCGCCGAGAAAATCGTTGTTCCAAATCGACAGGAGCCCCATTAATACGGGCAGATTGGCCTCGAACGACGTGTTGCGGAAATGCTCATCCATCTCGTGAAAGCCTCTCAGCAACGCGCGAAAATTGTCCGGGCCAACCGCCACCATTGTGGAGAGACCGATGGCCGAATCCATCGAATAGCGTCCGCCGACCCAGTCCCAAAAGGGGAACATGTTCGCCGGATCGATGCCGAACGCGGATACCTTCTCGGAGTTGGTTGACACTGCGACGAAATGTTTGGCCACTGCCTTGGGATCGCGGCCAAGTCCCTTGAGCAGCCAGTCGCGGGCACTCTGCGCGTTGGTCATCGTCTCCAGCGTGGTAAATGTCTTTGACGAGATGATGAACAGCGTTTCCGCCGGGTCGAGGTCACGGGTAGCCTCCACGAAATCGATACCATCCACATTCGACACGAAACGGAACGTCAGACTGCGCTTACTGTAATGTTTGAGCGCCTCGTAGGCCATCACGGGACCAAGATCGGAGCCGCCGATTCCGATGTTGATGACATTCCTGATGCGTTTTCCGCTATGTCCCTTCCATTTGCCTGTCCGGACGCGGTTGGAGAATTCGGCCATCTTGTCGAGCACGGCATGGACCTCGGGCACGACATTTTTCCCATCCACTACGATGCTGGCGCCTTTCGGCGCGCGCAGGGCCACATGCAGGACGGCGCGGTTCTCCGTGACGTTGATTTTCTCGCCCCTGAACATGGCTGCGATCCGCCCGCTTAAATCGGACTCCTTGGCCAAGCGGACCAGCAGTTTGAGTGTCTGGTCGGTGATGCGGTTTTTTGAATAATCCAGATAGAGGCCCGCCGCCTCGATCGTCAGACGCTCGCCACGTTTCGGGTCAGCGGCGAACAGTTTTCGCAGATGCAGCTTTTGTATCCTCTTGTGATGGGCGCGGAGAGCCTTCCAGGACGGGCGATCGGCGAGCGGTTTGACTCTGATGGACTTATTCATGATTTTCCCGTTGATTCAGCCGCTGGCTCGGGCGGCATTTCTGAGCGTGTCGCTCTTGGTGGCAATCACCGCCAGCAGTTCGTTCCAGGATTTCACAAATGATTTCGCGCCTTCGTCCTGGAGGCGGGCAGCCAGGCTCCCTACGTTCACGCCGGCCTGGTCGAACTGGGCCACAACCTTTTCGCAATCACCGCCGTCCGCCGGCATGATCAGGCCGATTTCGCCGTGATCGGCGAAGGCTTTCAATGTCCCCTCGGGAATCGTGTTCACCGTAAATGGGGAAGCCAGTGCCTTAACGTAGAGGGTGTCGGACGCCTTGGGATCTTTGGTGCCGGTGCTGGCCCACAGCAGACGTTGCGGTCGGGCGCCGGCATTGTACGCGCGCAGCCAGCGCGGGGTGCTCAACAGCTCGAGGTACGCCTTGTAGATGCCCCCGGCAATGGCGATACCGAGCCGGTTGTCCAGCGTCGCCGGAACCTTGTTCATCAAGGCGACGTCCCAACGGCTGATAAATACCGAGGCTACGGAGCCAACCTGAGGATCAAGCCCGGCGGCGACGCGCCTTTCGATGCCGCGCAGGTACGCCTCGGCCGCCGCCAGGTAGTGCTCGCGTGAAAATAGAAGCGTTACGTTGACCGACACACCCGCAAAAATCGCTTCTTCGATGGCAGACAAACCTTCCTTCGTGCCCGGGATCTTGATGAACAAGTTGGGCCGCCCTGCCCGGCTGAAAAGTTCCTTGGCGGCGGCGATCGTGCTAGCCGTCTCATGCGCCAGCAGCGGCGACACCTCCAGCGACACCCAACCGTCCACACCATTTGTGCGATTGTAAACCGGCCGGAACAGATCAGCGGCCCGGGTGAGATCGTCCAGCGCGAGTTCGAAAAAAAGGCCCTCGCTGGTTTTCCCCGTCGCCAGCTTCTCACGAATCGCGGCGTCATAAGCGGCGCTGTTCTTGATCGCGTGATCAAAGATCGTCGGGTTCGAGGTCAGCCCCGTCACCGATAGTTCATCAATGTAGCGCTTGAGCGCGCCGCCGTCCAGCAGGTCGCGCGTGATGTTGTCGAGCCAGAGACTCTGGCCCAGGTTGTGCAGCTGTTGGGTGGCTTTCATGATGTTCGGCTAATTGTGCCCGCCCGACGCCCTGAGGGCCCGATCTTACGTCGACCGATCGCTGGTTTTGGATCGACCCTTAGTTTAGGCCAAAGATTACGGAGGACCTATGGGGTGTTACCCGCAATCTCCATCAGCAGTTACGCCAGACAATGACGCGTCTAATCCCTTTCAGGCCGGACTGTGGCGCCCCGTCTTGAGTTGGCGCCGTGTCGCGCGTGTGGGTGTGGGGAGGACGGGCATTGCGCAACGATCGCTTGGTCAGAATTACTTCGGTGAACGCCAACTCGATTGCTTTCACGATCCAGATCGACCGTTGCGGGTACGAATCGACTCCCTGCCCTACTCCGCTTTCGTAGATCCCCCTATTGGAGGCCCCTCGTCTGCGTGAAATTCCCCCAATAGCCCACGATCGGGATAATACCCCATAGCCATCCCCACTACTCCGCGCTACCCTTCCTTCCACATCCCATTCCGCCCATGCATCCATTTTCCCACGTCTTCATCCTCATCTTCACCCTCATCGTCATCGGCGCTCTTTTCTGGCTGGTCAACGCGTACATCCCGCTGAATGCCAAAAGCAAGACGATCCTTAACGTCGTCGTCGTCATCGCTGCCGTCCTGTGGGTCGCCTATGCCTTGGGGTTTATGAACTACCGCTGCATCGAGGGTATGCGCGTGTTTCACACCTGATTTGACATTCGCTGATCGCACGGGAAGGCCCTTTCACTCGGTTTGAACCTCCAATTGATTCTCCTTATCAATGGACGAAACTAAATGGAAGGTGATGTCATTCTTCGGAACCGCTCCGTTGATATTCGAGGCATGCAAGAGTCACCGGAGTGGTGGCCAATCACATCGATGACAATTCTCTATGAAGCGCGCGCGACTGCGGAAGGCGGACGCTCGGTGCGTTCGCAAATCGAAGACGGCACCCTGTCAGTCGATCTTGCGGAGTCGAGCTCGCGGGCGAACGTCCCCTGGTGAAGACGCCTAGCAGGTCACTCATGCGCCGGCGCCCAACCCAATGACGCGCTTCAAGCGCAGAAAGCGGTACGGGCTGATGACCCATGGACCATTCTTGCCTTTCGATCGCGGACAGCGAAATGAACAGCGGCCCGCCCGCCACGATTGTGTTGCCGGCGGCGCGGCAGCAGCGAGAGTTGGGCCTAGGCGGCGCACGTTAAATACCGTTTCCGTTTATTGGTTGAAAGGGCTGCGGCATGGGAAACTAATGCCGGTGCTCCAAACCAACGCCTATCCTGCCTGGTCGTGTATTCACTCCTGAAGCTGTTCCTTCGGTCCGTTTTTCCCGCAGCGGCGGCGGACTGGATTCTCCTCGGCGCGGACTTGCTTGCGTTGGCGACGATCCCGTCAGTGCTGGTGCAGCGGCGGGAACGGCCGCTCGCAGCGTTGAGCTGGATTCTCGCGTTGCTCGCGATTCCGTTTGGTGGCGTGGTCGGGTGGTGGTTGCTCGGTCGCACGCACCTGCTGAGGCATGTTCGCAAGCGCAAGCGCTCGGGCCAACGGATGGACGCGGAGCATCCCGAGGCGCCGCCGCGCCCGCTGGAAATCCCGCGCGTGATCCGTGAGATCCTGCCCTTTGCATTGCATGGCGACCGGCGCTGGACCGAGGGCGTTTTCCCGCCGGCTGATGCGACAAACGTGAGCGTGTTGGAAGGCGGCGCCGAGGCTTTCTCGGCGATCGAAGCGGCCATCTCCGCAGCCCGCACGGAAATTCGGGCGCTATTTTACATCTGGCAGACGGATGAAACCGGTCGACGGGTCGCCGAACGAATTGCCGAGCGGGCGCGGGCGGGTGTCAAGGTTCGCATCCTCGTGGACGGGGTCGGCAGCCGCCCGTTTCTGCGCGAGCTCGCGAAGCCGTTGCGCGCGGCCGGGGTCGAGGTGGCCGGCTTTCTGCCGGCTGATTTTCGGCCGTGGGCGCCGACTTTCAATTTTCGTAATCACCGTAAACTGCTACTCGTGGACGACCGGATGGGTTTCATCGGCGGCATGAACATCGGCCGCGAATACGAACGCGAATGGAGCGACCAATGCGTCCGGCTCCAAGGGCGGGTGTTAGAGAATCTTGACGCGGTTTTTCAGGAAGACTGGCTGTTTGTGACTAATCGAACGATCGGCGACATGCCCCGCCCGGCGGCGTCCGAGCCTACCGCGGCCACAGCACTCTGCACCGTGATCGCCAGCGGGCCGGATCGCGAGGAACACCGTGTGCGCGACGGCTTTTTTCTCGCGATCACAAATGCGCAGCGCCGCGTCTGGCTCGCGAGCCCCTATTTCATTCCCGACGCTTCGCTGATCGATGCGCTTCGCGCTGCCGCTTTGCGTGGGTTGGACGTGCGCATCCTCACACCACGACAGAACGACGTGTGGCTGGCAGCGCTCGCCTCGCGCTCCTGCCACGGCCAGTTGAAGCGGGCGGGCGCACGGATTTTTGAATACCTCCCGCGATTCCTGCACACGAAGAATCTGATCGTTGACGATGACCTGTCGGTCGTCGGGAGCGCTAATGTGGATACGCGGAGCTTTCGGCTGAATTTCGAACTAACGTGCTTCATCGCCTCGGCGGAGGTCAACGCCACCCTAACATCTATCTTTGAGCGTTATTGCCGCGAAAGTGCTGAGATCAGCCAGGTCGACTTGGAGCAAAAGGGAGTCGTGATCAAATGCCTCGAGTCGGGCGCGAATCTCCTTAGTCCGTTGCTCTGAAGCGGCGTATTCCATACAAACGCGCAGAGCGGGCTCCGCGGAGAAGCTCCACCGCTCGCGAATCCGCCGCTGCCGGCTGCAGCGATTGGAATCGGTCGCCGGCACCGCAGGTTGACTCGAAGTACGGCGGTTGCGGATAGCCCGGGAGGGCGATCCGATGCGACGTCGATGTGCTCCTGTTAATGCTTCACGAGCTCATCGACCCAATATCCGGGGCGCTTGTAATGGCCGTACAGCTCGATCTCGTAGTTACGCGTAGGCAGCAGGTTATCCGTCAGCTCGGGGGCGTTCTGGATCGCCTCACGGGTGAGGCTGATATGCACCTTCGAGTCGCTCCAGCTGATGTTCTCGATCCATTGCGGGGAGACCAGGACTTTCTTGCCCGGAAGCCAATTGCGGGTGTTGACCACGAGATACCGGATGGCCCAGGTCTCGTCGTCCACTATGAAGTCCTCGACGTGGCCCACGCCGCCGTTTGAGGCATCGACGTGGTAGCCGTCCACCGCGTGTGTGCTCCTCAGGTGGAAGTCCCACGAATGCTCGCCGCGGGTGAACTCCCGCCAACTCTCATTGTCGCGCGTCACGTACGGGTATGGCCCCCAGCTTAAAGGCCCGCCCCAGTAGTTGGGCCAGCTGTAGTATCCGTAATAACTCTCCTCGAACTGTCGCGAGACGGGCTTGTCGCTTGCAAGGTCGGGGCTGCCCTCGATCTGCTTCTTCGTAAGGCCGACGCGAATCTGCTTCTTTAGCGGGTCCACGGAAAGGAGAGAGAATGGTGAGAGGAGCACCTTGCGGCCGGTCAACCAACCGCCAGTCTCGGCGACGAGGTATCGGACCGTCCAGAACTTGTCGTCAAAGTAGAATTCGCGGGCCGAGCCGATTGTGCCGTCGCGGCTGTCGAGGGCGTAGCCCTTCAGTGTCTTTGCTGTGTATAACATGATGGTACCTTATTCGTTTTTATTTGATTTGACGGAAAAGTTATCAGGCAATCGCCATTTTTCACTGCCCTATCTGCGTTGAACCCGCGGTGGTGACGCGGCTGCATCATGCCACCGGTGCGCGTCATTCGCCATGGGGTGTAGACCCCCAAGACCCAGAAGGCCGAGCCCGAATCGCAGCCTTCAGCCGGCAACCAGCACGCCCGAGCCACGGGACGCCCCGGCACGAAGCTGGGCGGGCGCCTCGTTTGCCTGTTCCAGAGCGAAGACCCGTGTCACGGTCTTAACGGGTACTCCCGCTGCAATTGTCAGAAATTCCTCGCCATCGCGGCGCATGAAGGTTCGCCACAGAGCAAAGCGGCTTTAAATGCCAGAAGATGCCGTAGGGAAACGAGGGGATATCGCTCGTGTGAATCCCTCCGCACACTACGCACACGCAGCCTCCCCTTGCCGTGGCCTGCAGGGCGCGAGGCACAAGGGGGAGCCCACTGGACTAGAGAGGATGGCCGCATTCAGAGGTTCCGGCGCCATGGCGCTCGAGTCACCTGCCCAGACGGCGTACGCTGCAAATCTTGCTCGTTTTCTGACATTACAATCTCAAATTTCCTGGGACGTCCGTTAGATTTCTTCATTCACGGAGTGGCGCGCAGGCGTCTTGAAGGACACTTCTGAGATACAACACGGGGTTCTCCTAATTCGGGTTACACCCCATACTCTCGGAGCCGCTTCGGCGCTATGGTCACGGGAATTCAGGCTGAGGCCGCGTCCTGTCCCCAACACAAGATCGGTACCTCGCGCGGTCCCGAACCTGTCCCTCAAGAACCACAACCATGAAGCTCGCATCCCACTTCCTTGCCGGCGCATTTCTCGTCGGCTCCTCACTCCCAATGATGGCGCAGTCCGAACCGGCTCATGAGCGCTACGGTGTGGAGCATCCCGTCAACGACATCACCCACATTGCGGTCCGGAACTACCAGGATGAGAACCTGGGCCAGGTCACCGACATGGTCGTCGATCTCGTGAATGGACGCCTGGTCGAGGTTCTGGTGAAGGCGGACAGCGCGCTCGATGTCGGAGGGAAGATCGTGGCCTTGCCGCCACGCATGCTCGCTCCCGACTCCCTGAAAAACCTCTACCGCCTGAACGTGAGCACGGACATGTTCAAGGGAGCCCCGGCTGTCGACGTTACGAACTGGACCGATGCCAATCGCGGCGATCGGATTGCCGCAGCCTACCGGCATTTCGGCTGGAAGCCGTATTTTCTCGAACAGGGACAGACGGCCGACAATACGGCTCGTTGGCCGCGGGTACCGCTCGGCTATGTCGAGCGCACAAGCCACCTGATCAACATGCCGGTCGGGAACCTGCAGAATCAGAACCTGGGAACCGTGTTTTCACTCATTCTCGACATCCCGAAGGGCCGAATTACGAACGTGACCATCCTGTCCCCGGGCGATTTCAAGACCAAGAGCGTCGTCCCCGCTATGGCGCTCAGCTTCAATACGAAACGCAACGCCCTCCTGCTCAATGAGAGCAAGATGGAGTTTGCCGATGAGCCCCGCTACGTATTCACCGATGCGGCCAATGGCAATGAGGCGTCCTTTCAGGAGGAGACCTATTCGGGACCACACACGCATGCGCCGCTGGAGCAGGGCAGCGACCAATACGACGTCAATATCACGTTATCGATCAACAGCTCCATCCGGGCCTCGGGGTCGAGCGGGCTGAATGTGCAGGTGGGCACGGTCGACGGCCGCGTCACGCTGCGCGGAACGGTGCCCAGCGCCGCGGACAAGGCCCGAATCTTCGGCATCGCCGTTGCGGCCACTCGTCCCGAACACGTGGACGACCAGATCCTTGTGAGAGAGCCGGGCACCGCCAATTAGCCCTTTCTACAAGCACCCGGAATATTCGACTCAACGCGGTCCCGCAGGCTGCATGGCTGGTGACAAGGCAGCCCGCATTTTTCACAAAGCGGTTCTGGCTACGGATCGTTTCTTGAAGGCTGGATCGGGTCGTGTGATTTGACTTCGGGTTCCCATAGATCGGGTTGCTTGGGGAACAATTGTGGCCGGGCGCACTTTGCGGAGAACGTAAGAAAAGTGGGGAACTTCCCATTGGAGAGGACGGCATGGCCGGCAACCTACACCGCCAACGTATCAAAACCCAAAGAGGGATACATTCGCGGATAAGAAGGTGGACTAGGATGGGTTACCGCGGGAGTCGCGGGCTATTACCGAGCTAGGAGAGGTTTGACGGGGATGAATCGGGAATATGGAAGTGCCGCAACGAAAGTGGCAAGGAGGCTGGAAGGTGTTTCGTTCCATGCATCGACGTTTTCGAGGCTGAAGCGCCGTCTCTCCGATTCGGACGAAGCTCATAAAGACGGGACGGGCGGCCATAAAAAGCTCCGATGGCCTCGGGAACAGGGTCGGGACTTGGCAGTTCCAAAGCGAAAGACAAGAAGGCACCTTCGATCTCTTGACTGGAATTGGGCGTCAAATGCCCGCGACGCTAACCGAAGTCGGCATGGATCGACCGGTGCCTCTCGTATTCACGGCCTCGTCGCTGCCAACCGCTTCCACGGCACCATTCAGGCAATTTGGCGTAGCAGGTTGATCCGGAAACCCCAGCGGTCCCTCGAGGCCCATGACAGCTTCCGCGGCCTCTTCTTTGCCGATATGCAGATAGCGGACTGTCGTCAGTACACTTGTATGCCCCATGACCCGCTGGGTCAGGACGAGGTTGTGTCCACTGCGCTCATAGATCTCGTGCGCGAATGATTTTCTCAGGGAATGCGTGCCCACGCGGTTGCCATTGCCTGTGGCAATCGCGGCCGCACGGAGGATCCCATAAGCGCGCATGCGCCCGATAGGCTCGCCATGCACTCCCGGGCGGGACTTCCTCCCCGTGAACAGATAACTCCTTGGATCGGCAAACGCATCCCCGAAACGGCTATTGATCAGATTCTGCAGGGCGGCCTTAAGCCGCGGATGCACCGGCACTATGCGCTCATGCACCCGTCGTTTGCGACACCCCCTACCCCCTTTTAGGCGGCCACGCCTGAGCGCGATCTCAGGCTTAACCGCTCTTCCATCCCAAACATCTTCAACCCGCAACGACAAGGCCTCCGATATTCGGAATCCGGCCAATCGCTGGACCATGAACAGGACGTGGTCGCGCATCTTTACAAAGGAAGCGAATATGCGGCGTTCCTCCTCGGGCAAAAGGCGTCGTGTTGTGGCCATCTTGGGCAGTTTAGAAACCGGCAATTATAGATGGCACAATCAGTCTCCGAAACGAAGCAGATGATACCCATAAAGCACGAGCTGGTGGCCGACCCAGTTAAAGCCCGGCGGTACCCGAGGCAGCCGCTCCGCGCACAAGATTTTTTTCGCTATCATCGTTCGGTTTGTGGCCCATCAGAGCCTGCCCCTTTGCTATCAACTGGCCTGTCATTGAGGCGATGTCCTCTGGTAAGACTGTTCCGGCGAGATGTGCGATAAGTCCGATCAACACAGGCGGTTGCATCTGCCAGTGATCTTGTAAGACACCCGCGTCGTCTTGTACGTACGCGTTCTTCTTGGACAGGGTGACGCCGTCCCAGTTGCCTGATATTATGCCGGGATGAACCCGGCAATCAGCACGAGAACGACCAAGACAGCAGGTGGTTCGAAGCGACCACCGCGAAGCAAGGAGGAAAAGGAGCGGTATTTGGCCCTGTTCGAGAGGAGCGGGAAGCCGGTGTCGGCATTCTGCCGGGAACACGGGCTATGCGAGCAGACTGTTTACTATTGGCGCAAGCGGTTGCGCCGCGCCGCGGAGGTCCCCGCTGTTAAGGCCGGTTTTGCCGAGGTTGCGGTTGAGCCCGTGGGCGTGTCGCCGAACATCATCGTGCATCTGAACACCGGCATTCTCCTGGAGCTTCCCGTCGGTGCCGACCCGTCCTGGGTCGGCCGGCTGGTGGGTGAACTGAGGGCGCGCTGAAGCCATGGTTGCGATCGGCGGCGGCCGGGTCCAAATCTTCCTCGCCACGGGGGTCACCGATCTCAGGCGAGGCTTCGGCCTTCAGGCCGTGATCGAGCACGGGCTGAGCCGACTGCCTCTCAATGGCGATATTTACCTCTTCGCCAATCGAAGACGCGACATGATCAAAGCGTTCTTCTTTGATTCCGGCGGCATTTGGGTCTGCGCAAAACGGCTTATGGTTGGAACTTACCGCTGGCCCCAGCCCGGCCAGACGACAGTCGAACTGACAGCCGCCGAGTTGCAGCTCCTGCTCAGCGGCCTGGACCTCACGATGACCCGGCCGAGGAAGTGGTGGAAGCTGCCGCTTCGGGCGCCGGTTTCCACCGCCATGGCGACAACGCCGCAATGTCCTTTGCCGGATGGTCCGGCAGGTGGGCGATGAGATCGATCAAATATGCCTCCGGATCGATTCCTGCCTGGCGGCAGTTCTCAACCAGGGTGAAGAGGTTGGCCAACCGGGGTCCGGCTGAAGGATGGCCGATCGCGAGCCAATTCTTTGCGCCCAGCTTAAGCGGGCGCACTGCGTTTTCAGCGCCGTTATTCGACAGCTCGGCCTCCGGAACGGTCAGGCACCGCTCAAGCGCAGCTTGATGGGCGAGCAGATAATGCACCCCCTCGGCCAGATCGGTCTTCGGCGTCGCCACAGCCGCGTCCTCCTTTGCCCAGTCGACCAACTGGCAAAACAAGGGCAGGCTACGCCTTTCACGCAATTTCTGGCGCTTCACCACTGGCAGGTGGAAGTGCTTGGCGAGCCGGTCAATGCGGAAGATTCGGTTGATGCTCTTCAGATAGCGCTCAGCCTTCTTTTCCCGTCCCTTGACCGAATGGAAGAACGGCCTGCGAAGGTGCGCATGGCAACCCAAGGAGACGATCTGGCGGGGCGGACCGATATTCCCCAAGCCGGCCGCGGCATCGGTTTGCAACAAACCTCGGTATTTCGCTTCCGAAAGTATCCGGTCCGGCCCTTTCGGCGACTTGTTGGGTTGGTAATCGAACCACACCGCCCCGGCCTGGTTCCGGTAGACCCACAAGCTCGCTTCGCGCAGCCGTCCCGGGCGAGCCGGGTCGGCGACATTGATCGGCGTGGCGTCGAGTTGAACGTAGCCGCTGCCGAGAATCTCCATTTTCAGGTGCCGCACCAGCGGCGCCACCCGTTCCTCAAGCTGACGCATCAGCGAGACCTGGCAGTTGCGGGGCAGGTCCACGCCCACGCGAGCCAACTGCCGCTCGATTCGAAAATAAGGGAGGTGGTCAGCATAGTGGGCGCAGGCGATGTGGGCCACCACGCTCGCGTGGGTCCGCGCCCGCGAGAGAACGTCATCCGGCCAGGGCGAGTACACCGGCGCCGTCTTCAAGGGGCTCGTGAACACGGTCCGCTCATAGACCTTCACGTAATACTCCGCCGCCTTGCGGGCCAGCACCTCGATCCGCTCTACGAACGCTGGTTGCCTCGGCCTGCCGCTCTCAGGGCAGACGAGTTCCTTCAGATCCGGATCGGGTACCTGGATCCTCTGCCTCGGCGGCGACGGATCCAGCGGCTTGGGCCCTTTGCGAATCCGACTGGCTTGCCCCGTGCGAGAGGGGCTCTCCTCCGCTGGCTCCGCGGGCACCGGTTCGACCTCCGGCTCGGCAAACAGCTTTTGCTGCCCGGTATCGTCCGGGACGTACCGTTCGGACTTTGGGCTCCACAACTGACGCTCAAGCTTTTCGACCTTCAATGCCAGCAGGCGGTTGAGCTGACGCAGCTCATCGTTTTCCTTCCTAAGAAGCCCGATCTCCTCGGCGGGTGCTGCGGCAGCGATCACCCGGCCGAACTTGCGGTTGAATAGTTCGCCGACAAGATTGTTATTATGTATCCTGTCTATTAATACATAGTCTAATCCAGCTTCTCAATATACCTTAACATGACTGCCCGTTCCTCCGGTCCTCAGGATGCCTAGCCGCGCCAACATTCATTCCGGCGGTCGACCTCAAACGCCATAGTGCATTCAGTCGTACCGCCGCCAACCAAACCACAACCCGAAATTTGAACGCTTACTGCGCGACGTGCCAAATTCGGTGTAATGATGCGCCGGGCGGCATGTCCCCAAATTACCCTAGCTGGTTGAAGGATTGAGCGTCGCACCCTTCAACAAGCCCGGCATCCACCGCGGCGCTACATGGATTCATGTGCTATAAGAACTGGCGATACTTCCAGCAGGCTTAATAAGTCCTTATTGCAAATGCACATGTCTGGCGAGAATGAATTGCTTTTCGAGCCACCTTGTATTACGTTTTGCAAGACGCCTTCGTTTTCCCACGTCTCATCCGTCCTCCAATCGACTCCTTCGATTAAACGCGAGTCGGTTCGCAAGGTCACCAACCCTGGTCTCCCTGACTTTTGCGAAACAATCGGCCAGAGCGAGTGGTGCTCCCCGCCGATTACACAGACCGAGTTCTCCCGCCTGAGTATTTGCTGATTTTCGCTGCCCAGCGGGGGGCGTGGATGCGGGCGAAGGGAATCCTCCAGCAGCAGGCTGTGGAATTGCAAGTGAGCAACGAGGAGCTCGAACGCTTCAACTGTGCGACCGTAGGCGGCGAAATGCGCGTGATCGAATTGAAGCAGCAGGTCAACGAACTGCGCCGGCAACTGGGTCGGCCCTTGCACCATCGGCTGAATTTTGTCGACGCGCCGCCGCCCATGAACCCGCGGTTTGCGACCACCGGAGAACCGACCCATGAGTGAATCCCTCCATGCGGGTCAGACCTTGGTGTTGTTTCGCCTCGCCGAGCAGCGCTATGCCCTGCGGCTCGCCGCGGTCGAGCGTGTCATCCGGTCCGTGGCCGTGACCCCGGTGCCGGAGACGCCGGCGTTTGTGCTCGGGTTAATGAACCTCGCCGGACAACTCCTACCTGTCTGCAGCCTCCGCCGCTGGCTCGGTCTGGCTGACCGGCCCGTCCGGCCCGACGACCAGATGGTGCTCGTGCGCACCTCTTCGTTCACCCTCGCCCTCGTGGTCGATGAGGTGGAGGGGCTTAGCGTGACCGAGGCGGCACAGACCGTCGCCGTGGCCGACACGTTGCCCGCGGAAGGGTGTCGGGTCGACGGACTAGTTAAGATCAAGGGCGATATCATCCTCCTCTACGACTTGGAGAAACTCCTCCGCCCCGACGAGCGGCAACGCATCCTCCAAGCGACGACCGCGGAGCTGAGAGGGGAGTCAACGGCATGAGCCCGACCGTCCGAACTCTCTCCGAATCGCTACTGCAGCAGATGAGCGAGCGCATCGAGGCCCGCACCGGCCTGCATTTCCCCAAAACCCGCTTTGCCGATCTCGCCCGCGGTCTCGAGCAGGCGTCCGGGGAATCCGGCAGCCGCGACGCATGCGCCTACGCCGAGTCGCTGCTCACCCGTGACCTGCACGCAGCCGACGTCGAAATCCTGGCCGGCAGCCTGACCATCGGCGAAACCCATTTCTTCCGCGACCCCCGCGCCTTTGCCCTGCTCGAAACAACGCTCCTGCCGGAGCTGATTGCCTCCAAGCGGAATGGTGACCGTCGGCTGCGCCTCTGGAGTGCGGGCTGCGCGAGCGGCGAGGAGCCTTACTCGCTGGCCATCCTGCTGCACCGGCTCATCCCCGATCTGGCTGACTGGAACATCACCATTCTTGCCACGGACCTTAATCCCAAGGCGCTGGCCCGGGCGGCCGCCGGGATCTACACGGAATGGTCCTTCCGCGACACCGCGGATTGGGTGAAGCCAGAATATTTCACGCTGTGTTCCGGCAACCGTTACGCGATCAACCCACGGCTAAAGCACATGGTCACGTTCGCCTGCCTGAACCTGGCCGACGACAACTATCCGTCCGTCCTGAACAACACGAACGCCCTGGACCTCATCATCTGCCGCAACGTGCTGCTCTATTTTTCACCCACGCGGATCCCGGAGGTGGTGCGTCGGTTTTATCGTGCGCTGGTCGACGGCGGCCAGCTGGTCCTCGGCGCGGTGGAGGCGAGCCAGGTCGTGACTCCCGAGCTCACGTTCGTCGCGGCACCGGGGGTCGCCCTGTATCGGAAGGACGGCAGGACTGGAGAAGCGAAACTGGAGACTGGAACCTCGAAACTCGAAGCTCAGAAACTGGGAATCCTGATTGCGGAGGGCGCACGAACTCCCGGTGCGGCGTTTAAAGTTTCGCGGCACAACGTTCCAGTTTCCCGTCCCAAGCCCACATCAACTGCGAAACGGTCGTCGTCCGGCCCGCCAGCGGAGACTCCGCCCTCCCTCTACGCCGCCGGCCGGTACCGGGAAGCATGCCAGATGCTGCTTGCCGAGGCGGATCGAGCCAAGGGCCGCGATCCTCAGTCCGCCGTCCTCCTGGCGCAGTGTTACGCGAGTCTCGGTGAACTGGCCGAGGCGTTGGTCTGGTGCGAGCGCGCCCTCGCCATCGCCCGGACCGACCCGGCGCTCCATTTTCTGCACGCCGGGATCCTCCAGGAACTCTCGCGCGACGACGAGTCGCAGCGCGCGCTGCGCAATGTCCTTTATCTCGATCCCGGCCACGTCGCCGCGCATTACGCGATGGCCAATCTCCACCGCCGCGGCAACCGGTTGCCCGCTGCGACCCGGCACCTCGCCAATGTCCGCCAGCTTCTCGCCGGCCGCGACGAAAGCGAGGAACTGCCGCAGTCCGGCGGACTCACGGTCGGTCGGTTGAACGCCATCATGAATGCCACCCTCGGGCTGACGGGAACAAAGAACGGCAAGACCCATGAATGATTCACGGACCGAGTCTGCGGCTGCGGCCAGGGCCGACGTCAGCGCCGTCGCTGCGGCGGAGGCCAGTCTGCTCGTCGCCCGGGCCAGGGCACTGGCCCGTGAGGACCGACCAGCAGCGGCCTCAGTCGGCGAAATGGTTGACGTGCTCGAGTTCGGCCTGAGCGACGAGACCTATGCCTTCGAGCTGACTCATGTGCGCGAAGTCAGCGCATTAGTCGAGCTGACCCCGCTGCCGGGCGTGCCCAGGCACATTTTGGGTATCTCCTGCGTGCATGGGGGGATCATCGCCGTGCTTGATCTGCGCAAGCTATTCGGCCTGGCCGAACGCGGATTGCATGACTCACGACAGATGATCGTCCTGCAATCGGCCGGCATGGATTTCGGCGTGCTCGCCGAGCGGATCGCCGGCGTCCGGCGGCTGAGTCTGGCCTCGCTGCAGCCGTCACTGCCCACGCTCAATGAAGTGCGCGCCGCTTATCTGCGCGGCATTACCCCGGATGGTACCGTGGTCCTGTCAGCGGCGAGATTGCTGGCGGATCCGCAGCTGGTCGTCTCTCAGAACATCTAGAGCAAGAATTCATCACAAAACCATGCGGTAATTTCCACCGCGAAACTGCCAAACGAAGAAAGCTACCATGAAAAACCAGACCTTGGGTTGGAGACTCGGAATGTCCTTCGGCGCGCTTGTCCTGGTGACCGCCCTGCTCGGCGCGCTCGCCAAGTGGCGCCTCAACTTGGCCATCTCGAGTGCCAACGACGTGGCCGCCAAGCGCGTCGTGGAAGTTCAAGTCGCCCGCGCCGTGATGCAGACCGCGCTGCAGGCCCGGTGGGATTTGCGCGGCTACGCCCTCGGCGCTGGTGACGACTACCTGCTGCAGGGCCGCAAGGGGCTCGCCGATCTTAAGGAGCATCTTAAGGCCGCAGATGAGCTGGCGGAGAAGTTCCCCGACCTCAGCGCCCTGCGTCAGGGCGCCAGCGAGGCCCGGGCCTCACTTGCACTTTGGGAATCGCAGATCGATCGGCTGGAGTCTGCACACAAGAACCTGGCCACCCAGGAAGGCATCATGGACTCCGCAGCCAAGTCATTCCTGCAGGGAAGCCATGATCTGACGTCCTCGGAGGAGCAGAGGCTTAGCACCGAGGCCGAGGAAAAGGCGGACGCGGCCAAGCTGAACGAACGAATGGCCAAGATATCCTTGGCACAGGATATCATCGACCTTGGGAACGCCATCCGCGTCAATAATTTCAAGGCCCAGAATGCGAAGGACGTAAACGCCATGCAAAAAGCGTTGAAAGGCTTTGCAACCCTCGAGAACGCCTTTGTCCATCTGGAGTCTATGCTGCGCGTGCAGGCGGACAAGGACGTGTTAGCAAAAGTCCGGGATGCGGCGGAAGACTACAAGTCTTCCATGGAGAATGTTTCAAGCAGCATAACCGATATTCTCAGCCTTCAGGAGAAAATAGTGGACTCCTCGGGTGTCGTGGTGGCCAAGGCCAGTGGCGTGATGGACGGCGGGATGCAGGGTATTGATGAAGCGGCCGTCAATGTTTCGAGCGGTCTCAGCCTGACGAATGTGATTCTGCTCGTGGGGGTGGTGATCGCCCTGGTCGTGGGCGTCCTTGTCGCCTGGTTGTCCACGCGCGCCATCACCTTGCCGATTCGCGAGGGTGTGAATGCGCTCGCTTCCACCGCCAGCCAGATTTCGACGACCGTCGCGCAACTGGCGGCCAACGCCAGTGAAGCCGCCGCAGCCGTGGCTGAGACGACCACGACCGTAGACGAAGTCCGCCAGACAGCGCAAGTGGCGGCCGACCGGGCGAAGGCAGTCGCCGACAGCGCCCAAGGCGCGGCCAGCGCCGCCGAGACAGGCCGCCAGGCTACTGAGCAGACGGTCCAGGGCCTCAACCTTATCCGCGAACAGATGAGTTCCATCGGGGAAAACATCACGAGGTTAAGCGAACAGAGCCAGGCGGTCGGCGACATCGTCGCGACAGTCACGGATTTGGCCGAGCAGTCGAATCTGCTTGCGGTGAACGCCTCAATCGAGGCGGCCAAGGCCGGCGACATGGGCAAGGGCTTTGCCGTGGTCGCACAGGAGATCCGAAACCTGGCCGAACAATCCAAGGATTCGACGAAGCAGGTGCGTTCCATTCTCACCGATGTGCAGAAGGCCACCAGTAAAGCCGTCCTTTCCGCCGAACAGGGCAGCATGGGTGTCGCCGATGGCGGTCGACAGGCCGACGAGGCGGGTCAGGCGATCCGGAGCTTGACGACCACAGTGCAGGAAGCGACGCGGGCCGCGGTGCAGATTGCCGCCTCGAGTCAGCAACAACTGGCCGGGATGGAGCAGGTGGGGCGCGCCATGGAGAATATTAAGCAGGCCACTTCCCAGAACGCCGAGGGCGCCCGGCAACTGGCGACGGCGGCGCGCAGTCTGCAGGATGTCGGCGCGCGCCTAAAGGCGCTGGTCGATTCCGACCACGGCGCAGCTCCCGCGTCCGCGGGAAGATAGCGGCCCACGTCAACGACAACCACGGGCATGCAAGCCAGCGCAGATTTTCTGAAGAAGCTCACGGCGACGTTCCTGATCGAGGCGCGGGAGCATGTGCTAGCACTCGGCTCCAGCCTGATCGAACTCGAAAAGGCGGGGAACCGTGACGCTCAACTGCCGTTGGTGGAAACGCTTTTCCGCGAAGCCCACAGCCTCAAGGGCGCGGCCCGCGCGGTCAATGCGGGTGCGATCGAACGCGCCTGTCAGGAGATCGAGGGCACGTTCGCCGGTCTCAAGTCCGGCCAGAGCACGCTCTCGCCGGCGGCCCTTGATGGGTTGCACCAGGCCGTCACCGCCGTGGGGCGAATGATCGATGCACTGGAGGCGGGCCCGCCGGGTGCGGAAGGCGCCGGGCCTGGCGCGGTCGTCGCATCACCCATGCCTCCTACGCCGCCCGCCATGCGAAACGAAAACGCGAACACGGTCCGGATCGTCACGACCAAGCTCGATGCCATCTTCGTGCAAGCCGAGGAGTTGCGCGGTGTCAGGCTGGACCAGGCCGAACGCGGCCTCGAGCTTCGCAGCCTGGCAGGAATGGTGACCGACCACGATCGCCTTTGGGTCGAAACGATGCCGCTGATGCGGAGCCTGCGACAGCAGGTTGATGCCGGGGCGGACGCACCCGGACTCGGCGAGGGGACAGATGCGGGGTCGCTGGCGCTGCCGGCTCGACTGCTGGAGCTCCTGGATCGGGGTCGGGAGCAGGCCGAAGCCATCAGCACCCGCGTCACCGACCTGACGCGCAGCATTGCCAACGACCAGCGACGGCTTGATGCGGTGGCCGGCTGCCTACTCGAGGAAATCAAGAAGGCCCTGATGCTGCCATTCGAGAACATCTTAGCTGGTTTTCCCAAGATGGTGCGAGACATGGCCCACGAGGCGGGTAAGGAAATCGAGTTTCAGTTGCGCGGCGCCGGGATCGAAATCGACAAGCGCATTCTTGAGCAGATCAAGGACCCGCTGGTGCACTTGATCCGGAACAGCGTGGACCACGGCATCGAGCCGACCGCCGAACGGCTGCGCCGGAACAAGCCGGTGCCCGCCATCGTGTCGCTGGTCATCACCCAGACCGGGGGCCGCGTTGAGATTACAGTCACCGACGACGGGGCCGGAATTGATCTGGCGGCCGTAAAGGCCGCGGCCGTGGAGTCCGGGCTGATAGCCGCGGGTGAAGCGGCGGCGCTGGGGGAGCACGAGGTGCGGCAAATGGTCTTCCGGTCCGGCCTCACCACGAGCCGGCAGGTGACGGCAGTCTCCGGGCGAGGGCTGGGAATGGCGATTGTTGAGGATCGCGTGACGAATCTGGGCGGGACAGTGGGCATCGAGTCAAAGGCCGGCGCCGGGACCACGGTGCGGCTTGGGCTGCCCTCGACGCTGGCGACGTTGCGCGGTACCCTCGTGCGCGCGGTCAATCGCGATTTCGTCGTCCCAACGGCCAATGTGATCCGCGTGATCCGTGTTCCGCGCGCTAGCATCCGGCGGGTGGAAAACCGCGATAGCATCAACCTGGACGGCACGACGCTGGCTCTCGTCTGGCTGGCGGATGTGCTAGGCCTGGTATCAGGCCCCATTACCGTCGAAAACGCGGCTCCGCTGACCGCGCTGGTCCTTGGTCAGGGCCAACTAAGCATGGCTTTTGTGGTCGACCGGGTCGTGGGCGAACAGGAGGTGCTGGCCAAGCCGCTGGGCCGCCTACTGCCCCGCGTGCGAAATCTGGCGGGCGCCACGGTGCTGGGCACGGGCCGGGTGGTGCCCATCCTCAACACGGCGGATCTGCTGCAGACCGCGGCGGGATGCACGCCGGCCACCAGTTCGGTCGCCGCGGCGGCGACCATTCAGGCCAACCGACTCCTCGTGGTGGACGACTCGATCACCGTCCGGACCCTGCTGCAGAACATCCTCGAATCATCAGGTTACTCGGTCAGGACCGCGCCCGACGGCGCCGCCGCCTTCGATGCACTGCAGACCGGGTCGTTCGATCTAGTGATCTCCGACATCGAGATGCCCCGCATGGACGGGTTTGAGTTGACGAAAAGGATCCGCGGCCAACCCGCGCTGGCGGAGTTGCCGGTGGTGCTGGTGACTGCGCGCGAAACCAAGGACGACCGCGAGCGCGGTTTGGAAGCCGGCGCCAACGCCTACATCGTCAAGAGCAGCTTTGACCAAAGCGATCTGCTGGCGGTAATCGGAAAACTCATCTGAACACGAACGCCACCGGGATGAAAACGCGCCAATCACCGAGCCAGCTGAAGCCAGATATCTTCCGGGTCGTGACAACGACCTTCCGCGCGCCAGCGAGGAAAAATCTCCGATGAACACCACTGTCACCGTTCCGCCTCCTCTGTCCGCCAACTGCCGGATCCGTGTGCTGGTGGCCGAGGACTCTCCCGTGATACGCGATTTTCTGACGCACATCCTGAATCTAGTGCCGGACTTTCAGGTCGTGGGTCTGGCGCACGACGGCGAACAGGCTGTCGCCATGGCATGTGATTGCCGGCCCGATGTCATCACCATGGACATTCACATGCCCAAGCTGGACGGGTTCGAGGCGACCCGCCGGATCATGGAGACCCGTGCGACCCCGATTGTGATCGTCAGCGGGAGTTCCACGGTAACGGAGTCCGTGACGGCCTTCCGCGCACTCGAAGCCGGCGCGCTGGCCGCCGTGCCTCGGCCGCACGGAATCGGGCACCCGAAGTTTGAGGCGAGTGCGGCGAAACTCGTCGAGACCGTGCGCACGATGGCTGGGGTCCCGATGGTCAGGCGCTGGCCAAAGCGTGAAGGCGGAACAGGAGGGATTTCACTGGTTATGCCGGCGCCGACTCGATCGGAAATCCGGATCGTCGCCATCGGCGCCTCGACGGGCGGACCGGGAGCCATCGCCACTATCCTGGCGGCGTTGCCGAAGGATCTGCCGTTCCCGATCCTCATCGTCCAGCACATCTGCGACGGATTTACGGCCGGATTCTGCGAATGGCTGATCCAGGCGACCGGACTGCCGGTGCACATTGCCACCGGCGGTGAGCTGCCGTTGCCTGGTCACGTCTACGTCGCCGGGAGCGGCACCCACCTGGGCGTCAATGGCTCATTGCGAATCACACTTGAGGCCAGTCCGCCCGAAGACGGTTTGCGGCCATCGGTCGGGTATCTTTTCCGTTCAGTCGCCGCGGCATATGGCAAGTCCGCCGTCGGCGTTCTGCTGACCGGCATGGGCACCGATGGCGCCGATGCGCTCGGTCTCATTCGGAGCCGGGGTGGGCTGACGATTGCCCAGGACGCCGCCAGTTCGGTCGTGCACGGCATGCCGGGCGAAGCGATTCGCCGGGGCGCCGCCATGCACGTCCTGTCGCCTGAATCCATTGGCGCCTTTGTACGCAACCTCAGTGGAAAGTGAAAGAACCGCCCCAATGCCGACCGATATAATGATCGTCGAAGACAGTCCCACGCAGGCGGCCATGCTTGAGGAATTGCTGCGCTCCCACGGCTACGAGACGCAAACCGCGGTCGACGGCCAGCGGGCTTTGGAGGCAGCGCGGCGGCGCCCGCCGGCCCTGATCATCAGCGATGTCACAATGCCGGTCATGAACGGTTTTCAGCTCTGCCTCGCGGTCAAGCAGGATCCGAGGCTGTGTCATATTCCGGTGATTCTGCTGACGTCATTATCGGCGCCGCGCGACCTGCTCTCCGCCCTGGAGGCCGGGGCGGATTTTCACGTCCCAAAACCCTACCACGACGACCATCTGCTGCGGAAGATCGCCGAGGCCCTCGCACACCGCAGCGAAGCCGGGCGGGCGGGTCCCGTGAAAGTGGAGCCTGTGTCCGTCAACGGGGTCACCTATCGGATCTCGGCGTCCCGCGAAAAGACGTTGGGCCTGCTGCTGTCGACTTACGAGGTGGCCGTGGGGCAGTATCAGGAACTGGTGCAGACGCGCGACGAACTGGTCGCACTGAACGAGAGTCTCGAGCTGCGAGTGCGGGAGCGGACGAGCAGCCTGATGGATGAAATGACTGAACGCCGGCAGGCCGAGGCAGCGCTCCGCGAGCTCAACGTGAGTCTCGAACAGCGCGTGAACGACCGCACGGCCGAACTGCTGGCGGCCAACAAAGAACTTGAGGCGTTTTCCTACTCGGTGTCGCACGATTTGCGAGCACCGTTGAGAGCTATGGACGGCTTCAGCATGGCGTTGTTGGAAGACAGTGCTGGCAAGCTGGACGAGACGGCCCAGGGCTACCTGCGCCGCATCCGGGCCGGCAGCCAGCGGATGGCGGAGCTGATCGACGATCTGCTGAACTTATCCCGGATAACGCGGGCGGAGATGCGGCGCGAACGCGTGGATCTGACGGCGATGGCGGAGGAAATTGGCGCGGAATTTAAGGTGTCGTGCCCGGATCGGCAGGTCGAGCTGGTCGTGACCCGGGCCATGGTGGTCCGCGCAGACGGGCCAATGTTACGAGTGGTGCTGAACAACCTGCTAGGCAATGCTTGGAAGTACACGGCTCGTTGCGCGCAGGCGCGCATCGAGGTCGGTGCGCAGGAACAGGACGGCAAGCGTGTCTTCTTTGTGCGCGACAACGGGGCGGGGTTCGACATGGCATACGTCGGCAAGCTCTTCGGCGCCTTCCAGCGGCTGCACAGCGCCCAGGAGTTCGAAGGCACGGGCATCGGGCTGGCGCTTGTTCAGCGGATCATTCACCGGCATGGGGGCTGCGTACGGGCCGAGGGCGCCGTCGGACAGGGCGCCACATTCTATTTCACATTGGAAGAAAAAGGGGACTGACTCATGAACAACCTCAAAACAATCCTGCTGGTCGAAGACAACCCGGACGACTTGGCGCTTACTCTTCGGGCGCTAAAGAACCACAACGTCGCCAACAAGATTGTGGAAGCACATGACGGTGTCGAGGCGCTCGATTACTTGTTTTGCACCGGCGCGCACGCCGGTCGCGACACACGTCAACAGCCTCAGCTCATCCTATTGGACCTTAAGCTTCCGAAGGTGGACGGTCTGGAAGTGCTACGCCGGATACGCAACGATCAGAGAACAAGGCTACTGCCGGTGGTCATCCTCACGTCGTCGGATGAGGAGAAGGATATTGTGAGCGGGTACGCTTTGGGCGCCAACAGCTTCGTACGCAAGCCCGTGGACTTTGAACAGTTTGCGGTGTCCGTCCGACAGCTTGGCTTCTACTGGCTGTTGATCAACGAACCGCCGCCCGCGATCGGAGGGCTGCCATGAACAAGCCACTGAGCTGTTTGTTGGTGGAGGATTCGGAAGATGACGCATTGCTGGTGTTGCGTCAGTTGCGGGGCGCCTATACCGTGACCAGCGAGCGCGTGGAAACGGCCGAGGCAATGCGCGCCGCGCTAGGTCGCCAGAACTGGGACATTGTAATCTCCGACTATAGCATGCCTCACTTTAGCGGACTTGCCGCTTTGGAACTGCTCCAAGCGAGCGGCATGGACCTTCCTTTCATCATCGTGTCCGGCACGATAGGCGAGGAGGTAGCTGTGGAGGCTATGAAAGCTGGAGCCCATGATTACATAATGAAAGGCAAGTTGGCACGCTTAGTTCCAGCCGTGGAGCGCGAGCTGATCGAGGCGGCCATGCGTCGAGACCGTCAACGGATGGAGGCGGATATGATTGCCTCGGAAGCCCGGTATCGCCGGCTCTTCGAGTCGACCAAAGACGGCATTCTAATCCTCAATGCCGAGACAGGGATGGTGGTGGATGTGAATCCATTCCTAATCGAGGCGTTGAGTTTCTCGCGCGAGCAGTTTCTAGGAAAGAAGATCTGGGACTTGGAATTCTTTAAGGATATCGTCGGCAATAAGGCCCGTTTCGCGGAATTGCAGCGGAACGAATACGTACGCTACGAGGACAAGCCGCTGGAAACTGCCGATGGGCGCCGGATCGACGTGGAGTTCGTCAGCAATGTCTATCGGGTGAACGGCCACAGGGTGATGCAGTGCAACATCCGCGACATCACAGCGCGCCGCCTTGCGGACGAAGAGCTCCGACGGGAACAGGCCTTTTTCAAGGACCTAGCCAACACGATACCCGACCACATCTATTTCAAGGATCGGCAGAGCCGCTTTGTCCGCATTAACGAAGCCATGACACGAAGCTTCGGACTCGGCGATGCCGCCGAGGCGGTCGGCAAGACCGACTCCGAGATATTCAGCAAGGAGCACGCGCAAAAAGCTTATGCCGATGAGCAGCAGATCATTAGGACCGGCGAACCGATGATCGCCGTCGAGGAGAAGGAAACATGGCCTGATGGCCACATCACTTGGGTTTCCACAACCAAGATGCCCCTGCGCGACGCGCAGGGCTGCATCACTGGGATAGTCGGCATCTCACGTGACATCACCGAGAAAAGGCAGCTTGAGGAGCAGGCGTTGCGTGCGCAACGACTGGAAAACCTTGGGTTGCTTGCTGGCGGTATCGCTCACGATTTGAACAACGCGCTCGCGCCGATCATCATGGCGGGCCCGCTGCTTCATCAATACGTGAGCGACCCCTCCGCACAACGCATGCTCGGAATAATTGAGCAATCGTCCATGCGTGGCGCCGCCCTCGTCCGCCAGATGGTTTCGTTCGCCCGTGGGAGTGGCACGGAGATGCAGCTGGTGCAGGCCAGCCGCGTGCTGCGGGAGGTGATCGATCTTGGCAAGAGCACCTTCTCAAAATCGATCCAGATCGAGTCGCGCCTGCCCAATGATCTGTGGCCTGTCATGAGCGATCCGACGAAACTCGAGCAGGTCTTCGTGAATCTTCTCGTCAACGCACGCGATGCGATGCCGGACGGCGGCGAACTCACCCTAAGCGCGGCGAACCGTACGCTCGATGCCGCCGAGGCCGTAAAAATTTCTCCGGAGGCACGCCCAGGCGATTTTCTTGCGGTCGAAGTGCGCGATACTGGCACAGGAATCGCGCCCGAGGTAATGGAGAAGATATGGGAACCGTTTTTCACGACGAAGCGCGAGGGCAAGGGCACCGGTCTCGGACTATCCACGGTGCGCAGCATCGTGCGCCAGCATAATGGCTTTGTGACCTTGCAGACTTCCCACACACTGAAGAGCTCCCACGGCTCAACGTTCACAGTCTATTTACCGGCTGCGAATGGTGAGAGAAAGAGTGAGGCGAGTGCCCATCTCTTCGAATCACAATTGGGCAATGGCGAACTGATCCTCGTTGTCGATGACGAGAAACCGGTGTGCGAGCTCACCAGCAAGATTCTTACCCGCTTCGGCTACAAGGTGATGACGGCGAGCGACGGAGTGGAGGCGATTGCAGCTTTCGTTCCCCGCTCCGAGGAAGTGCGACTTCTAATCACCGACATGGAGATGCCCATCGTGAACGGTCTGGCGCTTGCTGCCGCGCTCCGCCGGCTGAAGCCCGACCTTTCCATCGTCGCGATGAGCGGCGGGAACAGCCCGAGCGACGAAGTGCACAAGCAGTTCGCGACGGCGTTTCTCGCCAAGCCCTTTGAAAGCGAAACACTGCTGTCGATCGTTCATCACGCGCTTGAAGCCCCCCTCCGGACCCCGCCTAGAACCTGATTCCTCTTATGGCCCTCATCCTGTTGATTGACGATGACAGGAATTTCCAATAGGTAACAGCCGAGCTGTTGCGGTCAGCCGGTCACACGGTGGACACTGCTGATGACGGCGAGCCAGGCATCGCGCTTTACAATGCGAGGCTGCACGACCTGGGCATCACGGACCTCGTGATGGCCGACATGGATGGTCTGAAGCCGATCGACGAACTACGGCAAACGGAGCCCAGGCCCCGTGTTATCGCGATATCTGGCGGCCATAGGTTTAGCCAGGAGGTCTACCTGCCGACCACGAAACGCCTCGGAGCAGAGCGAATCCTTGCCAAGCCAGTCTCACCTGATGTCTTGCTGCGAACCGTAGCCGATGTGCTCGCCGAACCGGCTCCAGCCCCAGTGCGTCACACCGTTGGCAAGGATGGATGGATCGGCCGCCCGACATTTATTTAGAACCTTACCTCAAGAACCCGTCTGATCGGCATTGCGCGTCGCCGGACAGCGATCAGGGCATCTCTGAACCGTATGCGTTCAATTCCAGCAGGTTGACGTGAAAATTGGACGTTTACTCTTGTACCGCTTCGCTCTGTCGATCAGCATCTTGCCCAATCAAGATATCTTGTAAGACTCGCCTGCCTCTTTTGCTCCGGACCTTCCAGTAGTCAGGATGTGCCGCTTGCCACGCCCGTACCCGTGCCGCGTTCTCCGGCCCCTTGAAGTAATCACGGTTCTCCGCCTGCTTTAGCCAGCGCCGCTGGCTTTCCGCCTTGCTCGCCTTCCGGCACGCCCGCTCCCTACAGTACCGTTGCCTGCGCCGATTGCGCGCGTCCGGCAGGAAAAACTTCTCGCAGCAAAGACACTTGCGTTCGCCGTCGATATGCATCGGCCAAAGCCTGCGACGGCCCGACCGCCGCCGACAAACCTACCGGTTCATCCAGAAGAACCCTTGATGTCGCGGGGCGATTGAACGGGCTTAATCCCGTTATCGCCCGTTGAAAGCCATTGAAAATGATCGGCGGCTGTTGAAACCATAATCCGGCGCGTATTCCCCTCCCCTATTAAGGGCACTCCCTTTGGCCAATTCACCTGGGTTTATCCAACAAGTTGCTCCAGTTCGCGGACCGCCAAGTACAGTTCTTCGGCGCCGAGTCCCTCGAGGTCGCCCGGCTCAGCCGCGAGGCCGGCCGGCCGTACGTGACCATCGACTGCGGGCCGGACAGCGCCCTGCACGCGGGCGCGAGCGCGACAATCGTCTCGAGCGAATACATCCGCAGCCGCCATCCGGAGGCCGCGCCGGAGGAGCTTCTGCGATCCTATACCGGGAAGGGCCCGGGCCTCGTGATCTTCACCTTTGGCAGCGAGGACATCCTGTATTGCCGTGGGCGCGGCACGATCCGGCACCTGAAGCCCTTCAAGGTGGCGCCCAAATCCACGCTCGGCGCCGGCGACGTTTTCCGCGGGGGCGTGGTCCACGGAGTCGTCCGAGGGATGGAGGACGAGGCGATCGTTCGCTTCGCGGCAGCGACGGCGGCGTGCGCCTGCCTGCGTTTTCCCATGGCCTACGACCCGCCGAGCCTCGAGGAGATCACAAGCCTGGCCGCCACCGCCGCGGGATGACGAGGGAGCGGCTTTGGTCCGTCACGCAGGCGAGCCTACACCGAGGCAGCGGCGCAATTCCCTCCAGCCAAAGACGGTCAGCGCGAGCCCCCGGCCGTCCATGTCGCGGATCAGCCATTACCTGCGGACGGCAAGGCACAGGATCGCCTCGCCAAGCGACCCCGCGACGTGGTGCCGGTGCTCGCTCCAGTCCATCAACTCGGCGCGCCAGCCTCCGCCAGCAGCGCCTTGATGCCGTTCCAAACGATCCCAACACCGATACATACCATGATAAAGGCAGTGAGCCGCACTACCGCCACCATGCCCGTATGCCCGATCCGCCCGCCGACCCGCTGGGCGTAACGATACGTCAGCAGAATTGACAAGGCGATGATACCGGCCCCGATGACGGCCGCGAAAACCTGAATCACAACGTGCTTGAACGTGTGTGCGTGATTTGCGCCGACCGTGATCGCAACCGAGATAACCCCAGCATCAATCGTCAGCGGCATGGTCAGCGGCGAGAATGCCCGCCCCAGCGCGATGAGATTCGCGTGGATCGGGTCGACGGTCACATCGGCCGGTTTGGGGCTGTCGGACAAGAGTTTCCAGCCCAGCGCGCACACCACCGCGCCGCCCGCCACCTGCACCAAGGGGATCGATATGCCGAACAACCGAAGGACGAACGAGCCGAGCAACATCGCACCCAGCAGCAGAATGAACGAGTAGACCGCGATGCGTTTCGCAAGATCGGCGCGCGTTGATTCATCGCAGCCAGGCGTCATTCTGAGAAAGATTGGGGCGTCTCCCAGTGGATTTACGACCGGCAGCAACGCCCCGACCATCAGCAGGACCGCACTGGTGAGCTGGCCGAGGTCGGACGAGATCATCGTACGATGCTCAGGAGAGCGTGGCCAGAGCCTCTTTGCTGAAGCCGCGCAATTCGGACGAACGTCCTTCGTGGATCTTGCTAGCCCAGCCTGCGTCAGAGAGCAGCGCGCGGCCTACGGCAACCAAGTCAAAGTCTCCCCGGTCGAAACGGCGGAGGAGTTCGTCCAGAGAACTTGGCGTCGAGGCTTCGCCCTTGAAGGCAGCCAGAAAATCCCCGGAAAGCCCAACCGAACCCACGGTGATCGCCGCCTTACTCGTCAACTTTTTGGCCCACCCGGCAAAGTTCAAATCAGAACCGGTGAATTCTGGCTCCCAGAATCGGCGCTGCGAGCAATGGAAGATATCGACACCCGCCTGCGCCAATGGAACGAGCCAGGTCTCCATCTCCGCGGGCGTCGTCGCGAGCTTCGCCGCATAGTCCTGAAGCTTCCATTGCGAGATCCGGAGGCAAATAGGGAATTCTGGGCCCGTGGCGCGGCGAACGGCCTGGATGATCTCCACGGCGAACCGAGCGCGCTCAGCCAGCGTATTCCCGCCGTAACGATCTGTGCGCTGATTGGTGGGGTGCCAAAAAAACTGGTCGATCAGATAGCCATGCGCACCGTGAATCTCCACCGCATCGAATCCCAGCTTCTTGGCCTCCGAGGCAGCCTGCGCAAAGGCGCCGATCGTGTCGGCAATATCGTGCTCCGTCATAGCGATGCCGCCGACTTTGCCTGGCGCGACGTAGCCCGAGGGGCCTTCAAATGGAGCGGGTGGCAGCCAGCCGGTGCTCTTGGGGGCGACCACGCCCATATGCCAGAGCTGCGGAGCCATGACCCCGTCGTCCGAATGCACCTTGTCAATCACAGCTTTCCATCCAAGGAGCGGCTTATCTCCATAAAAATGAGGAATATCCGGATCATTGGATGACGCCGGTCGATTGACCACGGTGCCTTCCGAGATGATCAGTCCGACTTTCCCCGACGCGCGGCGATCATAATAGTCCGCCACGTTCGCGGCGGGGATGCCTCCGGGTGAGAACGAGCGTGTCATCGGAGCCATGACGATCCGGTTCTTGAGCTTGAGAGACTTCAGGCAGAAGGGCCGAAAGAGTTGGTTGGCGGTCATAAGAGAATTTCGCTGATGCTGTGGTTTATTTGGCGGCATTCACGTTTCGAGCCCGCGCGGCCATAGCATTCGATTCCGCGCATGCCTGTCAGACTTTGTTGGGTTGAGAAGTCGTGATACCTGTTTTCCCCGCCTCCGACATGCATGGAAGCCGAAAGAACAAGCAATGTATGACATGGCCGTTTCACATGACCCAAAGACAATGCGCTCAATGCGAGAGCGTGGATATGGGGTGTCAGCCTACCTGAAGAATCACGAGCAAACGCGCGATTCTGCGGTCGGATCCAGGCCAGATTTGCATCAAAGGATCTGCTACGATCTGGATGTCACTCGAACGCGGATCGCCAAGGGAGCCCAAAGAAGACTTCTCACTGTAAGGCCACGTATCACCGTGCGCAATGGGTTGGCGCGCAGTCGGGGGGATGTCATGACCCTGCGTGGGCCGGCCTATGGGACAAGGACCGCGGCGCCTTCGAAACGGCCGGCGCGGAGGTCCGCCAGGGCCTGATTTGCCTGGGTGAGCGGATAGCTCGTGGTCTTCGTGATGATGCCCATCTGCGGTGCCGCGCCCAGGAAATCGAGGCCGTCCTGCCGCGTGAGATTGGCTACCGAGACAAGCTGCCGTTCTTCCCAAAGCAACCGATATGGAAAGCCTGGGATGTCGCTCATGTGGATGCCCGCGCATACAACACGACCGCCCTTGCGGACCGCCTTGAGCGCCAGCGGCACGAGGCTGCCCGCGGTCGCAAAGATGATCGCCGCGTCGAGCGGCTCCGGCGGCATCTCGTCGGACCCGCCGGCCCATGCTGCGCCCAGGCCGCGGGCGAACGTTTGCGTCGGCACATCTGCCGGACGCGTGAAGGCGAAGACGGATCGCCCCTGCCACCTGGCAACTTGCGCCACGATATGAGCTGCGGCGCCAAAGCCATAGAGCCCCAGTTTCCTGCCCGGGCCGGCGATCACGAGCGAACGCCAGCCGATGAGGCCGGCGCAGAGCAAAGGGGCGAGCGCCACGTCGCTGCCAACCTCGCCAAGGGGGAACGCAAAACGCGCATCGGCGATCACCGCCGTGGCGAAACCACCATCGCGCGTGTATCCGGTGAAAAGCGGCCGATCGCAGAGGTTCTCGCGGTGCTCGGCGCAGTACGGACAGACGCCGCAGGTATGTCCGAGCCACGGAATCCCCACGCGCTGCCCTACGGTGAGTCCATCGACCCCCGCGCCGAGCAGGTCGATCCGACCGACGATTTCGTGGCCGGGAATGATCGGCACCTGCGGATCGGGCAACTCGCCGTCGACAACATGCAGGTCCGTGCGGCAAACACCGCAAGCGGACACCTTGACGCGAATCTCGCCCGAACCGGGATAGCGGTCGGAAAGCTCCGTCCATTCCAATGCAGACCTAAGCCTCTTTAGCACCATCGCATGCATAATGCTTTCTGGCTCCTTGAGCGGTTCCGCAGCGGCGGTCTTGCTGAAGCGAGCGGGCATCCGCCGCCTGGCAACCACGTTGCTTGAGGTTATCGAGATGGCGGAAAACCCCGGGGAGCAAGTCCGGCAAATCCTCGGCAATGAGGCCCGGGCCAAATACGGTGGCCGCCGCACCGTGCATCCACACTGCTGCTGCGGCGGCGAGGAACGGCTCCATCCCTTGCGCTAGGAGTCCGAGAATGATCCCGCTCAGGACATCGCCCGCCCCCGCCGTGGCCAAGGTGGACGGCGCGTTAGCGTTGATGATGGCGCGCCCGTCAGGAGCCGCGATGACCGTATCGCTACCCTTGAGGACAATGATGGCGCCGCTGCGGCGCGCCGCCACGCGCGAGCGCGTGAGTTTGTCCCCACGCGGGTCAAAGAGACGGGAGAACTCTCCCTCGTGCGGTGTCAGCACGCAGGGCCCGGTGATGGCCCGGTCGAGGGATGCCGGGTTCTCCTGAAAGGACGTAAGCGCATCCGCGTCGAGTAGCGTCGGCCGCCCGGTCGCCAGCATGGCCAGCGCCCGTCCCCGCGTCTCGTCGCCGACGCCCGCCCCGGGCCCGATCAGCAAGGCGGTCAGGCGGCGATCCTCCAGCAAGCTCCCGAATTGCTCGGTCACCATGAGCGGTCGAACCATGACGCTTGTCAGGGCCGCGGCATAGATGGGCAAAGCGACCTGAGGCACCGCGATGGTCGTCAGGCCCGCGCCGGCGCGGGCAGCAGCGCGTGCAGCCATTCGGGTGGCGCCGGTCATGGGATAGCCCCCGGATATAAGCGCATGTCCCCGGTTGTATTTGTTGCCGTCATCCTGGGCTCGCGGCAACTCTCCCAGCCAAAGCTCCGGGCCGTTCTCGAAGATGTCAGGGGCAACCTGCTCCAGCACGGACGCGGGGGTTCCAATGTCGGCAACCACCACCTCACCACACAGCCGCCTGCCGGGCAGCAACAGGTGACCCGGTTTCTTGCGCAGAAAGGTGACGGTCAGGACGGCTGCCACGGCGCCCAACGCCCCGCCGGTATCTCCCATCACTCCGCTTGGGACATCGATGGCGACGATGGGTATTCCCCTGCGGTCGGCAGCAGTCAGGACCGCCAAGCTCGATCCTTCCAGCGCCCGGTCGAGTCCGGCACCAAAGAGTGCATCCACCACCAGTTCCGCTCCGTCGAGCGCGGCGCAGGTCAATGGCTCGACCATCCCCCTCCACTGCCCGGCGTGATGGCAGGCGGCGCCGGAAAGTTGGTCAACCGTCCCTAAGAGTGCGAGCCGAACGGCCCAGCCTGCCTCGGAAAGGTGCCGGGCGGCGACGAATCCGTCGCCGCCGTTGCCGCCGGTTCCGCAGAGCACCGTAACGCGGCGTTGACTCCAGCGCTGTCCAATTTCCCGTGCAACCGCCTTACCAGCATTCTCCATCAGATCAGTAGACGGTATCCCGGCCGCCACCGTCAGGCGGTCGGCTTCGCTCATCTGGCGGACATCGAGCAATGCGTTCTTAAGGTCCATTGTAGCTATCCTAAAGAAACACCGAGGAGATGGCCGATCGCGGCGGTTACGGCCATCGCGAGGGCGCCCCCGATCGTGACTCGCAATGATGCCCGGCCGAGTGGTGCGCCGCCGAGGTAACCGCCAAACCCGCCGAGAACCGCCAGGCTGACCAGCGAAAGCGCGGCAATCACCGGCATGCGCAGAGTCGCTGGGGCGACGAGAAGGGCCACTATCGGAACCACGGCGAAAGAGGCAAAGCTCGCCGCCGATATCCAGGCCGCCTGCATCGGACGCGCGAGGGCTCCCTCCTTGATGCCAAGTTCATCGAGCAGGTGGGCGCCGAGCCGGTTTCGCGCGCTCAGTTGTTCCGCGACTTTCATCGCGAGGCCCTGCTCCACCCCTCGCTTCACATAGATGGCAGCGAGCTCTTCCAGCTCGGCTTGGGGCTGCTCCAGCAGCTCCTTACTTTCACGCCCAATGTCCGCCCGCTCCGCATCGCGCTGCGAGCTGACCGAGACATACTCGCCTACGGCCATCGACATTGCCCCGGCCACCAAGCCTGCGACGCCGGCAACAAGGATGGCCTCTTTCGAGGCGGAGGATGCGGCGACGCCAATCATGAGGCTCGCGGTCGATACGATCGCGTCGTCCGAGCCCAGCACCGCGGCGCGCAACCACCCAACGCGCCCGCTGCGGTGCATTTCCACCTGTCCCTGGCGAAGGGCAGGCTCTATCATCGATCCCCTGCGTGCGCCTTCACGCCGGAGTGCGCCGGCAGTTGCTTGAGGATCTTCTTCCATGTATCCTCATGCACGGACTTTTTCGGAAGCACGCGCCCCATGGGCGATTTCTTCCGATCGGCCCGCTGCATGCCTTGATCAAGGTGCTCCATGTCGAGGTACTCGTCGCCGTCCGTTAGGTGGGCCGCCGTCTCGGCGGTGGCCACGGCAGCGACTTCGTCGTCGGAAAGCAGCATCAAGACACTCTCACGGGTTACGTAGGTGCTTCGTGGTATATTCTTCATGGTTCGTTCCTTGTTGGTTTCGTTCTTCACATTTGGTTGGAGGGGTTGCCGGCAACCCTTTTGACGGCGCCTGAAGATCTCGCTGGGCACCTAGCAAGGCTCGCCAAGCGTCGCTCGTGCAGCCGCGTTTCTTTCAGCTCTTCAATCTGCACACACATGAGTTTACGTTCAGACCGGCGCCTCGATAACGCCGGAGCGAACCAGCTTCTTGTTCACAAACTCCTGAATCCCCATGTCGCCCAGTTCGCGTCCGTAACCGGAGTTTTTGATGCCGCCAAACGGCAGCTCGGCATCGGACCAACTGATGTTGTTGACGAACATCATGCCCGTTTCAATCCGGCTCGCCACACGCTTGCCGCGCGCGACGTCCTGAGTGAAGACGGAACCGCCCAATCCAAAATCGGAGTCGTTGGCGAGCGCGACGGCCGCGTCCTCATCCTTGACGCGAAAGAACATCGCGACCGGGCCGAAGAATTCGTCACGGAAGGCCGGATTCTCCGGTTTGATGTCGGTGAGGATCGTAGGCTCCATGAACGCTCCAGGGCGTTCGATGCGCTTGCCGCCCAGCAGCACTTTGGCCCCCTTGGCGACCGCAACATCGACCTGCTTAAGCAGGTCGACCAAGGCCGATTCCGTGGACAGGGGCCCGAGCGTCGTTTTCTCGTCCATCGGATCGCCGGGTTTGAGCGCCGCCAGCGCAGCTGTGAACTTCTCCAGGAATTTGTCGGCAAGCTTATCGATGACGATGAAGCGCTTCGCTGCGCAGCATGTTTGTCCTGTGTTGTACATCCGGCCCCAGACGGCCCATTTCACGGTATGTTCGAGATCGGCGTCCTCCAGAACGATGAACGCGTCGCTGCCGCCGAGTTCCATAGACGATATCTTGAGATTCTTTCCGGCCCGGGCCGCAATGCTTCGGCCCGCCGCGACGCTGCCGGTCAGTGCCACGCCTTTGATGCGCGGATCGTCGACCACGTGGTCGGACTGCCTGTGCGAGATCAATAAATTCGTGTACAGGCCGACCGGCGCCCCGGCCTCGATCCAGAGTTTCTCGAAGGCGATTGCGCACTGCGGAACGCAGCCGGCGTGTTTTACCACCACGACATTGCCCGCCATAAGGTGAGGGCCGGCGACTCGGGCGAGCTGGTAGTAGGGAAAGTTCCAAGGCTCGACGCAAAAGATCACGCCGAGCGGGCTGCTCTCTATGTGGGCTTCGCCAATCGTAGGATTGAGCTTGAGCGGGGCTAGGAAGCGCTCGGCATTCTTAGCGTAATAGCCGAGGATGTCGGAGCTGAATTCCACCTCCCCGCGAGCCTCGTTGATGCGCTTGCCCATCTCGAGTGTCATCGTGTGAGCGAACTCGTCGGCCTTTGCGTGCAGGATCGCCGCCGCTTTGGCCATGATGACCGCCCGCTCCGCATAGGAGGCGTGCCGCCAGGTCTCGAAACAGCGCGCCGCCAAATCGAGCTTCCCCTCGAGCTGCTTGTTGGACAGGGTCTTAAAAGTCTTAATAGTCTTACCGTTGTAGGGATTAACGCTTTGGTAGGCCGGAGCTTTCTTGGCCTTCGAGACCGTGGGTTGGGATGCGGTTAATGTCGTCATGATTGATAATTGCAGGTCATCTGCCCCTTACCCGACCCTACCCTAACCACGCGCAGGCAATAAGGGGGTATTCGCCCCATAATCGGGGACACTTATCGGCGGCGCGGCCATGGAACTTTGCATTGGCCACATCAAGGCTACGATCGGCATGGACGTACTGCGTCCCGCTCGATCGGCTCGGCTTAAAATTCGATGTCGCCTGCTCACGCCATCTTCGCTCCATTTGCCCCGGACTGACCGAAGCGCAACCGGCTTCCGGCCAATGGAGCCGTCATGCCGCGATTGTGGGCCGTCTCATTTGGTGGGCCTTAGGCCTATACCCCATAGTGAACGCCCCGGAATGAGCACATGCTTGGCTGCATACGACGATGCCCCAGGGCGACAAATCCAGCTATACTGACAAGCAGAGACGACAGGCGGCATACATCGAAGCCGGCTACGAGAAGAAAGGTGTCAGCATGAAAACTGCAGAAGCGCAGGCATGGGCCACCGTGAACAAGCTCTCCGGTGGCGGCAAAAGGAGCGGCTCCGGCAGAAAGCATCCCAAACCAGGATGACGCTATCTATGAAAACCGAGTCAACAACACGGCCATCGGCCACACCGGAAGCCAAAGAAATTGCCGAGCCGACGACCACAGAATCAGAAGCCCTCATCAAGGATCTCGCCGAACAAAAAGATTTGCATCTGCGCCTGGCTGCAGACTTTGAGAACTTCAAGCGGCGCAGCCGCCAGGAGGCTGAAACCCGCGCGGTCGCGCAAAAGGAGGCGTTCATCGCTGAACTGTTGCCAGTCATCGACAATCTCGAACGAGCCCTGGCTTCTGGCTCCTCGTGCGACTCAGCGCAGTTTCATCAGGGTGTTGAGATGACGTTGAGGCAACTTCGGCAGTTGCTCGGGCGGCACGGTGTCGAGAGTGACGAAATCGTCGGCAAGCCGTTCGATCCGCATCGGCATGAAGCGCTTTCGCAAGGCCATGATCCGGCCCAGCCCGACCACGCCATTCTAAAGGTTCTCCAGCGCGGCTACCGCCGGGGTGAGAAAGCAATCCGACCTGCAAAGGTGCAGGTCAACGACCTGACGGCTTCCAAGCAAGGTCACGATGCCCGTTGAATTCAAAGACTATTACCGCGTGCTTGGGGTGACGCCCAAGGCGACCGACGATGAAATCAAGAAGGCTTTCCGCACACTCGCGCGCAAGTATCACCCCGATGTCGCCAAGGACAAGAAATCGGCGGAGGAGAAATTCAAGGAGATCAACGAAGCCAATGAGGTCTTGAGCGACCCGGAGAGCCGCAGGAAGTTTGATCAGCTGGGCGCCGATTGGAAAACGGGAGCGGAGTCGCGGCCACCGCCGGGTCGTTCCGGAGCGCAATTCACCGGACGCGGGGCGCGGAGCGGAGGGGAGGATTTTCAATTTGGGGGGACGGGCTTCAGCGACTTTTTTGAGCAGTTTTTTGGCGGACGCTCTGGCCAGCCTCGCGGAGCATCACCGTTTGATTCACAAGAGTTCTCCAACGGCCAAGGGGAGGCGGCGAGAGCACGGCGGGGCCACGACATTCAAGGCGACATTCTCATCACGCTTGATGAGGTGCTGAACGGGGCCGTGCGCGCCATTTCGGTGCGGCGGACCAATGCCAGCACCGGCCGGGAAGAGACGGAAACCTACCAAGTCCGAGTCCCGAAAGGTGTCCATGCCGGTCAGTCCATTCGACTGCCGGGCAAAGGGGGAGAGGGCTCGAACGGGGGCAGTGCAGGGGACATCTATTTGCGGGTGCGATATGCCCAGCATCCTGATTGGCAGGTGCGCGGCTTCGATTTAATCGGCCATCTGGAGTTGGCGCCGTGGGAGGCGGTCCTGGGGGCGACAGTTAGAGTGCAGACGCTCGAAGGGCACGTTTCCATCAAGATTCCTGCCGGTTTTCAACAAGGTCAAAAGCTGCGCGTTCGGGGAAGGGGGTTGCCCGCAGGCGCCGGCAAACACGGGGACCTTTACATCGAGGCATCCGTCCAAGTCCCCTCGCAAATTGGCAAGGAGGATGAGCGCTTGTGGAAAGAGCTGGCGGCCTCATCCACCTTCAATCCGCGGAAAACCGCTTGAAAGGGGTTCCCGTTTGGGCGGCCGATTCAATCAACGGCCGTCGCAGCCCCCACCGGGTGTTCCGAGCAGAATTCACGGCGAACGCCCTTAGGTTATTACCCCATAGAGAGAAACCAGCCGCGGGCGTATCGTACATCCAAAGAAGCGGTCATTCGCGACAGCAGACTCGGAATATCACCACGGGGTAACGATTTTATGGCAAAAATACTCGGCATTGATTTAGGCACCACAAATTCTTGCATGGCAGTCATTGAAGGCGGGGAGCCTGCAGTGCTGGAAAATTCCGAGGGCAAGCGCACAACGCCTTCGGTGGTGGCTTTCACCAAATCCGGGGAGCGAATCGTCGGTGACGCCGCCAAGCGCCAGGCCGTCACGAATTCGCGCAACACGGTCTATTCCATCAAGCGTTTCATGGGCCGCAAGTTTGACGAGGTGCAGGAAGAGATCAAACGGGTGCCTTACAAGGTCGTGAGGGCGAGCAACGGAGACGTCGCGGTCGAAGTCGAAGTGAACGGCAAGGCCAAGCGGTTCTCGCCGCCGGAGATTTCCGCGATAATCCTGTCCAAGCTGAAGGCCGACGCAGAAACGCGGCTGGGCGAGAAGATCACGCAAGCAGTCATAACGGTTCCAGCCTATTTCAACGACTCGCAGCGCCAGGCCACGAAAGACGCCGGACGCATCGCAGGCCTGGAAGTCCTCCGGATCATCAACGAACCGACTGCAGCCTCGCTCGCCTACGGCCTTGACAAGAAAAAGGACGAGAAGATCGCGGTTTACGACCTGGGCGGCGGCACGTTTGACATTTCGGTACTCGAAATCGGCGACGGCGTTTTCCAGGTAAAGGCCACCAACGGCGACACGCACCTCGGCGGCGACGACTGGGACAATCTGCTGATGGACTGGATCCTCGATGAGTTCAAAAAGGAATCGGGGATGGATCTTCGCAAGCAGCCTGAGGCGCTCCAGCGCATCAAGGAAGAGGCTGAAAAGGCCAAGATCGCCCTGTCCAGCGCCACGACCTACGACATCAACCTGCCCTTTGTCACGGCGGACGCGAGCGGGCCGAAGCACATCCAGAAGACACTCACCCGCGCCAAGATGGAGCAGCTCACCGACAAGCTCTTTGAGCGCACCCTCGCGCCGGTGAAGGCGTGCTTGAAGGATGCCGGCATAGAGGCGGCGAAGATCGACGAGCTCGTGCTCGTTGGTGGCATGACCCGCATGCCGCGCGTCGTCGAAACCGCGCGCACGCTGGTCGACAAGGCTCCTCACCAAGGCGTTAATCCGGACGAAGTCGTTGCGATTGGCGCCGCCATCCAGGCCGGTGTGCTCAAGGGCGAGGTCAAGGACGTGCTGTTGCTCGACGTGACGCCGCTGTCGCTCGGCATTGAAACCCTGGGCGGGGTATTCACCAAGCTGATCGAGCGCAATACGACGGTCCCGACCCGCAAAACCCAGACGTTTTCAACCGCAGCGGACAATCAATCCGGCGTGGAAATCCATGTCTTGCAGGGTGAACGCCAGTTCTCCAAGGACAGCAAGACCATCGGCAATTTCAACCTCGATGACATTCCGCCTGCCCCGCGCGGCGTGCCGCAAATCGAGGTGAGCTTTGACATTGATGCCAATGGCATCCTCCACGTGAGCGCCAAGGACCTCGGCACCAGCAAGGAGCGGAAGATCACCATCACGGCCAGCAGCGGCCTCTCAAAGGATGAGATCGAGAGGATGCGCAAGGACGGCGAACTCCATGCCGACGAGGATCGGCAGCACAAGGAGGAGCTTGAGACACGCAACGAGGCCGACAGCGCGGTCTATCGCACGGAGAAGATGATGAAGGACAACGCGGAAAAGCTCTCCGCAGACGACAAGGGCAAGCTCGAGGCCGCCGCCAACGAGGTGAAGGCCGCGCTGAAGGGCATGGACGCGGCAGCCATCAAGGCGGCCAGCGGAAAGCTCAACGAAGCCTGCCAGGCGGTTTCGACGGACCTGCATAAAGCGCCAGCAGAGAAGACCCGCGCGGACCAAGGTCCTGATGGCCCGGGACCCGGCAATCCACCGGACGCGGATCACGACCATGATTTCAGCAAGAAAGACGAAGAACCGGTCATCGACGCTGAGTTGGTGGATGAAAAGCAGGCGACGTAGCAGCACCGCCGAATGCGCGGTGCCCGCGCCATCCAGCGGTTGAATGCCTGAATGATTCCTCCACCTCCTGTCTCCTGACAATGTGGAGGGCAAGTGCGCTCCATGTGGAGGCATCTGGTCAGTTTGCAAAGGACCGACAGTATCCGTCCGGCGGGCGACCTCCTAGTCGGCGACGCTGAAACCGGATAATCTTGGGGGATGAAATCCTCCGCCGTCGTCGAGACGCTGCAACTCGCGAAGCACGACGAGAGGGGGCGGCGGATTGCGGACGCGCAGGAAAAGGAGGCGCTGCTGACGGGGTACGCGGCGAGCGGGATGACGCAGCGTGCGTTCGCGCAAAGGGAAGGGATCAATCCGTTCACGTTTGCGGGCTGGCTGCGCCAGAAGCGCCTGGCGCAGGCGCAGGCGAAGGAGCCGCCGATCGGTGGGCCGCGGTTCGTGGAGCTGGGGTTCCCGAGGGTGGCGACCGGGTATTGCCTGGAGGTGGTGTTGCCTGACGGATTGATCGTGAGGGGCAGCGAGGCAAGGCCGTTGGCGGCGCTCGTGCGGGGGCTGCGCTGATGTTTGGCTTCCCCGGGACGTGGAGGATCTACCTGGGCGTGGAGCCGGTGGACATGCGAAAGCATTTTGACGGGCTGTGGGCCGAGGCGGAGCTCCACCTCGGTGAAAACCCACGGACGGGAGCGTTGTTCGTTTTTGCGAACAAGGAGCGCAACCGGCTTAAGATGCTCTATTGGGACGGGACGGGGGTGTGGGTAATGGCGAAGCGGCTGGAGAAGGGTCGGTTCACCTGGCCGGTGGGCAGTGACCAGAAAAAGCTGTCGCTCACGACCGAGGCCTTGACGATGTTGATCGGCGGAATTGATCTGAAAGACGGTTGTCAGAAGGCATGGTACGAGCGGTGAACATGGCACGTATTATGCTGTATCCTAAGCACTTATACAATGCCTCCGATCGAACTAGTCCTCGAGGAGAACCAGGCCCTGAAGGGCAAGGTGAACAGCCTCACGGAGGAAGTGGCGGACCTGAAGGCCGAGCTGGCGATCTTTAAGAAACAAGTCTTCGGATCGGGCAAGAACGAGAAGCAGGACAAGGCGCAGCTTCTCCTCACGCTGGGCCAGCTCGAGGCCAGGATTGCGGAGGCGACG
>Ga0182030_10001898_pt1 | contig 43852 bp, 48 predicted proteins | sample 812S3MmetaG_FD_121299 | JGI IMG/M metagenome (GOLD analysis project Ga0182030, IMG submission 121299) | Permafrost microbial communities from Stordalen Mire, Sweden - 812S3M metaG (Illumina Assembly) | ecosystem: Environmental > Terrestrial > Soil > Wetlands > Permafrost | place: Sweden... | reverse complement strand
TCATGCGGAACCCGCGCTTCCGCGACCAGCGCGCCGCCAAGCGCGTCGAGGCGCGTTTTTGTCGCACGCACGGTCTTGTCGAGCACGCTCGGCTTGAGACCCGGCGCGACGGTCTGGATCAGCAAGGCGCGATGCGGCTGGAACGGCGCGATGCGCAGGCTCGCCTTCGCCGTCGCCTCCCACGCCGTGACAACGGCTTCCTTGACGGCGAAGGGATTGACCTTGATCGTCGCAACGACCTCTCCGGCTTCGACGATATCGCGCAGGGGCAAGGAAGCGATGGTGATCGCCTCGTCGATGCGGTTCAACGCATGGATCATCTGGGGATCGAACAGCAGGAGCCCGCGCTGTGTCGCGCAGAGATTGACGCGGCCTGTGTGGGCCTCCCTGGCGACAACGCCGTCGCCCGCGAGATTTGCGGAGACCCGTTGCGCCGCGGCGTTCTCATCGACATCGCCGCTTTCGATGAGCGCGACGGCGAGCTGAGCGACGCCGGCTGCCAGCAATTGCGCGACCCGTTTTTCGTCGAGCCTTTGACCCTTGGCGACGACGAGGCCCGGCAATCGCACGGAATGAGCGAGAACGGCGCCGAGCGCGTCTTCGGTCGCAAGGGTTGCGAATTTCATTCGGCGGCGCTCCAGATTTCGACTGCCTCGCCCAGCTCATGGTCGTCCATCCCGAAAACCCCCAAATCCCCGCTTAAACGTTTCCAGCGGCCAGTTCGTTCTTGAGCCTGGTTTCTTCTTGCGCGGATGGCGATTGAACTATGCGCCGGGACAATTGAACCAAACGCCGCCTCTCACCATTATTGTGCGGCGTCCCTCCCTCTCAGGAGACAGAATATGCGTCTCAAGGTCAATGGCGAAGCTCACGACATCGAGGTCGATCCCGACACGCCCTTGCTCTGGGCGCTCAGGGACGAACTTGGCCTGACCGGAACGAAATTCGGTTGCGGCATGGCGCAATGCGGCGCCTGCACTGTCCATGTTGACGGATTTCCGCGCCGGTCCTGCGTCACGCCCGTTTCAACGCTCGAAGGGCGGGAGATCACAACGATCGAGGGCGTTTCGGGCAAGGAGGCCGAGGCCGTGCAAAAGGCCTGGGTCGCGCTGGATGCGCCGCAATGCGGGTATTGCCAGTCCGGGCAAATCATGTCGGCGATCGCGCTGCTGTCGGCCGAACCCAAGCCCGACGACAAGGCCATCAATGACGGCATGGCCGGCAACATCTGCCGCTGCGCCACCTACCCGAAGATTCGCGCCGCGATCCACGCGGCGGCCAAGACATTGGAGGGCTGACATGGGCCTTGTTTTCGCTCCCGATCGTCGCGGCCTGCTGAAAGGCGCCGCCGGCCTTATCCTCGCGACTTACATTCCCTTGCCCGGACGCGCGCAGGAAGGCGGGTCCAAAGAAAAGGCAGACATGACGCCGCCGCTCCAGCCCAACGCCTTCATCCGCATCGCGCCCGACGACACGGTGACGATCCTGAGCAAGCATATCGAATTCGGCCAGGGGCCTTGGACGGGCCTCGCGACGCTGGTGGCCGAGGAACTCGACGCCGACTGGAAACAGATCCGCGCCGAAAACGCCCCAGCCGACCCCCGTTATTACGCCAATCTGGCGCTGGGCCTTCAGGTCACCGGCGGTTCCACGGCGATCGCCAACAGCTATGAGCAGATGCGCCGAACGGGCGCCGCTGGGCGCGCCATGCTGGTCAAGGCGGCCGCGCAGGCCTGGGGCGTGCCGGAAAGCGAGATTTCGGTCTCGAAAGGCGTGATCTCCCATCCTCAGGGCAAGACCAGCGGCTTTGGCGCCTTTGCGACGGCGGCCGCCGCGTTGCCTGTTCCGGCCGACGTGAAGCTCAAGGATCCCTCGCAATTCACCCTGATCGGCCAGGATCTGCCGAAGCCCGATTCCTACATCAAGTCGCATGGGCAGGCGATCTACACGATCGACCTCAAGTCGCCCGACATGGTCACGGCGCTCGTGGCGCGTCCCGAGCTTTTTGGCGGTAAGGCGGTTGCCGTGGACGAGTCCGCCGCGAAAGAAATCAAGGGCTATCTCGGCCATGCGATCATTCCGCAAGGCGTCGCGGTCTATGCAAAGTCGACTTGGCCTGCGATCAAGGCGCGCGACGCGCTGAAGATCACGTGGAATAACGACGCCGCACACAAAATCGGCACCGCCGAGATCTCGCGCGATTATGTCGCCATGTCCGCCGAGGCGGGCCAAGTCGCCGCGAGCCGGGGCGACGCGGCTGGCAAGCTGGCGGCCGGCGGCTCCGATGTTCTCGAACAGGTCTTCATCTTCCCCTATCTCGCCCATGCGCCGATGGAGCCGCTTGACGCCGTCGTCAGTTTCGATGGCGAAAAGGCGAAATGCCATTTCGGATGCCAGGGTCCGGGTCTCGACCAGAACGCCATTGCGACGGCTCTGGGAATAAAGCCCGAGAATGTCTCGATCGATGTGGCGCTGGCGGGCGGCAGTTTTGGCCGTCGCGCCTCGGCGAACAGCGATTTCGCCGTCGAGGCGGCGCTCGTCGCCAAGGCCTTTGGCAAGCCTGTCCCCGTAAAGCTCGTCTGGACGCGCGAGGATGATTTGCGCGGCGGATTCTACCGCCCGTTCTTTGTCCACCGCATGCGCGGCCTCGTCGCGCAGGACGGTTCGATCCAGGCTTTAAGCGACACGCTGGTGGGGCAATCGATCATGGATGGAACGCCTTTCGCCAAAATGATGGTCAAGGACGGGATCGACGCGAGTTCCGTGGAAGGCGTCGCCGACCTGCCTTACAAACTCGCTGATTTCAAGGTCGACCTGCATAGTCCGAAACAGGGGGTTCCCGTCCTTTGGTGGCGGTCGGTCGGACATACGCACACGGCCTTCGCCACCGAATCCTTCATCGACATGCTGCTTGAGAAGGCGGGGCGCGATCCCGTCGAAGGGCGCCTCGCGCTGCTCGATCCCGCGTCGCGCGAGGCCAGCGTGCTGAAGGCGGTCGCGAAACTGGCGGGCTGGAATGGACGCCGCAAGGACGACAAGGGTTACGGCGTCGCCATGCACAAGTCCTTCAACACCTATGTCGCGCAGGTCGCGGAGGTCGTGCGAGGCGAAGGCGCCTTGCCCAGGGTGACGCGGGTGTGGTGCGCGGTCGATTGCGGCGTGCCCGTCAATCCCAATATCATTCGCGCGCAGATGGAGGGCGGCATCGGCTTCGGCCTGGGACATGCGCTCTACGCCGCGCTCGAACTCGACGAGTCCGGGCGGGTGCGCCAGACCAACTTCGATACGTATCGTTCCCTGCGCATCGCCGAAATGCCTGAGGTTGAGGTGACGATCCTCCCTTCGGGCGAAAAGCCGAGCGGCGTCGGCGAGCCCGGCGTGCCGCCAATCGGCCCCGCCGTCGCCAATGCCTGGCGGGCGCTGACCGGCGTCGTCGTGTCGCGTCTGCCTTTCGCGCAGGGTGGATTGGCATGAAGCGCATGATTCCCTTTTTCATGGCCGCGGCGGCTTTGCTCTCGGTCGGGTTGGTCGCCTCGCTCGCCCTCGGCCGCGATCCCAAAGGGGGGCTTCGGGACGCGAAATCCTTCGACTCGATCAGCGACCGCGGCCAGCGCTCGGTCGCGCTGTTCGAGGAAGCCGGCAAGGTCATCCAGAATCCGCGCTGCATGAACTGCCATCCGGCGGGCGACAGGCCGTCGCAGGGCGCCGACATGCATCCGCATAACCCGCCAGTCGTGCGCGGCGACGGCATGGGAGCGACGGGGATGCAATGCGTGACTTGCCACCTCGATGCCAATACGCCGATCAAGACGGCGTCCATCCATAGCGTGCCGGGCAATCCGGAATGGCGGCTGGCGCCGATCGCGCTGGCCTGGCAGGGAAAGTCGCTGGGCGACATCTGCCGCGAGATCAAGGATCCCCGGCGCAATGGCGGCAAGGACCTCGTGAAATTGCACGAGTTCATGGCCAAGGACGAGCTTGTCGCCTGGGGCTGGAACCCCGGCGATGGCCGCGACCCCGTCCCCGGCACGCAGGCGCAATTCGGCGAAATCATCCAGGCCTGGATCGACACGGGCGCCGTCTGCCCAGGCTAACCTCAAGGGCCTGGACTTTTCACGCTGGATAAGCTGGAAGGTCCGATCAACTCAGGTTGCAACAGGCGCCAGAATCCCCCTATACCGTCCTTTCAGGATCCGCCGCGGCGAGCCTGGCTTCAGGTTCCGGGCGGTCGGACCTGGATTCAAGGATGACAAATGACCCAGACCGCCTCCCTTGAACTGCTCGCATTCAATCTCAAGCTTCTCGGTTCCAAACGGCGCAAGCGCCTGCTGGTCAGCGCGGGGCGCGCTTCCGACAAGGAGCGCCTGCTGCCCGCCATCCGGAAAATTCTCGATCTCGACGTCGATCTCTACGCCACGCCGGGAACCTTCAGGTTCCTGAACGCGCATGACGTCGCAAGCGTCGAAATCCACAAGATCAACGACGCCCATGAGCCGAACATCTTGAGTTTCCTCAGGGCCGACCGCTTCGATCTCGTCATCAACATCCTAACCGGCGACGAGGATTACGACGAATCCTCGGACGCCCGGCTGATCAGGAAGCTTTCGATCGAAAACGGCATTCCGCTGATCACCGATTGCGATGTCGGCATCGCCACGCTCGAACAGGTGCTCAAGGATTCGAAGGAGGGCACCTATCGCTACAAGCTCGGCGATCGCTCCGAGCCCTGGAACATGCGGGCGCATTTCCTCGACGCTGTGGCGAAAAATGGCGGCTTCGCCAATCACCACGCGCATTTCGACAAGGCCTACCTGATCAATCAGGAAAACCTGCGGCTGAGCCAGGTCGATATGCAGAAGAAGTGGGAGATCTACCGCTATCTCAAGGAAAACTACACACACGAGGACCTGATCGAGCGCATCAGCCGGGGGCTTGAGGCGATGATCGCCCAGGGTGCGACCTATTGCCGAACCATGGTGGACGCCGACTCGACGGTCGGCCTTCTGCCGATCAAGGCGGCGATCGAGGTCAAGCGCCGCTATGCCGACCAGATCAAGTTCGAGGTCGGCGTGCAGCCGCTGCAAGGCGTCCTCGACCCGGCTTCCTACGAGCAATATGCCGAAGCCTGCGAAATGGCGGATTTCTGCGGCGGCCTGCCCTCGCGCGACCGGCTGCAGGGCGCCAAGCATCTCGACGTCGTGCTGCAACTCGCCAAGAAGCTCGGCAAGCGCGTCGATGTCCATGTCGACCAGGAAAACAATCCGCTCGAATGCGAGACCGAGTTGCTGGCGCTGAAGACCATCGAGCACGGCATGCAGGGCATGGTGTTCGGCGTCCACGCCATTTCCATGGCCGCCAAGGAGGAAAGGGAGCAGGACCGCATTATCGAGAAGGTGCTGGAAGCGGACATGGGCATCATCGTCTGCCCTTCGGCCGCCCTAAGCATGAAGCAGCTAGGCATGACCGCGCCGCTGCACAACTCCATCGCGCCCTTCCCGAAACTGCGCGAAGCCGGCGTGCGCTGCTATCTCGGCATTGACAATGTCCATGACCTCTTCATGCCCATGGTGGACGGCGACTTCTGGACGGAATGCCGGATGCTGATGGAGGCCTGCCGCTTCTATGACATCGACGCCGTCGCGGAATGGGCCTGCGCCAAATACTGGCGGGCGAACTGAAATGAATCTGCCCCAATTGCCGCTCGGCGTCGCCGTCATGGACGAGGATCATTACGCGCTGGAGCGGATGTTCGCCCGGACGCCGCAGATTGAGGATGGCGGGCTGTCAGCGCATCTCGATGTGATCATCGCGGCGATTACCGCGCATTTCGCTCGGGAAGAGGCGGAAATGGAGAGGGTCGGCGTGCCGATCCTGTCTTGCCACAAGGGCCAGCACGCCGCCTTGCTGCTGGAGGCCGGGAAACTGCGCGAGTCCTTTGCGCACGCCGAGCCGCGGATGCAGCGCCACTTGATTGGTTTCGTGCTCGCGCAGCACGTCGCCAATCACATCGCCAGCATCGACCAGATTTCCGCGACGTTCTTCGATCATAAAATCGATTATGCCGCGAAACACGACGCCCCCGTTGGATGCCCCGGCGACTGAAACAGGGGTTTCATCGCTCCATCAACCGCGTCACTAGCGCATCGAGCTGCGGCGCGATTTCTGCCGCGCGTCCGTGCAACACATGGTCGAAGTCCTCTTCCCCAAGCGAGCGCTCGGACTGCAGATTCGACAAGACCGAAACCGCCCGGCAGCTGTGCGCAATCTCCTCGATCGGCAGGACCTGGCCTGATGTCCCGATGACGACCAGCAGATCATCCCGGGTCAGCTCCGCGAGGCTGCGCCACATCTCGGCATAGGCCGGCGCCGGCTCGTTGAAAAAGACCACGGCTGGCTTGACGCTTTTGAGGCTCCCGCATTCCGGACAATGGTCGCTGTCCCTGTCAAAGGCGCGATAGCCGAAATCCCATGCCGCGTCGCAGCCGAGGCAGCGCAGAGCTGTGAGAAGGCCATGCACGTGCAGCACTTCGCGGGCGCCGGCCCGTTCGAAGAGATCGTCGACATTCTGGGTGATCAGCCTTGCCCCGAAACGTCGCTGCCAGGAGGCCGCCATTTTATGCGCCGCATTGGGCGTGACATCAGCAAGTTCGAGACGCCGGCGCGAATAGAATTCATGCACGAGGTCGAAATTCCGCCGCCAATTAGAAAAGTTGCAGACGATGTCGGGATCATACTGCGCCCACAGGCTTTTGCCTCCCGAACTGCGGAAGGTGTCCAGGCCGGAATCGGCGGAAATGCCGCTACCGCTGAGAAGAATAAGCCGGCGCATCGGGCCTTCCATTCTTAAGTGAAACCGTGGCCGAGCATAAAGCGCTCGAGGCGGGCGCCGTCAACGGGCCGCTTGTCAGCGAGGGCTGCGACCATTTTTCGAGGGCGGCGCGAAGCGCCTACACTTGACGCGAGGCTGATCGAGATTAAGTTCGGGGAGGCTAAATTCGACCCTGGCGGGACTGTCTTGGAACTTTTATCGGCCGAAGTCGGCGGGCGCGACCTTACCCAACTCATGTATCGCAGTCGCAGCCTCCTGCGCGGGCCGCGAGCCGGGATTACGGCCGACGTCGGGAAAATTCTCGAAACTTCGTGACGCAAAAACCGGCTGTACGGCGTCACTGGCGTGCTGTTTTTCGATGGCTTCCATTTCGTCCAGACTCTCGAGGGGCCAGCGAAGGCCATTGCCACGCTCTATGAGCAAATCTCAGGGGATTCGCGGCATGAAAATATCGTCTTGCTGAACCATGCCGCCGTGGGCGGCCGCTGCTTTGCGGACTGGGCCATGGCCTTTGTCGGACGCGGCGACGATCTCGCCTTTCGTATTCCCTCAGGCTTTTTGAGCGAGCTTGTCGTCGGCGACGACGGCGTGGCCGGGAACCTTCTCGAAGTGATGACATTTTTCCTGCATGAGAAATAAAGGCTCTACCGCCAAAACGGCTTGATTCGCTTGAAATTTTTCCAGGCCTTGGCGAGCTTTCCGTCGGCGATGACGGCGCCGCGCGCATACCAGCCGGTGACGAGGCCTGCCGCGCGCGCCGCCTCGGTTTCCAGGTTCTGGCTGAGGAAATGATCGGCGCTCGCCGCATCATTATGCGCGCCGAGCAAGCCTTGCAATTGCGCGGCGGCCTTGACGAAAGAGGCGGGATCGCGCGCGTCGGCGAAGCAGGGCGCGAAAAACTCCGCCCCGTAGCGCAGGTTTTTCAGGGCGATGCGCGTTTGATGCCGGGCGTCGTCGGGGAGCGAGGCGAGGTTTTTGCCCCGTTTGAGAACCCGCCGGTAAAGCCGCTCCAGCGCCTGCGCCGCGAAAATATCGACGGGCTCACTGAGGATGCCGAGGTTTTCGCCGGAGAGCGCCTCGCGCCATCCTCGTCGCGCGACGTAGGCGCTCAGCTTCATGAGAAAGATTGTCGGCCGGCTGTCAGCCAGCAAGGCTCGCGCTTCCGCATAGGCTTCGCTGCGGCGCGCCTCGATCGCGTCGAGCAGGGTCGAAAAATCCTGTGTTTCGCCGAAATGTTCATGGGGACCAGTCTCGACCAGCTCGCGCAAGGCGTCGCAGTCGCGCGCCGGGCCGAGCGCCGTCGCCAGCGCCTTGGCCTCCTGCCGGAAATGCTCAAATTCGGACGAAGGCGCCGCGCGCAAGAACATGGCCAGGGCCGCTCGCAGCCGTCGCAGGGCCACGCGCATCTGGTGGATCGCCTCGGGATCGTCGCCGCCGCGCAGCGGCGCCCAGTTGGCGACGAAATGGGCGCAGGCGCTGGCGATAATGCGCGCTATGGCCTCGTCGAGCACTTCGCCCGGCAGTTCGACTGGCCGCGCCTTGACGGGAACCGGCGCCTCGGCACAGGCAAAATAATGGGCGCGCTCGGCCTTGCTGACGATGTCCACGACAAGCGGCAGGCTCTCCGCCAGCTTGGCGGCGAATTCATAGAGGTCGCGCGTCGGCCCGGCCTTCAGCTCCAGTTCGACCTCGCACAGCGGCGCGCTGCGCTCCCCTACGAGAATGACGCCTTCGTCGAAGGCGACCTCGATCCTGGCCGCGCCATGGCCGATGAGACGGGTGATGCGCCAGACGCGGGTCTCGTAGATCGGCGCCAGCGTTCTGTCTCCGACCAGCGCGCGCAGCCTTTCGGCGATTTCGCCCTGTAGCAGCGACAAATCCGGTTGCAGCTTTGGCACGGGCATTTCGATCTCGCCACGGGCGAAGGCGCCCTCGCCGGGGTCGACAGGCCATTTCAAGGTCATCACCGGCGCGCTGCGACCGCTGCGCCGCACCCGCAGGGACATGCGATTGCTGCGCAGGTCGCCCTGCGGCGTATCGAAATAGACGGACGCCAGCTTGCGGCCGGCCGGGGCGTTGGCGGCGGCGCGCAAAAGCGGCGAGCCCAAGGCGGCGGCGAGGCCTTCCGGCGAGGTGATGAGCTTGATCTCGATCTCGCGTTGCCCTCGGCGATTTTCGTCCTTGTCGCCAGCGACGGCGGAAGGCGGCGTCTCGGCGGCAAGCGGAGAAGGGTTTGTCAGGGTCAAGGCGCGGCCAACTCGATAGGGGCGCAGGCGACCGGTCTGCGCCGGATTGCCGAGCGGGAAGCGGAAAAGCGTTTCCTTTGCGCTCATTGTAAAACATTTCGATGAAAAAGGCGCTGGTTTTCAACATCGGGTCGAATCGCTAAGCTGAATCGTCGCCAGAACTTCCGTGGGGACGCAGCGGTTAAATCATTCTATGGGCGGCCCAATGTCTGACATTGCCTCGGCGCGACGCATTCTCTGTGTATTTCCCCACTACGAACCCTCGCTGGGGTCTTTCGATTTCGCTTATGACGTCACCGCTGGATTGCGGGGCTTCATGCCGCCCCAGGGCCTGCTGGTCATCGCCGCCGCCCTGCCGCCGGGTTGGCAGGTGCGTTTTGTCGATGAAAACATCGACCCGGCGACGAATGATGATTTTGCATGGGCGGACGCTGTTTTCGTCAGCGGCATGCATGTGCAACGCCGGCAGATCAACGATATCTGCATCCGCGCGCACAGGCAGCACAAAATCGTCGTGCTCGGCGGGCCCTCCGTGACCTCCAGTCCCGAGCTTTATCCCGAGGCCGACATTCTCCATCTCGGCGAAATGGGCGACGCGACCAAGGCTTTGTTTGATCGGCTGGCGCAGGATTGTTCGCGGCCGCACGCGCAATTGCGATTCGAGACCAGGGAGCGGACGCCGCTCGAGTCCTTCCCGATACCGGCTTACGAACTGGTCAGTTTCGACAAATATTTCCTCGGCTCGCTGCAATTTTCGAGCGGCTGTCCCTATGAATGCGAGTTCTGCGACATTCCCGGACTTTACGGGCGCGTCCCCAGGCTGAAATCGCCGCAGAAAATCATCGCCGAACTCGACAAGCTCATCCATTGCGGATTGCGGACCGCCGTCTATTTCGTCGATGACAATTTCATCGGCAACCGGCGCGCCTTGCGCGAATTGCTGCCGCAACTCGTGGCGTGGCAGGAGAAAAACGGCTTTCCGGTGACCTTCGCCTTCGAGGCGACGCTCAACATCGCCAAGCACGACGATCTGCTCGACCTGCTCCACGACGCCTGTTTCACCGCCATATTCTGCGGCGTCGAAACTCCCGAAGTGGACGCCCTGCATGCGATGTCCAAGGGGCAGAACATCCAGACCATGCCAATTCTCGACGCGGTGAAGAAGCTCAACGCCAAGGGAATGGAGGTCGTCGCCGGCGTCATCATGGGGCTCGACACCGACGAGGCGCAGTCGCCGGAGCGGATCAGGGATTTCATCGACACGTCGCAGATCGCCATGCTGACAGTCAACCTGCTGCAGGCCCTGCCCGGCTCTCCACTGTGGGATCGTCTGTCGCGGGAAGGTCGGCTGTCCCTGAACGAGGACCTCGAATCCAACGTGGTCTTCAAGCGGCCCTATAACCAGGTGGTCGGCGAATGGCGCGATTGTCTCGCCTATGCCTATGATCCCGCGCGTCTCTACGCGCGCTACGACGCCCAGTCGCGCGTCACCTATCCGAATCGCCGCAAGAGGGTCTTCGCGCCGGGATCGATCCGCGCCAGGGACGTGCGCCGCGGCCTGACCATGCTGGTCCTGCTCATCTGGAAGCTCGGGGTGATCGGCGACTACAGGCGCGTCTTCTGGTCCTTCGCCTGGCCGCGACTCAAAGCCGGCAAGATCGAGGAAGTGATCGCCTGCTGCACCCTGGCCAAGCACCTCATCAGTTTTGCGCGAAAGGCCTGCGCCGGCGAATTGAACGCCTCGCATTACTCGACCAGGGTTCGCGGCGAAGCGACAAGCGCCGAGGCGCGGCTGGAGCGTGTCCGCTGACGCGGACCTTCGGTTCAAGCGAAGTGAATGGCGGTTCGCGTGAAGGAAACGCGTTAAGCGCGCGCATTATTGATGAAGGGAGAAGGAGCCCGGCTCCCCCCGACGGCCGGGCTCCCCAATTTGCTCTCCCCCCGAAGAGCGAGATGAACTTACCGAGGGGGGCTGATTGAGTCTCGGGAATTCGGCGCGGCTCGACACGATTAGAGGCGACCGTTGCCTTTCGGCATTGGCCAAGATTGCGCTCTCTATTTTTTAAAAAATTCCCGACATCTTCACTCTCGGGGGGCGAAAGGCGAAGACGCCGGGCAAGCTCTCGGCGGGAGGGAGGTCGCCGGTTGTTTCAGCATAAATCACTGTCGGATATGGCGAATTTTTGACGCGCTTCGACCGGGATCATGGCCGATCGTTGAGCATTGAACGGGCCAACGCCGTGATCGACTTCCTGGCTGACCCCGGATGGCTTGCCGATCTGCGCCGGAAACCGGTCAGTTCAGCCCGGAAAATCCAGCACGCCGGCCTTTCCGCCTTGCGTGCCGAAGGCCATGCGGCTTCCGTTGGCGTCAAAGGCCAGCGCCGAGACCGGGTCGCGCTCGCCTGCGGTGCGCCGCACCAGGATCTCGGCGCCGTCGGAGAGCCGAACCAGCAATATCCAGCCGTCACTATAGCCGATGGCGACGATCAGCGCCGACGGATGGAAGGCGACGCGGCTTACCAGCACATCGGGCCTGACGCCGCATTCCCTGGGCGGCTGGCCCATCGGGCCGTCCTTGCCGGAAAAGGGCCAGACGACGCAGCCGTCGGCCCCGGAAGTGGCGAGCCAGGCGCCGTCATGCGACCAGGCGACGGAGCGCGGCTTCGACGGATAGCCCGACATGTTCATGCTTTTCTTGTCGCCGATCCGCCAGCCATGCAGCATGTTCTCCTGCATGGAGGTAACGACGAAGCGGCCATCCGCCGACACGGTCGCGTCGAGATGCGAGCCCTTCCACTCCAGCGCTTCCGGCGCGGCGGCGGTGTTGGGAAACCAAAGGCTCGCGCCATTGTAATGGGCGATGACGACGCGATACCCTTTGGGAAAATAGGCGAGGCCGCGCACCGAGGACGGCGCCTGCCAGCTCTTGACTTCGCCCTTGGCGTCGCGCGCCCGAACGTTTTTGCCGCTCGACCAGGCGAGCGCGCCGTCCGCCCGGCAGGCGAGAGCGTCGATCCAGCCCTTTTCCTGCGCCAGGATTTCGGCCTTGCCTGAAGATTCGGTCGCAATGAGCCGGCCGTCGTCACCGCCGGTGTACAAGCGATTCTCGTCACCGGCGACAACGAGAACGGCGCCGTTCTCATGGGCTTTGACGCGCTGCGGCTCGCCCGTGCGCGCCAGCAGGATGCTGCCGTCGGCCAGCGCGAAGGCCGGGACGCCCTTGATAAAACAGGCGCCGGCGACGCCAGCGTCGGCTTCGACCAGCGTGACGCATTCTGTAAGGGAAGATTGGCTCATCTCGAAGGGGATCCGGAAATCTTGAGGTCGTTTTAGCGACGGAAAGGAAGGCGCAACTGAGGCAGTTTGTCCAGTCGCGCGGCGATCACGCGCCTCGGCCGCAGGCCGAGGCGGTTTCGTCGAAGGCCTCGGTCAGCGCCCGGGCGCGGCGCAGGTTTTCCGCCGACAGCGCCTCGGCGGTGGGCCCCCAGGCGATCTTTTCGCGGGCCAGCAGCAGACTTTCGGGAAAATGCGCGCGCACGAGATCGAAATCGTGCAGCACCGCGACAATGGTGCGTCCCTCGGCATGCCAGCGGCCGATCAAGGCGAGAAGGTCGTCGACCGTGCGCTCGTCAATGGCCGAAAAGGGCTCGTCGAGCAGGATCACGGGGGCGTCCTGCAGCAGCAGTCGGGCGAACAGCATGCGCTGCTGCTGCCCCCCGGACAGCGCCCCGATGGCGCGGCGCTCGAAGCCCGACAGCCCCACGGCGGCGAGCGCGTCGCGTACTTTTCTCTCGTCGGCGCGCTTCATGCCCCCGAACAATCCGATGCGCCGCCACAGGCCCATCGCGGCCATGTCGAAGACATCGATCGGAAAGCTGACGTCGATTTGCGCCGCCTGCGGCAGATAGGCGATGTCGCGCGGCCGGACGCCGCCGAAATCGATTTGGCCGTCCATCGGCGTGATCACGCCGGTCAGCGCCTTGAGAAGCGTCGATTTGCCCGCGCCGTTCGGGCCGCAGACCGCCAGCAAGGCGCCCTGCCCGATCTCGCCGTCGAGATGGTGGATGGCCGGATGCCGGTCATAGCCGAGGGTGAGATTGCGCAGCGCGATGGTCCTGCTCTCGCTCATGTCAGCGCCCAGCGAACGCCGGCCCAGAGCGCCAACACCACGACCAGCACGATGCCGAGCCTTTGCGCGGCCGACAGGCGCAGGAGCGAAAAGGCGGCGTCTCGTTCCTCAGCCGCGCCAAACCCTGTCGCAAGCCGGGCGTCTTTCGACCCGCCCTTAGGGCCATGCGCATGGTGTGGGTGATCGTGGTTATGCGCATGGTCTTCGGCCGACATGAAATCTTGCCCCGTTGGCCCGATATGGCGCTTTTCGAAGCGGATGACAGCGAACATCCGATTTTCAGCAGGCGTCAGTTCCGGAAAGGCTCGTGCGCCGCCGCCGCCCGCATGAAATAATAAAGACCGACGAAACCGACAGCGATGAAAATCACTTCAAGCGTATGCCCGACGGTCGCGCCGAGCTGGAACATGCCGCCCAGGGCCCAGCCGGCCGCCCAGGAGGCGCCGACCAATTCGGTCCCGACGAGAATAGCCAGCGCAATCAGCGTCCTGGCGTTGGTCCAGTTGATCGGTTTTTTCTCGGACATGGAATTGGCCCTTGTTGCGGCTTTGGTCTAGACCATAGCGGAACAGCTTGCAATGCGAGGGCGCGCCGTGTGCAAGCGCATGGGAGCGCCGCGTCATCTGCTGACGCTTGTCGAAAGCCGCGTTTTGGGGCAGAACAGCGCGCAGTTTTTTGCGCGGCCCGTCTAGGGTGGGCGGCTTAGACTTAACCGGAGCTTCGAGCGATCACATGGTCTTTTCCAAATCCCCCCTTTCCGGCGCCCGCCGCGCCGCTCTCGTTTTCACCATTTGCGCCGCGGCGCTGTCGCCGGCTCAAGCACAGGCCCCGTCCAAGGCTCAAGGAAAAGTGCTGGCGACGGTCAATGGCGTTGACGTCACCGAAGAGGACCTGGCCCAGGCGCGCGAGGACGTCGGCCCGACCCTGCCGAAACAGATGAACGACAAGGCGCGCGACCATGCCCTGCTCGACTATCTCATCGACGTGAAGCTGGTGAACCAGAAGGCCATCGCCGACAAGATGGACCAGGGCGAGGATTTCAAGAAGAAGCTGGTCTATTACCGCGAAAAGCTGCTGATGGAGAGCTTTCTTGGCGAAATCGCCAAGAAGGGCGCGACCGAGGCTGCGATGAAGGCCACCTATGACGAAGCGGCCAAGGCGCAAAAGCCGGAGACCGAGGTGCACGCCTTGCACATTCTCGTTCCGACCGAGGACGAGGCCAAGAAGGTCGAGACGCGCCTGAAGGCGGGCGAAGATTTCGGCAAGCTGGCTGACGAATTGTCCAAGGATCCCGGGTCGAAGGGCGGCGATCTCGGCTGGTTCACCAAGGAACGGATGGTGCCGGAATTCGCCGAAGCCGCCTTCAAGATGGAGCCGAACCAGGTGTCCGATCCTATCAAGACGCAATTCGGCTGGCACGTGATCAAGGTGCTGGAGAAGCGCCAGCATCCTTTCCCGCCAATGGACCAGGTCAAGGAGCAGCTCGAACATTATGTGGCCCAGAAGGCGCAGAGCGAAGCGATCGTGAAGCTGCGCGAAGGCGCGAAGATAACCCGAGTCGACGAGGACAAGTCCGTGCCGACGCTCGAAGGCGGCAAGCCCGCCAACGCCAAGCCTGTGGAAGCGCCGAAGAAATAAGGCGGTTGACCCGCCCAATTTCAAAACCCCGCCTTATCAGGCGGGGTTTTTTGTGATCGCTAGCGCGGGCGCGGCTCCTCGCGCTCGCGTTGCGACTCCACGCGGAAAAGTTCGACAAATTGCTTTAATTCCACTTCGGGCAGGTCGCTGACCGCGACATAGCCGCGGTCGGAATCGCTCCAGCGGGCGACGTGGAGTCCGTCGAGGCTGGAAAAACCCGTTTCGCCAGGCGCCCCCGTCACGGGCAATTCCGTGAGGTCGATGCGATGTTCCCGACGCGCATAGACCAGCACGGGAACGATGCGCTCGCCCAAGGCTTCGACGCGTCCGCCAGCCAGGGGGAACCCGGCGGCGGAAAGATCGAGCGCCGCCACCGACAGCGGCGCGCGATGCGCCAGCCAGGGTTTTATTACATGGCGATCGCTGTTGGCGATATCGACGTTCCCGCCGCTGATCTGCGTGCGTATGAAAGCCGAGACCAGAGCGCGTTCGTCTTGCGGCGGGCCGCTGCGCCATTGTCCCAAGCCATAGCCGGCGAGCACGCTGAGCGCGAGCGAGGCCGCCAGCGCATAGGGCGGCGCATCGAATAATTTTTTACGCGGCGGCGGCGCCATGGCTTCGATCCTGGCGCGCAGGGCGGCGGGCGCCGGCTCTACCGGCAGCGCCTCGCGCAGCGCGACGTCCCGCGCCCTGGCCCGGGCGAAGCGCGCCGCAAGCGCCGGATCGGCGGCGCAGTCGCGCTCGAAGGCGATTGCGCCTTCAGCGTCCAGCTCCCCATCCAGCGCCGCTTGCAGCCGCAACAGACTTTCCTCTTCCGCGCTCAAGCCATTCCTCCCATGCAGACCGCCAACGCCGCGCGGGCGCGGGCAAGACGCGACATCACCGTGCCCAGCGGCGCCTGCAGCGCCCCGGCGATGTCGCGATAGGCCAGCCCCTGCAGCACGCGCAACGTCAGCGTCTCGCGCAGAGCCAGCGGCAATTTGGCGAAACAGGCGCGCAGCCGCGCCGCCTCGCCCGCGGCGATCAACCCGGCCTCGGCGTCGGGCGCGAGATCGCAGGCTTCGAGCGCGCCCTCACGCTCGAGATCGCTGATATCGTCATGCAACAACTCGGGACGCCGTCGCGCCAGAAAACTCAACGCGCAATTGCGGGTGATGGTCAGGAACCACGCGCGGGGATGTTGCACTTCCAGGCTCTCCAGCGCCGCGAGGGCGCGCAGGCAGGCCTCCTGCACGATGTCCTCGGCGTCGGCTGCGCTCCCTGTCATGGCCTTGGCCAGGGAGAAAGCCGCGTCGAGATTAGGTAGCGCGACGGCTTGGAATCGCCGCCGCGCCGTTTCGCCGATCGCCAAACCGACCCCCTATTGCACTTTGATCCTCAAGAATTCGATGACATCGGCGCGGTCTTGAGCCTGCCCGAGATGGTAGAACATCTTGGCGCCGGGCACGAGCTTTTGCGGATCGGCCAGCCAGGCGTCGAGCGTCTGCGCGTTCCAGGTGAGGCCGCTGGCTTTCAGCGCATCGGAATAGGCGTAATCCCCTAGGCTGCCGGCCTTGCGGCCGAAGACGCCGCGATGGCGCGGGCCGACATCGTTCTTGTCGAGCGAATGGCAATCCTGGCAGCCCTCGTAAAGCGCTTCGCCATGGACAGCGTCGGCAGCCTGCGCCGGGGCGGCGAGCAGGCCCAGGAGGAGAAGGATTTTCCGCATCTCTCACCCCGCCAGCGGCATGTCGGTGATCGCCAGCCTGTCCTGCCCCGGCGCGTAGACGACATCGGCAATGCCAAGCAGCCCGCGCAACTGGCCCGGCGGAACCTTGAGTGGTCCAGGCGCGGGCGCGGTTCCCGGCGCCGGCTGCGGGAAGGCGGTGGAGCGGGCGGTGTGGAATGTCGCCTTGCCCTCGACCTTTTGCATGGTCTGGTGAATATGGCCATTCATCACCGTCACCGAGCCAAACCGGGCCAGCAGCGCCATGAGCGCCTGGGAATCGTCGGTGCCCCAGCCCCATTCCGGCGTAATGGTCCAGAGCGGAATGTGGCAGAAGACGACAATCGGCGTCTCGCTGGAGCTGCCCTTGAGATCATCGGCGATCCAGGCGAGCTGGTCGGCTCCAAGGAAGCCAAGGCCGTTCTTCTTCAAATCGACGACATTGTTGAGCGAGACGAAATGCACGCCCTTGTGGTCGAAGGAATAATAGGCCCCGTCACGTGCGCCCTTGCCGAACCGCTCCATATAGGCCTTGCCCGTCGCCGCGTCGGTGATGTCATGCTCGCCGGGGGCGTAATGGACCTGGATTCCCAGCCGATCGATGGTTTTCACCGCGAGATCGAACTGTTCGGGCTGCGCCGTATGGGTGATGTCGCCAGTGTGGATGATGAAGTCCGGCTTTTTCGGCAAGGCGGCGATCTGGTCGAGCGCCTGATTGAGCGTGGCGACCGGATCGGGATTGGCCGGCTTGTCAAAGCCGATATGACAGTCTGAAATTTGCGCGAAGGTGAACCCGGTGGTTTCCGCCTGGGCGGAGCCGAGCAGCCGTGAACCGGGAACGCCGCCTTCGAGCGTCCACAGCAGGCCGGTTCCGCCCCAGGCCATGCATTGGAGCAATTTGCGGCGGCTGGGCCCTTCCGGGTGTCTCAAATCTTCGGTCATGAGTCTCTCCTTTTCACCATCTGGCGTGGGAGAGACTCTGTGTTCGTGGGGTTTATTCCCCGGCTTCACAAATTTTAACGGCGACATTTTCAGTGCGCGGCGTCATAGCGCCTTGACGGCGACGCATTGGCCACCGCAAATCCGCCGGATCGAAAATTCGCAGGACAGACCATGGCCGCCCCCGCTCCCGTTTCGCCGCTCGCCCCGAAAACCTTCGCCGACCTGCCGCCGATCGATGGCGTGCGGCTTGCGACCGGCGAAGCGGGCATTCGCTACAAGGGTCGCACAGACGTGCTGCTGGCGGTGTTCGACCAGGGCGCGACGGTCGCTGGCGTGTTCACGACCTCCAAATGCCCCTCGGCCCCCGTGGATTGGTGCCGGAAAAATCTTACCGGAGGCAAGGCGCGGGCGCTGGTGGTGAACTCCGGCAACGCCAACGCCTTCACCGGCAAAATCGGCAAGGCCGCGACCGAATTGACCGCCAAACTGGCGGCAAAGGCGGTCGGTGCGGATGAGCACGAAATATTCCTCGCCTCCACGGGCGTGATTGGCGAGCCGCTCGACGCGGCCAAGTTCGAGGGCGTGCTCGACAGGCTGGCGGCGGAGGCGAAGCCGGAACCCTGGCTCGACGCGGCCAAGGCGATCATGACCACCGACACGTTTCCCAAAGTGGCCACGGCCAAGGCGATGATCGGCGATGTCGAAGTCACCCTCAACGGCATAGCCAAGGGCGCCGGCATGATCGCGCCGGATATGGCGACCATGCTGTCCTATGTCTTCACCGACGCCGCGATCAGCGCCGAAGCCTTGCAAAAACTGCTGTCGAAAGGCGTGAAGGGCACTTTCAACGCCGTGACGGTCGACAGCGACACCTCGACATCCGACACTTTGATGCTTTTCGCCACCGGCGCGGCCGAAGCGCGCGGCGCCAAAAAAATTAAAAAGCCCGGCGACAAACTCTTGCGTGATTTCAGGGAGAAGCTCGATGGTCTTCTCCTCGATCTCGCCCAGCAGGTGGCGCGCGACGGAGAGGGCGCGCGCAAATTCGTGGAAGTGCAGGTCACCGGCGCCGACAGCCACAAGGCGGCCAAACGAATCGCCTTTTCCATCGCCAATTCGCCGCTGGTGAAGACCGCTGTGGCGGGGGAAGACGCCAACTGGGGCCGCGTTGTCATGGCGGTTGGCAAGGCCGGCGAAAAAGCCGAGCGCGACCTGCTGTCGATCTGGTTCGGCGGCATTCGAGTCGCGCATGAGGGCCTGCGCGACCCGGCATATGACGAGGCGGCGGCGTCAGCCGTCATGAAACAGGACAAGATCGTGATTCGCGCCGATCTCGGCCTCGGCAAGGGCGAAGCCAAGGTCTGGACCTGTGACCTGACCAAAGAATATGTGGCGATCAACGGCGATTATCGTTCGTGACTCGGCTGCTTCTGGTCGTCGCCGCGGCGCTGATCGACGCGGACAACAGGATTCTCATCGCCCAGCGCCCGCAAGGCAAGCAGTTGGCGGGGCTATGGGAATTTCCCGGCGGCAAGCTGGACGCCGGGGAGCGGCCGGAAGAGGCGCTGATTCGCGAATTGCGCGAGGAATTGGGCGTCGAGGTCAAGGAAGCCTGTCTTGCCCCGCTGACTTTCGCCAGTCATGGTTACCAGGATTTTCACCTCTTGATGCCACTTTACGTTTGTCGCCGCTGGCAGGGTTTCGTCGCCGCCAAGGAAGGGCAGGCGCTGAAATGGGTCGCGGCAAGCGAATTACGTAATTATCCGATGCCGCCGGCCGATGAGCCGCTAATTCCTGCTTTGATCGAACTTCTGTCATGATCAGCACTACATATCGGTTCACCTGACGTTCAGGCGTCTTCGTTTAAGCTCCATTGTGCAGTGCGATGATGCGTTGTGTCTGCTTGAGTCGTTTCTCGGGCACGGCGTTGATACCTTTGCAGCTTTTCCGGAATCGTTCCATCACGCTAAAGTGACCAATGACACCTGCACAAAGTTCGGGCTTGAACTAATTGCTGCAATGCAGCATATAAGAGGCAGAGTCTAGGAAGCGTCTTGGAGGCTGAGTGCAACAGCGGCGGCAACGCCGCGCAGCAACAAGGAATACCCACATGGAACAGACCATGATCCATGGCGGCGTCATACGCAGATTATGGCCGGCCGATCTCCCTGCCTTCAGGGAGCATCTTTTGCGCCTGGACGCGCAAAGCCGCTACGATCGTTTTGCGATGTCAGTCAATGACGATTTTATGGTTCGATATGCCGAGCGCTGCTTTGGCATAGATGACGTGATCTACGGCTATTACGTCGACGGGACCATGCGCGGCGCGGGCGAATTGCGCGCCGTCGGCAATAATATCATCGGCGGTTCGGTCGAAGCGGCCTTTTCCGTTGAAGTGGGCTGGCGCCGTCGCGGCGTTGGCTCGGAGCTGATGTCGCGCATCGTCCGCGCAGCCCGCAATCGACGGGCGGATGCGCTCTATATGTCGTGCCTGGCGCGCAATGTCGCCATGCAGGCGCTGGCGCGCAAGTTCGCCGCCGACTTGCGCTTCGAGACCGACGACATGACCGGCAAGCTGGTGGCGCGCACGCCTTCCGCCGCCTCGGTCTGGGGCGAGTTCGCCGACAACGCCACGAGCTTCGCCACGGCAATGCTCGACCTGCAGACCCGCGTCTTCTCGATGCAGCCGCGGGCATAAAAGTTTATCGGCCCGTTCGCGGGCCGCGAGTTCCTCCCCGACTTGGGCGCGCTGTCAAAGGCGCGCCCATTTTTTTTGCGCGGGACTGGTAGCGCGCTACCAATCATGCTATCCTGACTCGTAGCGATGGGGCACAAGATGGCGCGACCGGAAGAGAAAGAAAACGACGGGCTCGACAAGTTCGCCCGTTATCGCCAGCGGCAGCGCCGCCGGGGCATGAAACTGCTGCGCGTGTGGGTTCCCGATCCAAGCAAGCCGGAGTTTCTGGCTGAGGCGCAGCGGCAGGGTCTGTTGTTGCGCGGGTTGCCCGCCGAAACCGAGGCGCAGGACTTCATCGAACAGGTGTTCGAATGGCCTGAGCCGTGAAACGCGGCGAAATCGTCACCGTTTCCGCTCAGGGCGATTATGGCAAGCCGCGACCGGCTGTCATCATCCAGTCAGATGCGCTGAACGCGGCCGACAGCCTACTGGTTGCCATTTTCACTAGCGCCCTGACGGACGCGCCCTTTTACCGGCTGACCGTCGAGCCGCATCCCGACAATGGTCTGAAAGCGCCCTCGCAGGTGATGATCGACAAAATTCTCGCCTTTCCGCGCGGAAAATGCGGGCCGGTGATCGGGCGTCTTTTACCACACGAGATGCTAGCGCTGAACAATCTCTTGTCGGTGATGATCGGACTCGCGGATTAGTTTCCGCGCAAGGCTTTGCAAGCTTCGTCAGCCTTTGCTAAAGGGAGCGATTTGTCTATTCTCTGGTCTTGACAAAATAGGGTACATTTCCATCCGGACGCTTTGACAAAGACGGGTTTGCCCGACGTGAATCCTTTTTGGTCTAATATCATGCCGTACATGTATTGCGTTTTGTTATCTGAAATAAAATATATCACACTAAAGCTATAGTATTCATTTCGAGGGGTTTTTTGCTCGGAAACAGGGCCTCCTCGCCATCCCCTGTAAATACTATAATCGTCGTGATTGTTCTGGCTGCACGAAATTCGATATGAAAACGTTTTTGGTTGGCTTTCTGGGTCGGAACCATCGGTGACGGCACTTTCCAACCCGAGATTCGTATTCTTTTCCGCCGGGTCTCCGACCGTAAACATCCCGTAACTGTAGGGCAACGGCGGTGGCTCACTCAAGCTTCTTGCCTCAGGTATTGCCGCCGCTCTTTCGGCAGCGTTTACTGGCGACTTTCGCTGACGTAACTGTTTGATGCGGTCCCCATAGGACTTGGACAAACAGCGCAGTGCTCCAGCGCGGTCCTTCTCACTCAATTCGCGTTCCGAAATCGTGCATTCCTTATCGCGATTGGCGAGCCAGGCGCGTTCCTCGGTCAAAAACTCTTTCTTTTCATCAGGATCACTCGGCATCGCCCCGCGTACGGCGGCCATCAGCTCCTCGTCCAATTGGCCGAGAGGTTCATGGGTGCAAATCAGTTTCTCGGTGGGCGTTTTCGCATTGGCGCAATCGAAACTTTGCGCCGCCGCGACCGAATGGAAAAATGTGAGCAGACAAGGCAGGGTGAGAAAGCGCCACCCGAGCGAAAAGCGAATTGAGGGCATGAATTTCAACAGACCAAGGGAATCGACAACGGCGTGGCGGTGACGATATTACGAAAAGTCCGCGCATCGAAACCAAAAAAATGGCGCGCCTTTCAGAGGGGCCCGCCATTCGCATTCCAGATTTACTGAGCTCACGCTTGGCGGAAAATCATCATGTTCTTGATTTCCGCGATGGCCTTGGCCGGGTTCAGCCCCTTCGGGCAGGCGCGGGCGCAGTTCATGATCGTGTGGCAGCGATAGAGCCGGAAGGGGTCTTCCAGCTCGTCGAGGCGTTCACCCGTCGATTCGTCGCGCGAATCGATCAGCCAGCGATAGGCCTGCAACAGCGCGGAGGGGCCGAGATAGCGGTCGCCGTTCCACCAGTAGGACGGGCAGGAGGTCGAGCAACAGGCGCAGAGGATGCACTCGTAGAGCCCGTCGAGCTTGTTGCGGTCCGAAGGCGATTGCAGCCATTCCTTTTCCGGCGCCGGCGTCTCCGTCTTGAGCCAGGGCTCGATCGCCGCATGCTGCGCGTAGAAGGTGGTCAGGTCGGGCACGAGATCCTTCACCACCGGCATGTGCGGCAGCGGATAGATTTTGACCGTCCCCTTCACCTCGTCGATCGCCTTGGTGCAAGCGAGCGTGTTCTCGCCGTCGATGTTCATCGCGCAGGAGCCGCAGATGCCTTCGCGGCAGGAGCGGCGCAGGGTCAGGGTGGGGTCGATCTTGTTCTTGATCCACAGGACGGCGTCGAGGATCATCGGCCCGCAATCGTCGCGATCGACATAATAGGTGTCGATGGAGGGGTTGCGTCCGTCGTCCGGGTTCCAGCGGTAAATCTGGAATTCCGTCAGATTTTTCCCCGCGGGTTTGGGCCAGGTCTTGCCGGAGCCAACAACGGAGTTTTTGGGCAGTGCGAGTTCGACCATCGGGCTTGCTCTCAAAGGACAAAATTCGTTGGCCGGGCGAAAACCCGGCCGGGAAACCGTAGAGCATTTTCAAGCGAAGCGGGCGCCGGTTCGCGGTAAGAAAATGCGTCAAAACAAAAACGAGAGCCCCGATCCGATCCCATTGGATCGGAAAAGGCTCTAGTATACGCGGGCCTTCGGCTCGATGTAGCTGACCTCGTCGGTCATGGTGTAGCTGTGCACCGGACGGTAATCGATCGCCACGGTCTTCGCCGCGTCGTCGATGGTCGCCAATGTGTGCTTCATCCAGTTGACGTCGTCGCGATTGGCGAAATCCTCGCGGGCATGGGCGCCGCGTGATTCCTTGCGGTTGGCCGCGCCTTCCATGGTGACGACGGCCTGGACGATCAGATTGTCGAACTCCAGCGTCTCCAGGAGGTCGGAATTCCAGATCAGCGAGCGGTCGGAGACCTTCAGATCGTCGCGGCCCTGCCAGACCTCATGGATGAGCTTGACGCCTTCCTCCAGAACGTCGCCGGTGCGATAGACCGCGCAATTGTCCTGCATCACCTTCTGCATGCGCAACCGCAGGTCGGCGGTCGGCGTGCCGCCATTGGCGTTGCGGTAATGGTCGAGGCGCGACAGCGCGAGATCGGCCGAGTTTTCCGGCAGATTGTCCTGCTTGGCGCCCGCTTTCACGATTTCGGCGGCGCGCAGGCCGGCGGCGCGGCCAAACACGACGAGATCGATCAGCGAATTGGAGCCGAGGCGATTGGCGCCATGCACCGAGACGCAGGCGGCTTCGCCGAGCGCCATCAAGCCGGGCACGACGACATCGGGATTGTCGCCCTTCTTGATCAGCACTTCGCCGTGATAATTGGTCTGGATGCCGCCCATATTGTAATGGACGGTCGGCAGCACCGGGATCGGCTCGCGGGTCACGTCGACTCCGGCGAAAATCTTGGCGCTTTCCGAAATGCCGGGCAGGCGCTCGTGCAGGATTTTCGGATCGAGATGGTCGAGGTGCAGGAAGATGTGGTCCTTGTTCCTGCCCACGCCGCGTCCCTCGCGGATTTCCATGGTCATGGCTCGGGAGACCATGTCGCGCGGCGCGAGGTCTTTGACGCTCGGCGCATAGCGTTCCATGAAGCGCTCGCCCGACGCGTTGGTCAGGTAGCCGCCTTCGCCGCGCGCGCCCTCGGTGATCAGGCAGCCGGCGCCATAAATGCCGGTCGGATGAAACTGCACGAACTCAAGATCCTGCAGCGGGAGTCCTGCGCGGAGAACCATGCCGCCGCCGTCGCCGGTGCAGGTGTGGGCGGAGGTCGCCGAGAAATAGGCGCGGCCATAACCACCCGTCGCGAGGATCACCAATTGGGCGCGGAAACGGTGGATGGTGCCGTCGTCCATCTTCAGGCAGACGACGCCGCGGCATCTGCCCTCGGAATCCATGATCAGGTCGATGGCGAAATATTCGATGAAGAATTCGGTCGAGTTTTTTAGCGCCTGACCGTACAGGGTATGAAGCATCGCATGGCCGGTGCGGTCGGCGGCGGCGCAGGTGCGCTGGGCCGGCGGTCCCCGGCCGAAATCCGTGGTCATGCCGCCGAAGGGCCGCTGGTAGATCTTGCCTTCCGCCGTGCGGGAAAAAGGCACGCCCCAATGTTCGAGCTCATAGACAGCTGCGGGCGCGTTGCGGCAGAGATATTCGATGGCGTCCTGGTCTCCGAGCCAGTCGGAGCCCTTGACGGTGTCGTACATGTGCCATTTCCAATTGTCCGGCCCCATGTTGGCGAGCGACGCCGCGACGCCTCCCTGCGCCGCGACGGTGTGCGAACGCGTCGGGAAGACCTTGGAAATGCAAGCGGTGCGCAGTCCGGCCTGGGAACAGCCGACGGTGGCGCGAAGGCCCGCGCCGCCGGCGCCCACCACCACCACGTCGAACGTGTGGTCGGTGATCGGATAGGCCTTGCCGCCGATGGCCGCACTGGCCGGGGCGTCGTTGGATGCCATTGGAAGAACCCTTGATCGAAGTGAAGAACCCAGGCTGGCCTATCGACGGGCGCCCGGCGCGGAAATCTCAGGTGAAGCTGATGCGCAGCACCGCATAGACGGCGGCAAGGCCGACGACGGCGCTGAAGCAGAAATTCCCCATCAGGGCGAGTTGCTTGGCGTGCTCGTGATGGACATAGTCCTCGATGATCGCTTGCATCCCCATCATCATGTGCCAGGCGCCGGCGACGACGAACAGGATCATCAATATCGCCGGGCACGGCGATCCGATCAGAGCGCGCGCGCTTTCGAAATCGCGGCCAGCCAGCGAGAGCAGGATGATCACGAAGGCCAGGGTCAGCGGCAGCAGCGCGAAGGCGGTCAGGCGCATGCGCCAGGCCTGCAGCGTGCCGGATTTCGCGGAGCCAAGATGGCTGACGCGGGCGCGGGGGGTTTGCAGCTTGGCTTGCTGGGTCATGACGAAGTCCTCAGCGCAGGATGAAAACGGCGATCCAGATCAGGACCGTCAGCACGGCGGCGACGATTCCGGATCCCCAGGCGAGGCGGTCGCGCTGTTCCGGATCGAAACCGTAGCCCGCATCCCACAGGGCGTGGCGGATGCCGCCCATCACATGGAGCATCAGGGCGAAAGTGTAGCCGAACAGGATCAGCTGGCCGAAGAAGGAGCCGAAAATGCCCGAGACCGCCGCGTAGGAATGGGCGCCGCCTGCGAGACCGAGCAGATAGAACGCCAGCAGGATCGTCCCGGCATAGAGCGCGCCGCCGGTGGCCCGGTGCGCTATGGAGGCGGCCATGGTGGGCGACCAGCGGTAAATCTGCAGGTGCGGCGAGAGCGGGCGGCGCTGCTCCAGCGGGACCTGGCTGGGTTCGGCCATGAATTCACCCTTCCTGTTCGACATGTGATGAGGGCCGCGCGCGGAGACGCCGCCCAAAAGGTCGGAAAACTTCACTAATCCAATCACGAGTGCAGCGCAATGGAGGACGCGTCAAACCTTCGGCGCAAGCCGCCTGAATTTTGGCTCTCAGACGATTTGCGCTAAATTTGGGCGCAAGCGTGGCGCCCTGGCTTGCTTTCGACGCGCAAAGAGGGGAAAGCTAGAGCGGTGTATGAAAATGTGGATGCCGGTTTTTCGCAAACACCCTGCGAAAGCTCGGGAATCTGGAGCCAATCTCGAGTCCTTTGCGATTCAGTCCGATCGCAAAGGACTCGAGAGCGGATGGGGACTTCGCGCTTGAAACGTTTTCCGATCAAAAGGGCCGCCCTTTCGGCCGTCTTTCTGGCCTTCGCCGCCAGTTTCCTTGGCATTCCCGCCACGGCACAGGCCGCGCCGAGATTGACCATCGAATCAGGCGGCGCGTCGCGACACGCCACCGTGGTCCTGCGTGATCGGCTGAAACTGCGGCGCCGGCCGCTGATCATCGTTCTCAACCGCGGCGGCAGTTTCGGCGTGCGTGGCCGACATTCGCGGGGACTGGAGGACGCGGCGGCTTCAAGCAAGCCGATTTTCGTCTATCCCGACGCCGTGAGCGGCGCATGGCCGGTCAAGCCGGGACCGGATGCGGATCGCGACCTCAAGTTTCTGCGCGACCTCGTCCAGCATCTCGTCGCCCAGGGCCAGGTCGATACGCGCCGGATCTTCATCGTCGGCTACCACGCCGACGGCGCCTTCGCCTATCGAGCCGCCTGCGCCGGCGTCGGCCAGCCGCTGGCCGGGCTGGCGACGCTGATCTCCGCCATGCCTGACGATCTCACCAATTGCGCGCCGCCGGCGCCGCTGGCCTATATTTCGGTCAGCGGCCAGGCCGATCCGCTGATCCCCTACGCCGGTGGCCCCACGACCATGCAGGACGCCTCCTTCACCGCCTTGCCGGCCGAGACGGCATTGGGGATTTTCGCCAAGATCGGCAATTGCGGGGCAAAGCGCGAGGAAAAACCCATTCCCGAGCACGACAAGCGGGAGCATACGCGCGCCTTCATTCAGGCCTATGCCGGTTGCAAGACTCCGGTGGAGCTCATCCGCGTCGAGGGCGGCGGCCATCGCATTCCCGGCCGCAGACCGGACCTCCAGGACGAGGCGCTCGGCGGCGAAAATTACGATTTCGACGCGCGACGGGCCGTCTGGGAGTTCCTGAAGGGCGCGGGCGCCTGAGCGCCCAAGGCGATCAAAAAACTTTTCTGCGGCGCAATAGCGCTTTAGACCCATTTTTTTGTCGCGGAATCCGCACTAAGCCCTCGGCCATGCCGGGGCGCGCGTTTCGCGACGCCCGACCCAAGAGGATCAGATGAGCGCCAACGCCAATGTCATCGGGAATGTCGAAACCGTCGCGGTCGCCAAAAATACCGAAAGCCGCGACACGCTTGTCTTTTTCGCCATTGTCGTCCTCGCGCTTGTCATAACCGTCGTCGCCGGCGTGTTGTTCGGGCTGGGCGGGATCGGCGCCGTGGCCATCGCCGAGGCCGCACTGATGCTGGTCATCTGCCTGGTCCTGACTCGAGGCTGAGCGATCAGCGCGGCGCAAGCGCCCAGTAGTCGAGATCCAGGATGACGCTGGCGTCGTAGCCGTCGCCCTGCTTCAGCGGATGGCCAGCTGTCGGCTGGTCCTTGGTGGCGATGGTGCGCAAACGAAGCGCGCCGACATCGGTGCGCCCCCGGATTTCGGCGCGCTCCAGCACTTCCGTCCAGGCGAAGACCGTCAGGCCCGCGAACAGCGGCGCGACATGGCGGCCGCCATTGATCGCCGCGATGTGGAAGGCGTTTCCAAGCCCGTTGAAGCTCAGGGCGCGGGCCAGCGAAATGACATGGCCGCCATAGATCAGGCGGCGTCCGAAGCGGCCCTGCCCCTCGGTATATTGGTTGAAATGGACCTTGGCCGTGTTCTGGTAAAGGCGGGTGGCGAGCATGTGCTCCGCCTCCTCGACGGTCATGCCGTCGATATGGTCGATGCGCTCGCCGGGCAGGTAATCGCCCCAGCGATGCCTTGAGCCCGACAGAGCGAAATCATATTTCTTCACGTCGATGACCGGGCAGGCGTCGCCGAGCTGGTCGGGCTCCAGCGCGCGCGGCAGTTGCGGGACGACTTCCTCGGGGGCCGGGGCGTTCGGGTCGCGCTTGCGCACCATCACCCAGCGCACATAGTCGAGCACCAGCACGCCGCGCTGGTTGACACCGCGCGAGCGCACATAGACGACGCCGGTCTGGCCGTTGGAGTTTTCCTTGAGGCCGATGACTTCGGAACTCGATGACAATGTGTCGCCGGGATAGACGGGGACATGGAAACGGCAGTCGGCATAGCCGAGATTGGCCACGGCGTTGAGCGAAATGTCGGGAACGGTCTTGCCGAAGACGATGTGAAAGACCAGCAGGTCGTCGACCGGGCTTTTCGGATAACCGATGGCGTGCGCGAAGGCGTCGGAGGACTGCACGGCGAAGCGCGAGCCATAGAGCGCGGTATAGAGCGCAGTGTCGCCGGTGGTCACCGTGCGCGGCGTCGCGTGGGGGATCACCTGGCCGAGTTTGAAATCCTCGAAGAAATTTCCCTTGTTGGTCTTGCTCATCAAAGTCACCCAGGCGCGCGTTTCAAGTCATCGCAAATAGGCCAGGAAGCCAGGACTTGGCAACCCGGCGCCGCAATCTCCATAAGCCTATGCCTGCGTCCAGCTTCGGAGTTGCGCGGATTATGCTTTCGCCCGGTAACGGGCCAGTTGATCGAGCTTCCCCGCAAGCTCCCCCGCATCGCCTTCGAGCGCCAGGGTTTTATGGCGCGACGTGCCGCCCGATGCTATTTTCAGGCGCGACGCCGGGATTTGCAAGGTTTTGGCCAGCAGCGCGATGAGCGCGTCATTGGCCTTGCCGTCCTCGGCGACGGCGCGCACCCGCGCCTTGAGCACGCTCTGGCCGTTGGCCAGCGTCTCGATCCCCTCCATCGCGTCGCGTCCGCCCCTGGGCGTCAGCCGCACATGCAGGGTCAGGCCATTTTCGCGCGGGGAGAAAAACGTCCCCTTCACATCGATGACATCACGAGGGTTCGCAGCACCTCGTTCAGCTCCATCTGGACGAAGGCAAGCAGCAGCAGCAGCACGATCGGCGAAATATCCATCCCGCCGATGGCGGGCAGGAAGCGGCGGATGGGGCGCAGCGCCGGCTCCGTCAGGGCGTTGACCCCGTTCCAGATCGAACGGACGAATTCATTGCGCATGTTGATGACGTCGAAGGCGAGCAGCCAGGACATGATCGCCATGACGATGATCACCCACCAGTAAAGGTCGATGGCCATGTTGAGCACCTTGAAGACGGGAATGAGGAAATTGGCGGCGGGCATGGCGACTCCGGCGAAAAAGATGTCAGGCGATGTTTAAGCTGTCACGGGCGCGTAAACAAGTTTTGGGATGTTTTGCAAGTTTTGAGATGTTTTGAACGTCGCCAATTGACAGACTGGCGTCCGCACCCTAAAAACCCGCTCCGGAATGGGGCTGTAGCTCAGTTGGGAGAGCGCTGCAATCGCACTGCAGAGGTCGTGAGTTCGAATCTCATCAGCTCCACCAAATCCTTCCAGGCATTTTGACATTTCGCGAATCAGTGTGCTTGGCGAATCAGCGTCTGCGCAGGCTTTTGTCGCGGGCGATGACGAAACGCTGGATAAATATTTTCAGCGATTACGACGCGGGAACACGACAAAAGCTCGGAAAGGCCGATGGCCTCAACGATTCCTGGGGATGACGCCGCAGGACGAAAAAATCAACATTGTCGCCGGCGATTGCAGTAGTTAACTTGTTCCCAACAAGAACGAACGCTAATAATGGCGCTGAAATCGCTCGATAAATAGTGGTCGGCGACCGTTAAAAAGTCATCAGCGCCTAAAAAAAGCCACCGAGACCACGGAGTTCTGCAAAGCTCCAGCGCAAGCGTGTGCTTTGCTGTCGTTTTCGCGTGAGTCGCCATTCAGTTTGTTTCAGTGCGAGGAAGACGCTTGACCACTCCATCACAATCGAAACCGACGCCGGATTCGGGCCGATTCGTTGCTTTGTCCGGCCTCTGGCCCGACGCCTGGTCGGGCATGCTTGTCCAGACCTCTGCGCTGGGACTGACGATGATGCTGGGTTTTGGCATCGGCGTCACATTCCAGAGCGACCGCGACGCCGGGATTCTGGCGAGCATGGCGACATCGCAGCAAGCGCGGATCGCGGCGCCAAAAACGGCGGAGACGGCGCCCCAGCCGGTCGCATCGCCGCCCCCATCGCAGGCTTCCGCGCACCCTGCGGAGCGCCCCGCGCCGCCGCTTGTGGCTTTGCAGCCGCCGGCCGCCGCCGTCAAGCCGCCCGAGCCGACGGACACGCCGCCGCCCGGTCTCGTGTCTTACGGCTATGTCTATCGCTACGAGAAGGACGGCGGCTTCGGCTACAACTTCAAGGTTGGAAAATTCGAGAATGTCTCCGCCGCCCGCGCCGCGGCCATTTCCGAATGCCAGCAGAAGGGCGGCCGCAACTGCAAGTTCAATTTCGCTCCGGTGGGACTGTGCATCGCCGTGGCGCGGCCGCCGTCGGGCCAATATCGCGTCTCCGACCCGCTGCCTGACGAGGATGCGGCGTCCGCGGGCGCGCGGGAGCTCTGCCTGCAGGACCACGCCTCCGGCTGTCGCATCGACAAGGTTCTGTGTCCCTGATTCCGAGCCAGACCGGAGCGGCTCGGAAAACTGCAACCTTTCCCGGTTTCGGCCGTTGCCTTGACAGTCGCATGGCGTTGTCGCGCCGCGCAAACCTGGGAGGCAAGGAAATGAAAAGCTTGCGCATACCTCTGATCGCCGCCGCCGCCCTGGCGGTTTTCAGCTTGATGTCGACCGGCGCGGAAGCCGGGTGCGCGCGCTGGGGCGCGAGCGGTTATCACTTCTATCGTTCCTGCGTCGGCCCGCGCTTCCTCTATCCGCATCGTCGCCATTGTTATCGTGACGGCTTCTGCGCCTATCGCTGATCCCGGACAGCTTTCAGGGCCGGCGTCGCGGATTCGAACCGGGACGCCGCCCCAGAATATTTACCCGCCAAATGTTCGATTCGCGCTTATAATCCTGTTGACGATCCGCCCAATCTTACCTTTGGTAAGGTTCTGTCGCGGATAAAAGAATGCGGCGAAAAAGGCTTCGGCGGGGCATGCCGGCCAGGCGGGCGGCTCTGGTCGCCTTCGCCCTCGTGGCGCGCGTCTCGCCCGTTTGCGCCGGCGCCTGGACGCCCGAAGAGGGCCATGGTGAAATCGTCGTCACCACTTTGTTCGACCAGGCCAATGTCGCTTTCGACCAGGCCGGCCGCTTCACGCCGACGCCGCAATACCGCAGCTTGCAAGCCTCCTCATCGCTCGGCGCGCCGGACAACCAGCGCTTCACCGGCCTCGGAGACAGCGAAATCGGCTTGCAGGCGCGGCTCTGGCGCGACGATTCGGCGGTGCTCTCTGAAGCGGTCCAGGCGCGCCTGCCGACCAGCGCCGGCGCGGCCAATTCCTGGCTGCCGGGAACGCCTCACGCCGATTTCGACTTCCGGCTGCTGCTCGGCAAGAACGTCTCCGTCGGCCCGTTGCCGGGTTTCATCGAAATCCAGGCCGCGTGTCGCCTGCGCGGCGGCCCGGCGCCCGACGAGGCGCGCGCCGACCTGACTTTCGGCGTCTACGTGACCCCGCGCCTCATGGTGCTGGCGCAGAGTTTCAACATCGTCTCCGGCCCGTCCGACCGGCTGGATTTCCCGCGCTGGTCGCAGTCCAAGGCGCAGTTCAGCCTTGTCTACAGCCTCAACAAAGATTGGCGGGCTCAGGCGGGCGGCTTCACCACCCTTGCGGGAACCAGCGCCTATCGTGAAAATGGCGGCCTCGTCGCGTTCTGGCGGCGTTTTTGAACTGAGGTTCGCCATGGCGATCGACGACTTGTTTTCACTTGCGCAGGCGGCGCGCGCGCATGCCTACGCGCCCTATTCGCGTTTTCCGGTCGGCGCCGCGCTGCGGGCGGGAAGTGGGACGCTCTATTCCGGCTGCAACGTGGAAAACGCTGCTTATCCCCTTGGCGTCTGCGCCGAGACTTCGGCGATCTCCGCCATGGTCGCGGCGGGCGAAACTGTTCTTTCCGAAATCCTGGTGCTGGGACCAGGGCCGGACCGCATCGCGCCCTGCGGCGCCTGCCGCCAGCGCATCGCCGAATTCGCTCATGAAAAATCCCTTGTTCATCTTGCGGATGACGCTGGCGGCGTCCTATCCTTGCCGCTCGCCGAACTCCTTCCCCATCCATTCGGCCCGGCCTCGATCAAGGGCCGCTAAACAAAGTCCTGCCGGGATCGCATCCAGGAAATCAAACGCATGTCCGCACCCAGCGATCAATCCTTGCAGATTCTCAGGGCGCGCGGCGTGGTCGAGCCGGTCGAGATCGCCGTGCTGCTCGGCTTCGGCCTCGGCGGCGTCGCCGAGGGGATCTTCGGCGGGATCACCGTCCCCTATGCGGAGCTTCCCGGGTTCCCGGTGATCGACGAGCCGGGCCAGAGCGCGCGGCTGACCGTCGGCCGGCTGGAGGGCGTCAACGTCTGCTGCCTGCAAGGGCAGGCGCATTTTTACGATTCCGGCGACCCCGCCTGCATGAGCGATGCGCTGGCGCTGGCGAGGGCGCTGGGCGCCAAGCAATTGCTGATTTTCGCCTCGGCGGGCTCGGCCAGGCCGGATCTTTATCCGGGCACGGTGGCGCTGGTCAACGACCACATCAACCTGACCGGCCTCAATCCACTGATCGGCAGGATCGACGAGCACGCCTTCTTCTCCCTGAACGAAGCCTATGATCCGCGCATGCACCGGCGGCTGAAGCGCGCGGCGACGATGTCCGGCGTCGCCACGCACGAGGGGGTTTTCATGTGGCTGGCCGGCCCGACCTTCGCCACTCCTGCGGAGAGCCGGATCGCGCGCACGCTCGGCGCCGATCTCGTCGGCCCGGCGGTCGTGCCGGAGATCATTCTCGCGCGGCGAATCGGCCTGCGCGCGGCGGCGGTGATTGTGGTCTCGCATTTTTCGGCGGGCGTGCAGGGCGCCGATCCCAATTCGATCGAATGCCAGCAGCAAACGCTCGCCGGCAATATCGCCCTGCGCCGTCTGCTGCGCGCCTATCTGAAAACCACCGAAACGGTGGTGTGAGCGCTTGTCACTTCGCGCGAAACAAAATCATTCCGCGATCCAGGGCTGCAGCCAGGTTTCAGTCAGCACTTTTGGTCCGGCGCGCAGCACGGCGTGGACATGGGTGAACTGGCCCGGCTCGACCTGCACGTCGATCAGCGCCCTGAAACCGTCGATGTGCGGATTGGGGGTAAGGATGGTGCGCATGATCTTCCCCTGTTCGGTCGAGGCGACGACTTCCACCAGATTTGGATCGTGCTGGTAATAATCGAGATCGCCGCCGGAGAAATCGACGACGAAACGCCGCTCGCCGACATTGACCGTTTCGTTCGAGCCGAGCGCCTTTGGCGAAGTGTGCCAGGTGTTCACCGCCTTGCCGGCCGGCGAAAGGTCGGGCGCATCCAGAAGCGAACGAATGCGATAGGAATAGCTGAAGGGCTTTCCGGCTTCCGGCGGGGTTTTCGGCGTCCAGTAGGCGACGATATTGTCGGCTGTCTCGTCCTTGGTCGCGAGCTCCAGCAGTTCGATGCGGCCGTCGCCCCAGTCGCCATGCGGCTCGATCCAATAGGTCGGCCTGATCTCATAGGCGAGTTCGAGATCCTGGTAATGGTCGAAATTGCGGTCGCGCTGAACCAGCCCGTAGCCCTTGATTGAAGGCTCCGCGAAGGTCGACATGTACATGACGCGCGGGGCGCGCAACGGCCGCCAGATCCATTCACCATTCCCCGTATGCATCATCAGGCCGTCGGAATCATGCAGCTCCGGCCGGTAGTCCTCGTTGCTCTTGCCGCGGTCCTCGCCCAGGAAAAACATGGAGGTCAAGGGCGCCAGGCCGAATTTGACATTGGCCTTGCGCGGAAAGATCGTGGCCGCCACTTCCATCACGCTTTCGACGCCGGGATAGAGATCGAAGCGATAGGCGCCGGAGACCGAGGCGCTGTCCAGCAGCGCGTAGATCGTCGCCTTTTCGGGATGCTGCTCGGAAGTCTCGACCCAGAACTCGCGGAAAACTGGGAATTCCTCGTCGTCGCCGCCCGTGTTCACCGAAAGGCCCCGCGCGGAAAGGCCGTAGTTCTGGCCGCGACCGAGGAAGCGGAAATAGCTGGCGCCGAGAAACGAGACGACCTCGTCGAGCGAGCGCGGCGCATTCAGCGGATAGTGCAGGCGGAAGCCGGCAAAGCCGAGATTGACCGGAAAAGTCTTGTCGAACTTGTTGCGGCCATAGTCGAACAGGCTCGCCGAATAGGGCAACGGCGTCGAAATGCCATCACGAATCGTGTTGACCACCACCGGGCGGGTGTAAATGAAGCCGGGATGAAAGGCCTGGAGACGGAAAGGGCCGCTGCCCGGCCCGAGCGGCGATTTCTCCGGCTTGAAGCGAATGTCGCGGTAGGAGTCGAAATCGAGCCTGGTCAGGGCGTCCGGCAGTTTTGGCGCCTGCCCGTCATAGGGGGCCTCAGACAGGTCGCGCGCCCGCTTGACCACATCCTCGAAGCCGAAGCGCGCTGGCTGCGGCTGACCGCTGTTCTGGCCGCCGCCGGCGCCCGGCGCCGGCGTCTGCGCCAGGGCGCTTGAGACAAAAGAACTCGGAGCGAAAGCAGCGGCGCCGGAAAGCGCCAGGACGTTCACGACGCCATTCAGCAGGGAGCGGCGATCGAACTTGCGCTGATTTGAATTGGACATGAGGGCGATTCACTTGAGGCAGGCGATTTTCGCCGGGTTCCGGCTTGCGTCAAGCAGTTAATGGGCTTTTGCGGCTGCCGCAAGGCGGTTTCAGCGGATCGGCGGAGCTCGGAGATGACATTTGCGCCATAGCGATCAAAAAAAATGCATGGAAAGCAATTTTTTACTTGCACGAAAGGTTTGAAGCCATATTTATGAGCCTGCCCAAATCGCACGTGCCTGTGGTCGTGTGTCGGTTGGCGGGTATCCGGACAAGAGGCCGGGGAACCGCCTGAAAACCAAACCGGCAGCCGGAGGCGAACCGGCGAACCCCGTCTGCACGGGGGATCGCGACTTAAAGCAACGACGGACCGGGCTTTTTCGTCTCTGTCGGCCCTCCAAAGGTCGGCTTACCGAAGAGGCTTGTCTTTCTTGCCGGGCGTGCGGAACGGGATTCCCCTTTCCAATCGAATGGCCGCTTGAACGCTTGGATCGCGCAAGAACATGCGTGTTTTCCGAGCCAATGGCGTCCACGGCGCAGCACCCGATCGTCCCCTTTCGCATGTCGCGAAGTGGAGCGATCACGATGGCGTTGGTCCACTCCGCAAAATCGCGTCTCCATCGCGCGACTGCGGGCGGCTGACGCTCATCCTCCGAAGCCTTGTTGCTCCGGCGCGTGAAAGCGCGCCCTTCGAAGGGATGCCGCGATGACCAATCGTATCCATGAATTCCTGCGCAACCGCCGTGAGGCAGGCCACGCAGACGGCCCGTGCCTTGTCGTCGATCTCAACGTCATCCGCGACAACTACGGCGCCTTCGCCAAGGCGCTGCCTGACACGCGCGTCTTCTATGCGGTCAAGGCCAATCCCGCTCCCGAAGTGCTGTCGCTGCTCGCCGATCTCGGCTCGTGCTTCGACTGCGCCTCCGTGGTGGAGATCGAGCAGGCGCTGGCCGCAGGCGCCGCGCCCGACCGCATCTCCTTCGGCAACACCATCAAGAAGGAGCGCGACATCCTCCGCGCGTTCCAGCTTGGGGTTCGGCTGTTCGCGGTGGATTGCGAGGCGGAGGTGGAAAAGATCGCCCGCGCCGCGCCGGGGTCAAAAGTCTTCTGCCGCATGCTCTGCGCCGGTGACGGCGCGGAATGGCCGCTGTCGCGTAAATTCGGCTGCGTGCCCGAGATGGCGCCGCGCGTGCTCGAACTCGCCCATCGCCTCGGGCTCGAAGCGCATGGCCTGTCCTTTCATGTGGGATCGCAGCAGCGCAATCCGCGCATGTGGAACCGCGCGCTGAAATCGGCGGCGGCTGTGTTCAAGGATCTCGCCGAGCGCGGCGTCAACCTCCAGATGGTCAATCTGGGCGGCGGCTTCCCGACGCAATATCTCAAGCGCGTCTCGACCGTGCGGACCTATGGCGACGCGATCTTCTCGGCGCTGCGACGTCACTTCGGCAACAAGATTCCGGAGACGATCATCGAGCCCGGCCGCGGCATGGTCGGCAATGCCGGGATCATCGAGGCCGAAGTCGTGCTGATTTCCAAAAAGTCCGACGAAGACAAGGTGAAGTGGGTCTATCTCGACATCGGCAAGTTCAACGGACTGGCCGAGACAATGGACGAGATGATCCGCTATCCTATCCGCACGGATTTTGATTCGGACCAGCGAGAACCCTGCGTCCTCGCCGGCCCCACCTGCGACTCGGTGGATGTGCTCTACGAGAAAGAGCCCTATCTGCTGCCCATCAGTCTCGAAATCGGCGCCAAAGTGCTGATCGAGGGAACAGGCGCCTATACGACGACCTATTCCGCCGTTGGTTTCAATGGGTTTCCCCCGTTGCAGTCCTACGTGATCTGAGTTCGCGTTTCCTGCCCGGTTTTCCCTGACATGAATCTCCGCCCCAGCCTTCCGGGGCGGAGTCCTCTGCACCACGAACGCTTGGGAATTCCGTTTGGGAGTTCCGGGCGACGGCGCCATTCGACCCGGTGGAGGTCCGCATGATCCAATTCGCACAACAAGAGACCGGCTTCGGCGATGCTGTGATCCACGAGGAAATGGCGCGGGACGCTTCCGCCCGGGAGGCGTTGCTGGATCTTTCCTTTGGGCCCGAGCGCTGGCGAAAAACCTGCCAGCGCCTGCGCGGAGGCCGGCTGCCGGCCAACGGCCTCGCCTTCGCCGCGCATGAAAACGGCGGGCTTGTCGCCACTTTGCGTTTCTGGTCGATCGCCGCCGGCGAGCGCCACGACGCCCTGCTGCTTGGCCCCATCGCCGTCGACCCGCAACTCCGCTCGCGCGGGCTCGGCGGACGAATGATCCGCCACGGACTGCTGCGCGCCCGCGCGCTCGGGCACAGGGCGGTTCTGCTCGTCGGCGACGCGCCTTATTACCAGCGCTTTGGATTCTGTCGCGCCGTGGCCGAAAATCTTGTCATGCCCGGGCCGGTCGATCTCGATCGTTTCCTGGCCCTCGAGCTTGAACCCGACGCGCTCGCAGGCGCGCGCGGGCTAGTCCGCGCCAAGGGCGATCTCGCCTTCGAGAATGGCATTCCGCTAGCGGCTTGATCTGTCGCAGGGGCGTCACATAAACCAATAAAATGCTGCATTGCGAGAAAGCGGGGCCATTTGGCTTGACCCCGCCCTCTCGCTTTGCCAGTAAAAGCCTCAAATTCCGCCTCTTTTGATCAGGACGACATCATGACAGACTGGCCCGTGCACGGTCGCATCTCCGGCCCGATCGTGATGATCGGCTTCGGCTCCATCGGCAAGGGCGCCCTGCCCCTGATCGAGCGGCACTTCGAATTCGACCACAAGCGCCTCGTCGTCATCGACCCCACCGATGTGGACAAGTCGATCGCGGAAGAGCGCGGCTACGAATTCCTCAAGAGCGCGGTCACGAAGGACAATTACCGGGACCTGCTGACTCCGCTGCTCACCCGCGGCGGCGGCCAGGGCTTTTGCGTCAACCTGTCGGTCGACACCTCGTCGCTGGCGATCATGGAGCTGTGCCGCGAGATCGGCGCGCTATACATCGACACGGTGGTCGAGCCCTGGGCGGGCTTTTACTTCGACAAGAACCTCGGGCCGGAGAAGCGCTCGAATTACGCCCTGCGAGAGACAGTGCTGGCGGCGCGGCGGAAAAACCCGGGCGGGACGACGGCGGTTTCCTGCTGCGGCGCCAATCCGGGCATGGTGTCCTGGCTTGTCAAACAGGCCTTGGTCAATCTCGCCGCCGACCTCGGCGACAAGGCGCCAGAGCCGAAAACCCGCGCCGAATGGGGCGCACTGGCGCAAAGGCTTGAAATCAAGGGTATTCATATTGCCGAACGCGACACCCAGCGCGCCAAGCATCCCAAGCCGCGCGGAACTTTCGTGAACACCTGGTCGGTCGAGGGCTTTGTCTCGGAAGGCGTGCAGCCGGCCGAACTCGGCTGGGGCACGCATGAGACATGGATGCCGGACAATGGCCGCACCCATCATTTCGGCTGCGGCTCGGCGATCTACCTGCTGCAGCCCGGCGCCAACACGCGCGTGCGCAGCTGGACGCCGACGCCGGGCGCGCAATTCGGTTTCCTCGTCACCCATAATGAGTCGATTTCGATCTCCGACTACCTGACCGTTCGCGATGACGCGGGCGCGGCTATCTATCGCCCGACCTGCCATTACGCCTATCACCCCGCCGACGACGCGGTGCTATCGCTGCACGAAATGTTCGGAGCGGGTGGCAAGGCGCAGGAGAAATTCCATATCCTCGACGAGCACGAGATCGAGGACGGTATTGACGAGCTGGGCGTGCTGTTGTTCGGCCACGCGAAAAACGCCTACTGGTATGGTTCGCAGCTTTCGGTCGAGGAAACGCGGAAGCTCTGCCCCTATCAGAACGCCACAGGCATGCAGGTGTCCTCGGCCGTGCTGGCGGGCATGGTCTATGCGCTGGAAAATCCCGAAGCGGGCATTCTCGAAGCGGACGAGCTCGACTACAGGCGCTGCCTCGAGATACAGAGGCCCTATCTCGGCCCGGTGGTCGGCGTCTACACCGACTGGACGCCGCTGCAGAACCGTCCGGGCTTCTTCCCGGAAGACATCGACGAAAGCGACCCCTGGCAGTTCCGCAATATCCTGGTGCGGTAGGGCGGCGCTTTACGAAGCGACGCCTAGGCGAAACTCTTCGGGCGCGGCTTTGGCCGCGCCCTTTTTCGTCGATCGTTTGTTTGACATGGCCGCCTCAGGCGGTTCAAATTCGTCCCTGACATTGAACCGGCATCCGGCAACGGCAAGCCTTCGGGGGAGGCAAGCATGCAAACGACCAAACGCGTCTGCGTCATCGGCGCCGGACCCAGCGGCATTGCGGCGGCCAAAAATTGCGTGCTCGCCGGTTTCGACGTCGTGGTTTTCGAAAAAGGCGACAAGGTTGGCGGCAACTGGGTTTTCGACGCCAGGACCGGACATTCCAGCGTCAATGAAAACACTCACATCATCAGCTCGAAGACCTGGTCGGAATATGAAGATTTTCCGATGCCCGCCGACTATCCGGACTATCCTGGTCATCGCCAGTTGCAGGCCTATTTCGAGTCCTACGCCCGGCATTTCGGGGTCTATGACAAAATTCGCTTCAACAATGCAGTGCAGAAAATCACACGCCTGCCGGAAGGCGGCTGGAAGGTCGAGTTCACCGACGGCGAGGGCACAGGTGATGTCGAACAGTTCGATGTGCTGATGGTCGCCAACGGCCATCACTGGAACCCGAAATATCCCGATTACCCCGGCAGTTTCAGCGGCAAGTTCATGCATTCGCATGATTTCAAGGCCATCGACGACAGCTGGCGCGGCAAGAAGGTGCTGGTGGTCGGCGGCGGCAATTCAGCCTGTGACGTTGCGGTCGAAGCGGCGCGCGTCGCGGAAAAAGTCTGCCTGTCCATGCGCAGCCCACAATGGTTCATCCCCAAATTCATTTTCGGCATGCCCGCCGACGTGTTCGCGGCGTCGACGCCGCAGTGGGTCCCCGTCGCTATCAAGCAGCGGGTCTTGCAAATGATGCTGCGCATTCTTCAGGGGCCTTACAGCCGCTATGGACTGCCGCAAAACGTCAATCCGCCGCTTAGCCACCACCCCACGCTGAATTCCGATCTGCTCGATTTCATCCGGCATGGCCGGATAAAACCGCGCCCGGCGATCCGGCAACTGCTTGGCGAGGAGGTGGAATTCGTCAATGGCGAGCGCGAGGCCTTCGACATCATTTGCGCATGCACCGGCTTCTGGACGACCTTCCCCTTCTTCGACAAATCCTTCATCGATTACCAGAACGTCGCCAAAGTGCCGCTTTACCGCAAGATGATGCATCCGGACTATCGCGACCTCTATTTCATCGGGCTTTTCCAGCCGGTCGGCTGCATATGGCCGCTGGCCGATTATCAAGCGAAGCTCGCTTGCCTAGAACTTCTTGGAAGATACCGTCGCCCCGACGATTTCAAGACGGCCATTCAAAACGAGATCGATCATCCCCATTACGATTTCGAGGGCGGCCAGCGTCACGCCATGGAGGTCGATTATCATGCGTTTCGCAACGAGCTGCGGCAGGAGTTGCTGAAGGCCGGCGTCGACATCGGCAAGCCCCCGGCGGCCGACAAGGGCCGTTATAAATCAGCTGCGGCATTGAGCCCGGTCGCCGTCGCCGCCGGAGGATAGGCGCATGCGCCCACAAATCATTTTCGTCCATGGCATGTGGTGTCGCCCGTCCGTTTGGGCGCAATGGCAGGGTGAGTTCGAAGCCGCCGGCTATCCCTGCACGTCGATCGCCTTGCCCGGCCACGCGGAAGGCGAGCGCGACAGCGCCCTGGAAAACAAGGGAATTGACGACTATGTCGATGCTGTCGCGAAGATCGCGGCGCAGTTTGAAAGACCTGTCGTCATCGGCCATTCCATGGGCGGCTTCATCGCACAGAAACTCGCCTCACGCGGAGTTCTGAGGGCGGCGGTGCTGGTGAACAGCGCAACACCGGCTCCGGTTTTTCCGCTTCGCGCCAAAATGCTGCCATTCACGACACGACCGTTTCTGACCTGGGGCCTGTGGCGGAAATCGTTCCGGATTCTGCGCCGGGAGGCGGATTATCTTGTTTTCAACAAAATGCCGGAAACCGGGCGCGCTGAACTTTTCGGTCAACTGATCGCTGAATCCGGTCGCGTCGCCTATCAACTCGGTTTTGGTCCGCTCAATCTCGCGGGATCGAACCGCGTCGATCGCGACGCGATCAACTGTCCGATGCTTTTCCTTGCCGGGGCGCAGGACAACATCATTCCCGTCGGCGCCAGTAGAAGCATGGCGGCTTGGTACGGGAAACGGCTTGATTATCGCGAATATCCCGAACATGGCCACTGGATGCTGGACGAGCCCGGCTGGAAGGACCGGGTCGCGGATAGTCTGGCCTGGCTCGAACCTGTCTGTGCGTGACCATCGACGGTTTTTTTGCAAAGCCCGGTCAAGCCAAAACGCTCAGCTTGACTGAATGCTCATCGCCTCCTTTTCGCCAGACTTGCGTCCTTGATGTAGAAAGCAGTCGCAATGAGCCGACGATTCGCAGGGAGATCGGGTGACGAACCGTGTAAAAATCCATTCGGCCTTTCTGCTGGCGCTCGCGCTTGGCGCCCCGCAGGCCCTCGCCCATCCCCATGTCTGGGTCACCGCCCGCGCGCAGATTCTCTTTGCGCCGGACGGCAAGATCGAAGCCATCCGCCATGTCTGGACATTCGACGAAATGTATTCGGCCTTCGCTACGCAGGGCCTGGGCAAGGACGGCAAGGCCCCGACAAAAGAAGACCTAGCGCCGCTGGCCAAGACCAATGTCGAGTCGCTTACGGAGTTCCAGTATTTCACCGTCGCCAAGACCGGCCCCAAAATGTACGAATTCGGCGAGCCCCGGGATTACCAGCTTGAAGCCGACGACGAGAAACAGGTGACCTTGAGCTTCACCTTGCCGCTGAAAGAGCCGGTATCGGCGAAAAAACCCTTCACCTTCATGATGTACGACCCCACCTATTTCGTCGATATCGAGCTGGAGAAAACGGACCCCGTCACCATGAAGGATGCGCCCGCTGGATGCTCGCTGACCACCATGCGGCCGGATCCGCTCAACGGCGGCGATTCGGCCAAGCTCAACGAAAGCTTCTTTTCCGGCCTGTCGCCGGGCGCCGATTTCGGTATAAAGATGGCGACGCGCACCATCGTGGCCTGTCCATGAAACGGCTGCTTGGCCCCGCCGCGTTCATCCTCTGCAGCGACGCCGCCAGCGCGCAATTCGGCCGGCAAAACCCATTTTCCCTGGGCGTCAACGAAGGCGCTGTCGGCGATGTCGGACGCTTCGGCCTCTGGCTTTTGCAGCAGCAGGCGCATTTCTACGAGGCGCTGCGCCATGGGGTCGAGGCCTCCGAGAAAAATCCTGCCGCCGCGCTGTGGCTGGCAGCTGTGGCCTTCGCATACGGCGTCTTCCACGCCGCAGGTCCCGGCCACGGCAAGGCGGTCATCGCCTCCTACATGCTGGCCAATGAACAGGCGCTGCGCCGCGGCCTCGTTCTGTCCGCGCTCGCCGCCCTTTTGCAGGCGCTCGTCGCCATCGCCATTGTCGGCGTGGCCGCGGCGCTGCTAGGCGTCACCGCGCAGAAAATGGCCCATGCGACCCATTGGGTGGAAGTGCTCGCCTATGTCTGCATCGCCGGCCTCGGAGGCTGGCTGGTCTGGCGCAAGGGCGGAGAGTTCCTGGCCTCATGGCGCGCCCCGCCCTTGCCGGCGAGCTCCCGCTTCCGATGCGAGGACACTGCCCATGCCCCCGGTTGCGCCCATTGCCTTGCGCCCGACCCCTCGAAACTCGGCGCGGGTTTTTCCTGGCGCCAGGGCCTCGTCACCGTCGCCGCAGCCGGCGCGCGTCCCTGTTCCGGCGCGCTGCTGGTGCTGGTCTTCGCCTTTGCGCAGGGGGCCTTTTCCATCGGCGTCTGGGCCACCTTCGCCATGGCGGCGGGCACCGCGCTGACCACGGGCGTGCTCGCTTCGAGCGCCGTGCTGGCCAAGGGGCTCGTGACGAGACTCCTGGGCGCGCAGACAAGACGCGGCGAGATCGCTTCGCGCCTGCTTGAAGTCCTCGCCGCCTGCGTCGTGCTGTTTCTCGGGCTGTCCCTGCTCGTCGGCCTGCTTGTCTCGGGCCAGGCCTTGGCATGAAGGAGCCTGTGATCCTCATCGACGCCGACGCCTGCCCGGTCAAGGACGAGTGCTACAAGGTCGCCGCGCGGCTCGGGCTGAAGGTTTTCGTCGTCGCCAACCGCCTGTTGCAGGTTCCTCGCCCCGATCTCATCGAGCGCGTCCTCGTGCCGCAGGGACCCGACGTCGCCGACGACTGGATCGCCGAACGCGCGGGACCCTTAACGGTTGTCGTCACCCAGGACATTCCGCTCGCCGCGCGCTGCGTCAAGGCCGGGGCCATGGTGCTCGCGCCGAACGGCCGGGTTTTCGACGAGGCCTCGATCGGCATGGCGCTGGCCGTTCGCAACCTGATGGAGGATTTGCGCTCGTCCGGGGAAACCACAGGTGGACCCAAGGGGTTCTCCCCACGCGACCGCTCCGCCTTCCTGTCGGCGCTCGATCGGGCCATCAGGCAGGTTCGTTCGAAAAACTAGAATAGAATCATCCAGATTTTATCGGTTTTTTCCTAGAGCCAACGCCCTAGATAGAGTTTCTGTCTCAATCAACTTCATGAGGATTTCCAATGCCGCGTTTTCTGCCCATCCTTTCGCTGTCCGCCGCTCTCCTTGCTGCGTCGAGCCTTGTCTCCCTCGCCGAGGCGCCCGCTTTCTCAACCGATCCCGCGACAGTGCAGGCGGGCGCCTATCAGGTCGAGCCGATGCACACCCGTGTGCTCTTCGCCGTCTCGCATATGGGATTTTCGACCTGGTACGGCGATTTTAACCAGGCCAGCGGCGCCTTGAACCTTGACCCCGCCGATCCCCGCAAGAGCACGGTCGAAATACACGTTCCCATCAGCAGCCTGTCCACGACCAACACAAAACTTGATGGCGAACTCAAGGGCGACAAGTGGCTCGACGCCGCCAAATACCCTGAAATGGTCTTCAAATCGGAGAAAGTGACGCCGACAGGCAAGGACGCCGCCGATGTCGAGGGCCAGCTCACGCTGCATGGCGAGACAAAACCTGTGACGTTGCATGTGTCTTTCAACGGCGCGGGCGTAAATGTCATGGACAAGCATTACACGGTCGGCTTCGAGGCGAAGGGCAAGATCAAGCGCAGCGATTTCGGGGTGAAAACCTATGTCCCGCTGATCGGCGACGAAGTCGACCTGATCCTGAGCGCCGCCTTCGAGAAGCAGTGACCGGATCATTTTGAAGATTGGAGGCGGTCGCGTTGAGCGGCCGTCTTTGTTTTA
>Ga0182030_10001897_pt1 | contig 43855 bp, 43 predicted proteins | sample 812S3MmetaG_FD_121299 | JGI IMG/M metagenome (GOLD analysis project Ga0182030, IMG submission 121299) | Permafrost microbial communities from Stordalen Mire, Sweden - 812S3M metaG (Illumina Assembly) | ecosystem: Environmental > Terrestrial > Soil > Wetlands > Permafrost | place: Sweden... | reverse complement strand
GATGCCGTCGCCGTGGCGGTGCGTACGGAGACGCCGCTGTTCGTCCAAGACGAGCTGATGGAGTCAGAGGGCATCATCTTGGCCATTGAAAACGAAGTCGACGAGGATGACGAGGAGACGGTCGACGAACTGGCTGAACAATTCCGCGAGTTCCTCGACACCGTCCGTCCTGAAGACTTCACTGGCTGAGCGTTGTCGGGTCTGGGGTGACTCGCTTCGACCCCTAGCGGCGCGGTTGTACCAAAATCCGGCCTCGGGCTGACCCCTGGAGCACCGTGCCTAACGCGTCAGAGAGTCCGCTGAGGCCAATGGTGTCACTGACCATTTCCTCGCACCGCTGCAGTGGGAACTCCGATGCCATGGCGGACCACAGGGTGCGTCGTTCGGCGATAGGGGTGGCCACGGTGTCGATGCCGAGAAGGGCAACCCCACGCACAATGAAGGGATAGACGGTCGACGTCAGCTCATTGCCACCCGTGAGTCCGCTCGCCGCCACGGCCCCGCCATATTTGACCGTGCGGAGCGCCTCGGAGAGGGCTGACCCGCCGACGCTGTCGACAACGGCACCCCACAGACCGGGGCCAAGCGTCCGACCGTCGTCGGGGCTGAATTGGCGACCCACCACTTGGGCGGCCCCGAGCTGGCGGAGATAGTCGTGCTGGGCGCCCTTGCCTGATGACGCCACGACTTCGTAGCCCTTGTGCGCGAGCAGTGCCACGGTCGCACTTCCCACGCCACCGGAGGCTCCAGTCACCAGCACGGGGCCGTCATCAGGTGCCACGCCGTACTGCTCCAACCGGTGCAACGACAAGATGGCGGTAAATCCGGCCAAGCCAACGATGGCGGCGGCTCGACAAGAGACGCCGAGGGGGAGAGGCACCACCCATTCGGCGGGGACGCGGGCGCAGCCGGCAAACCCTCCGTGGTGGGCCACGCCAAGGTCGTAACCCTGCACCAAGACACGAGTGCCGGGGACCAGGTTCATGGCGTCGCTCTGCGCAATCGTTCCGGTGAGTTCCACGCCGGGAATGAGGGGGAACTGACGAGCCACCCGGTTGCCCGGACGAGTCACCATGGCATCTTTGAAATTGATGACGGACCATTCGACGTTGATCAACACGTCACCCTCGGGTAAGTCATCTTCCGACAGATCGGCGATGTCAGCCCGGATGACCTCACCCATTTTGGAGAGACGGTACGCCGGGAACCGCATGGAACAACTGTAGAAGCCGAGGGCCCCGTCATGATCACAACCAGGGTTCGACCTCTCAGCGACTTCGCTATGTCAGGCTATGGAAACTGCAATGTCAACACGCCTCCTCCGGCACGATGCCGAACGTACAGTGACATCAAGGGTGCTGGCCCGAATTGTCTCCATTGGGCCCGAGACGGGCGACGCCATTTTGTACGGCCTGGGAGCGGCGTTTGCGCTGGTCATCGTTCTCGCATCGACGATTGCGCTCTATCGCCAATGGGCCAATATCGCCCTGGGGCCCTTCGTCGCCGGCAGCGTGCTCTCGGTCGTCTTGGCTATCAATCGCTCGGCCGCCTGGAACCGACGTCGAACCCGCCGTAACCCGGCTTGGGCGACCCAAAGCAACGCGGATGTCAGACCAGCGACTGTCACGCCAGCCGAGACTTCGGTCCAGACCTCCGGCCGACCCTCGACCCGCACCTCGCGCTCGTCCATGACGGCTCGACTGGTCATCGCCGCCCTGGTCTTCGTGGGCGCTACTGCGGTCCCGCTGGCGCTCGAGGTCCTCTGGCGCTCCGACAACGATCCCGGATCACACGTCCAGCCCGAAGTGAAGACGATTGAAAAAGGTGGCCAGACGGTGGCCAAGGGTAAGGATCCGTATCACGAGGTCACCAACGATCACGGGAAGGTGGTCTACCGGGTCCCGGGTGAACCGACCTACGAAGGCTTCTTGCCTTACCTCCCGCTCATGACGGTGTTCGGTCTGCCCAGCGCCCGCCACCATGACATCCGGCTGACCGATGCCCGCATCTTCTTCAGCCTGGCCACCTTGGCCGTCACCGCCCTGGCGCTGTGGCTCTGTCCGGCCAGTGGTCGGCGCAAAATGAGAGCGCTGCAGGTGATCGCCATCTTGCCCACGGCAGCGCTCCCGCTCGCTACCGGCGGCGACGACATGCCAATCGTTGCCTTCTTGTTGCTGGGCATGGTGCTGGCGCAGCGAAGACAGCCCTTCGCCGCTGGCCTGGTGCTGGGCGTGGTCTCGTCCATGAAGTTCACCGCATGGCCGCTGGCCGCACTGGCCCTCTTCGCAGCGCGCGACCGCGAAGGCAAACGCCGGCCCATCCTCATGCTGCTTGGCATGTTGGTCGTCGCTGGACCGGTGGTAATTCCCTTTGCCATTCGCGGGCCCTGGGCTTTCTTCGACAACGTGGTCCTGTTCCCACTCGGGCTCTCTGGCGTCAGTTCTCCTGCCGCCAGCCCTCTGCCGGGGCATCTGATCGTCACGGCGTTCCCGTTCCTGCACCGCGCCCTTCCGCTCGCCGTCGGTTTCGTGGGGAGTGCGGTCTTGGCCTGGCACCTCTACCGCAAGCCTCCTCAGACCACGTCGGCCGTCTGCACCTTGGGCGGCGTGGTGATGGCGGTGATTATTTTGCTGGCCCCCGCTACCCGTATCGGCTACCTGCTGTATCCGATCAACTTCTTCGTATGGACGTACCTGTTCCGAGAATTGGAACGGGAAGAGGTGGCCGAACCGATGCCGTTGCTTGAACCAGCGCTGACCTGAGCTCGGGAACTCTCGAGTTCCGCAGATCCAGGGTCAGTCCGGATCCGGCTCCTGCAGGAGACGGATAGTGAACTTGGTCTGACCAGCTGGAGGGGCGTTGGCCCCGAAAGTGGTGGCGGAGACCACGGCTCCCATCTCCCAGTAGAAGCCGTCAGAACCGGCTTTTTGACCCAGCACCTCGAGGGCGCCCGGATCGTGGTCGGCCGGACCGACGTCCTCGATTTTCCAGCCCAGATGCTTCATGTCGGCCTGGTAGAAGTTGCGAAGGGCCACCTGAGACGCATCGCTGACCAACCCGATCTGCGAGTCGAACTGATTGGCCGCCGATCCATTGTTCTGCGCCGATACACGTCTCGCCCCTACCGGCACCGACACCGCATTCAAGATGTTCGAGGGAGGTTCACCCGCCTTGGTGATCACGGAGAGGTCAGGGGCCGCCGGCTGGGCGCGCAGCGAGGTGCCGGCAATGACCTTGATCGCCTTGGAGTCGTTGGTCTGGGCGGCGGGACCATTGGTGGCGAATCCGATGGCGATGAAGCCGATCACGATCAGGGCCGCCAGACCCACCACGAGCATGGCCGGCCGCATGCTGAAGCCCGCATAGGGAGCGGGACGCATCGGTTCGAGTTCCGGAGATGCTGGTGATTCCATGGCGCATCCAGACTACGGCGAGGATGACCATCCAAAATGGTCGATGGGTCCGTGCCCGGATCCGAGTTCCCAGGCGGCCCCGCCAACCAGGCCACGAGCCACAAAAGCCTTGGCGGCCTTGATGGCGTCCAGCGGCTCAAGGCCGAGGGCCAGATTGGCGGCGATGGCCGCCGACAGCGAACACCCGGTGCCATGGTCGTTGCGAGTGTCCACCCGGGGTGCCTCAAGCACCGTCACCCCTTCGGGGCCGGCCACGACATCGTGAGCTACCTCGGTGAGGTGGCCCCCCTTCACCACCACATACGTCGCCCCGCTTTGACGGATCTGCTCGGCCGCTTTGGTCATGGCCGGGATGGACAAAAGGTCCTCAACCGGGGTGTCAGTGAGGGCCCCGGTTTCGCGCAGGTTGGGAGTCACCACCAAGGTGTGGGGGAGTAGGTGGTTGAGGTAAGCAGCAATGCCGTCGCGATCCATGAGCGAATGTCCGCTGCTGCTGACGAGCACAGGATCCACCACCAACTTCGCCAACTTCCCAGCCGCCGCCAACTCCGCCACCACGTCGACGATGTCCCGTGTGGCCAGCATGCCGGTCTTGACGCTCGCCACGGCGAAGTCACCCAGGACGGTCGTGATCTGGAGACGGACGAACTCGGGGTCGAGCACCACCACGCCGCGTACCTCAGCCGTACTTTGCGCCGTGACCGCGGCGAGGGCCGTCGTTCCGTGCACCCTGTGGGCGGCAAAGGTCTTGAGGTCAGCCTGAGCCCCGGCCCCGCCACCCGAGTCGGAACCGGCAATGCTCAAGGCCACCGGGGGCGTCAATGAGGTGGTGGGCACCGGGCCACGATAGCGAGCGCTCCTGCGGCGGCTTCCCCGGTGCCAGCGGCGGCGATGCAAGCGGTTTCTCCGGCGTACCGGATGGCGCAATGTCGGAAGTATCGTCATGCACTATGGCGCTCGACGGGGAGTCCTTGTGCATAGCCGGTGAAACACTCGCCTCCCGGCTCCTGTTGGGAACGGGCGGTATGACCAGCCTGGCTGCGCTGCGCACCGCCATGGTGGAGTCGAGGACGGCCATGGCCACGGTGGCGGTGCGCCGAGTTGATCCTTCGGGACGAGGCGCCCTGCTTGACCTCTTCGAGGAACTCGGGGTCCGGGTGCTCCCCAATACGGCCGGGTGTGCCACCGCCACCGAAGCGGTACTCACGGCCAAATTGGCTCGAGAAGCGTTTGGGACCGACTGGGTGAAGCTCGAAGTGATTGGCGACGACCGGACCCTGCTCCCCGACGCGGTCGAATTGTTGGCAGCGGCCGAGCAGCTGGCGGAGGACGGGTTCGTGGTCCTGCCCTATACCAACGACGATCCTGTCCTGGCGTTCCGCTTGCAACAGGTGGGGTGCGCCGCCGTCATGCCGCTGGGCTCACCCATCGGCAGCGGCCTGGGGATTCGTAACCCGCACAACATTTCGCTTCTGCGCGAGGCGGTCGACGTCCCCGTCATCCTCGATGCCGGCATCGGCACCGCTTCCGACGCCGCCCTGGCCATGGAACTGGGGTGCGACGGCGTGCTCATTGCCACCGCTGTGAACCGAGCGCATGAGCCTGCGGCTATGGCCCGGGCTATGTATCTTGCGACTGAGGCTGGCTATTTGGCTCGCCGAGCCGGTCGGATCCCGGTGCGCTTCTTTGCCGAGCCGTCCAGCCCTTCGGAAGGCCGGGCCGACTTCGGATCTGCCGGGCCTCGCATCGACTGACAGCGACAGCGGTGGTGCCTAGGCGTGCGCCTGACACGTGCACCCAACACAGGGTGATGAGCCAGCGTGTGGGGGATTGCTGACAGCCGCGTCATCTTGACGCCGTCGTATCTGGTTATTATCTTAGGCAGCCCTAAGATTCCTGACTGAAGGAGTACCGCCCGATGAGTGCAACGCCACACGCTCGGGGGCGAGTTTCGAGGCGAGGGTGCTGAACGATTTGGCCGGGCGTCGCTCGTCGAGTCTGGTGGCAATACCGGTAGCCGAAGATGCGTTCACCACGGTGGGTCCAGGGGTGTCCCCATGAAGAGGCTTTTGGCCGCCGGTCTGGTGATGCCGCTTGCCGCGGTGTGTCTGGCTGCCTGCGGAGGTTCGGGTTCGGGTTCGTCGGACAGCATCACGCTCTACAGCGGTCAGCATGTGCAGACCACACAGTCGCTGGTCAACGCCTTCGAGAAGAAGACGGGGATCACCGTCAACGTGCGATCCGATGATGAGGATGTGCTGGCCACACAGATCGTGACCGAAGGGTCGAACTCTCCGGCCGATGTGTTCTTGACGGAGAACTCACCGCCGCTGCAATACCTAGCAACCAAGGGATTGCTGTCTTCGGTTGATCCATCGACGCTGGCCAACACCCCAGCCAAGTTCAACTCGGCCACCGGGAAGTGGGTCGGCGTCTCGGCCCGAGTCAGCGTCATGGTCTACAACACCTCGCTGTTGACTCGGAGCGAACTGCCGACGTCGGCCATGCAGCTGGCTGATGCCAAATGGAAGGGCAAGATCGCCCTGGCCGGAGCGGAAACGGACTTTCAACCCATCGTCACCTCCATTGCCCGCACCTACGGTGCGGATGCGGCGGAAAAATGGTTACTGGCCGTCAAGGCCAATGCCACCAGCCACATCTACTCGGACAACGAGACCGTCACCGACCAAGTGAATCGCGGCCAGGTGTCGCTGGGCATTGTGAACCAGTACTACTGGTACCGGCAACAAGCGGAAGTCGGTGCGGCCAACATGCATTCAAAGATTGCCTACTTCGCACCAAAGGACGTGGGCTATGTGCTCGATGTCTCCGGAGCAGGCATTTTGAAGTCATCGCCGCACCAGTCCGATGACCAGAAGTTCCTAGCCTTTTTGACCTCGGCCCAGGGCCAAGAGATCATCGCCCACAGCAACAGCTTCGAATACCCGATCGCATCGGGTGTCACCACGGCCAAGCCGGAGACGCCGTTCAACCAGCTGCAGCCGAACTCGATCTCGATCGCGGAACTGGGAACTGGCGCTGAGGCGATCAAGCTTCTGCAAGAAGCTCAGCTGTTGTGACGCTGCCGTGACTTCCGTCCCGGCGGCGCAATTCCAACTGCCAGATCCGAATCGTGATCTGGTCGGCCAGACGCCGCCGATCCAGCCCCACCACAGAGGTGGACCACCTCGCCGCCACCACGCCCATCGCGTGCTCCTGGCGGTGTCGGTCGTGGTCTCGATCGTGGTCATTTTGCCGCTGGTGTTCTTGGTCCTTCAGGCCTCTCAAGTTGGGTGGAGCACGTTGCACGCCCTCTTGTTTCGAAGCCTCACGGCACAGCTGATCTGGAACACCGTGAGTCTGGTGGTGGTGGTGACCGCCTTGTGCGCCGTGGTCGGAACGTTGACGGCCTGGATGGTGGAGCGAACCAATGTGCCGGGCCGTCGCATTTGGGCCGTATTGGTCGTCATTCCGCTCGGTATCCCGGACTTCGTGGTGAGTTTCGGCTGGCGAGCCATTTTCCCGGCCTTCGGGGGTTTTTGGGCCGCTGTCCTTGTGATGACGCTGGCGGTCTACCCATTGGTGTTCCTTCCCGTGGCGGCCAGCTTGCGTAACGCCGATCCTGCGCAAGAGGAAGTGGCCCGGAGCCTCGGTCTCGGGCGGATGTCCACCTTCTGGCGGGTCACGGTCGGCCAGGCTCGACTGGCCATTTTGGGCGGGTCGGTCCTGGTCGGGTTGGTAGTGCTGGCCGAGTTCGGCGCCTTTGAGATTCTGGGATTTCGCACCCTGACCACCGAGATCTATACCGAATTCACGGTCGGGTTCAATCAGCCGGCGGCCTGCGCGTTCTCACTCATTCTGGTGGCCTTTGGAGTCCTGATGCTCTTCGGTGAAAACTCGGCCCGCGGGGGCGGCCGAGCGTCGAGGCTCGGTTCCGGGGCCGCTCGAGAGATGCGGTTACTGCCGCTGGGCCGATCGATGCCTGCGGCTCTTGGGGGATTGTCCGCCCTGGTCATATTGGCGCTGGGCGTTCCGGTCGGCGCGATTATCTACTTGCTCATCCGTGGCGGGAATTCCACCCTACCGTCAGCTTCGCTCGCCTCGGCCGCTGGCTACACCTTCTTCTATTCAGCGGCGGCCGGGGTCATCGCCACGCTGGGAGCGCTGCCCATCGCGCTGCTGTCAATCAGGCATTCGGAACGGAAGATCCGTCTGTTGGAACGATCCAACATGGTGATCCTCGCCGTGCCCGGATTGGTCATTGCCTTGAGCCTGACCTTCTTCACCGAGCACTACCTGAGTGGCGAGTTCTACCAAACGCCGATCTTGTTGATCATGGCCTACGCCATCATGTTCTTTCCGATGGCGGTGGTCTCGGTGCGCGCCGCCGTTGGGCGATCGCCGGTTGGACTTGAAGAGGTCGGGTCATCACTCGGGGTGGGACGAGCCACCGTCTTTCGCCGCGTCACGCTGCCGCTCATCGGCCCGGGACTCGTCGCCGCCTTCTGCCTCGTCTTCTTGGAATCGGCAACCGAACTCACCGCCACGCTCGTCTTGCGCCCTACCGGAGCCGAGACCTTGGCCACCCAATTTTGGAACTACCAAACCAATCTTTCCTATAGCCAAGCGGCCCCGTATGCCGGCTTGATGGTCCTCATAGCGGCCGTACCGAGCGTGGTGCTCGGCCGCTGGTTTGATCGTCTGCCGTCTCGAGCCACGACGGCGCAACCGGCGAATCAGGCGGTAGGTCTGGCGCCGAGCACAATGGTGAGCGTATGAAGGGCTTAGTCATCTGCGGGGTGCGCAAATCTTTCGGGCCTCAGCCGGTCTTACGCGGCATCGACCTTGAGGTGCCCGAAGGTTCGTTTACGGCCATCCTCGGCCCCTCAGGGAGCGGCAAAACCACCCTGTTGCGCATCATTGCCGGATTCGAACGGCCGGACGCCGGAACGGTGCGACTCGGTTCGCAGTTGGTCGATGACGCTGGCGACAACTGGGTGCCCTGCGAGAAGCGACGCATAGGGTACGTACCCCAAGAGGGGGCACTGTTTCCTCACCTGAGTGTCGGGCGCAACGTTTCGTTCGGTCTCGATCGCAGTTTGCGCAAGAGTGCTCGAGTCAATCAGTTGCTTGAACTGGTCGGTCTGGCTGGGCTGGCTCGCCGCTACCCGCACCAACTCTCGGGCGGGCAGCAGCAACGTGTGGCGCTGGCCCGGGCTTTGGCCACCGATCCCGAGATCGTGCTGCTCGACGAGCCGTTTGCCTCCCTGGACGCCTCCTTGCGGGCATCGGTCCGGGCCGACGTACAAGACGTCCTGCGCTTGGCCAACACCACGGCCATCCTCGTCACCCATGACCAGGATGAAGCGCTGTCGATGGCCGATCAAGTGGCCGTGCTCCGCGACGGGGTCATCGGGCAGATCGATGCGCCATCGGGCCTGTATGGACTGCCCCGCGACCCCGAGCTGGCTCAATTCCTCGGTGAAGCCAACTTGCTGGACGGGATGATCGACGGTCAGATGGTCACCACGGCGCTGGGGCTGTCGCCCATGATGCCGGGGGTTGCGCAGGCCGAGGGGAGCGAGGGTTCGATTCCTCATGGACCGGCCCGAGTGATGGTGCGGCCGGAGCAGTTCCTGCTCAGCGCCGATGACGGGAGTCACGAACGTGGCGTCGAGGGCGTGCCCGGCGTCGTCCGCAGCTATGAATACTTCGGGCACGACGCCGTGGTCCGGGTCCAGCCCGATGCAGACGTGGGTGTTCCCGAGCTGGTGGTGCGCATCACCGGGGGTCAACCCTGGCGCTCGGGGGCCAAGGTGCGACTCAAGGTCCATGGTTCGGTTGTGGCCTGGCTGGTCGAAAAAAGTTTGCCAGCGACGCCTGAATAACGTCGCAGTAACTACGCCGATGTGGTCTTGCTCGGCTAGCATGGATCTGCGAAGCGAGCACTCTGGAGGTGCGATGGCTGAGATGTCCACGCCTGATGTCGGAGGGTTTCACGGACCAGCGGTCTGTGAGTTGGTGGGTATTACCTACCGCCAGCTGGATTATTGGGCCCGAACCGGCCTCCTCCAGCCTTCGGTGGCTGCCGCCAAGGGGAGCGGGACTCGGCGGGTCTATTCCTACGCCAACCTGCTGGAACTCAAGGTGATCAAACAACTGCTCGACGCTGGAGTGTCCCTCCAATCCGCACGGCGAGCCGTGGAGTGCTTGCGGGAGGACTTGGGAGCGGACGTGGCGTCCTCCAACTTGGTGCTCACCGGCACAAGTTCGGTGCTGGCCCGATCCAACGGTGAAGTGGTTGATCTCCTGGCCGGAGGCCAAGGCGTCTTCAATATTGTGCCCATGGCCGGTGTGGTTGATGAACTTGAAGCGGACATTGTGGCTATCGATCCCTCAGCACAGTCGCGACCATCGGGCGAACGTCCCATCGATGTGTCGGTGCCTCGGGCTGCTGGAGAGTGACCCGGGCTGCTCAAGCGGATTTGTCGGAACAACGATCCCACCATCCGGCTGGCGGTCCCGCCGGTCACGTGCGATTTGCCCATCCCTCGGAGCGGGTCTTTGCCGCACTCCTCGACCTGCACGATGTGCGTTGGCTGTACGAGCCGGTGGAATTCTCGTTGCGGTGGGATGACTCGGGGTCTCCGGTATCGGGCTTTCGGCCTGACTTTTGGTTGCCCGAGCAGAGCCTTTTCATTGAGCTGACGACGGCCGATCAACGACTGGTGACTCGCAAGAACGGGAAGGTGCGCCGGATGCGGGAGCTCTATCCCGAGTTCCCGGTGGTGGTCGTTTACCAGCGTGACTTCCTCGCTCTGTTGGCCGCTCATGGCTTGGAATTGCCTGCGCCCGTCGCCGCCTAATCTGGGCCGGTGCCATCCATCGATCGTGTATCCCCATTGCACGATGCCCATGTCGCCCTGGGCGCAAAAATGGTTCCCTTTGGTGGATGGGAAATGCCCCTCGCCTATCCGTGGGGGACGGTGGCTGAACATAGAGCCTGCCGTGAAGCATCGGTCGTCTTTGACGTCAGCCATCTCGGCACGGTCCGGGTCGAAGGTCCGGCCGCCTTTGACCACCTGCAACGATCTTTGAGCAACGACCTACGACGTATTTCGGCGGGGCGGGCGCAATACACCCATCTCTTGGACGAGACCGGTTCGGTGGCCGACGACATCATTGTCTGGTGGCTCGACGAAGAACGTTTCGACGTCATGCCCAACGCGTCGAATACGAGCCGGGTGGTGGCCGCCATTGGTGGCGAAGATACGACAGCGACCCGCGCCATCATGGCCGTACAAGGACCTGAGGCGCGGGCTCGACTCGCTACGGTGAGCGAAGCGGCGGCATCGGTTCACCGATTCAGTGTGCAGCCCTTCGAATGGGAAGGCGTGTCCTGTGTGGTCGCCGGCACCGGGTACACGGGCGAAGACGGCGTCGAGTGCTACGTGCCGGCCGAATCAGCGAACGCATTCTGGGCGGCCATTGTCTCGGCTGGCGTGACGCCAGCGGGGCTCGGGGCGCGCGACACCCTGCGACTCGAAGCGGGTCTGCCGCTACACGGACACGAACTTGGACCGGGCATTACGCCGCTCCAAGCCGGATTGGGGTGGGTCATCGGCTGGGACAAGGGGGACTTCATCGGGCGCGCTGCCCTCGAAGAGGAGCGAGCGCTCGGTCCTTCCCGGCGATTGCGAGGACTGGTCGCCGAGGGTCGCCAGCCCCTGCGCGACGGAGCCGAAGTGCTTTCGGGAGATCAGGTGGTAGGTCGGCTCACCAGTGGCAACTTCTCACCCATGCGCGAACGGGGGATTGGACTGGCATTGATTGAAGCCGATGCGGAGCTTCTCGATGGCGATGCCGTCACCGTGGTCCAGCGCGGACGTGAGCTTCCGGCCAATTTGGTTCGACCGCCGTTGTGGCCCCCGAGAGTGGAGGAGTAATTGCCCGACTACATGCCCCACACTGAGGACGAACTGGCCCAGATGTTGGCCTTTCTCGGCCTGTCGTCGCTGGACGAACTCTTTGCATCCGTTCCAGCCTCCTTGCGCTTGGGGCGTGGTCTGGCGCTGGCCGACGGTTCACCCGAACCCGACGTTTTGGCCCGCATGGAAGCACTGGGCCAATCCAATCTGGCCCGGACCGACCGGCTCATCTGTTTTGCCGGCGGGGGTGCCTACGACCACGAAGTCCCGCCCGTGGTGCGGGCATTGGCCGGTCGTTCCGAATTCGTCACTTCGTATACGCCGTATCAACCCGAAGTGGCCCAGGGCGTCCTTCAGGCCGTTTTTGAATTTCAGACCATGGTGGCCCGTCTGGCTGGACTGCCGGTGGCCAATGCCTCGCTCTATGACGGTGCCAGTGCGCTGGTCGAAGGTGTGAACCTCGGCGTGGCGGCTTCGGGTCGAAGCAAGGTGTGGCTCTCTTCGGGCGTGCAACCACATTGGCGCACCGTCGTCGAGACCTTCGCCGCCGGCACCGGTCACGACATTGTGTCGGTCCCATTGCGCGACGGCGTGACCGTGTGGCCCGACGTCGACGCTGACCCGCCCGGGGTGCTGGTCGTTGGTTACCCCAACTATCTCGGGTGTCTCGAGGACCTCGGTGCCGCTCATCAGATCTGCAATGCCACTGGCGCGTTACTCGTAGTAGCCGCCGATCCGATCGCCACTGGTCTGTTGCGTTCGCCGGGCGCCTGTGGTGCCGACGTGGTGATCGGGGAAGGTCAAGCACTCGGCACGGCACTTAGTTTCGGTGGTCCGTATCTCGGGCTGTTCGCCGTGGCGCAACAGCATGTGCGCCGCCTCCCGGGTCGGTTGGTGGGAGAGACGGTCGACATTGAAGGGACGAGGGCCTACGTCACCACCTTACGGGCCCGAGAGCAGGACATCCGCCGGGAAAAGGCCACCTCGAATGTCTGCACCAATCAGACGCTGATGGCGATCTACGCCGCCGTGCAGCTGGGCTGGCTCGGTACATCGGGCCTGCGTGAAGTGGCCCTGCGTTGTGCCCGTGGGACTCGGTTCTGTCGTGAGTCGCTTCTCGCGCTGAACGGCGTGGAGGCGGTAACTGGCCCGACACCGACTGTGCGCGAGTTTGCCGTGCGGACGCCGATTCGAGGGTCGGTGGTCATCGACCGGCTGGCCGAGGAGGGCTATCTCGGCGGGCTGGCGCTGTCGAGTTTGGTGGGCGACGGCGGTGACGAGTCGGTCTCGTCTCGCGACGCCGAGTTTGGACTCTTGGTGGCCGTGACGGAGCGGCGGACCCGCTCCGAGGTGGAGGGATTCGTGAGGACACTCGACAAGGTGGTGCGATGAAGACGGTGGGTGGTACCGCAACGGGATTGCCCGGTGGACGGGCGACCAGCATTCCCTTGATGGGGAGCGAAGCCGAACCGACCCTGTTCGAGCTCTCGCAGCCGGGGCGTCAGAGTTGGCAGCTCCGGACGACGGGCATGCCCGAATGGGAGGCCGAGGAACTCATCCCGGTCGAGTATCTGCGGGAAGAGCCGGTTGATTTGGCCGAAGTGTCCGAGCGTGACCTGGTGGCCCACTTCACCCGACTCAGTCACCGACAGTTTTCGGTTGACCTGGGGGCGTATCCCTTGGGCTCGTGCACCATGAAGTACAACCCGAAGATGTGTGATGCCGTGGCCGGCCTGCCTGGTTTGGCCGGGGTGCATCCCGGCGCACCGACGTCGCTCGTGCAGGGATGGCTGCAAATCTTCGTCGAACTCGAAGAGGCGCTTTGTGAAGTGACCGGGATGGCGGCCGCCACGTTGCAGCCAGCGGCCGGAGCGGCCGGTGAACTGACCGGACTGCTCTTGATGCGGGCGTATCACGCCTCTCGCGGTGAATCACGCCATCGCGTGATCATTCCCGACTCGGCACACGGCACCAATCCAGCGTCCGTGACCCTGGGTGGCTACGAAACGGTCACCGTACCGAGCGACGCCCGAGGCTGTGTCGATCTTGAAGCGTTGCGTTCAGTGCTCGACACGGACGTGGCCGGGATCATGTTGACCAACCCCAACACCCTCGGGCTGTTCGAAGAAGACATTGAGGGTATTGCCGCTGCGGTCCACGAGGTAGGTGGGTTGCTCTACTACGACGGGGCCAATCTCAACGCCATTCTCGGCGTGGTGCGGCCGGGCGACATGGGATTCGACATTGTGCACATGAACTTGCACAAGACCTTTGCCACCCCCCACGGCGGTGGGGGACCGGGCGCAGGTCCGGTAGCGGTGTCACCCCGGCTGGTGGACTTCTTGCCGGGACCCCGTCCGGTGCGCCAAGCCTCTGGCTACGACTACATGACGCCGCCCCAATCCATCGGACGGGTGCATGGCTGGCATGGCAATGCCTTGGTGCTGGCTCGAGCCTTGGCTTACATGGAAGTGCACGGTGGCGACGGCCTACGTCGGGTGGCCGAGCGTGCGGTCCTCAATGCGAATTGGATCCGTCAACGTCTCTCCGACACCTACGAGGTGCCTTTTGACAGGCCCTGCATGCATGAGGTGGTGCTCTCGGTGGCGAATCTCAAGAAGGCTTATGGCACCAAGGCACTCGATGTGGGCAAGCGACTGCTCGAGGAAGGCTTCCATTCGCCCACCATCTATTTCCCGCTGATCGTCGACGAAGCGCTCATGATCGAACCGACGGAAACCGAGAGCCTGCAGACGCTCGAGGCGTTGGCCGAAGCATTGGAAAAGATCGCCGCCGAGGCGGCGGCCGGTGAGCCGCTCAGCGAAGCCCCGCGTACAACGCCGGTTCGTCGGGTCGATGAGGCCCGGGCGGCACGCACGTTGGTCCCGACGTTCGACGCTCGCTGACCGAACCCCTAGAGCGCGGCCGCTATGGCCAAGCCGGCAATGGCGGCGCCGAGACAGGTCACCAGTCCACCGAAGGTATAGATGACCGCTTCGCTGCGGTGACCCGAGCGCATGAGGTGGAGCGACTCCCAGCTGGCGGTCGACCAGGTGGTGTACCCACCGCAAAGCCCGAGACCGAACACACTGAGTTCTTTGGGTCCAAGGCCGTGATAGAGCGAAAGTCCGGTGAGGAAACCGAGTACCAGGGAACCGGAAACGTTCACCACCATGGTGCCGAGGGGCAGTGGATCCAACCGGCGCAGCGAGATGTGGTGAATCAACAGCGCTCGGCTCACGGCGCCTATTCCTCCGGCGAGCGCCACCAGCAGCGCCAGTTCAAGCGTGGGGGAGTGGCTGACCGTGCCCATCATGTGGGGACCACTCGCTCGCCGATGGCGTCACCGATGGCCACCAGCCCCACACCCCCCACCAAGGTGATGGCCAGATAGACCAAAGCCAGACCACTGTGGCCACCTTTGCCTAGGAGCACCGCATCTACCGCCAAGGTGGAATACGTGGTCCATCCGCCGAGCACCCCGACCACCAGGAATGGTCGAGCCAGGGGAAGCCGCGGCGTAAGCATTTCGGTCACCGGCACCAAGAGCCCAATGGCCAGTGAACCGCTGAGATTGATGGCCAAGGTGGTGGCGGGGAAGTGGCCTGACGGGGTGGCGTAGGCCGTATCGAGCAGATACCGAGCCACGGTGCCCAGCGCTCCTCCGAGGGCAATGGCGAAGATGACCGCGGCCGATAATCCGAGCCGGGGTACCGCCGGTGTGGTGAGTGGGTCTTGATGCGTCATGGTCCTCCTGTGCCTCGACCCGGCAGCAGGGCGCCGCGTCAACTGGTCAGGAGCCATCAGCCGCACGGTGGCGGCGGTTCAGAGTGCGAGCACTCCCCGGCGGGACCCATCACCGGACGCTGGGAGAACGATGTAGCACCCAGCAGCAGCCTCAATAGTAGCGGCGGCGGAGGCGCGAACCGAGTATTTCGGGACCTTGGCCGGAGTTCTCGGGGCAAATTCAGTTAAGTTTGCGAGGTCGGTCAGCGGCATGCGGCAACGTTGTGGGTGTCGCTCTGCGGAGGCGAGGGAAGGTACGCAAATGAAGCTGAGTCACGGGACACATCAAGCGGCCGGCACATCCGGACGATCGGCTTCACGACGGGCCCGCTGGGGTGCCAGTGCGATGGCCGCGGCGGGGGCCGGTGCCATGGTGCTGTTCAGCTTGCCGATGGCGGCGCAAAGCACGACGGCCAGCAAGACGACGTTCAAATTCAGTGGCGCGGTGTCTGGGACATTGACGCAAGCCAATAGCGACTGCAACGAGGTCGGCGGGAATGGCGGGATGTTCGAATTCGATTCCAACAAAGCTCCGCTGAAAGGTTCTTCGATCAAGACCTGGACTGTCAACGTCAATGCGCTGAACGGCAAGAAGTCGGGCGGTACGTACAAGAAATTCACGGGTCTTATTGGTAACGGAGCATCCATCGTGTTCGATGGCAGTACTGGGAAGCAGGCGTATTACTGGGTAACCAAGAGCGGAACCCTGACCACCAGCGCGACTGGCGGGAGTCTCAACGTCAAGCTGGTTCCGGACACGTCAACGTTTACTGGTAAGCCCGGCAAGGGCGACATCACCGTGGTGGGTTCGTGGGGCTGCGTCGCTGACAGCGGCTCGTAGTCGAGCCATCGGCCCTGTGGCTGGCTACAGCGGTACTCCGTTAAGCACCAAGATTGGGGTACGCGAAGGATCGACGCTCGCCCTCGTCAATGCGCCCCCACATTTCGCGTTGGACTTGCCGCCGGGAGTCACCGTGAAGCGTCAGTCTCGCGGGAAGGCGGATGTTGTGGTGGCATTTACTACCGAGATCGCTCGACTTGAGCAGCGTCTGGATGCGCTGGCGACGATGGTGTTTCCCGATGGCGGCCTCTGGGTGGCCTGGCCCAAGAAGAACTCGGGGGTGGCGACGGACATGACGGACTACGCGGTGAGGGAAGTCTCTTTACCCCGTGGTGTGGTGGACAACAAGGTCTGCGCCATCGATGAGATCTGGACCGCCATGCGCTTGGTATGGCGTCGCGAGAACCGGGGTGGGCTTCCTACTGTTTGACCGCTCGTCGTTGGTCGCTGATACTTCGGGCATGGGGACGGGGAGAATGACAAGTGCAGCGACGTTGGCCGTCCTCTTGGTGACGGCAGTCGGCTGGATCGCCAGCGCCGGACAGGCCGGTGCGACCACTCAGTCCAGCCCCCAAGAGGTTCATGCCGTCGGTGTTGTCACCGACACCTTTGTCGATGCCCACCGCTCCACCCCGGCATGGGATGGAAGTCCGCAATTGCCCCAGCGAACGTTGGTGACGACGATCTGGTACCCGGCGGCGGGGGCAGCTTCATCGAGCACACCATCTGTGGCCGCGGCTCCGGACACTAAGGGTGGCCCTTTCCCGCTTATCGTTTTCGCCCATGGGCTGGGGGCCGATCCCTCCGATTACGAACCGTTGCTCAACTATTGGGCGTCGGCTGGCTTCGTGGTGGCGGCGCCACAATTCCCACTGACGAGCGATCACACTCCTGGCGGTACCGACCAAGGCGATGTCATCCACCAGCCGGCCGACATGAGCTTTGTGATCTCCTCGGTGCTCAAAGAGTCGGCCACACCCGGGAATCCACTTTCTGGACTGGTCAATCCGCATGAGGTCGGAGCGGCAGGACATTCGAATGGCGCAATCACGACGTTGGGTCTCGTTGCCGACACTTGTTGTCTTGATCATCGGATCAAGGCGGCGGAGATCCTGGCGGGCGATCAGGTGGCCTTTCCAGGTGGCCACTACGACTACGCAAAGGCGCCGCCTTTGCTCTTCGTCCACGGCACCGACGATGAATACCTGCCCTATTCCGAAGCGGTTGCCATGTTCAACTCCGCTCGCGGACCCAAGGCACTTCTGACCATCGCCGGTGGCGACCATCAATCAGCCGCCGGGTTCGGCGCGTCGTCGGGCACAAGCGTGCAACAAACCACCACCGACTTTTTCTTGGGCTACCTCGGGACGAATCAGTCCGCCCTGCAGCGCCTGCCAACGGATGCGCAACACGGCCTGACTTCATTGCGATTCGCCAAACAGCCGGGTTCAACGGTGACGATTACCACCGTTCCGCCGCCGAAGCTCCATCTCAAAGCTTCAGTGACGCCGACTACCAATCTGGCCAACAACCAAACGGTGACGGTCAAGTGGAGCGGCTACACCGCAGGCAAAGTGGTGAACGTTCTCGAATGCGCGGCCAGCGACCTCAACTCCAACAGCGAATCGGCCTGCAGCTTCACCCACGCCAAGGTGCTGACGCCCGATCCAACCGGCTCAGGATCGCTCCAGTTTGAATTGGTGGAAGGGCCAGTTGGAACCGGCATCTGCGACGCCACTCACCCGAAATGTCTCATTGTCGTGAACAACGCCAGCTCTTCGGCACAATCGTCTTCGGTCAAAATCCCAATCAGCTTCGCTTCGTAGCGTCAGCTGGTGTAATCGACCGGATTGGCCCCTTCGATCCCAATGGCAAACGCCAAACCGCGTAAGGACGTGTGTTCCGTCACCGGCCAGATGCTGTGCACGGTATCTGGCGGGATTCGGATCAGGTCACCTTGGCCGACTTCTTGTTCTTCGTCGGCGATCTTCATGATGCCGCGCCCCGAAATGATGTAATAAAATTCATGAGTCGGATGGGAGTGCGGGTCGACCAAGCCACCACCGGCGACCTCCCATTCGCTGACCAGTTCCAAGAAGCCACCTCGGGTCGATTCGTGCATCTCGCGCGGTTCAATGAGCCACCACACCGGCACAGTTCCCGCATGCTCCACAATGGGAGCAATGTCTCGCGCTGAACGAACGTCCACGGCGGCCTGCCTACGCCGGGGGAGCGGAATCGGAGGCGCGTACCGCTCTGTCCCTCTGGTTACTTGTCATCTTCCCGACGATACCCTCATTGAGCTGTTCAACCATGGTGGTCACCCCTCGCCTCTCTCTTCGAGAATCTAATGGCATCGGCCGTTCCCCTGTATGAAGCGAGGAAGCGCCAGCTACGACTCCCCGTAGGCTGAAATGATGCGAATCACGATTCTGGGAATGGGAAACATGGGCCAAGCCTTCGCGGCACGAGGGCTTGAACGGGGTCACGACATCACGGTGTGGAATCGCTCACCTGGTCGCACAGCAAGTCTGGCGAGTGCCGGTGCTCATGAAGCGGACACATTGCAGTCGGCAGTGGCTTCGGCGGACGTCGTGTTGGTTGTACTAGCCGATGATGCTGCGGTCTTAGACGTATGCCTTGGCGATGGCGGGGTCATTCATTCACTTCCGTCGTCGGCGATTGTGGCCAACGTCAGCACGGTCGCACCAGCGACGGTGAAAAGGTTGGCTGCATCGGCAGGGGAGGGGAGGGTTCTCGACTCACCCGTTATGGGCTCTCCGAAGATGATCGCCGATGGTTACGGCGGATTCCTGATAGGCGGGTCGGAGGAAACGATAAAGGAATTGGAACCTCTATGGACCGACCTCGGATCGGGCTACACACATTGTGGACCGCTCGGTTCAGGGGCCACGCTGAAACTCGTCTCCAACCTCTTGTTGATCACTGGGGTCGCTGCGTTGGCTGAAGGTATTCAGACGGCGCGCCAACATGGAATTCCAGATGATTTGATCCGCCGCGTATTGGGCGATTCAGCTGTCGTCAGCATGGCGAGCAAGGTTCGATTCGAGAGCTTGATGGACGATGCACACCCGGGCTGGTTCCCGCCAGCCCTGGCCCGCAAGGATCTGCGCTTGGCGCTCGACCTGGCCTCTGAGGCGGGGATCGCGGTGCAGATTGGACCGGCCACTGAGACATTGTTGACGAAAGTTATTGACAGTGGTGCGCCATGGCCGGATTTCACTGCAGTGATTCAGGCGCTCGATTCCTGAGTTATTTGGCAATCGCAGCAACGATCCGTTGCATGCCTTCACGCCACGGCACTTCTGTTCGACCCAATACAGCATGCATTTTTTCTACATCGGGCCACAGTGGCCACGGAGCAGCCGCGTCGTAGCGAATTCGCACCGGTTGTCCTACAAGTTCTCCTAAATAAGTGCAGTAATCCTCGGCACTCACCGTCTCGCTGCCGGCCCAATTCACCACAAGTGGGTCCAGCGTGGCTGCTTCGAGTGCCCGAATACCCAGCCGCACATAATCGTCTTCGTAAATTGGGTTGTAGTTGTTGGGGGAGTCGGGGTGAAGGACGATGTCTTTCCCAGCCATGATCCGCCGAAGGCGGTCAACGGGTGCTCCACCTTCGGGACCGTAGGTGGAGAAAATCCGAATGATGGTGAGCGGGACGCCATGCTCAACTGCGGCAAATCGCACCACAGATTCGCCGGCAATTTTCGAGAGGCTGTAGTTGCCCAAGTGGACACCGGGCGGATCATCTTCACGAAGTGGTCGCTGCCCTTGATACTCGTAGGCCGAACCGGTTGAGCAATACACGAATCCTCGGACACCGCGACAGGCCATCACCAGCCGACCGGCTGCTTGCGCATTTACCTCGAAGCAGCGTTGCCAATCGGTGCGCGCTTCGGGCCCAACCAGTGCCGCAGCATGGAAGACATGGGTAAGCCCCTCGGGAACGTCGCCCGGTTCGAGCGTGGCCATGTCACCAATTAGGGGAGTGATGCCAGCATCCACCAACCGATCGGCATCTCCGGCACCGCGGCATCGGGCCAATCCAAATACCTCGTGTTGCTTGGCCAGGGCGCGAGCAATCGGAAAGCCGATACGACCAGTGGCCCCGGTGACCAACACCCTCCAGGGTCGACCTGACTCTGCATCTTTGTCATGCACGTAGGGAAACCTAGAACGATTCCGGTCCCCTGGCGGGGGAGAAGTGGTTAGTGAAATCGCGGCCCTGGGGCATTGCGGAAGCGGAACGGTTCGCTTTGGCGCCCCTTGATGACGTACCAACATTCCCCGGACGACTCCGAATCCAAGATTCGCTGTATGGCGTCGACCACATCGCTGACGTCGAGGATGGGAAATCCCATGTCAATCAGGGTTTGTTCCGACCCCTTGATGATGTTGGTATAGGCAAAGGAGGGGCACAGGGCATGAATTTTGATGCCGTCGGCGGCATAAAGATCACCCAGCGAGCGCACGAGGCCGACCACGGCGTGTTTGTTTGCGCTGTAGATCGGGTCGTAGGGGACACCGAGGAGGCCAGCCATGCTGGCCGTGGCCACGATGGTTCCTCCTCCTGAGTTCACAATGGCCGGCCGAGCAGCCGCAATCCCATAGACGACCCCGTCCAAATTGATGCTCATGGCCTGTCGATAGGCCGCAGGATCAAAATCGTCGCCCATGCCGCAGGTCGTGGTTACTCCGGCATTCAGATGGGCAAAATGGAGGCCTCCAAACTCCTTGACAGCAAAGGCGACCGCCGCCTGGCTGTGCTCGGGCTGCCGTACATCGGTGTGGATATAACGCCCGCCGAGTTCTTGGGCCAGAGCGGCGCCCCGCTCATCGTCTATATCAGCCAGGACGACCGATGCCCCCTGTCCGGCCAAATGACGAGCAACTCCCTCACCGATGCCATTGCTCCCGCCGGTGATCAGTGCGACTTTGCCGTTCATGTCCATAGCGTGATCGTAGGGGGAGGGGCCAAAGAGGGCCGGATCCCCAAGACCCCCGAATTTCGGTCGAACTTAACATAATGAACATTATCGGCGGCACAGGGGAGTGAGCATTGCTTCTGACCAGGACTTTTAGAATTCACCCTTCTTTCACTTCGTTCTGCCTGCGGATTAGGGGTCTCTGCCTCTGGGGCTAGATCAGTTGGCGGAAATCAGCGGCGGGCTTGGAGATTTGGGTTCTGCTTCGTATTTTGAATGTGTTGGCGAACATCTGTTCGGTACGTGGTTTGAAGGTCGACACCAGAAAGGGGCTGAGGATCAATTCCGCCCGTCCTCCCCCGCATCGCCACACAGCGTCTGTCGGCCGATGTACTGCAGGGAGAGGAAATGGGGCGTTGGAGGCGACGTTTGGGTGGGCAACGAGAATTAGTCGCTGATACCTGGCGGATCAGGCGCCAAGGCTGATTGGGCAAGATTGCCGCTCTTTGGCTCCGTCATGTCCTTCATGTTGACGTCAGCTTCGTTTCATAGGTTTTCACGAGTGCCGTGGTTCGGCGAGGCTGCCGGTCGACAGAGAGAGGGCCCTGATGGCGGAGAGTCGAGCGCGATCCACAGACCCGGCGCGTTCCCCGTCGCCACCGGACAGCTCTACGGAGCGGGTAGCCGGCAAAGTCGATGGAGCTGATTCTCAATCTGAGGACAGCATCGTGTCATGCGTTCGGGGGATTGTGAGCGCCCCAGGAGGCTCGCTACTCGTCCTGCGAGCCTTTCTCGGTGTGACGTTTTGCTTTGCGGGACTGCAGAAACTCGCCAATCGTGGATTCTTCAGTGCCTCGACCCCAGGTTCCTTCCAGCAACAGTTGCGCGGTTCGATACTCACGAGTCCACTTCACCATTTGCTCAATCCGGCGCTTCACGCGTCGACGCCGGTGGCGTTGCTTATCTCGTTCGGCGAGCTGGCTGTCGGGCTCGGAACGCTGGTGGGACTTTTCGGGCGTGTAGCCGCGACCGGCGGCATGCTTCTTTCCCTCTCGTTCTTCCTCACGGTCAGTTTCAACGACAATCCCTATTACTTTGGTCCGGATATCGTTTTCTTTTTCGCCTGGACGCCGTTGGTCCTGGCGGGCTCTGGTGCGTGGTCGCTCGACGCATTCTTTGCCCATCGAGCCGAACGAGCTCATCAGGCCGCCCTAATCGCCAAAAGTAAGGGGGGCGCTGCTGGACGCCGTCGAGCGGCCGAGCTCGAGCGTCGCACCTTTCTCCAAAAGGCCTCTGCTGCGGGCGTGGTCGGAATAGCCGGACTTGCGGTTGGGGGAATTGTGGCGGCATTTGGCCGCATCGCCAGCGGTTCCGGACCTCTATCTAGTTCGAATCACGTCGGTAGCGCTGGAGCACCTCCGTCCCGAAGCACGACCACTTCGAGTCAGCCTCAAAGCGCGAGCACGACGACATCGTCACCGACACCGACATCGAGCCCATCCGTCCCGAAGGGCGTTCGAATTGGGTCGGCGAGCCAGGTACCGGTCGGCGGTGCTGCAAGTTTCACCGACCCAAAACAGGGCGAGCCAGCACTGGTCGTCCAGATCAGACAAGGTGTCTTTAGGGCGTTCTCGGCCGTGTGTCCCCACGCCGGGTGTCAGGTGCAATTCGAGTCACAGAACGATCTCTTCGTTTGCCCTTGTCACGGTTCCATCTTCAACGGCTCGACTGGTGCCGTCCAACAAGGCCCGGCCGCGACCGGCTTGTCCACTATTCCGATCGCCCTCGGGTCAAATGGCCAGCTGTACGTCGACGGCTGAGGATTGACGAATCCGACTGAACCGGATCGATCCACGTCGTGGCTCGGCAGCACTGGGGACAATCGCCCATTGACGCGATACCGGCAGCCTCCAATTGCGTCGAGTAATCCCCCCAACCACCGCGCGTGAAGCCCGCTTCGCCCTAAAGGAGTGCGGCATCCCCAATGGGCGAAGGGGGATGGGCACTCCCCCGGCGACTCCAACCGCCGGTTTTCCGTTCAGCGAGATGCTGGGACGGGATCAGGTGAAATCGCTGCCCTGAGCGAGGAATCGATTCCGTCGAGGTTGGCCAAAATACCCTGCACCCAGGCCTGGATTTCGAGAAGCCGGAAGGTGGTTTCGGGGTGGCCCTGTGAAGCTGGGCCGCTGGGACCGGGCGGAGGGTCGATACTGAACTGGGCACCTTCTCTTAGGGAGGTTGCCAGCTTTTGGTAGTCGTACTGCATAACGTCCGTTTGGGTTGCGATGGCCGTGTGAAGGACTCGATCTTCGTCTACGGCGGAAATGTGGAGCCCTCCGATCACCACCGCGCCGTACCAGAGTTGATGGGCTGTTCCCATGAGGGTGGACCAGGCCAGGACCGGCGCAGGCGGAACGTGCATTTCGGTCAAATATTGGGAGAAAACGTCTTCGGCTGTAGCAGCCGCCACAGTCGCTGGGAAACAGTGCTTGGAGACGTCTTCGATACTCGAATCGCCTCTGAGGAGTGACCGCACAAGTGATGCGGCGACGTCATTGCCAGAATCGATGAGATCCGCAATGGCCTTGGCCAGCTCCGATGCGGCCCCCCTCGGCCACATGATCGCTCCCACAACGAGTCCAATCGCTGCACCAATGGCGACGTCTTCAAACCTAAGGAGGCCTACGGTCCAGCCGGTGGGATCGAGGATATTGAAAAGAAAGACGACCACCATGGTGAAGAACGCTTGACCAAGCAAGAAGCTGACCGCTCCTGGCAGATAGAAAGCGGCAAAGGCGACGAAGGGGAGAAGAATGCAGTACAACCCGATGTGCACTCCGAAGACGGCGATAAGTCCAGTCGAAATGCCGAATCCGATCGCCGTACCTACTGCGGCCCCTAATGCCGTTTTTCGAGTTCCCGCGGCACTCGTCTTGACTACCACCAAGGTGGCGAACAGGACCCAGAAGCCATGTTTGAGGTCGAAAATGCCGACCGCAGCGCGAGCAAGTGCCAGTGAAGTTGCTAACCGAAGACTGTTCTGAAGGTGCACCGAGCGGAAAGTGAGGTTGCGGCGGGCCCGCCGTAGCCATTTTCGAACAGACGGCACGCCGACGGTCAGAGATGTCGCCAATACGGAATTGGGCAGCGTGGCGTCGCGCTCGGGGCGAAGTCCAAAGATCACTCCGGTGTGGAGAGCGGCGAGCACAGTGGCTCGGGCCAGTTCCAACGTGGTCAGAAGGTTGGCCACTTGCTGATCGATGTCAGATTGATGGGAACCTGCGGCGATTCGGACTTGCAGAGCGTCTGCGGCCCGTACGTCGAAGGCGATTTTCGCCGCTTCCGCTGCCGCAATGTCGGGTCGTACCGCACAATTGGTACCAAGAGCGCGGGCGCAGTCACGCAAGGTAGTGGCTTGCACCTTCAACATTGATTGTCTTGATGACTGGTAGGCAGCTGGAGTGCCGGGAGCGATGGGTTGCATCTGTTGGACCAGGGTGGCGATTCTTCTGGCTCCATGGAGGAGATACATGCGGGATTTGTGGGCCCGGGTGAGTCCCCCGGGTCGCCAGGCGGACGAGGCAACGGCAAGCTCGGCGTTGAGCACGCTCCGTTCGAACATGTTTCGCTGGTCAGGACCGTTCACTAGACCACCTGCAGCCAACGTTTCCACTGCATCGGCCAGTTCGCCATAGACGACGGCCAACGCCTTCAACGAGCTCGCCACGGCACGGGTTGGCCAAAGCCAGCCCGAAGCCACAATCGAGAGCGCTCCCCCGAGTGCGAGTCCCCACAGGCGCGAAGGGATGGTCGAAGTTGGGTCCGGTATGCCGACGGCAACCACAAAAAATACGATCGCGGCGTTTGCACCCGCAGCGAAATAGCCGGAGAAGACCGCTCCAAAGGCGATGACCAGGGCCACGATGAACATGCTGATCGTTGCCGCGGCCGTATGAAGCGAAACCGCAGTTCCAAGTATCACCAGGGGAACGCCGACGACGGCAGTGATGGCTGTTGCCAACATTCGATGTGGCCGGTCGCCTGTGAAATCGGCCAAGCCGAGCAATGCCGCACCGGTGAAGCTGGCCAGCACGGCGAGCTGATTGTTGTGCAACGCAAAGTGTCCGATGAAGAAGCCGGTGCACATCACAACCGCCGTGCGACCACCGTGCCGCAGCGCTCGATGTTCAGGATCGTGGATTTTCGGTAATTCGAATTTTAGGCGATTCACTCCTCCTGTTTCCTCCAGCCTCTCCCCCGCTAGAACGTCAACCTACGGCACCCATGGATGGAGGAGGGATGATCAAGGCCCCCGTGCGTGGTGTCGATGCCCGGCTGGTTTCCCTCTGCTCGGCCCGAAAGTGCGTGTGACCGGGGAGTTCTTACCGAAATTCGATCAAACACTAAGCCCGCTCACAGCGGACGTACGGCTGGCTGTGAATTGGCTCGGTTGTACTAGCGCCATGTCGACTGTGGGAACCGATGTTGCTCAAGATGTGGGGGATAATCACACCCAAGAGATCCCCGTCGTCGAACAAGGCATCGACGCACCACCGAAGAGCTGGGTTCGGCGCCACAAGATTCTCGTTACCGCAGCCGCTGTCATCATCATCGGCGGGGCAACGGGACTCACGCTGTGGCTGACCGGCGGTTCGACGGCTCCCGGCTTGGTCGTCACCAACTCCGTGGTCAAAGTCACCACGGGCAACATGGACACCACAGTGGCCAGTTCGGGAACAATCGAGCCGGCCAGTCAGGCCAACCTCAGCTTTGCCGTATCGGGCACCGTGACCGCGGTCAATGTGGCCGCCGGCCAAACCGTGACCGCAGGTGAAGTACTCGCCAGCGTCGGTACTTCGGCGCTCCAGGATCAATTGGCATCGGCGCAAGCACAATTGTCGGCGGCCCAGGACAAGCTTTCCACCGACGAAAATTCCAGCGCCGCAGCCTCGCAGATCGATTCCGACGAAGCGTCAGTCACCTCTGCCCAATCGTCACTGACGACAGCGCAGACGAACCTGGCCGATGCCAACCTGACTTCGACCATCGCCGGGACGGTGGCCTCGACCAGTCTCACGGTGGGGCAACAAGTGACCGGATCCGGGAGTGGCTCTAGCAATCAGAGTGCCGGCGGAAATTCCAGCACCACCGGCGGGAGCACTGCGGCAAGCGCGGCCTCCAGTACGGCGACATCGTCCACGAGTAATTCGACAACCGGCCAAGTGGTCGTGATCGGAACGGACTCGTACCTGGTCAACACCACGGTGGACGATACCGAGGTCGGACAGATTGCCGTGGGCGATCAAGCCACCATTACCCCCAGCGGTGCCACGACGCCGGTGTATGGCACGGTCGCCTCGGTCGGTGAAATCGCCACCGAGAGTTCCGGTGTGGCGTCCTTCCCCGTGGTCATCGACATCACGGGGAGTCCGACTGGTCTCTTCGCCGGATCCACTGCCGATGTGTCCATCATCACCAAGCAATTACCCAACGTGACCGAGGTGCCCACGGCTGCGATTACTTACTCCCTTACCGGCGGCTCGGCCAAAGTCACCCAGGTCGTGAACGGAAAGGATGTCTCCAAGACCGTCACGATCGGCCAGGCATCGAACGGGGAAACGCAGATTCTCACTGGGGTCAAGTCGGGTGACAGCGTGATCGAACGGGTCGTGAAGTTCACCGGCGGTACGGGTGCCGGAACTGGCGGGCTCGGCGGATTTACCCGAGGCGGCACGGGCGGGTTCGGAGGCACAGGCGGGTTCGGAGGAACCGGTGGCACGGGCCGCTTCGGTGGTACCGGAACGTTTGGCGGTGCTGGCGGATGACGGAATCGAATGGTCCCCGCTTCCCCGCTGCAAATTCCAATGAGCCAAGCAACACGGTGACAGCAGAGCATGTGGTCTATCAACCGGACTCGCCAGGCGATGCACCAGTTATTGAACTCAACGAAGTGACCAAGGTCTACCGGACCGGGGCCATTGCTGTCGCCGCTCTGCGTGGAGTGAATCTCACGATTACTTCGGGAGAATATGTGGCGATTATCGGCCCGTCTGGTTCTGGCAAGTCGACGTTGATGCACATTCTGGGATGCCTCGATGTCCCCACGACCGGCACTCTCCGCCTGGCTGGGGAAGACGTCAGCTCCATGAGCGAGGCCGCCTTGGCCGAGGTGCGCAATCGCCGGATCGGTTTCGTGTTTCAACAGTTCAACCTCTTGGCATCACTCCCCGCTTGGCAGAACGTTGAATTGCCCTTGGTCTACGCGGGCGTGCACCGGGCCGAGCGCAAAGAGCGCGCCATGGCTGCGTTGGACCGTGTTGGGTTGTCGTCTCGTGTACAGCATCGTCCTGGAGAGCTTTCCGGTGGGCAACAACAACGGGTGGCGGTGGCCCGAGCGCTGGTGACTGAGCCCGCGTTGATCCTGGCCGACGAGCCCACCGGCAATCTGGACTCGGTCTCGGCCCGTGACGTCTTGAACCTGATGGACGAGCTGCATGCCTCGGGCCGGACCTTGATTTTGATCACGCACGATGCCGAGGTGGCCTCGGCATCGGATCGACTGATCTCCATTCGCGACGGTCTGATCACCGAGAGTCACCACCGAGACCTCGAGAACGTGCGATGAGTTGGCTGGAAACTTTCCGAACCGGATTCAATGGCGTGCGGACGCATCGGCTTCGGTCGGGATTGACCGTCTTGGGAATTTTGATCGGTATTGCCGCCGTCATCCTTACCGTCGGACTCGGCGAGGGGGCCCAAGCCCAGGTGAGCTCCGAGATCACCTCGTTGGGCACCAATCTTCTGACCATTTCGCCAGGCAGCTCCACCTCTAGCTCGGGGATTCAGGGTGGATTCGGCACGGCGTCGACTCTCACCATCGCCGATGCCACCGCGTTGTCGTCCAAGACCGTGGCTCCCGACATCAAGGTCGTGGCGCCGACGACCTCGTCCTCGGAGACCCTCACGGCTGGAACTTCCAACTGGACCAGCACAGTGGTGGGCACCACGCCGTCGTGGCTCACCATTCGCGGCCGCACGATCGAACAAGGACGCTTCCTCGACAATCAAGACATCACCGATCACGAAGCGGTGGCGGTGCTCGGTTCGGTCACCGCCTCTGAGTTGTTTAGCCACGAAGATCCCGTCGGCCAGTCGGTGAATGTCGACGGCGTACCGATGACCGTCGTAGGTGTCATGATGCCGTCGGGGACGTCGTCGTCCTCTTCATCTTCCACGTCGTCAGATCAGGACGATCAGGTCCTCGTCCCCATCACTACGGCCGCCCAGAGGATTTTTGGGGGCACGTCAAGGGACTCGGTTACCTCTATTTTGGTGCAAGCCAAGTCGGCCGCGTTGGTGACCGCGGCCTATCAAGAATCCGATCAAGAGCTCCTGGCGCTGCACGACATCACAACACCGGCCGACGCTGACTTCACGATCACGCCGGAACAGTCTTTGCTTTCAACGGCCACTTCGGTTGATCGGACGTTGACCATCTTGCTGGGTGGTGTGGCAGGAATTTCACTTCTGGTGGGTGGCATCGGCGTCATGAACATCATGTTGGTGTCGGTCACCGAGCGGATTCGAGAGATCGGTCTGCGTAAGGCCTTGGGTGCCACCCCTGGCCTCATCCGCCGCCAGTTCCTCGTTGAGGCATCGGTCCTCGGACTAGCCGGGGGCGCCTTGGGCGCCCTCCTGGGCATCGTCGGTGCTTTGACGCTGCCGGGCGTAGTGGGCGACCCCATCTCCATCAGTGCCCCATACACACTTTTGGCTCTCGCCGTGGCCCTGGCCATTGGCGTCGTCTTCGGTGTGTATCCGGCGAGTCGTGCGGCGCATTTGGCGCCAATAGATGCACTGAGAAGCGAATAAGCGTTTGACCACGAAATGCCAGGGGCGCACAGGCGTGCCTCGCACATCAAGTTAGGGAAGGCAGAAACGAACATGAATGAATTGACGAACAAGCCCAAGCGCATTCGGCGTTGGTATGTCCCGGCGGGAGCTGCCATCCTCAGCCTGTCGGTGCTGGCTGGCCTGACCGCCAGCGCAGGAGCTGCCACGGCTCCCACCACTCCCGGAGGCGGTGCCAGCGGCAGTGTGGCAGCGATCACGGCCCCGTCTATGGAGGTACAGAACGCCAATACAGGTCAGACCACTGTGACGTGGACCGGTACGACGACGTTTTCACAGACCGTGACTCAATCGGCCAGCTCACTGGCGGTCGGTGACTGCATCACGGTGACCGGTACGCCTTCCAAATCGTCGAAGACGACAATCGCCGCGAAAACCATTGTCATCAGCACGGCTTCTTCTTCAGGAACTTGCACCACCGGTGCCGGAGCAGGCACGGCAGGTCGAAGCGGGTTTGGTGCGGGCGGTTTTGCCGGACGGAGTGGAGGCTTTCCTGGCGGCGGTCGCCCGGGAGGCTTCGAAGGGGGAGGTGCCAGTGGCAACTCCAAGGGAAGCGGAGCCTTCAAGGGTAGGGCCGGGTTCGGTGGTCTCAATTTCTCGATCGGCAGTGGAAAGGTGACCGCCATCAGCGGATCGACAGTGTCGATGTCGGGAATCTTGCTTGGTTCGTTTGCGCGACCAACGACGACCAAGTCCAAGACGACCACAAAGCCCACCACGCCCAAGGCTGAGAATCTGAAAGTGACCTTGTCGTCATCCACCACGTTGACGGAGACGCAGGCGACCACGGCGTCGGCCCTGGCAGTCGGCGACTGTGTGAGCGCGTTCGGAAAGTCAGCTGCAAATGGTTCGGTGACGGCCACCACCGTGCGCATTACTTCCACGGGCGGTAAGACGTGCACCACCGGCTTTGGCGGCGGCGGTGGATTCGGCGGTCCGGGCGGTGGGTGATCGGACCAGTTCGGGCTGGCGCACACGGGTGCGGCACCCTGCCGTCATCGTCACTGCCGTAGTGGTTGTGGTCTTGGTAGCGGGAGGCGCCACGGCATGGGCCACCAGCAGTTCCGGAAATTCGGGCTATCGCACCACCGCGGTCGTACATGCATCGATCGCCCAACATCTCGACCTCATCGGGACCGTAGAACCAGTCAGTGATGCCACCGCGGCGTTCCAAGTCGGTGGTCAGGTGACCAGTGTGTCCGTGGCGGTTGGAGATCAGGTCACGGCCGGGCAGGCGCTGGCCTCGCTCGATCCGACATCGCTCACCCAGGCGGTGTCATCGGCGCAGTTGAGTGTCGAAGGTGACGAAGCGAAGCTCACTGAAGATGAAGACAGCGAAACCTCAACGAGCAGCAACACGGGTACGGGCACGGGCACCGCAACGACCACTACAACGACGGTGCCATCAGGATCACGGCCCAATACGGGTTCGGGTGCGAACGGCCAGATCACCCAGGACCAAGCGGCCGTGGTGGCCGACCAGAAGGCAACCTCGGCGGACCAGCAACAAGAGGCCGCTGATGTGACCCAAGCTGACTCCGATTGCGGTCTCAACACCGATCCCCCGTCGACGCCCGATGCCGATTGTGCGGCGGCGCTGGCCAAGGTCACGGCCGACCAGCAGAAGATCTCGAATGACCAAAAGAAAGTAGCTACCGACGAGAACACATTGGCCGGCGCCTTGACCTCGGAGCAATCGTCGCTGGCGACGTCGTCGTCAAGCGCTTCAACATCGGCATCGACGAGTCCATCGACCTCATCGAGCGCGACCAGTTCGTCGTCATTCGCATCGCCTACGTCGGGTGGCTCCGGGTCGAGCACCAAGGGAGCCTCGGCCACCGGCGCGTCGTCGACGGGAGCGGCATCTGACAGTGCCGAACAGATCGCCTCGGACCAAGGCGCCATCGATTCCGCCCAAGCCACCCTCATTGAAGCGCAGCAGGCACTCAGTGGCGCTGTCCTTGCGAGTCCGATTGCGGGCACGGTGGCCTCGGTTGGTCTCGCCAGCGGCGACACCGTGAGCGCTCACTCAAGTACAGGCAACATTGTGATCATCGGCACCCACTCCTATGAGGTCACTGGCACCTTGAGCAGCTCACAGGTGACATCGGTGAAGGTCGGTTACACCGCTTCGGTGTCCGTCGATGGCACGACGGGGATCGTGACCGGCACGGTCTCTCAGGTGGGACCGGTGCAGTCCGACAGCTCGGGGTATTCCTACCCGGTGGTCGTGGTCCTGCCTTCCTCAGTCAGCGGGCTGTACACGGGTTCGACGGCCGCAGTGTCGATCACGACATCGAGCGCGGTCGATGCCTTGGCCATCCCCACCTCGGCCGTGACCACGGTGGGTACCCGATCTACCGTCCTCGAAATGTCCGCCGGCACTCCGGTCCGCAAGGTGGTCAAAGTTGGCCTGGTGGGCAACGTCTACACCCAAGTCACCTCAGGCCTCAAGGCCGGTGACACTGTGGTGCTGGCCGACCTGTCGACTCCAGTACCAGCCTCAAGCAACACCACGACCATCGGTGGCTTCGGCGGGGGCGGCTTCGGCGGTGCCGGTGGAGGCCGGTTCACGGGCGGCGGCGGTGGACGATTCACGGTCGGCGGTGCCGGCGGTGGATTCGGAGGTTGAGGAGGAGCCAGCAGGCTCTTTGTGCGCAATGTGTCAGGTCACGCTTACCTGGCCTGAAGGTCCGCGGCGCAAGGTGTTGGGGTAAGGCACATACCCAATACCAAGGAGAAATCACCATGAAGACAGCGCCGCTGAACCAAGCATCAGTGTGGAGCGTTGCTCCCGGAGCGCTGGGTCGAGCCCTGCACTACAACGCTGCACCACGCCTCTATGCCCGAACCGCCACCGGAGGCCGAAGGCACCCGGTACGCTGCGACGTGCATGCCGCCCACGAACATCCGAACTAGTCCGAACCTCGGGCTATCCCCGCAGGGCGCCATCGTGGAGAGCACATGAAAGATGCTGAAGACCCCATTGTCGATGTGGTGATCGAGATTCCCACCGGCAGTCGGAACAAGTACGAGTACGACCACGAGAGCCACGTGATTCGCCTGGATCGCCGCCTCTTCACCGCCACTGCCTACCCAGCCGATTACGGCTTCGTGCCCGACACTCTTTCCAACGATGGCGATCCCCTCGACGCCCTAGTTCTGGTGGCCGATCCAACGTTTCCCGGCTGTGTAGTGAGGTCCCGCATTCTCGGCGTTTTCTTCATGCGTGACGAAGCCGGACTCGACGCCAAGCTCATGACTGTCCTGGAGCACGATCCTCAGTGGGACGAGGCGCATGACATTTCGGATCTGCCAACCCACCTGCTCAATGAGATTGAGCATTTTTTCAGCATCTACAAGGATCTGGAGCCCGAGAAGTCAACCGAAGTGATGGGCTTTGAGGGCCGTGAGGCCGCCGTGGCCGAACTCAATGCGTGTCGGGAAGCCTTCCGCGATCACGCCGAACACACGTAAGAGGGGAAGTCATGCCATATCCACGCGAAGAAGTGCAGGCCACAGTCAATCGGTACCACGAGCTGCGCGATCGGATCGACGCCGGACTCGAAGCCGATGCCTTCGGCGCTCTAGCCGACTTCTACACCGAAGACGCCGTGTACATCGACGGCGCCTGGGGTCGCCTGGAGGGGCGAGACGTCATTGCTCGCTGGCTGGTCGACTCCATGGTGGGCATGGAGGATTGGAAGTTCCCGGTCGAGTTCACCGCCATTGAAGGCAATGACGTGGTGGTGAAGTGGACGCAGATCATGCCCCGCTCACGCGAGGACGGCACCCCCTACCGACAGTCGGGTTACTCGCGCCTTATCTATGCCGGAGACGGCAAGTTCTCCTACGAAGAAGACGCCTACAACATGGTGCACGTCCTCGAAGACATCGAAGCGAGTGGGTGGCAGCCCACCGAGCCCATGAATTTCCCGCCGGCCCACCCAGACCGGAACTTCGACCAGCAGCGCTAAGGGATCGTCAGGGTTCCGTCGCTGCTCCCACCGGAGAACCCTCCCCCGCCAAAGGGGTCGGTCGACGAACTGGACTGCTGTTGTGATTGCTCCTGTTGGGCTTGCGCCTGATTGCCAAGGGTCACCGATGTGGTGTGTTTCTCGTTGCCCACGTAGTACGTGACCGACACCACCTGCCCGGCCTTGTCATTCTGGACGACACTTTGGAGCTTCTCCGACGAGTCAATCGCCGTACCTCCGATGTCCACGATGACGTCACCTTGCTGAATCCCCGCCTTGTCGGCTGGGGACCCTGAGATCACGGTGAGCACCACCGCACCTGAAGTCGGCGTGAAGCCGTATTGCTGACGGAGTGCCGGAGTCAACGTGGTGATGTCCACGCCGAGATACCCGCCCTGATTGCTGGCCGGGCCACCCTTTTCCAACTCGGGGATGAGCGACTCGACTTGGGCAATGGGAATGGCGAACCCGATGTTCTGCGAGCTGGTGCCGTTATCACTGGTACCGGCGACGGCCGTGTTCATGCCGATGACCTGTCCCGCGGTGTCGATGAGAGGGCCTCCGGAATTACCCGGGTTGATGGCGGCGTCGGTCTGCACCAAGTTCTGCAAGTTTTCCGATGCGGTCCCGTCGCCTCCGGCGGTCACTGATCGACCGAGCGCTGACACGATGCCTTGGGTCACCGTTGGTGTCCCAGCGGCCAGACCCAAGGCGTTGCCGATGGCCACGACGGCGTCACCCACCTGTGTCTTGGCCGAGCTGCCGAAGGTCACCGTCTGGAGCTTGGTGGCACTGTTGATCTTGAGCAGCGCCACATCCTTGGTGGCGTCGTACCCAATCAGGGTGGCCGGATTGGCCTTGGTCTGGCCATATTCGGTCACCGTGATAGAGCCGCCGGTTGTACCGGTATAGAGCTCAATCACGTGATTGTTGGTTATCACTTCACCGTTGGAAGTGATGATCATTCCCGTACCCTCGTCTTCTTCGCCGCCGGCCTTGACGTCGATCGAAACGACGGCCGGAATCACCTTTTTGACCAGTTGGGGAATAGACACGTTGCCACTGAGCACTGCGGCTCCAGGTGCGGCGTTGCTCTCGTGAATCGTCACGCTCGGACCATTGTTGTTGTGATTGTCGGTCAGGGCGGTGACGCCCGAGCCCACCAATGCTCCGATGACGGCGGCAATGACCGCCACGGCGATCCAGCGCTTCCCCTTGTTCTCCTTCGGGGGTCCCTCGTCGACGGCTGGGACGGGGGACGGCGGGAGAAAGATCGACGTAGGCGCGGGTCCCAGCGGCGCAGTGTCGTGGTCGGGCGCATCGGAGAGGGGCGGCGTGAGGACGGGGAAGTGTCCGCCCCCCGGCGAGACGGCCGGCTCGGTTGGCGTGGGACGGCGCAAGGCGGCGTAGCGCTCACCGAAGGGGCTTGCCGGCCCGTCTGGTGCCGTATCGGACGCCGTGTCGGAGGCCGGAGCGATCGGGGGCAGGGCAAAGGCTGAACTCGAGGTGGCCGGCGCCTCGGGAACGTTCGTCACTTCCACCGGGGTGTCAGATGCAGCGGTTGCCTCAATGGGGGGTGCAGATGGCTCGGGAGAGGCCTCAACGGCTTGGTCTGCGTCGGGCGCGGGTGGTGTCCCGAGGTTTTCAACATCGTCGGTCATAAATGTCCTCCCGAACGGACAGAGCTCGCCACGTCGTCAAGCTTGGCGACAACCATTGGCCACCGATTTGGACGCCTAGCCATGATACGGGATGCCGGAGACGGGTTGGCGCCGCCTAAAAAGAGGTTGTGCGCTTGGACAGTGCTCCGGCGAGGTAGCGTGTCCGCCGCATGTCACGCCGTATCGAGATTGAGTTAACCAGCCAGATTGCCGACGGGTCTTGGACCTGGCGCGCCGCGGGGGCTCGCCAGCCCAAGGGCGTCGTCGAGGCATCTCTTGTCCCCGAGGGCGAGAAGGCTGGCTCAGTACTCCGCGCTGATGTCGAGATCGGTCTCGAAGGGATCGAAGTACTCGCCTTGTCGTCGGTCAAGCCCGCTCGATCGCCCGAAAAGGTCGAGGGTCGCATTGAGGTGGTGGGCACACCACGTCGTGCTCCTGACGTGTCCGTCATGCTGGCTCCGGGATCGGCCAAGCGGAATCGGCGTCGTGACGAAGAAGACGGAGACGACCGCAAGGACCGCAAGGGTGGTCGCAGGGGCGAGAGTTCCGGTGGCGGCGGTGGAAGCGGTGGCGATCGTTCCGCTGGTGGACCTCCTCGCGGTGGCAGTCGTGCCCCGGGTGGATCGAGCGGACCTCGTCGTCCGGGAAGCCGTCGACCCGGAGAAGCAGCCGAGGGCCGAGGCGCCCGAGGCGAGCGGCCGGTGGCACCGACCTCGACCGCGCACCGAAATGCCATGTTGGCCACGCTGCGGCCCGAACAGATTCCGGTGGCCGAGCAGTTGTTGCGGGGCGGGATCCCGGCCGTTCGACAGGCCATCGAGGCGCAGAACGCGGCAGCGAAAGTGGCCGGTAAGCCGCCCGCCTCGAGCGACGCGCTCATGGCGATGGCCGAAGAACTCCATCCTGGCGTGAAGTTGGCCGACTGGAAGGACCGCGCCTCGGTGGCGCAAACGGCCGGCAAAGAATACCGCCTGCGCGAGCTGCGGGCCGTCGTGGCCGCCTCGCGTACCGTCATCCTCGATGAAGAAGGCCGCACCATGGCCAAGGCCCTCCAGGAGTCGCTCGATGGGCGAGTCACGGCATTGCGCGACGAGTGGCTGGCCCGCATCACCAACGCCATCAACGAAGGTCGGGTGCTCCAAGCACTTGAAGCGGTGATGCGCCCGCCAGAACCGGGCACGCGCTGTCCGGCCGATCTGGCTGTGAAGTTGGCCGCTGCCGCCGGGGCGGCCATGACGGCTGAGCTGCCGCCCGAAGAGTGGATGCATCTGCTCGATGTCGTGGTCCAGTCGCCGGTGCGCCGTACGGTCAAGCCGGCGGGCATCCCAAATGATGAGGTGGCCAAGCAAGCTGCTCGTCATGCCGCAGGCATGGTGCCGGCCTTGGCCAAGCTGCTGGGCCTGCGCATCCCTCCCCCGCCGCCACGCCGAGTGGTGAGCGAGCGGCGGCTCAGTCCAGCTGGCGGTTAAGCGTCAACAGCCGGGCGACAAACCCGGCCGCTTCGAGCCGCTGCTTTGACGATCGATCACCCGGCAGCGCCAGCGCGTCCATGTCACGACACCCGGCGTCGCGGCACCAGCTGACCATGGCGTCCATCAAGGCGGTGCCCACACCGACACCCCGAGCATCGGGTTCGACGTAACAACATTCGATGCGACCGCTGAACGTGGTCGATCCGACTCGTGCCAAGGCGGTCACGGCGGCCAGGCCCACCACGGCATGGTGGTATTCGCCGACGTAGACGGCCGTGTGTCCCCCATTGGCGTCCCAACGGCCCAGGACGGTCTCGGTGGACGTAGAACCCACCAAGGTGGCCCCTCCTCGCTGCGTCCGCACCGCGGTCAGCGCGGTGTCGAGGAGCTCGGCCACAACGACCATGTCGGCCGCAACGGCGAGACGGGCCAGTTCCACGTGTGCCTCCCCTTAGGACGTTTCGATGGCCTCGGTGGAGTCCAGGGAGACAACCACAGGGTCATCGTCGAGCAATTGCTGGGTCCGATTGAGGATGGTCCGGCGATTTCGATGCGAGGCCTCGTAGCGATGGACGGCCTGCAACTGGTCGGCATCAAGACTCTCGAGGCGGCGCACGACCTGGGAGGCCGACAGCGTGTCGTAGCCAGCCAAAGCCGCTTCGACCACTGCGTCGTCTGCCGGATCGGGAGCGGGCTTCGGAGCCGCCGTCGGGGGCACGTGGACGGTTGAGGGGTCATCGGGCGCCGCGGTCGACGCTGCGGTGTCCGAAGGGGCCTGGCCGAAGAGTTTGCCGAACCGCTGAGCGAACTCTTTGGATCCGGCGGAGACCACGAATTCGCCGAGGACCCGGGCGTTGTTGATTTCCTGCTGTACCCGTTCTCGGCCCTTGGTGACCAAGCCGGGCAGATCTTCGGCCGCCGTCAGCACCATGCCCACCGGCGCGAAGAGGAGCACATCAAGTGGACCTTTGGTTGGGGTCGACTCGTCCGTGTCCGGCCTATCGGCGTCGACCGTGCCATCGACATCGGAGTCGGCGACACCAGCCGGTTCCGCCACACCAGGTGTTTCCGTTTCGTCAGACACAGTCCCGACAGAGCATTTTCTTCTTGTCGGCCAACTGACTGGGGTGCTTCACCAAGAAGCAGGACCGACACACGAACTCGTCGGGCTGCTTGGGGAGGACCCGTTCGTTACCCTCGGTCTTGTCTTCTTGGTCGGCGGCCTCTTCGTCTTCGGGCTCGTCTTCGACCACGAGGCGCTCTTTCAAGATCACGTCGAGACTGGCTTCCACGTCTTCGTCCTCGGGCTCCTCTTCCTCTTCCTCGTCCTCGGCTTCGCCGGATCGCTCGACCACGGCCGCCGGGGACGGAGTGAGGATCTCGGTGATTTCGCCGACCACGTCTACGTCGTCGTCGTCCTCGTCGTCGACCACCACGTCCACGTCAAGTGGGTCGTCATCGTCAATGTCATCGATCGCATCCTCGTCAATGTCAACATCGAGGTCGTCGTCTTCCAGGGCCTCGTCCGCGTCCGCGGGACTCTCAGCTTCGAGATCTTTGGGCATGTCCTTCTTCTTGGTCGCCATTTGCCGCCGGAGCATAGACGGTCATCGGAGTCGGTCAATCACAGTGGGGCGGAATTTGCGCAGTCAGAGCGGGGTGGCAATCGGGCGGCTGAGCTGGAGTTCAGGCGGCTGGGCCCGGGGGTCTTTGGCACCATCTCACCAGCCCGGTCGACCCCGGCTGGTAAAACGTTCTCTACTCGACCCCCAAGGCCACCCTCCGCCTCTCACAGCATCCCCCCCTCAAGTGCTCCCAGCGGTATCGCTTTCGACTCTGTAGGGGCGTTTGGGACTGCGCCGTACATTACGCATCCCAAGGGCAGTGTCGTCAAGGGGAACAGAACCCCTCTCATCAGGGACGATATGGATTGTTCCTGGTCAGTGTGTTGCATCTTTTTTTAGACGCCGACGTTCAGCCCGCCGCTCCGATTCCAGCCGCTCCAGCTCGGTGGACCCATGATCGACAAAGGTCATCGTCTCGGCAATGGCATGGTGCCCAGCGACCTCGGAGATGGCCCGGTGCATTTGTTGGGCGGCTCGGCGGTAGGCAGGGTGACCTTGGGGTCCGGATCGAAGTTCGATCAAGTGCATCGCTTCGCGTGCATTGCATTGCATGATGTAGCGGATGCGGTGCGCCAACGCCACGGCGTAGGACGCTTGTTCGGGGAAGTGCGGCTCAAGCGTTCGGTAGAGATCTTCGGCGCGCGCGATGGAGGCGTGATACCCGTCGCTGAGGCCGGCATCGGCCACGAGTTCGGGCATGTCATAGCCGAGCGATACGCCCAATCGTTGCCACTCAATGGTGAGCATGCGGTGGCGTTGCAGGTCGCGGAACGCGCCGTAGTCGGTGACGAGTTCGAAGCGATAGTCGGTGCGTTCGAAGGCGCGGCCGGGACGGTGGCGCCGGTTGCGTCGATCACCGACGTACGCCCGCAGGAGCGCGACCCGGTCGTCTTGGCCGAGCAAGCGCACCCGACGGAGCACCTCGGCTTCTGAGACGTTGAGGTGGCTAAAACAGGCCGCAGCCAGGACTTTGTCCTCACCTTCGGGATCGAAGTCGAGCAGTCGCACTTCGTCGAGCGCATCTTCTGTCGCTCCGGGAACTTCGCCGTCGGGCCACAACCTCTCCACCACGCGCGCCGTGTCATCGCGGGTGGACGCCATGTACGCCGTCCACTCCCCGCCACGTTCAGCCACATCGACGCGTTGCAGGAACGATGGGATGACCTTGCGCAATTCGGTGAGCATCATGTCGGCGTATGTGCGCGCTTCGGGGAGCGGATGGGCGCGCATGCGTAACAGCAATTGCTCGTAGGACTGACCGGTGCCGTAGAGGCCGATGTTGGAAAGGCATGACGCGGGGAGGAGACCGCGCAAGGCATCGAGCGACTTCGCTTTCACCGCTTGGCGATAGACGAAGTCGCTATCGCCCGTCTCTTGAGGGAACCGTTTGGTCACTGACGCTTGCATGGCCGGCAACAGCTCGCCGTAGGTATCGAAGACGCGATCCATGTCGCCGACGTAGCGGGCACCATAGGGCGACTCAAGTATTTCCGTGGGCCGGAAATAGCGGTAGTGGCCGCTCTCGAGGCGGTTGTTGTAGGCGATGTAGCGGGTCGACTGCTCCAGGTACGCCATCAGCCGTCCCCACTCCAGCACCTTGGACAAGATGTTGGACGACTGCTCACAGGCCAGGTGCACCCCACCAAGTTGGGCCACTGAGTCGTCGCCGTATTCGACGAAGACCTTTTCGTAGAGCTGTTCGGCCCGTTCGAGACCTACCGTTGCATCGAGCGAGATATCGCCCGAGATGTCGAGGTCACGGACGAACTCATCGAGGAACAACCGGCGCAGGCTTTTCGGCGATCGGCTGTAGCGGGCAAAGAGGGCACCCTTGACCACTTCAGGCAAGTTGACCAGGGCGAACACCGGCAAATGCAGGTTGGTCACGTAACGGCGAAGGATGGCCTCTTCGTCCGGTGTGAACTGCTCTTCAAGGTAAGGGAACACGCCCGTCCCACCTTACGTTTGGGGCACCCGTCGGTGTTGGATGGGTCAGCGAGCTTCAGAGACCGGCAGGCCGACGGCCACCACTCCCCGCAACAGGAGTCCCACGGCGTCGCGTGCGGCCTGGCTGGTGGCCGGAGTCGTGGCCACATTGGCCACCTGCTGGACCAGATCGGCCACCGATTTCATGGTGCGCACGAAGTCGCCGGGGGCTACGTCGCCTACATCTCGCGCCGCCACCGCCAGGGCCGTCTCGAAGGAGGCTCCTCGGGCCCACGACGTCACTGCCGTGGCTAGGCCCGAGGAGGGCTGTTTGGTTCTCGGCACCAGGTGGAGTTCCTCGGCGGCCCGGATATTTTCGGCCAAGAGCCCGAGGGCATCGCAACGCCAGGTGAGTTCGGCTACTCGTTGGCCGCCGAGCCGGTCAGAGGTGCGGCCCTTCTTGCCCTTTTGTTCGCGCTCGCCTTCTCGGCGGACGGCGCGCCGGGTGCCCCGGTGACCGGCCAGGCGGCGAGCGCGCCGAGGTTCGAAGACCACGCAACTGACCACGCCGGCCAGCAGCGCCGGCTCAATGTTGTCTAAGAGCTCGCTGGCCAAGGCTTCGGCGACCAGGAGATCGGACTCGTGGTAAATGCGGGAAAGGCGCCGGCCCGAACTGGTCAGGGTCCAATCCTTGACGTAGCCCAGCTCCGAGAGGACGGCCACCCGGTGACTGAGTTGGAGCGAGAGCAGATCGGCCCGTTGGGCCTGCCATTGGGCGAACGAGCGGTGCAGCACCTCATTGGCCGTCTCCTGGTCGAAACGAGAGACCAGGTTGACGGCCAGGTTGTAGGTGGGACGAAAGGTGGAGCGGAGATCGGGTGGCGGCGCCATGGCGACCCGAGCCGCTTCCCCGAACGCAGTCTTGGCCGACCACACCACGACGGCATGGCCTTCTTCGTCCAAGCCGCGTCGGCCGGCCCGACCAGTGAGTTGGAGGTACTCCCCTGAGGTGAGGTTGGCCCGCCCCGATCCTCCGTACTTGGTGAAGCGTTCAATGACGACCGTGCGGGCCGGCATGTTGATGCCGAGCGAAAGCGTTTCGGTGGCGAAGACCACCCGCAAGAGGCCAGCAGCGAAACACTCTTCGACCGTTTCACGAAAGACGGGGACCAGCCCAGCATGATGCGCCGCAATGCCCGCTTCGAGGCCTTCAAGCCAATCGTCGTACCCCAACACGGCCAGGTCTTCGTCGCTCAGCGTCTCGACGCGCGTCTCGGCAATCTGTCGAATGGTGACCCGTTCCTCACGATCGGTCAGGCGGACGCCGTCGCGCACCACCTGGCGGACGGCATCGTCACAGGCGGCCCGGCTGAAGATGAAGACGATGGCTGGGAGCAGCTCTTGGGCGTCAAGCTCGGCGATCAGTTCGGTGCGACGTGGACTGCGATACGGGAGCTGTGGGCCTTGGCCCCGACCTCGTGGTTGCCATCCGGTTGGTCGACCTCTCATGGCTCGGCGAACGGCTTGGTCGATGCGTTGCCCCTCTCCTCCGGGTTGGCCGTTGGTCAGCAGTGGGAGCAGGAGCGTCTCGTTGTCCTCGCGCCGATGCGCGGCGAAGAGATGGCGCAACACGATGGGTCGATGTCGCTCCACAATGACGTCGGTGTCACCGCGCACCGAGCGCAGCCACTGGCCGAGCTCATGGGCGTTGTTGACCGTGGCCGAGAGGCACACAAATCGAATCTCGGGCGGCGAGAGCACCAGCACTTCTTCCCAGACTCCGCCCCGGTAAGGGTCTTGAATGAAGTGCACTTCGTCCAGCACGACCGTATGCAGGTCACGCAACAGATCCGAACCGGCCAACAGCATGTTGCGGAGCACCTCGGTGGTCATGACCACCACCGGAGCTTCGGGCTTGACCGCGGTGTCCCCGGTCAAGAGGCCGACGTGGTCCTTGCCGTAGGTGGCCACCAGTTCGCCGTATTTCTGGTTGGAGAGCGCCTTGAGTGGCGTGGTGTAAAAGGCCTTGCCTCCGGCCTGGAGCGCTCGGTGCACGGCGTAGGCGGCCACCAGTGTCTTGCCCGAGCCCGTAGGAGCGGAAACGAGGACAGAGTGCTCCTCGTCCAAGGCCCGAAAGGCCTGGAGCTGAAAATCGTCGGGTGGAAAAGGCAGATGCGATTCGAAATCCCATCCCTCGCTGGTCGCTGACACCGGCCACGGGAAGATCGTCAACGCCCGAGCAGCTTCCCTATGCCAATGGAGATGAAGTAGAAGAAGACGAGCGGAACGGCCAGCGCCAGCATGGAGAAGGGATCAGAGCTGGGAGTGAATATGGCGGCCACCAACGTGATGATGATGACGGCCCAACGCCACGAATGCAGGAGCTTGGCCGGGGTGACTACCCGCGCCAACTCCAAGGAAACCAAGACGACCGGAAACTGAAAGGTCAGTCCGAAGAGGGTCATCATCAACAGAATCAATCCCAAATACGGGATGGGGTCGTAGATGGCTTGCAGGTTCGGTCCACCCACCGACTTCAAGAATCCGAGCGCGTGCGGCAAGGTGGCGTACGCCGTGGCGGCTCCGAGGAGAAACAAAATGAAGGCCGAGGCCACGAACGGGATGACCCACTTGCGTTCCTTGGCCTGGAGGCCCGGCGTGACGAAGCGCCACAGTTGAAAGAGGATCACCGGAGAGGCCAGCACCAATCCTCCGAAGATGGCGATCTTGACTCGCAGACTCAATCCGTCCAGCGGTGAGGTGACATAGAGATCACAGGTCCCGCCATGACCGAAGATGAGCGAGCCGTTCACCTTGCCTTTCGGCACCGTCGAGGCGTCCACCTGGCAGAGGGGCTTGATCAAGAAGTGCAGGATCGGCTCGTAGGCAATGACCGCGATCAACATGGTGATCGTCACCGCGATCACGCAGACAATGAGGCGATGTCGCAACTCCCCCAAATGCTCCGTCAGCGTCATGCTGTCGGGCGAAGGCTTGTCCTTGCGCGGGCCGATAAAGGGAAACGACATCAGGCGGAAGGAACGTTCAATTCAAACTGGGATCGCCCGTGACGATGACGTCAGGCGGGCGGGCGGGCGTGGGGGCGGGAGCGCTGGCTGGCTTCGGGGTGGAGGTGGACGGGGTCTGGGGCATGGGTTCGGATTGGGCACTGTGGCCGTTCGATGTTGAGGTGACAGTCGGACTCGAAGGCGGCTTCGATTCAGACCTTGCCTTTGATTCGTTGCTGAAGCCAGGGCCAGATGCGGGACCCGGGAGGGGGTTCTCCGCCGTGCCGGGCGGCGCCGTGGTCGACTCGTCATCGGTGCCCATGTTGGAGAGGTGATTGAGCAGGGCCGATGGTGAACGGGCCAGGCGGGCGATCTCACCGGTCGAAGGCAGGTCCGGGATAGAGCCGCGGACTTCAGTCTCCATGCGGTGGCGAAACTCGTTAAATGAGCGCCAGGCCCCGCCCACCTGCCTCCCCACCTGGGGAAGCTTGTCCGGACCCAGCAAGATCACGGCCACGACGGCAATGACGAGGAGTTTTCCGGGGTCAAGATTCAGCATGCGCCCCCACTCTAAGTGGTCCGGGGAAATCAACTGGGTGCGCCGCCCTCGTTGCAGGGGGTGGGTCGGTCAGGACGGGCTCCGGGTTGGCGCCAGGTTTCCCCGGCAGGTCATTTTCAAAAGTCCTTCACCCGGGCGAAGGACTTTTGAAAAACCATCGGGGCAGAGGGAGGGTATGGACAGCCGGCCAACCTGTGAGGAGGGCCTCCAGCCCATGAGGCAGCGGGACCTCTACAGCGAAGCGATCAACCGTTCCACCCGCTCATCGTGTGACTTGAAGGGGTCCTTGAGCAGCACCGTACGCTGCGCCTGGTCGTTGAGCTTGAGGTGGACCCAGTCCACGGTGAAGTCCCGGCGCCGTTCCTTGGCTCGCTTGACGAAGGCGCCCCGAAGGCGGGCCCTGGTCGTTTCGGGCGGGTTGGTCATGGCATCGGTGATGGCTGCGTCAGTACAGGTGCGATCGACCTGGTCTCGAGCTTGGAGCTTGTAATACAACCCTCGTGAGCGGTCCACGTCGTGGTACATGAGGTCCACCATGGCCACCTTGGGGTGCGATAGGGGGACACCGTGCCTTCCTCGCATTTCCTCAACCAAGCGGTGCTTGGCCACCCAATCGCATTCTCGCCAGAGCGAGGTGGGGTCCGCCTCGAGCCCCTTGAGGCAGTGCTCCCACATGTCGAGAGCGATGTCTTCCTCCGGAGAGAGCCCTTTGCGGTCGCGAAACTTGACGGCTCGCTCCAAGTACTCGGTTTGGATGTCGAGGGCCCGCATCTCGCGCCCGTTGGCCAGGCGGACCCGG
>Ga0182030_10001896_pt1 | contig 43856 bp, 47 predicted proteins | sample 812S3MmetaG_FD_121299 | JGI IMG/M metagenome (GOLD analysis project Ga0182030, IMG submission 121299) | Permafrost microbial communities from Stordalen Mire, Sweden - 812S3M metaG (Illumina Assembly) | ecosystem: Environmental > Terrestrial > Soil > Wetlands > Permafrost | place: Sweden... | reverse complement strand
TACAAAATCTTTTAAAATAAATCTATTATCTAATTCTTGTTTTTAATACTAGGATTTCTTTTTTTATAGTATAGAAAATTATAGAAAAATATTTGAGATTAGAGAATTTTTTATACTTTTTTAAAGGTCTATTTCTTTTATATATTTACAATCAAAATATATATTTATTACTAAATTATAGTAGAAAGAATTGTAAAGTAACTTAGTATTACTTAAATCTTTTTTTAAAGATCTAGATTAAGAAAGATATTACTACTATATTATACTTATAGTACTTACTTTATAAGAATCTTAATTTAGTATAAATAAAGAGATAGTACAAGTTTATTGATATTCTAGATATTTAAAAAGAGAAGAGAAAGAAGCTTTTGTTCTAAATCTAAGGTGCTAGAGTAGGAGCTAACGTAGCCTCCTCACGTGACCATGACAGATTCTAACCAGTGACTACGTAGTAGCCTAATGTAGAAATAGTGCTCCCACGTCGACGAGCGTTGCAATAACCGGGGATATAGATTTTAGGAGATGAAGGGGAGATGAAAGGACCGCATACTTATAAAGCCATTCTAGGGAGATAGGGTGTCAGGGGATAAGTATCGTCATCCTGAGCGGAGCGCCTCCCCGGCTGGCATGATGCATATCAACCAATAGAATCCCTCTAAAACTACGCAAAGGTAAAGTGCTCGTTGACAGTTTGATGGGAGTGCGCCCGAATACAGAGCTCGATGGTGCTTACTGGATTCCTATTGGCCACCAGCTGCTGTAAAGTGTAGCGAGTAAGTGTTACGATATTCGGTGAATCCTCTATCAATCAGCAGATGTGATGCAGCTGAGCAGCTATTATGCGCAACATCGGAGAGACATATTAGTGAAGTCTGGAGGCTTGCAGCAGTAGAACCCAGTGCCGTCTGCTGTGTAACCTTGTAGGGCTGAATGTTTGTTGTCGGATATTCAGCCAGAGTACATACTGCATAGTAATAATAGACCTCAGATCTGTCACAAAATTACTGACTAGCAACGACGACTTCATGACTTAGATAATAATTATCGCTAATATCCTCTAGGTTTCTCAATAAATACTCTTTGGACGATCGACTCCACTGCAAAATTAGCCTTGGATGGTTATGTTTCGAGCAGCCCATCTTGCCAAGAGCCATCTCTCCATGAAGCTACCTGCATTGTGGCGTAGAGTAAGCCGACGGGAGATTCCATTCTTTACGCAAGCCTATCTCGCCCGAATCTGCGCGGCAACGAGAAGTAGTGCTCAACCCCACGAATGGCTGACATGCAATCGGCCTTAAGCCAAAGAATTTCTTCAAAGTCGATTATAGGCATTTGATTGGGTTCACTATGTTTGGAAAAGCGCAGTCCTGCCAATGTTGACGCGTCTGAGACAGGATAATCAACATACGATGGTCACCTGAACATATCAATGAGCATGAGAAAAGAGAATGCCAATCAATAGGTCGAGAAGATGAGGGGAAGGCTGGAGAATTAGTCAAGACCATGTGGTTGCAAGTTCAGCAGCTATGCCACCACAAATTTAGCGCAGTCCGCCGATGGTCATGCACGCTAAATAAACCAAAAGGATTATCTAGAAAAAAGTTCTAATTAATATAGATTATAAAAGTACAATAGAAACAGATTTAAGATTTCTAGCTAAGGAAAAAATATCTTTTTTAAATTCTTAATTAAAAGTTGATAATATCTAGTAAAATAGATAAACAGATCTAAATAAACATAAATCAAAGTTAAGCCAGGTCTAAGTCTATTTAAGCAAAGATAGCGCGAGACCACGTGAACTTGATGGTTAGAAGATGTCGAGATTCTGGTCAGAAAACTAGGTTTTCTGGTAGCTTCTTCCTAATCGTCAATAATAGCTAGTCCCGAGTTATGCGACCTGAGGCATAAGATCACGTGCACCATCAGCTATTGAAACCTGATTTGTAGGTAAAAAAGTACTTATCCCGATATACCCTACAGGATTGGAAGATTGCCAGCAGATTACGACTGGGATCTAGCGATCCAGCCGCAAAGCAAGATCTCACCAATCTCATCTTATCTTTCCTGCAAAATGACATCGACGCGGCCCGTGGTTCTCGCAAAACAGGCTCGCATCCCTGCACAGTAGTACCTGGGCATGGCACGTCAAAATATTCTGATAGGTTTTTGAAAATGTACCCTTACAGCGATCTTTTCACTTCGATTATCTTATCATGGGCATCTCCTGGCTTTACGAAGTAAGCATTTCTATTATCTCTTTCCAGTTCGATTTCAATTTGAACTCTTCAACCCCGTGCTTCTCTTCCATCATAGCGTGGAATCTTCATTCGATGAAGCAGTATATACAATTGAGAAAATACAATGGCACAGCAAGGCTTGTCACAGCCTCCGCTGTCGTCTTCGACGAGCGAGAATCCGGTCGTAGCAATTGGGCGGAAGGTGAAGTCGGTCCTGACCTCACACCAACGGCCAAGTATTCGAATACTACGCGAGTCTTCATCAATTGGAGAGCCACGACGTGCGCCCGCATCTAATGGTATTGTAGAGAAATCTTTACCATTCTTGCCACATGAGAAAGCGCAGGGACCCAAAAGTCGCACAGAACTTAATGAGCACTCTGCTGCTCATGAAAAAAACACGTTTGCCGGCATTCGAAACCGTACCGGGGACGCCATCCGATCACTGTTCGGTCGCGAGGAAGATCCCACCAACGATCAATCTTTTGAGCACGAGTATGACACTGATACGGTGGACTTGCTAGATGTCGTGGGCAAGTATGACCATGCCAGATTTAATGAACAGACTGACTCTTTACAGATCCAGAAGTGTCTACACTTTCTACCCTCACGAATGTCCAAAATTCACTTTTTGTTCCCTCTCTGGGAAGAATTCTCAACCGTCGGCCTACCTACAGAATTTCGGAGCGCCCTGAAGAGGTTGGCATGGTTGACAAGGTCAAAATTCTGTTGAAGAACGTGTCAAGCCCATTGAAGGATACCATATCGAGACAAACCAACTTGCAATATGCTGTCTTACCAGATGACGAAAATCTCGAGGGCTGGACAAATGAGGAGAAGAAAGAGCTCGATGATCTTGTTAGGCATCAGCTTCATTCTCGAAGAGCACGATTCAAACGTTCGCTGAAAGGCTTCGGGCAGTATGTCCGCCGACGTGAGTTCATTCTTCAATCAGCCATTGAATTTTTCTGACCAACGGATTTTGCAGCTCTTGGACTGTTCGTAACAGTTTATGCTACTCTCATTACACTATTTGGCGCGGCTTGGGTACTGTTCCTCATCGGTTGGATATCTCTGGGTTCGAAGCAAGACTATATTGTCAACATTGTGGATAATGTTTTAGTCGCCCTTTTTGCAATAATTGGGGATGGGTTGGCTCCGTTTCGCGCAGTCGACACATATCACATGGCTTTCATTGCGCATTATCATCGCAAGACTTGGAAAAAGCGCGAGAAACTCGGACTTCCAGAATTATCAGATCACAACGATCTACCTGATCAGCGAGCAGAAGATACCGAACTCGCCGAAGTCGACCTAGAGAGTTTAGTTGCTCGTAAGATGCCCCGTGGTCTAGCGCGAAGACTTGCGCCTAGGATACCAAAGAACCTTGCCCAGAGAATCATCGCTCGCAGCAAGACCACCGACCCATCACACAACTACTCTGTCCTGACCTCAGAACAGCAAGCCAAACTCGACTATCACGAGCGCAAGTTCTCCAAGAGCCATACTTTCTACAAGCCGCACGAAACAGAAACGCACTACGCCTTCCCACTCAAACTCCTCGTCGCCGTCGTCGTCTTACTTGATTGCCACTCTGCACTACAAATTTCTCTCGGCGCATGCACTTGGGGTATTCCTTATAGAAAGCGCCCATTCGCCCTTACTACTGTGATACTATGCTTTAGTATAACGTGTAATATCATGGGCGGTGTCCTTATCTCCATAGGTGACAAGCGAACGCGCAAAAAGGACGTGATTGAACGCATGATGCGGCAAGAACTCACTTCCGAAGCCATAGAACGGATGGTCACGCAGCGGTTGAAGGAAGCGGAAGAGACAGGAGAGGTGCACCCGTCTGTGAGGAAGAAAATGGAGGAAGAGAAAGAGGAGGTTGAAAACGAAGAAATAAAAAAATCATGGAAGAGTGTCCCGTCGCTGCCAAAAAATCTGCTTGGGAAAGGAGAAGATCATAGACAGCCCTCACTGCCGCAGGAGGCGAGGAGGTCCAGTTCTAACGTCGCAGCTACAAAAAATGGTTCTTCTAAAGCCAAAAATCCGGGATCTAGGAGTAATGCGGCTTTACAGCCTGTGCAGGAAGATTCGGCCCAGCCAGCGCGTCCGAAACCAGCTCTGGAAAGAGGCGAGGAGCTACCGAAACAGGGGACGGGGCAAAGGATCATGGCACTTATTAGGAGAGCAGATATGGACAGGAGCTAAATGATTATACTCTTGATCTTCGTTTGTATTCTGGAAATATGCAAATGCTCTATATAGCAATGCTAGAGTAACATAAGAACATCAACTTATTCTAATTTCCACCCTCTTATAGTTGTTCATGTCGATAATTACGCCGTTTAAAGTTATATACCAATTATATCAAGCAGAAAAATAATCACCATTCAAAAATTAAGCATAAAGGCTGAATAAATCAAAAATCACTTACATAAGACCTCTAGCTCCTTCGCCGAATCGGCGTTCGTCGAACAGCCAATCATGTTTCTCACCGCAGTTCCCACGCAACTTCAGAAATTGTAAAGCGTCTTTGAACAAAATTACTATACTTCCAGGTGTAGAAAGATTGACTTACCGTATTAATTAGCCCTCTGGCATTATTTTCCCTTCTACTTGTGCCCCCACTGTACAGATTTAAAACGTGTCTGCAAATTCTTTTTAGTCATAGGGATGTGATTTAGTTACTAAGCCTGCTAAGTAGGATTGTGTGTAAGATACTACTTTGTATCTCTTTTCTTCAATATATCCCCTCTTTTTTCTATACCAGTCGTTTACAATTACAGAAAGTAGCATGTTAATATGTACTCTTTCTAGACTGTAATCTAATTTACACGGTGGATTAATAATTCTTTGGAAGTAGAGGAGCTCGAATTGAGGCCTGTTACATGACATGGCTGGGCGTCGGGTAATTGTTGTTGGCCGATTTCACAAGACATTGCGTATGTAGCAATGCCTATTCTCCAGTCTCTACTTAAGATTTGTCTATAGAATAGCTCATGGTGAATGTCATAGCCGATAATATGTCTGCTCGACGACAAAGGAGTTGGAGGAACTGAAGACAGGAGTCGGACTAGAGATGGCGGGGCAGCTGACTAATAGTCCGGGACTCTCCCCACGGTTGCAAGCGCGTAGGGGGCATCCGTCAAGAAAGTGTCACCATTGACGAGTACGATCATGGTTGCGAAAAGCCTGCGGCAGCGAGAGGTGGGAGATATTTGCCCAGTCATGCCGCTTTTGCTACATGAACTGTGGTTGGTAGTTGCAGTGAGGCTGAGGCTCTCCAATTGCGGGACCGGATCGCGGCCAACACTCAATTGCTTTCGATGATATCCTTCTGCGATCTACTCGAGATATTGGTATACCAATCTGATGACCTAAATCTGCGAGAGTCATAGCTATGGATTTTAGAGCTCATGCAGCGAGCGAGTACGATATGACCCACCCCTCCTTTGAGCATATTTACTAAGGCTGCATCAGCGTACTCGAACTCAAATCTCAGCTCATCGCAACCTCCTACGAACTCGATGGCGAGCACGGTACTTATCTTCCGGTACCGAAACTACTTGCGGAACTGGACATACCGGGGAATTGGTCTGGGAAAGGGCAACATGTCGAATTCGCCCGGGATGAGGCTATTCCCTTGGAACAAGGACAATTCTTGGGTCGAGGAGCATTTGCAGATGTTTACGAGGTAAAATTCCGGGGCCTCTTGATAGCTCGGAAGCAGATATACTGCAACCGACGTATGAAGATCGCGGAGGTGAAACGTGAGCTCGATGTCCTGAAGAAGCTCAGTCACAAGCATGTGGTGACGCTACTGGGCTCATACACACAGAAAAATATCTTGGGGTTGCTCTTGCACCCTGCTGCGGTCTGTGATCTAGGCGTTTTTTTGGAAGAGCTGGATGAGAATCAAAATCTCGCCTGGGCAGACTGTTCAGAAGACTTCAAGAAATTGGTGGATCGCCTTGGGTTTCGGGACGATAGTCGCAAAATGAGGGAGCGGTTGACCAGGGTGTATGGATGCCTTGCGAATGCTATCCAATATCTCCACAACAATAATATCCGGCACAAGGATATCAAGCCACGGAACATTCTTCTAGACAAGAACGACGGTCTCTATGTTACAGATTTCGGGCTCAGCCGGGACACTGCAGATGTCTCTAGCAGCGTCACTGATGGCATCGAGATAGGGACTTACAAGTATTGTGCCCCCGAGGTTGCAAAGCTCGAACCACGAGGTCGAGCGGCAGATATATACTCCCTTGGCTGCGTGTTTCTAGAGATCAACACAGTCCATCGTCGACTTTCTTTGCGAGCGTTCGAAAATTTTAGGACGGACAAGAATGATCGTTCATACCAGAAAAGTCCCCAGAAAGTACAGGAGTGGATATCTAAACTCCGAGAGATCCGCGTCCACAATGTTGATAGTGGAATCTTCGATATCGTCGATATCATCGAAAGAATGGTTTCTCATATTCCAAAAAATCGCCCTGCCATAAGAGATGTATGTTCGAGCTTATATTTACTGGGCGATCTTATATATTTCGGAAAGTGTTGTCCGTCACGGCGGTATCAGGATGTTGTGGATAGAACCACCAAGCTGGGTTCGTTTTCCAATTCTGCACAGACGAATTGCGCTGATGTAATTCACAGAACACGAATGCGAGATTTTGCGGACACAATACGATACCGAGTTAAGCGTCATGCGCGAAAATTTGACTCAAAGAATAAATAAGATTTACAAGATCCAGGAAGAGAAAGCGGCACTGGTTGAGGATCACAGATCAGAAATTGACTCTATGACCAAGAGGCTCCGACAAGCTGAGCAGCACTACCTGGATGAGTTGAATCGGCTTAAATATGAGTTTCTAAGACCTACAATTGCAAGCTTCTGCGCTCAAGAATTTGACCCCCTGGCCATAACTATTCAGAAACCCTCATATGAACCCTCAATCGCAGAAGGTACAATACATCCCTCCGCAATCCCCTCAACCAGGCCACCAACTGAGCGCGCACATCCCTGGCCAACAACCTCCACAAGCAGAACCGATGTTCGGAAATTCGTCACATACATCAGAACAGAGACCGGCTTCAAGCATGGTACAACTTCAGAATCTTTCTATGACTCCGTCCATCCCTCATACTCATACTGCCCAGCAAAAAGCTAACTCAATACCATCCCCTGCCTTCACCAAACCTACTCGAAAGAGTAGCGCAATTGTAATTAAGAGGCCCGATGGCGAAGCGATTGATGTGGAAAGCTTCAAGGAACCTGCCTCTCCCACGCCGAGCTCTCGAGCTCGTACGACACCTCGCATTACATCTCCTCGAACGTTTCCACCGAAATATTCGAGTTCTCAACATGCTCGAACCAGTAGTGCTCCTATCGGCAGCAAGACACCAGAGCAGATTCGCTTCGAGATCGAGGAACTGGTCAAGAAAGCTGCCGAAGCTACCAGAGCAGTCTCAGGTTAAGCACAGGCTAATATGATGCAAAAGCTGTTAAATCTGATTTGAAAGAAGAGCAGAAGGCAAAGGAGGAAGCAGATGCCAAGGCTGCCACCGCGAAGGCTCTGCGGGAAGGGAAGGAAAGGTTCGAGCGCCTTGAGTGCTAATTCATAAGGCAGAGGAAGCGGAAGCCCGGCATGAGAAGGAAATTGCTGGATTTTTGTGGAGCTTGCTGCCGAGACTAAAGAGAACAAACGAGTGGTTCGTCGCAGATAAACACATATCCCCATCCTGCAATGGAAAGCAAGTACAGGGAACACCTACAAGACTACAAGGCTCGTTCTAATAAGGAGCTCGAAGACCCGCACACACAAATTTGCAAGCATGAAGGAGAACGCGAACACAAGAACTATTTGCCAACAGAATCTGCCATGGGGAGGAGGTAGGGGATTCCTAGACTCAACTTATGGGCGGTTTCCATGGCTCCGTGAGTACGATCGAAGAAGCGATACCGGAGATGTTTTCATGGATGCTATTTTTGAGGCTATGAGGGCTAGAGAGCCAACCGATAAATCACGACTGCAACCGGGAATTGGGCTCATGGAGTCCGTAGACGCCATATGGGTTATGAGGAGTGAAGACCCAGCAAGCACAGGTGAATATGGTGTCACACCAATGACCGTCCCATCTTCAGGGCGGAGACTAGACAGAATCAGGGGCCAACTGGGGCAGGGGGTGTGCTCTCTCACCGCAACCTCTTCCCCTTTCTGGCCACCTAGACATGAAGGCTTTAGATGTTCTCGGTTTTGTGGAAGTTCTTCTTAGAGATGTGGGACCTCAGGCTAACTGGGGCTTCCGCGGCCGGGGGGATTCTTGGGTGGCTCTGTCTTCTTGATTTTATCGAGCGTGCTATTTTACAGGCTCGGGCTGATTGTGTATATAGAAAGTGAACGCTTGTTCGTAAGTCGTGGGGCTTTAATCTGAGTCCTCGTTGTCGAATTGTTGGGTGCATCTTATCTTCTATTCTTAGCCAATGGTGAAGGTTTCCGCCGAAGGCTTACGATTCATGAATTTCTCATCCATAATACCATAGATGTCCAATGATCCGGTAGTAGCCATTCCCCACAGGTCCGAGCACGAACGGCATGTCTAGGCCGAACAGGATGACGACCAAATATTCTTGTGATGCTCCACCAAGCCCAAGGCCGAGATAGCCTTCCTTTGATATGAAGTATCTCCTTCCCATGCTGACCATATTGAGAGTCATGGTATAGGCCAGGGCGATTCTTGTTTTATCCTCTGTATTTTGTTTGTTGTTCGGTGTTCTGTTTAGATAATTAGTTCCAACAAAGATCCAATCCCTTTCCCCCGTCTCTTCCCGAACGTTTTGAGCACGAGGTCCTGGGGTTCGGTATCTTGCAAGAGGTCCGCGACAGGACTCCTCTGGATTGCATCGGGCCTACTTTCTTTAGAAACATAGACACTCCCGCCCTTCAGGGAAAGACTTCGGATCTCTTCTAGCCACGAGAAATGAGCTGCAGCTGAGGACACCCTGATTGGTGTTGATTATAATCCTGCTTGCTTTTCTGTCCCCGATACAAAGATGGACAGCATCTGCAGCGAGACCCTTGGAATCTGCTACAGTCGGAAACTCTGCCCAGCTGCCCGGCACAGGGGAAATCCAATGTATGGTTGCATCCTTCCAGTACGGGTCGAGTTTCGAATCGATCTTGGCCACAATATGGCCAAAGAGCAAGTGTATATAATCCTGCATCCAGCGCTGGGGGCTGTCTCGAGCAATAACAGGATGTGGTTCGGGGTTGGTATTGGGCAAGCACTCCACCATGGAATACTTGAAGCATTCATGGATTTTGATCGGTGGAGGAAGATCAACGCAGTCTTTACCCCAAAGAACCGGGCAGCCGCCCTCATCGTAGGCCACCATTGTAGGTATTTTTTCACCTAGAAACAGAGGTACCTAAGAATTACTGTATGTTTCACTCCTCCAGCCAGCCGCCAGCACTGTCAGTTAGGCTTCGTCCACAATGATGGGATAAGGAGAAGGTAAGGCGTACCAGATCGTGTCATCCCAATATCAAAGCAGATCATCGTGATTCGTGGCTCATTCGCCATCTTGCCGTATACCTGCTCCTTTTCTATTGAGCAGAGCTCACAAACCCATGGGAAGTGCAAAAGGGAAAATTCGTTTCCGGAAAAACTTTCTGTTGCGTGGGTTGCTCGTTTCCGCGCCCCTCTATTGTCTCGGGAAGATACATGATCCGAAACTGCTTGGTAGACAACGAAAAGTCGTTGAACACCCACTTCTCTTTCATCCTTTGACAGAATTCTTTCTCTATCGTCGCCCATCCTAGAAAAGATTGCCTCGCATCTCCAACCTCTAATAACCACAAAGCCACACCCCTGGGCTTTCCCCTCCACCATTATGAACGGATTATCAGCTTCTAATTTGAAATGACTTCTAGATCTGCCACGGTTCTGGTTGTTGCACTTCCCCTCGGGCTATGCCTTTTCGTCTCTCTTTCAATTACGGTGATTCTCAGCATTCGTCTTCGCCATCGACGGTATTACAAGCGAAACTGGTTGAAACTTAAAGTAAGAATTCAAGAACGCCAAGAAAAACTTGATACATTCGCAAGGCTGTTGGATCATAACAATACTGAGGACTGTGGCACCTCCAACGATGTTCTCGGGACCTCGTATAGGAATACCTATCATGGGCTGGCAACACCGCTACAGAAGTACATTGAAAAATGGTTTTCATATGATAAAATCCAGCCACCGATCCCTGATGAAATCACCCGGCTCGAAAATGTCCTCTTTCCGCCATCGCCATTGATTATTCCTCTTAGTATCGACAGGGACGTCAGTATTTACTCTAATCCGCAACAATACAGGACTGCAGAGATAGCAACAATTCTCCATTCTTCCCGCCGCTCTTATATGATCCAGCACATTATGGTATCAACTTTATTGAAGAATACATATATGAAAGGAAATCCATGTCTAAGTCTACTTCCGTTGCTGCCCGATGACATAGATGGCCTTTGCAATCTCTCGGATGCGTTTCGGAATGGCCTGCAGCGTACTACACATCCTGTTTCTATCTCTGAGTATCCGCTAACTACTTGTTTTATAGTTCATCGAAGGCTTTCTGTCCACATGCACAGGTTTGGGTTCTACAGATCCATACCAGAGCGAGGAAATTACGTTCAAGAGCCGTATCACACGTTTTTCGAAACTATCTTCCAGCCCTATTTCAAATCCAACTCGCCCGAAGATGTGGTAGAACGTCGCACTGATCTCAGCGAAGTGTTTAATGCCGCGGTGGCTCACGGGATGGAATGTTTAACTACCGTTGGCGAGATTGATTATCGATGGGGGGAGAAAGACGATTCCACAATCGTGACAGTTCCTGCTATGACGGTGACACGCGGGATAGATGGACACACCGAAGTGCTTTGCGAGTCTTTGAGTCTTCCATAGTGTATACATTTGGGCCGGAAGGCTAGAATGGTCTGAGTTCTGGGCAAATTCGCAAGGATATTTGATTTTTGGTTGTGAAGTGGGGTTTGCGTTCTCTAACTTGACCCGTAGGAGGTCTTTAATTCGATCATAACTCTTATTGCAAGAGCAGTTTTCCACCCATTTTTTTGGCCTATCTAAGTTGCTTATTTCCGATTCATGATATTTTGCGGTGCCTCGATAACCTTTATTCTATTTTTAAGGTTCCTTTGTCCGTTCTTGGAGACATGACTTTTTTCCCACTGAATTTTACCTCGTAGCGGAGACATTCTGGAACTTGTCTCGTTTTGCTTGCAGGAGACTCCCAACCCTCCTTGTTATTGAGTTTCGCAGGCGTGAGTGAGACAGATTTTACTCCGTGGCTCATTTGGAGTTTCAAGTGGGCGCGAAAGAAAATTTCTACAGATCTTTGGTCCGTTGATGGATCCCCTCTTTATGTGCTCCTATTTGATGAGAAATTGTCGAGCTTTCGCGTTTGAAGAAGTCGCGGTGAATTTAACCCCTCGAGAGATGTATAAATACAGGCAGCATCTCCTCTGTTCTTCTATTCGTGTTATCTCTCATCATCTCGTCTTCGCTCGTATTAAAGCAATCAATTCTCAATCGAGCCTCAGCCCCCACAAAAAAGCTTTAAACAATTTAGATATATCGATTTCCTGGGTATCTATCTTCCTCTAGCATCTAAATTACATACCCAACTAAACCCAGACCAAAACGAAAATGGACCCAATTGCAGGAATCAACCTCGCGTTCAGAATCATCAACGCAATCTACCATCTGAGGCTAGAATTGAGGAACAGCATAGTGCTCCTCACTGATATCAAATCCAACATTACCAATCTGCAGACTTTCATTAGAGAATTTCAACGACAAGCAAAAAGCCGGGTATTGAGCCAACAGAACTACAGCAGCCTTGGCACCAGCTACGAGATTTACGACCAGAACGTCCTCGAAATACAGAATTTATTGTCTATTCACATTAAAGGGCATGGAGTTCGGCTAATTGATAGTCTGGTTTTTCATCTTGGACCTAGAGCCGAGCTGATGAATAAGATCATGGCCTTGGAGAGCAGTATGAGATACCTTATGCGGCAATATGAGAGGTGAGTTTCTCATCCTGACTATTTATCACTTTTTAATGGGCAATATCTTTCCGCTCGAGGTATGCAATGTCCCTGCTGTTACTGACCATCGAGTAGGATTTTTCGTTATAAGCCTCCACTAACCATGATGGGTCCCGTATCTTTGGGAAGGGGAGAGTCACAGAGTGCTGATGGCCCACTGACAGGACAGCGTCTTTTAGGGGAAATATCTGACACTCTATCATCTGCGTTTCAGTTGTCTAGTGTTGAGCAGCTTGAATAGAGGTGGACAAGGAGGAACCAACAGAGCGGCTGAATCGCCAGAGATAAAGGAATTCGGCAACATAGACAGGAACTCCAATGTGCCGCATTTGGGGATTAAAGACCTGGCATGCTTCTCGCAGTGGCAAATAAAGATAGGAATGGAGTATTGTAACATCTCTCTCAACCAACTCTGACTTGGTATGCATTTTTGGGGCAAGGAGTTATTCTCGTAGGGGCTTCAGTCTGGGGAGGATTTATGGTCGCGAGGCGCGAAGTTTTGGGCGTCGAACCCCCTAGAATTGCTGCGCAGGCTAAGCGGGGTGCTCTTGCTTCTTCTCCCTCGAGCATGGTTCTCCACCATTCCTTCGACGTCTATTAGAACATCCTACATCCCAACTCAAACAATATCCCAATTTCTATAACGCGTTCAAACCTCTTCCCCCTAAATATCTACTTCCTCGCCTTCAACCCACTGCTTACACTGCCAATACAACTGATCATGTTTCTTCCCACTCGCAGTGTCTGGCTCCCTCCTATGCCCCGGCATATCCAACATAACCCTCACACCCATCGTCTCTTCCTGACAATAAGCCAAATACCTATACCCCGTCGGAAACACCTTCAATTTCTCCTCATCCAAAACCGGCACCTTCGCCGGATTCACAGGAATCAATTTATCTTTCTCATACCAATGCCGAACGAAGCGCGCTCGCCATTCGCCTTTCAAGTCACCATCTATCTCCTTCTGCCAAAAGAAACAAAACCTGCAGTCACTTTCGGCATCGGCTTCTACTTCTTCGATTTCTTCCTTCCCTTTTATAATATCGACTCCCTTAAGCTTAAAGCGTTGAGTTATTGTAGCTTTCATCTTCGTCACAGCACGTAAACCATTAGGCGAGATATCGGTTGTGGAACCGTGAATTCGATGCATGATGAATGTGCCGGCATCCATGCCCTTTTGAGAGCCGGCTATGAAATCGAGGTGGTGGGTGCGTCCGGTCCAGGTTGTGTAGATGTAAGCGGTGGGGTGGAATATTGAGAGGAGGTTTTGCCATTCGCATGCATCTCTGCAAATTTGTGTTAGCATTGCCAAGTATTGGGGGTAGGGGGGAAGTACCGATAGCAAGGCCAGCCTTCAGCTAATTCTCGTAGTTTGTAGCGCTCGAGGACGAGGTTCTCGGGGCCGTTGTTTCGGATTGCTTTGTCTGGTCGTGAGCCAGCGGGGAGGGTGTAAAGGTCTGGCATCTTTTGCAAGTATTTCTCGAAGATATATATCTATATAGAGAAGTGTATTGGGTAAATTATTACCAGCAATACTTGACGATTTGACCTCCAATTAATAAAACTTCCTGAGAAAGAATAGGCGAAGGCGAGATAGGGTACAATGAGAAGAAGATAATTAATCGGGACAAGAAGAGTGGGATCAATTGTTTGCTTACTGAAGCTTTCCTAGTAGCTCTAGAATGGCTGCCGTTGTGAAATGCGAGCATGTCTCGCTGAGTTCACGCGTTCACGACCCCGCGATTGCCCCGCCTTTTTTAGTGGTGGGTTCTGGGTATATCCTTTCCCGAGCTAGCATATGCTAGCGAGTCAGCTGAGGGACAGGACGACGGAAGAGCTAGATCGATAGTGACACACTAGATTTATTAGCTTTGAAACTTACCTTGTGAACCACACGTGCCTGGGATCATACCTGTGATCAAGATCACGAGACGCTAGGGGGTGCTGCTTCGGGGGGTGGGTGCTATCCTCTGTTCTGTTATATCTGCAGAGCAATCTCTGATTATTTTTACAATTTCTCAATAGCCATTACCTCCGCCGCTCTTCTTGCGTCTTCCTTGTCTAATTCCTCATTCATGTACTTCCTCGGCGCCGGGAGTTCCAACCACATCTCACTCTGTACAAAAGCTTGTTCCAAAAGCACTTCCACTCCCGTAACCGTATTCCATCCCTTCACTTTCCCGGCCGCTTTCAGCAACGGTGTCTGCCGTGGTTTATACGCCATATCCACACAAACCCCCTTCTCCCTCCCAAACAAACTCAGTGGAAAATCCTCCACGCTGGTTTTATCGGCCGGAATTGTGCCTATTATGATATCCGGCCTTGACTCCTCCGTTCTCCCAACCTCTGACAGTGTAGAGAGAACAGTGATTTTGAATATTGGGGCGTAATCTGCAGCGATTTTGTCTGCTGTTGCGCGCGTCCGGTTCATTAGATATATATTCTGGATCCCGGATTTGTGTAGGGCGTATAAGGCTGCTCGGCTCGCTCCCCCAGCCCCGATCACTAAGCCTGTCTTTGCATTGACCACAATACCAGCGCCCTTGACGTTCAGGCATTGCACTAATCCGCTCCAATCCGTGTTCTCGCCTACTATCTTCCTTCTCTTTGATACCGGATCGTGGGTAGGGATTAAGGTGTTTACCGCACCTATTCTCTGAGCATCGTCTGTAATCGTATCACAGAATTTCGAGATCTCTAATTTATGAGGCATTGTTACGCTAGATCCACCAAAGGAGGGAGAGGAGATGAGGGCGCCGAGCTCGTCAACAGTGGGCGTCTGGTGGATGATGTAGGTGTGCGGAAGGGAGTGATGGTGGAAAGCTGCGAGGTGGATGGTGGGTGACATACTGAAAGAGATGCCTTGACCGAATATGTAGAAATTCTTGACTGGGATGGGGGGTTTGGAGATGTCGCTGATGAGGGAGGGGATAGCCATTATTGTTGGAGGTTCAATTGCTATTGCCTCCACTTATGATAATTGGTCACGAAGCAATTGGAAGATATCTGGATTACGGGAGAGTGAGGATCTGAGAATTTGGGCCTATGATAGCGACGAGACTCCATGAGAGAAAAATAGTCGGACCTCCCAACTAGCGAAGTAGAATTAGGTATCAAGGCACATGCAAAAGTCTAACACCTAGATACTAGGCTTCGAGGGTGATACGCCATGGATCAGCATGATGGGCAAAGGGACCCTGGTAAATGCGGAGAGGTAGCTTCGTGTAAATCCTTTTCCAAGCGAGAGAAGGGCGAAAGCGAGTAAGATTTGATGGCGGCGCACCCCACGCAAACTGAACATCAACGGTAAAAGCGAATTGTGGGAGGTAAAGGAAATCATATCAAATTTGAGAAATTGAGATAATTCGCTTGGGTTGCAAATTCTCCTGAAAGTCATCCTTACCTGAACTCGCAAATCGCCATTTACAGTCACAATGAGCACCACAGCGAGCAATGGGACTTCCTCCGTTGACCAAAGGAAATATCTCTACCTCGCTGGCGTTCATGTCATGCACTCTATTGCTCCCCCTATGCACAATTTCATTGCCGAATCTCTAGACCTGCCCTGGACATTCATCTCGCAAGAATGCCCAACAATCCAATCTGTCCTCGACATATTTCGAGCGCCAACATTCGCTGGCGGCGTGGTAACAATGCCCTACAAGAAAGAGATCATGCCTCATCTAGACGAATTGGATACATTAGCCACTACACTCGGAGCATGCAACAACGTATACCTTACAAAAGAGGGAAAGCTGAGGGGTACGAATACGGATTGGAGAGGTATTAAAGGATGTCTGCTGTCCGGCACAACGTCAAAGCAGAACCTGGGAAAAGGAAAGCCTGCGTTGATTATTGGAGCTGGAGGCGCCTCGAGAGCGGCTGTCTATGCCCTGTTCGCCGAGCTTGAGTGCGAGGAAATTTATGTCGTGAATCGGGATGCTCGGGAGGTAGCAGATCTACTATCAGATGCAAAAGCGTATTCCTCATCTGCGAGACAGCCAAGATTGACACATATCACGTCCGTAGAACAAGCGGCAGATCTTCCAACACCTTATTACGTAGTAGGTACTGTGCCTGACTTCGAGGCTAAGACAGAAGAAGAGATCAAAGCGCGAAAAATGTTGGAGACTTTTCTAGGGAAGGACGAGAGGGGGGTACTGTTAGATATGTGTTTCAAACCTAGGAACACACGAATCTTGAAGCTTGCTAGAGCGAGCGGGTGGGTGACGGTGGATGGGACAGGCGTTATTGGACATCAGATTGAAGAACAGTGGAGGTTGTGGGCTGGTGCGGGAGGGGGAGGAAAGATTATCCCGCAGAAAGAGGCTTGGGCGGTTTTGAGGAAGGCTGCGGATGAAAGTTCGGCGATTAATTTCTAGAGATTGGTACTTGGAATAATGCAAAACACTTTATGAAGTGAGCCTGTTTGCACAAACTTCACCGTCTCCTGCCACAGGTGATGCGTATAAAGCCAGCAAGTGCATCCCCCGACAATGATAGCATTGCAATAAGGGTCCTCACCTGCGGCAGGGGTCCTGGCCTGAGCGCCAACGAACTTGTTGTCGCATCGAGTGAGAATTTGTTACAGGCCAGTCAAATGAGCTCTCCATTGTCCGTCTAATTCGAGTAGAGGCGAGGCGGAAACGGCATGGGAAACGAACGCGATGAAGAGGAACGCGGTGCAGTTGGCGGTTAAATTCTTTTCCGAGGAAAATCTGCCCCTCTTCCCCCGCCAAATCTTCTCATCAACCAAGATCACCGATGATGAAGAAAGTATCTCGAGACGTAAAAGTGGGATTGATAGAATATACTACGAATTAATCCTACAGCCTCTTGCTCGACATATAGTACTTAATACTGGAGTAAAGAGCTTTGATCGAAAAATCTCTTTATTTAGTTCAAAACCTTACCCCGCACTCACGTTCGTTGCAACTCCAGCTTCTGATACGTACCCAATTTACTATCACAATAATGGCACCCAGGAAGATCCTTCTCCTCAACGGCCCCAACCTCAACTTGCTTGGGGCGCGCGAGCCACACATCTACGGCTACGACACCCTAAAGGACGTTGAGCAAAGAGCGGTGTCACAAGCCACATCCCAGGGCCACGAGCTCTTATTTTACCAGACAAATCACGAAGGTAATATAGTCGACCGTATTCACCAAGCGCGAGATGAGAAAGTCGACGCGATAGTCGTTCGTCTCACCTATTTCCCCCCTTAAGTATTCAGCTGATGAGCAGCTCTAGATCAATCCCGCAGCATTCACACATTATTCTGTGGCTTTGCGGGATGCTTTAGTTGGTGTTGATATTCCTTTTGTGGAAGTGCACATATCGAATGTGCACAACCGGGAGGAGTTTAGACATAAGAGCTTCTTGAGCGATAAAGCGGTTGGGGTGATTTGTGGATTGGGCACCTTTGGTTACAAGGCGGCGATTGAATTTGTGTTAGAACATTTGGAGATAAAGTCGAAAGGATAGGCTGGTTGTTGAGGTGAAGGTTGAAGCAATGTATCTACGGGACTTTCCCAGCTGGAAAACACGAGGCTTGTTAGCGTTGCTTAGTACCAAAACCATACAACTAATTGTACCAAGGCGGATAAACATATAGGAGCCCCAAGCTAGTCATTGTCTTAAATGGGACTTCCTCGTGATTTCTCAGCACTGACTGATAGGTCCCTCCCCCAAATTTCGAGGTGGAGACTCCGCAAACCGGCTGTTTCTTCTGCAGGCGGGTATTCTTCGCTCCTTGAGAATTTGTGAGGTGATGCTGATCTTATAGGGAAAGGATTGATCCGTAGCGGCACAATCTAACGCATTGGGTGTTGGCCGAGACACGTTCATTTGGTGGGGGTTTTCTAGCGCACTTCCAGAGTTGTCACCGTCCAGATTCGGCGTCTTCCCCGTCGCTTCCCCAACCTCGTTCCTAGCTCGCAGGTGCGATCCACTGGAATGGTAGAGACATAGGTAGGATGTCAGGTGGGTTGTCACCCGAATGACGGCTCTTATTCCCCATGGAGAGTAATGGACCAGGATTCTAGACCCTGGAAGTCTGGGGAATTATTGGCCCAGTGGCGCTGAGGACTGACTCGTGAATGTCACTTTTGAATTTAATCACAACTTGGCGTGCCTCAACGTCGGGTCATCCTCAGAGAACAATTTCGTGGTTTTTTTGCTGTATAAATCTTCCCTCAAGATACCCAACTCCGCCGGTTCAGAGTCGTGCTCAGTCCATCGTCCTTTCTACTGAGCGCATTTCGCGATAAGACATACTTCCCCTCCATCGCTCCATATCTTCAGTTGTTTCAATCAGGCCGCAATCATGGGCATCCTCAGCAAAGTTGAGGACAGGCCTACGCCTCCTCAAGTCTACAACTGGCGTGTCTACATGTCCGCAGCTGTCGCAGCATTTGCGGCAGTCATGATCGGGTACGACAGCGCATTTATCGGTGGAACGCTCGCGCTTCCCTCATTCGTCAACGAATTCAAATGGGGAACGAAGCAAAAATCGGTTGATGAAGTCAATCTTCTCAAGGCAAATGTTGTCTCACTCTATCAAGCTGGTGCCTTCTTCGGTGCCTTCTTCGCCTACCCCGCAGGTCATTTCTGGGGCCGTCAAAAAGGCCTCACAATCTTCAGCTTAGTCTTCATCATTGGTGCTGGTATCATGCTAGGTGCGACTGGTGAGAAGGGTCTTGGTCTCATCTATGGAGGTCGTGTTCTAGCTGGAATAGGTGTCGGTGGTGCATCCAATTTAGTTCCAATCTGTAAGACAACCTCGACAGATTTTACATCACTAAAAGCAGGATTCTAACCTTCATCAGACATTTCAGAGATCTCGCCTCCCGCGATTCGGGGACGTCTTGTGGGATTATATGAACTAGGCTGGCAAATCGGTGGACTCGTCGGGTTCTGGATTAACTATGGACTTATCGAGCACATGGCGCCTTCGCACAAGCAATGGATCATCCCCTTCGCTATTCAACTCATACCTGCTGGAGCCCTCTTCATCGGTTCGCTTCTCTGCAAAGAGTCTCCAAGATGGCTTCTCTCGAAAGGGAAGCGCGAATTAGCACTTAAAAACCTATCATGGCTACGTCAGCTACCAGCGGATGACATTTATATGCTTGAAGAAGTTACTGCTTGTGATGCTGCAATTGAATCCCAACGCTCTAGTGTTGGACTCGGTTTCTTCCAACCTTTCAAGACACTCCGCAAAGATCGCAAGGTCATGTACCGTTTCTTCCTAGGAGGGGCTCTTTTTTTCTGGCAAAATGCATCTGGTATCAATGCCATCAATTATTATTCGCCCACTGTTTTCAAGTCTATCGGTATCACTGGGACGAACAACTCACTCTTCACCACCGGTCTTTTCGGCGTCGTCAAGACAGTCTTTACATTCGTCTGGCTGCTCATCCTGATCGATAAAATGGGACGCAGAAACCTTCTCATGATTGGAGCAATTGGTGGCTCTCTCTGTCTCTGGTTCGTAGGCGGCTATATAGCCGTCGCGAAGCCCGCTGAACACCCGACAACTTCATTGGGAAGTGGGGGTACTGCCGCAGTCTTCTTTTTCTACCTCTGGACTGCATTCTATACCCCATCGTGGAACGGTACCCCGTGGGTTCTGAACAGTGAAATGTTTGATCAGAATGTTCGTACGCTTGCACAAGCTTTTGCGGCTGCGAACAACTGGCTTTGGAATTTCCTCGGTATGTCTTCCATCCCACCCTCCCACTTTCGCACATACTAATTTGGTACATAGTTGCACGTTTTACACCACAAATGTTCACCACGATGGGCTATGGTGTTTATTTCTTTTTCGCTGCTCTAATGCTATTTTCCGTCTTCTTCGTGTGGTTCTTGATCCCCGAAACGAAGGGCGTTCCGCTAGAGAGCATGGACAGGCTCTTCGAGTTGCCCACTAGGAAGGCTCATAAGATAATCATGGAGGAGTTGAAGATTAACGAGGCGGAATTCAGAGCCAATGCTGAAGGAGCGGATCTCAGCGTTGAGAAGGAGAGGGTGGAGCTCGTGGAGAAAGTTTGAGGGAAATCTACCGTACTTCAATACTTTTTACATTAATATGAGTTTATATTTGCAAAAGCTTAAATTCGTGATTCAAAGCTGCCCTGTAGATTGGCGTTAAGGCGCCTTGCCTAGTGCTCAACCACTGAGCCGCCGCCGCCTCACTGGATCACGCAGAGGGGGGGTAGCGGTACCATAAATGCAGCGAATCAACCGCCGAACATGATCTTACCAGGCTTGGGCGCGTAATCACCCGCAGCGCATTGTCAGACAATGAAATCCAAGCTACACACCAAGCTGAGCGATCTAAATTAACCGCTCAATCTTCAGTGAGCGCCGTCGCTAACCAGGTAGAATTTCACCGTGCAGGTCGCTAATAATTAAGGGGATATGCACTAGAGAAATTAGTTGGAGTCCTGGCGCAATGTATAGCTAGTGCTTCACCCCGGAAATCTCATTCAACTTCGTGAATCTACATGCCAAGAGTTGTAAATTTTTACCTTCAGAATCTTTGTTGTATTTGACATGATTAATTGCTCATTAAGGCGCGGCACACAATCGTGGCGCATGAGGATCCTCAATTCCTTTTCCGTGGCTGAGTTGACGGGCCTAAATTATTAGGTGATACACGCTCGTTTCTTCCATTAATCCTCCTACATTAGCAGGAATTTCACGGGTAGTCCTCTTCCGTTATTTCGGGCTAGTAATCAACCAAAAATTTGAAAAGAGTTGAATCGGCACTTGAAAATCTCAATTGTATATTGTGATTCATCTCGATGCGCGTATTGACTCTTGTGAATCTTCTAGCTTTTTCATTACTTGTTTATTCCCTCCTATTTCCTATAAGTGACCGGCACATCGGTGGGTGTAAAGTATTGCAGTGTATTGTAGCGTGAGATTCTTATATCTCCAAATTGGAGAAGATACATAAGACAGGCTAAGACTTTGGACATAGTTTGGCATGGCACTTACTTGGATTCTTTTTGAGATAAGGAGCTCCTTGACAGAAAAGTGCGTTAGGCGTAACACGATCTTCTCCTCCACTTTCTCTGGAGACTCTATATGCGTTTTGAAAGTGCTCATAAGGCTAGAACAAATTATCACAACAGAAGTCGGGGGTGAAGGTCGATTTTCAATTGAAAAGGGAGCTCCGAACTCGTTGTTGACAGCGATAGCCTCGAATATTTTATCAAGTAATAGTCGACGACGAGAAAATGACAACCACTGCAGAAGTTTGATCGCGTCTTCGGAATGGGCGTAGTGAATATCTGAGAGAATGAGCTCATAAATCTCATCAAGGCTTTTGGGGGGATCTCTCAGGCAATTTCGGACAAGGCGTTGATTATAGCATTTCTTTAGAACATCGAGTTAGCAAGCTGCCTGTCGGAATCTAGAGTTTGGCAGGATGTAGGGGTTGGGCAGCGTTGTTCATACTTACATACTTACATGCCGGTCACATCACTAATTAGTGCTTGCTATACTTCTATTTTGAGGGCATCTAACCAAGTATCGAAGGGCTGCTCCCTCGATATCCTATCACAGATATATTTCTCTATATCGGGTCCAACAATTTCAGCTTCTAGACTAACTGAAGTAGCTTTAAGATCATGGAAGCATGCATAATGCTTTGTTCAATGGCATGCACATTCCGAGTTGTTAATAGCGAGTGCAAATTGTTCCGCCTCCACCCTCTAATAGCAGCTAACATAGGTACAAGCCGTTCTAGGAACCGACTACCTTCATTTAGAGAGTCGATTATAATATATTTGTAATCGTGAGTACTATTCCGCAAAATGTTCTCGAGTTCCAGCAAGAGCTCATTGTAGGATGCAGATTCTGTCCCTTGAGTTCAGGCACATAGAGGCTTTTCAACCCCTAGGGAAGGACTTTGATTGAGATATTGTTTGAATGAGGAAAGAACGAAGCAATCGATCCTGAGCCTGTTTGGTATTGTCTCTGAAGTTGAAGTAAAAGCGTGCCATAGTATTCTTAGAAGTCCTGATAGAACCATACAGGACGTCCTTTAATATGGTTGAGCTGTTGTAGTCAGCCCAAGAAGAAAGCACCAAAGCTCCCGGGCAGATCTTACAAAAGAATTCTCTTCCCACTGCCACTTATTTGAAATTTGAGCTGGAGGCGCGCTTGTATGCTTGATATCATGCTTACAAATCCCATATAGCCACATTAAAAGACCAGGTACACTGTGCCCAAGCTGGGAGTTTTTACCGCACACTCTAGTAAACAACTGACATGTCTCGAGAGACTTTTGTAGTTCAAAGAAGAGTCGGCTGGTACTGACTATTTGATAGTATTGCGCCCATTCTCCACTAAATCTTGGTCAGATTGAAATTATCATATTTTGTGGCTTGAGATATACTTGTATGGCGAGAACTGAGAATCGTTATTCCGTTCGATAGATCTGTGATATCTGCAGACATTTTCGTGTGCTGGCCTTTTGTATTTTCCTATTTGAACTAGAGAAGTTGTGTTCATATTACTGTGTACATTAGTTTCCTCGATTTTGCGCAAAGCCATCTGCAGGTTTAGGGTCTGCATGATTAGATTTGTAGCGCGCTCAGTGCAAGCTCTAGATTAGCTCTTAGCTCGGTGACAATATCCCCCAATTTAATCAACGTGCTCCTCTTAAATAGATATAATAGCCTTGATATAAAGCTTTTGAACTTTCCAGTCTGGCTGTAAGGATCTACTTTAGATCTTGGCCAATTTTCCATCAAGAGTTTCGATTCCTTGCTAACAGGCACCTATACTGTCTTCCACGAGTTTCTTTCTCTCCATATATAAGTGCCTATTTTCGGTGAAATCGTAAACTAGAGATTAATGTTTTTCTATGCAGAGTGCTCAACATCGTCGCAACATCCTCAGGACAGCCTTTGCATGCTGAATGAAATCTGTAAAATCCTTGCAAGGTCGGAATCCCCAGACATATGAGACCTGCAGCGATTACTGCAACGAACAGAGGATCAGACATGGCCAAATGAGAACAGCTTGGGGATTTATCTCTCCGGTCTTTTGAACCTGTTGCTCCTCGAGGGTGGCGATTCTGGATTCGGAGATGTTACACGCTTACGGATGAGGGACCAAGCAAATTAGCTGAATTCCTACCCGTGAATTTAATATATTATAGTTTAGGAGAGTACCGTCGTACTCACAAACAAGTTTGTTAGCGGATCAGACGTTGTTCGGTGAGCAATCTACCTATCGCCACTAGAACGTCAACGGAAATTACCTATCTCATTCAAAACTCAGAGCTTCAATCTTAATTCCTGAACTGCGTATTCTTTGCTCAACACTTAATTTAAAAAAAAAAATTGCCTCAAAGAGATCATTTATAAAGGCACACGAAGTGCAGCTACACTAGTACCTTATATGTAAGAGTTAAAAGACCAAAAAGCTACCATTTCAAGAAAATACCAAAAACAATATCTGGATAATCTATAAGCAAGCTTTCTTTTGTATTTCTCTCCCTATATCACAATTGCACTTCTTACCTCCAATGTATTGCAACCTTGGCTCTATTTGCCACGATCGGCTCGTAAAGGTCGTGAGATATGAAACCTCAAAGAAGATGTGGACTTCTTACATTAAGATTCAGAGGAGTTTGATAGTAAGCGGAAAATTGTGGATCTAGGGATTCCCTAGAAATAGAATGCACAGAGGCGCATTCAAATAGACAAATCACGTGCGAAAGTTGCGACATTCGTGGCTCAGTAATCCCAAGTCGAGGCTGAGTCGCTCCTGCGGAACCTGGCCTATCACAATGCCCCTACTGCAGATCTCACCACCCAAAATAACCCTTGAAACTTCCTGCCAGAATCCTTGCAATGTGAATATGAAACCAAAAAATTGAGGCTTGGGGCCCGATGGAGCAAGTCAGCATACGATGCATATCACATATATAGTCGCCACATTCCTGGAATTAGGATGAAAGTAGGAAAAAAATTGCGACAAAATCATCACACACAGAGAGAATCAATTATATATCTAGCAATGCGTCGCCCTTCGTTTCTGCACATTTTAGCCTGCACCGCAGTGGCCAATGCTTTCCCCCGGTCTCGAGTTCAAATTTCCAAACGAACCTTCCCCGAGCCCCCCAAAATCGGTTGCAAATATGGCAAAGATGGTCATTTTGAAGTCATAAGTGAGGCCTTGCCAGGAGATGGAGCGGTCGCCGTCCGTTTAAAAAATGAATTAAAATTGAACCTGGGAGAAAGGGTAATCCTGCCTGTCCGTTCCAAAACAGGCCTTGGAAAGGCTCAAAAGCCGACATTTGATTTGACTTTCTCGATAAGGCCTAAGCACAAAACAAATGAGCCAGCGACTCAAGCTAAACCACATACTGATTCACATCCTGCAGAGGATGTTGCGATAACTGATGTTCAAGAGGTTGAAAAAGCGTTAGAGAAAGAGATGAAAGAGCTTGAAGACCAGAACACTGAGCCAGTCCATTGTAGACTGATTGTGGAGGACAATGAACCCACAGATCTATTATCAGGAAATCCGCCCTCTACCAACTCACTCACACTAGACGAACCTAATTCCGCATTCCTAGCTCCACCCAAGCCAGCTAAAAAAGAAGGCAGCTATAGCTATGAAGAGCCCCTGAAAGAGCTGGGAGGCCTGGGGTCAAAAAGGAAATCCGACAGCATCTCAGAAGATAATAGTAACATTGTTGTCAGTGCTACTGGTGATTCCAACGATAGTAAAGGGGGCGACGGCGACGGAAGTATAGGTCCTTATCCCAAGCGCCCCAAATCAAAGAGTTGGTAAAGGAATCTTGGTGATTTTGTTTGAAACCGATTTGCGGAGGACGGTTGTGGCGCTTCGGTGGTGGGTGCAGCTTCTTCATGCTTGAGGTGTGCGATTACGTATAGCTACAGAATATTTTGATATCCGTCTACTAGACTATATATCATTTAATTGAAATATGAATATCAAATTTGACTTTGAGCCTGGATCTTAATCTATGAAAATTTAATAATATAGACGAAAACCCTAAACTCAAACGCTCTTAGCGTGACATAATAGTGGGAGATGAGAGCGCCATCTGCGTCTAGCTAGGATACTGATGATGCTTCCGGCGGAGTTGGGGGAGCTGACCTCCCCTGGCCAATTGCTCTGAGAAGAATCTCAACCATCTCATCGCCTTTGGTCTTGTTCCGGCTTGCAGCTTCAACAAGAGAGCGGTCAATTCTGATATAACGTGATCCATGTCGAAGTAGAGATGCTAAATCGATTTCCAGTGAGGTCTCAAAAATCTTCTTTAGAATGCCATTGTCGATCGGATCAAGGTTCGCTAAGAATTCATTGATCGTATCATATGGAGGCTCAGGAACACTACTCGATTCGCAGAAGCACAGATTCGCGATAACTGCACGCATCAAATCTTTCTGAGACATCGAATAGTCCGGTAAGATTATCGACTTCGAATACCTAAAATCTACCAAGCCCAAAAGGGCATAGATCTTATCTCGCTGGTCTGTCGCTTTTGCGCGCTGAAACCGCCGTAGAAGATCGTAGAGTTGAAATTTAGAAGCCGCTTGGTCGTCTCCTCTAGATCCGGGCATTAGGCTCAAGACTTGCTGTGACAGAGGGTCTATTTTGTCCGGCAATAATTCGGACGCGCGAATCATGGTCTTTGAAGAAACAGCTTTGGAGCCACAATGCAGAACTGCGGCTCGGGCATTAAAGGCATCTTGGAGTATCCACGCCCTCTGAAACCAAGGTCTGGATAGAATATTTTGAAACCCTTCAAGGATTAAGTCGTCTAATCTACCGGGAGGGATTTGCGATGTTTCTTCCTTCTTGATCTGCATCAAGTAGTCCATTGCTTGATCTGTTGCGATTGTCGCTTCACCGAGGTAAACCGCGACACTCTCAGCTTTGGCGCATATGTCTCCCAATCGTGATATCTGGTTATATATTTCGGCTTGATTCCTCTGATCAATGCAGATAAAATCGACCCATAGAATCCGACTTGTTTGACGTTGTCGGAGACGACGTAGCGCATTGTAAAGATCTTCCCGTACTCGAAACGTCGAGCCATGCAGTGAAATAACTTGAGTGTTCTGGCTGGTACCCCAAAAGTAGGATAAAGCTTCATATGGCGGAGCGTTGTCTAGCTCGCAACTTGAAAGCTCACATTCGATGGGTTCATCTTGATTGCTGCCTCGTCGCAGAGCCAAAAGCCGGATTTGACCCTCTTCTAGCTGCGTATACTGAGTGTACTGAGAGTGTTCGATGGACATCGTGCACGAAAATTCTCAGCCAGTTGGGTGTCCAGGAAAACCGGCCTCTTGACTGAAACGACGCGCATTCGTGAAATATATACTTCCTGCGCAGCTGAGGATTGAAGTAGATTGCGATGTAACTCTAACCCTTGCGATCATGGGCATAGCCTTCGCACAGCCTTCGCACAGCCTTCGCTTAACCGCTGCAACAGTTATCAAGCTTAATGCATAGATGTACTAGCTTGAAGGCTGGCAACAGCTAGGAGTGAGCCATCAGAGGTCCAGATACGGAGAACGCGACCCAAAGTCTTACAACCAACAGGGGCGAGCCCCAAGCTTTAGGGCGCGGTACGGCCCTAATAGAGCAAACGCAGTTGGGGGTTTGTCAGCTCTGCTTACCGAGCCTATACGATACGCATGCTCGAGTTTAGCGGTCAACCGATAATGGTCCTCAACCGATAATGTGCCCTATGAGCCCGCTGAAAATTACAGGGAGTTATAGGCAGTGACCACTAAAAATTCAGGATTATCAGTTGTGGACGATTATCGGTTGACCATAGTACAAGTACGCTGTTGACGGCCTAAGGCCGTGATTGCGTATTTAGTGGTTTCGGGGGTCCTTAGCACTTAGCTTTCTACATACCCACCTATAATACAAGAATTGCATCCTACGCTTACAGCGCCAAGAGGTCAGTATCACGGAGCAGTTAAATCAAGTGTTGCGAGTACGTGATGCGCGCGTAGCGCCGTGCTCGAAAAGCTTATACTATAAATACTCTCGTTTCACTCGAGCACCACTTAGTTCTATAGAAAATAATACACACTTTACTTGAATGGCTACGGAGCTCAGTCAGTTATTTTATACGAGTTGTAGTACGCTCTCCAGTTGTTGCATGCAATGACTAGCCAGTACACAGCCTAGTAATATGGCCGTCAAATCGCCAGCCAACCACCTGCACACAGCAGCTCTTTTCTTCTCATACTATATTTCTTCGTCCCTCAATGCAGTACTACCACAGGACTGCCTTGGCCTATTACTATTTCCATGACAATATGTACGAAACTAGTCATTTGTTATTAGCACCTATGGCGTATTTAAAAACCTGTGAGAGGTGGGCATAGATAATTTCATATTAGCACTCTATATACTATTCTGTGAAATTTTTGTAACCTTCCCAGCTTGCAGTGAAAGGATGGCTTCTTCCACCAGCCTTGGTCTCTTGGCTGCGTTGTCTAGCCTATAGGTAGCATCTAGCCTGTGGGTGACAGCTATGACTGTATGCCCCTTGGAAACAAACTCTTCGTCAATCAACCTATCCATGGCCTGCTCCATTTCTGAATCCATCGAAGACGTTGCTTCGTCCAGCAAGATGACAGGTTTCGCAGTTGCGCCTGTGCTATAAGAACACATCCCGTTTCGTACTAGAGCTCGAGCAATATTTAAGAGCTGAAGCTGTCCTTTTGACATTGCCGGTAAGCAAGAAAGAGTGGTGCTGAGAATGTTGTCTATTTTGAGAGGCGATTGCCTTTCGTTATTTGGTGCGTTGATGAAATGACCCCACAATCGTGTTTTGATCAGTGCATCGAATACTAATTGACGAGGTGCTTCCCCAAACGGATCTATGTTGATGTAAAGAGACTCTTCTGGTGTGTGGTAATTCTCCTGTGGGATAGCGATGAAGCAGCGCTGTCGAAGCACCAAGGGCGATACTTTGCTGATATCTACTCCGTCAACTTTAATGACACCTGAATAATTCACTAGACCCTGTAGAGCCAGTAGCAATGTACTTTTACCGCTGTTACAGAATCAGCACTGCGCCTGTCTTGTACGCTCGTGCAATGCTTTCTTACCTTCCTGTCCGTCCACAGACAAAAACCTTCTGGCCGGCTGGCACGTCTAGACACACATTGTGGAGAGCTGGGTTTTCATTACTAGTACTATGTTAGTAAGAACTAGGGCTAAGACCCAAAGAAGGATATTCATTGTACACACCTGTACGAAGACGCCAAGTCGCATATTTCAATGTGCCCATATTGGGGCCAGCCAGTTTGTGGTATGACGAAAATGCTATCTTCACTGCTTTCTTGAGGAGTGCAGAGCTTCGCGCGCTGAAGCCGCTCTACGGCACCAAGTGCGACGTCTAGCGTCGTCCACGACTCAACAAGTAAGCGCAATGCTGTCGCCGTGTCAAGTACAACTGTGAACAAAAGGCCGACTGTCGCCCCAGTAAATTGGTCCCGCAGATGAACCACTGTGGCAACGATCACAATTGTGATTCCGGCCTCGGTTAGGCCTAGAATCAAGGTGAGCCATCGCTTCAGGGACATGAGCATGTAGGCGGTTCTCTGAGATATGTCGAGGCTCTTGGTGTTACGTGAAACCATCATGCACTGCCATTGCAGAGCACGGATGGTAGCGATGCCTTCTACCTAACCCTGATATCAGCGGAGTTCTCATCCAAAAGCCAAGGGCGAATTGGCCAGCCTACCGTCTCGAGGAACGATGTGAAGAGGGCGGACCTAGACTCCATATCCAGGGCGCGAAGACGCCGGGAGGTGTGGATGTATAATTTGCGGACGATGTATAGCACAGCAATGCAGGCCGGAAGAATGAAGATTACCCGCTTTGAAACACTGTATACCAAAAGTGTATGGATAAAGATTTTGAGCAGTTCTATCAGAGCTCAGTACCCTATTCTCTGAGACAGTTCTCCAATGGGACGCTTACGGTGAGTGAAAAGGAAGATGGCAGGAGGCAGGGTCTTGTCAACAGATTGAATGTCTTGACTGAACCTAGTCATGATATTAGCCAAGACTCCATCGTATCGAGTCAATAAAACATGCAGGTTCAGAATAACGCCTTCGTGGGTTGCTGAGAAAAATGACAGCGGGGCTCTAGATCGGAAACCAATTCATTAGCAAGTGGAAATCAAAGTCATCTCTGTGGATGTGATAAACGCGTACTGCATGATGGTTTGGAGAAGCGATTTGTGGAACTGCGATCCCGATTTCAAAGCCATGCGAGTGCTCAACCTATGTACTCTGTTTAGTGTGTGCTTGTGACAAATGTGCGCTTGAGCAAGCCAAGACCAGGGAAAAGATGCATACCAACTGCCCCCTATGTAGCAGAACCATGCCGCGAAGGCGATGCCCATATACGACAGCCTCCAGAGCGTTGTGATGTTGGTCAATGCAGTACCCCACCACTTAAGCCAGTAATATGGAAACGCGGTGAGAAATCCATAACAGGCTGTGAAGCAAATCATAGCCAGAATATTCAGCAAACCGGTATTTTGGAAATAGACACCTGATAGTATTAGAATCTCATCTTGGTTCTAATTCAGGATAGTTACTAACGATACACTGAATCGCGCTCAGTAGGTTCTTTTGGATCAGCTAGAGCAACGATGTCTGTCTCCTCAATCTTTTGCTCCTGGAGCTCTGATTCAGGATGGAAGAGACTGCTTTGGTCGACCTCCTTTGCTGAAGCATTCCATGCACCGAGAGCGATATCTTCTGCATGATTAACCTCGTGCTTTCTGTTGCTTTGTGATTGTGTTATTCGGGAATCTCGCACGGTAAGTATTTGATCCGCAAAGTGCATGAAGCGAGCTGACACGTCATTAGCCCACCTAGTGCTCTTCCTATCCGCACGGCAAGGGGACGTACCATCACTGCTGATCCATAATACTGTGGTCTTTCGACGTCTAAATAAGCCTGATGGCCCAAGGAGATTGCTAATGATCAAATCTCGCGTGTTTCGGTCCAAAGCGCTGAAAGAATCATCGAGGATAACGGTTTCTGACCGCATGTATACTATTCTTGCAAGCCCCTGATGCTCTAGTCAGTAAAGTATCAGGCAGATAAGCTGCTCATCCTGGCATAATGACGTTGTGTTGCTTACCAGTCGCTGCCTTTGACCGCCAGAGAGATTGATGCCCCCATTGAATACCGTTTTCAACCCCCCATCCGGGAAAGATGCAAGATCATCGTAGAGACAGCAGGCATGAATGGATTCTAGATACCTGCTCTCGTTTGGGCTGGGATCGAAGCCACAAATTATGTCCCGTATTGTTCCTTGGGGCAACCAGAGCGTCTGGTCGCAGTAGCCAACCTTTTTCGAAATGATCTCGATATTACCGGAAGATAGTGGAATCTCGGCGAGAATGACTTTAGCAAAAATCGACTTGCCGCTGCCCATTGGCCCATGGCAGAGTACAATATTATGTTGCATGATCTGAACATTAACATCCCGTAACACCAGCGATGAATCTTCTACCGCTTTGACGCAAACGCCTCGGAGACTGATTGCAGGTCTAGGCTCGCTCCCTTCCAACCCCTTTCCAACAGATATATATCTTTGGTCGAGTCTTGTACCCTCTATCAAATAGCTTTGGATCCTGACATAGCTTGCCACACCGCCTAGTATTAGGGGAAACCATGATGCAATCATGTTAACGGAGCGTGCTAGCATTCCCGTCAAAAGCACCAACTTGAATAAAGTGTCAACATCAAGCGAGCCTGTAGCAGAGACATTATATACTATAAAAGCCAGAGCAGGGGTCAGGTTCAATATGAGACTTGCTATTGTAGGTCAGTCCAAGTTTATAGGGCATGAGAGCGAGTCAAGATCCGAGTAAAGTGCTTACCGATCGCACTTGACCCGATCTCTAGCCTTCGAAACTTTGTGGCTTCAGCCAATTCAAACTGTCTCAAGTTCCGAAGCCGTGTGCAAGCCTTGTCGTCGAGGCCCAATGACTTGACTGACTTGATACCAAGAATGGTAGATGATGCAGCGTGGAGTCGGCCTTGAGTAGCAACTGCCCACTTCTTTTGTCTAACCTGCATCCTCTTTGCTATATGAAAGCTCAAAAACAAGCATACTATAGCGGGTCAGACAGCGACAGATGGATCAGGGCTGTGGATTTGATCTTGCCTCTCGGAGGACAAGTACTTACACACGATGAAGCTCATGGTAAGGAGAAATATTTCGGGTGCCTCGCGGTAGATTAACGCAAGAGCTACGACAGCTTCGAAGCTTTGGCCCCAAACATCGTAACCCCATATTCCTATAAAATCCAGAGCATCACAATCAGTGCCCATTAGTGTCACGGCTTGACCTTTGTCAACACCGCTTCGAACATCCATGATGCGATTATAGATGAGGCTGATGAGGCTTGCTCTAATCACTAGCCTGAGTCTCACTACTTGGCGCTCAAAGAGGTTATTGGAGATCTAAGTCCAGTCCATATAAGTTAGCCAATGCCATACTGCGGGTACATTCCATCGTTGGGGGGAGACCTTACAGCAAGCCCAATGCTAACCAAGACAGCTGTGGCCAAAATACGAGACCCTCGAAGACGCTTGTCGCCCTCAGATTGTATTTCTGACACAAACCGAATTGTTTCACCTACTAGGGCAGGCTGGGCGAATCGAAAGATGATGATAAAGAGCCGACTGAAAAGGATTTTCACGAAGGGCTTTTTCAGGGTTCGTAGTAGGACGAAGAACAGAGTCCAATCATTGTCGGGCTTGGCTAAGTTGATCGTTAGTCGAAGACTTTCAGTCTGCAGCTATAAGCGCGCCATACTTCTCGAATGCCATGCTCTCAAAGCTTCCACCTCAGCTTTATCAGTGGATACTTCTTCATCCAGACACGGCAAATCCTCGACTTTCAAAGGCCTACGAGCTGCCTTCGCTAGGATTGCATTTATCCACAGATAAAGGACCCGCCCAATTACACCTGAGGCAAACTCAGGTGAGAGTTCACGCTCCATTAGGTTTCTGTGAACAGTCGTAGTGCCACTCCCGAGGCAGAGTAGAGTGATCTGGAGGCATACTTTTGCGACCCTGGCGGTGCTATTCCTCTGTTCAACCGCATCTAATTTGAAGAATGCCGGGACAAAACCTAGTAATGCGACTGAGCCCAAGAGGTAAAATGCGATGAAATCGGAGGACCTCCCATGCTGCCGGTACTCGAGGAAAACCAGGAGAGAGAGAGCCAGCGAGGCTAGTAGGGAAGCGAACTTGGCAGCGACGAGCCACAACTTTAAACCGAGTTCCGGTGCTTGAATGACCCTTACGAGACTGGACGTGTCCGTCACAGCTACGGCCAAAGCGATGAACTGCGTAGTGCTTCATTAGCCTTTTTTTCTTCTAGTGTGCAACAGCTAGAAGACCTACGACTGCCAACTTTGCGTACCAACCTAGCGGCAGTCTTCGATGACGAAGGTGAAGCTGCTGGCAGCGGTGGAAGAACAAACCAGTAGCGACGAGGGACAAAGTAAATGATACAACGAGTGCACATAAAGCGAAGACATCGGAAGAGCGTGTGTCCGCCATTGGGAATTCCTGAGCTATCGTTCTTCCTCCCGACCTCGGGTCACATAACTATATAGCATTAGTATATATAGCGGCGCAGGTCAGATAGCTACTTTTCACTAACGCCGTGCCTTTTGTATCAATGCCATGCCGGCAGAGGAAACAATCAGCGTACGTGAGTGGATTGGTCATCCAGAACGCAGGTCCTACCATTACTGAAGACATAACGCCATTTTCTGCCGGCAGAATCGGGCATACTGTAAGTTTTATGAGGTTACCGCCCTATACGCAAGACACGTCAAGACAGCAAACGCTATAGTTCCATTTAGGAAGGTGGAAGTATAGATCGCTACGAGCCGGAGGAGGCGGGCGAGACGGATCTGGAAATGGCCAATCAACTACCCCAGTCCTGAATCCCGGATGTGTAGGTAGAACTAAGCAAGTTTGGAACGGCTGCGGTGCACCCTAGCCAACTCCGCCTCTAATCCGCTTTGCTCCCGATCTGCGCTGTCAGCGCTAAGATCTTAGCGCTGCTATCAGCTAAGTCCACTGGAATTCTAGCGAATTACCTCTGCCGGTAGAGCTACATCAGTCTGCGCATAAAAAACGGTGAGCGGGGGATTTTTTTTTGGCACGGTCCTCGGTACTAGTAAACTACTCTTACCAATTGTAGCATCGCATGCAAGACGACAATCATCCGCCCCGCCTTGGCTTGCAAATTAGCACTCGTGATTTCGCCTGGGCCACTGTGGTAGCGATATACTGTGTACTTGGCACTTGGTAGGGTTGTCAGAGGCGGGTGGAGGCTAAGAAGAGGGCCAAAGGCTAAAAGAAAAAGGCTTGCCCGCAGTACATCGCTCTCACAGTAGTTAGGAACAAAGAGCGAGGATAAAATTATAGCTATTAAATAATTACGCTCCATCAAACTTGCCCCCAAATTTGCCTTCAAAATTCCACTCTAGCCATCCAAAGACAGGACCCAAGTCCTTACACACCTTGTTCTGATGATATCCTGGGTGAATAGTAGCAGAAATAACCAACAGAGTCTCGTCGAGATTGCAGAGCAGAGCCTGACGAATATCTGCCAAACAATGTAGAGCATGCTCCCACACTGGCCCTGGGATATCGTATTGCCCCCCCACTTTGTGCGCTGCCATAAATTTGCCTATCACCTGCCTCAGACTCGACTTTGTCTAGTTAGTATACAATAGTAAAGTCCTCTAAAGGTTATCAAACACAGACTTACCAGGCAGTGGAGGGAATGGTATCCCGCCATCTCATATGCCGAGAAGTTTCCTTTGGCTGGGTGTCTCATGGATGGTGCAAGTTTGTAGGACGCTACGACCTCGTCCTCGAGAAAGCATTGACCACCGCCATCTATGCTCAGTGTTAGCCTTTTATCAAGCTGTCTTGTTCTTCCTTATTGCCCCAGGTCTCGTCTTACAAGGAAAGAGCGCAGCCCAGTAAGGATCCCCCTTCCCAAAGTCTTCATCATCTAAATTATCCTCAAAGAATCGATAGGTTTTTATCACCTTAGATGTGACCCCGCGTTGGTCCTCCAGCAGTTGGACAGGTCCAACCCCATGATAATGAGTTGACGTGTTGACGGTTGAAACAGCGGGCTGGGATAACATACGGGCTAGCAGTCCTACCACCACCAGCCCTAAGATAGTATTTGATATGAGCGACCAGCTCAGGAGAGAGCTTCTGCCAAGAACACCTGGATGGACATGGACATCCGCCTTCTCACCGTCCTCGTCCTGTATGAGGCGGCCATAATGGCGTTCCTTTTGGCCGGTTATGATAGATTTAAAAAATGACATGGTGATCATCTCTGGGTAAGCAGTCAACGAAAAAGTTGTAAAATCATATGTAGTGATAAATTCAAGAATCTGAAGTTGGGGCAAGAAGTTGGCGTGGCTATCTGGCCTGCCCGGTTTATCTGTCCTATTTAAAAGGGATTATGGTAGGGGCGGGCCTCGCGCAAGATAATGGCGGTTCCCCCCTATCCCCTCCCGAGGGCCCACTAAGTACATAGCACACATAGATCTTCCACTCCATTACAGAGCCCCTTACTAAAAAGATACACCGCCTTCCCTTTGCTGCAAGAGTAACCGTTATAATCTCATAGATGTACCGTACAAGTAGTAATTAATAACTATTTTAAAAAAAAGAAAAGACTTACCGCCTTCCTCTTCTATAAGAACGGTCACTACAAGTCTTGTCAATACAAGTATTAATCCCCTATCATTTCATAATAACCTGCTAGTCTTGCCTTGTAATGCATGTAATTACCTAATAAGGCAGCCGCTCTTCACGAGGTTACATAATATCCTTTATATTTACCTACTTTAAAGCTTACGCGCGCAGTAATTACTTACTTTTAAGCTCGCGCGTGTACACAAAGGCGTGTGGGTCTGTGTCTTTAGCACGAAGGGTGTGAGGTATGTGTCTTTTACATAAAGGTGTGTGGGTCTGTGTCTTCTACACAAAGGTCTGTGGGTCTGTGTCTTTTACAAAAAGGTGTAAAAGACGGTGTGTGGGCCTTATCTTACATATTGGGGGCTGTGCTGATAGTCCGGATGTTAAGCGAAGAGTTTCGGCTGCCCCGCTAAGCCTGCACACATACTAATTTGGCGCACATCGCGTGCCGTGCCCGCTGGCTAGCATCTCCGGATTGACCGGATATGCTATTCAAGCAATGGTACATCGGGGGCAGCGGTTTCTGCAACCAAAGTAGCCCACTCTGGGTGTCGCATCAGCCCTAAGCCATCCCCACAGTGCTGCTTGAACGGCCGGTAGTCCTTTTACCTAGAGACCTTTCACATAACACCATGCGGCAAAGAAAGCCAAAACGTAACACGGTGCGTCTTCGAATAACCTGTGGTGCTAGTCGTAAACTGGCTATCGCCGAAAGGGCGCTTGGGAATGCGGCCGCTCGTGGTAAAGTCTTCACCCCGCAAGTACACATTAGCTTAACAATTTTTCCAGCAAAACTCGGCACAAGTACGTAAAGAGGGGTTGAAATTTTGTTACAACACCTTGGAACATAGTTATTGTATCTGCTCCATTGTTCAAGGGCCCAGAGTTTGCACTGCTCTATACCGACAAGCTACACTGTAGTCGTTGCTCTATTCTGCTCCCACCATGCCGTTCCCATCTTTCCGCGTCTATTCCCCAGTTGATACAGACTCGGAAAAGGGGGAACAAGAGGGTTTTCTACAGTTGTCGCTAGCACAGGATGGTGGTGATCACCGCCAAGTTCCAGGCGCCACACGGTCTCTACGGCAAAAGGTGTGCGCGTTCACACCTTGGTTTTCGACCGCTTTCTTCGCCATGACAACATTGCTACTTCTGCTTAAGCAAGATGAATGTACCACCTCTTTTGGGTCGTACGAGCTTAGCTTTGACACCGACATGAGTATGAACATTATTTCAAGAGATTCGCGGGCGTTCGATAGCCAAGATTTGACTAACATGCCTTTTTATAGTCTCAACCCTACAGATACCTCTCCAGCAGATCCGCTTCAGGGGAAGCCCCAAGTTCCATGCAGATAGTCCCATCGCCTATTGGGATCCTGTGAACAGAAGCGCGCCGTGGCCTGAAAATAAACAGTTCGTCGGCAAGCCTAATCCTCAAATCGATGCGAATTGGGATGAGCTTATCGGTCAACGGTACTTCTCTGTTTCTGAGGAGGAAGCGACGAGGGCCTGGGGAGACCACAGATATGATTTTATCGACCAAGAGCAGGGAGGTTATACTGCGAGGTGAGCCAAATAAAGGTCATAGCCCTGAGAGTAATTTAGATTAACAAGTTAAAATGTAGTCTTGATGTAATCCACGGGTTACACTGTCTAGTAAGCGACACCATTTGTTCTTCTTTTTTCTTTGATAAAAAATAGGTGAAATCAACCACTCGACTGTCTACTAATGACTACTTAGAACATGCTTCGGAAATTCTTATACCCTGGTTATTATCCCCTAACGCAATACCAAGCGATCGGAGATTATGGGCATGAAGGTACGCCCTTCCCTATGCCCGAACTGGACAAAGGAAACTACATTTCCTAAGGGTTGGCAAAGTAGCTTACACGTTGAGAAAAAAACAGATCACTGCGTCAATGCTCTCCGTCAGACAATCCAATGCTACGGTAGCACTACACTAATTCCAACGAGATTTTCAACGGGTCCTAATCTTAATTATATCGACGCGGATCAGGTCCACACTTGTCGGTCTTTCGATTTCCTCCATGACTTCGTAAGCTTGCGCAAAGATGGAGGAGAGAATTATGTCGTTCGGGACCAATCGCTGATAGGTAAGGGTCCAGCCTAGCATAGACGTCGTTCGCCTCCTTGTTAGGGGCTACTGTGTATACTAGGCGGGAGCACAGCGAAGGAGTAACGGGGTTGAAGCCTGGCCTATAGGAGACGCACTGGCGGGCCTAGAATGGCTGCAACCGCGGCTAAGGTGAAACATCCATCTTCAACCTAAGGTCTAAATAGATTCTGAGCAGCTGGCGAACAGTGGAGAAGAAGAGTAAAGAAAGGAAGGGCAAAGAAGGATAGAGGGGCAGATATCAATTTGTGCTTAACCAACTACCTACTGTTCGCACATACCACTCATCACTGCGTGACCTCTGCAATGGCGCTGCTTATACACTGTTCAACCGCTTCACTCTTTTGCCTAAGAGTAATAAAACTATCCCAATGTAACAGAAAAGGCGTACTATAGATAGGTATCACCTCGATGGCACTGGAGTAATATTGTTGGTTATAATGTCTTGAGCAATGTTAGGTCATCGACAGGATATTCACTAGGAAGTGAACCCGTTGAAAAGTATGGTATGAATATACTTATTTAAGTTGAGCGCAAAGCTTCTATCTAAGGAAATAAGTACAGACTTATGTAGAACCTTCATGTTCAGGACCGAAGGAGTCCCCTAGACTCCCGGGACGAAGATGGACTCGTCCCAGAGTCCCTACTCCTCCTTATCACACAACGCCCGTCTCGTGATCTTCACCCATAGTTCCCCTGCAACCTCAGGCTACCGAGCCTCAGGCCACGGGCTTTCATATGCGCATAACAATGGGTAGCATCCAGAATTTCAGTTGGGATATTATCCTAGGGAAACGGCTTCATGTTGATCGGCGTTCCACTTTCTTTCATCATCTTGATCAGCTTTCCGTTATCGCCACACCGTCGTAAATCTTTTGTGCCATCAACAACGCCAGTAAGGGTACCGTTGGTGAAACGGCGTTGTCGCTCGATTGTATCGTCCGCCCAGCAAAGAATAGTCTATATGGTAAGGAATATATTAGAAAGAGTATATAGCGTGAGGGGTTTTGGACCAATACTGAACTTACTTTCCTCATATAGTCCAAGCAAAACGGCCAATGTCTATTGTCATGCAAATCCACACCTGGGTCAATACCATCTTTAGCTCCCTGGATAGCTTTGCGAAAAGCTGAAATGCAACCCAGTTGATGAAACCTTTGCGCGATTGCACAGCATCAGCAGCTGCTCTTAAGGGGATAAAAGACAAGCAACTTACATGGAAATTACTGCTTCAGATACCTCGCCCCCGTACTCAGGGTCCGGTAAGCTGATCCCAGCTGTCGAAGGTCCATCCTGATCATCCCACAGATAATCGTATTTGTGGTCAGCAGACATGTATTGTAGGTCATAGCTAAACCTAGCTGCAAAGATGTTGCCCTTTGAACCCTCACTAAGCGAGGTATGGGTAATATGAACTATCACAAGGCCAAACATAATTGTTGTTATGGCAGCTGAATAGATGACAAGATAGGTAGACCATGACAATATGCAGTGCTTGTTGCGGCCTTTTCTGGCCGAGAGCCTCATGATTGGTATTTCCTCTTCCGAGTTTGCAAATTGGGATCCGTCATGTTCGCAAATTTCCTCGTACTTAGGACTGAAGGCCATATTAGGAGAGAAAGAAGGCCAACTCGACGTGTTACTTGAAAAAATAGTTTCTAAAATAGCGTGCGACAGAAAAAAAGGCAACCAAGATATTATATAATAGATACCGACCTCATTATCTTATAGACAATCGTCTACCTGTTAGACTCTTGCTTATCCGAATTGCTAGGTTGCTATGCGGACCAATTGAAAATGGTATACAAGACCGGGGTCGATAAAGCTCCGAAAATCAGTCTCACAGCGTCATCTGGGTACCACGCTAACTGACGGCTAGTAACCTTCGTGCTCACTATAACTGCCTGGAAACTAAAAGAATTATAGCGTAAACAGTCTGTGCCGTGGTACCCTGGTTTCACGCTAACAATCAAACCATGCCTATCATCGACAAATAAGGAAGGTGGTTAAGCTATGCTAGATGGAGTGCTGACTGTGTTGGAAATGCAGACTAGGCAAATGTACTAATGCGTCTTCTTAAGCCATTATATATGCCGCTTATTGCAATGCACTTTGTTACTACTACAATTGCGATTTTTTAAACCCTGCACCGGAGGACTTCACATCCTGGCTCTGCACAGCATACAGCTGCCGGGGCTCCCTAGCTGGGGCGGGTTTCCTGAGAGATTAAGTAGCTGAAAGTAAACGAGCCGGCTGTTCCGGTGACTAGGGGAAAGGCGGGGAGGGGTCGGGGTGCTGTACGTGTATGAAGGGTTAAGCTGTGTGTCTTTCGCATGAAGGCATATGGGTCTGCGTCTTTTGCACGAAGGGTATAAGGTGTGTGTCTTTCACATGAAGGCGTGTGGGTCTGCGTCTTTTATAATACAACTAACTACCAAAGCTATGTCTAGTCTAATAGCAGGAGATGCCGATTCCAAAGTTTACGTAGTTGGACTAGGGTTTGATATATGGGGATCCTTACCTGGGGGAGAAAAGTTGTATTCGCTTCAACGAGGTTAGTGCCCACCTCGCCGAGACCTGGGTACTAGAGTCTGCGGGCAGAAGACGGCCCTTTACCTTAGACAAAGACCTTTGATCAGTTTGTCATTGTATCTATAAAAACCCGTCTGCCACGACCCAGGCTCTTACACTTTCAATACAAAGCCATCGCCACCGGTACTCTGCAAAAGCCATCTCAATACATTTTATTTAATTATCATATTCACCCGCACAAGCAATCAATCACCATGCAGCTCACCGCCGCCGTTCTTCTTACTCTTGTGGCTTACTGCCTCTCTGCTCCCACATTCGACCGCCGCGCCACCAAGGTGGACTCCTGTGGGAATGCAGTGGAGGCCACCGTCTCCGCCCGCGGCCTCGAGGTTGGCTCCTGCTGTGTCTCGGAGGAGGGCACCGTCTCCGCCCGCTGCGTCGGCTTCGAGGCCTCTGTTAAGGCCTGAGAGCTTCAAGGCTCTGAAGCAGCTAAACGGGTCCGATTGATGTAAGTCTAATATTATAATAGACACATTAGGCGTTTGCTTACGTATTGGCTGTCGTTAAAAAGGCTAGGACGTCTTGTACGCGAAATGATTTCTTAGCATGGGATACTTTTGTCAAGAAAACGCCTGAGAGAGAAGCACATCTTCCAACCAGATAGTGCGCTCTTTTTAGTAGGATCTATAGCTGCTTGGAACATAATGGATACATTCAACATGTGCAATAAGCGTCCTCTGTGAAAAAATATGGGACGACATACTTCAATTTGCTGTCTCTAGTATCTAAATATCCAATTTGTACCTCTTTGTAGTACTTTATTACCTTTAAAACAAGGTGCTCCAGTGTTTTCCATGACGGGTCCTTTTCAATAAAAGAGGAGGATCCTCCGCAGAGGATCCTATCAAAAAAATTGTCTCACCGCCTTTACATAGGACCAAGGTAAATTTCTGCCGGCAGAATTAGAACCCCTGCTCAGGGGAGCTGACTAGTAGCCTCGTTTAATGTTTAGCGCTGCAGCGGCCTGCTAGTGCTAACGAGCCTACCTACTCTAGTTGAGGCTAGTTTAGCGAGCGCACCTTCCAAATTCGACAACCCCACTAATATACCTAGTACCCCCCACCACTCGTGTTTAACCACGCCCTAGGCTTTAAAATTGATGAGGAATCAACTGCGGAGCTAGTGGAGCGCTATAAGCTTGGCAAAACCACGATTCATTGCGTTTTGGAGTACGATGCACCAGAGCGAGCTCATCCTAGTAGATCCGGTAGACCACAGCTTTTGACGGACGCCGGGTTCAACGAGATCATAGAATATTGCTCTAAGAATTGAGAGTAAGAGATTATGGACTATCAAGCTCTGACTGACGAGCTGGAATTGGAATGCACGGCTTCCACGTTACTCCACCAAAGAGGCTATTTTCGTTGTGTCGCGCGTCAAAACCCTACTTCACTGCCGCGCAAGTTCTTGGGCGATTACTTTGGGCGATTAGACACACATACTAGCACGAGGAGTGGCCCAAGGTGCTTTGATCGGACGAGGTCACATTCTTAGTAGGAGGAAGAACAGTGAAGTATAGAGTGACAATAAATAAATCGGAGCGAACACACTCAACTTGTATACAGCACCAGTTTCACCACGGCTTTGCCCAAGTCCTCTCTCAAATTCGACCGATCCATGAAGCCTTCGCTACCATGACACACCTCCTTTGTCCGTCCCTCGAGCCTTTATTCATAGAAGGCGGGAAATCAACTCATAATTAAAAGTCGACGAGAAACTGCTGTGCTCAGTACTGTACTGTGCATAGTATTATTTTAATATTGTACTCTTCTACAAGCCCTAATATAAACCCAACTCAGAAGTATTGGAGAAGAATCAAGCAAACATTACATAGACAAAGACATCGACTAACTACAATAGCTAAAATAAAGACAATAGTATTAGAGAAATAGAATAGAATACCACAAGATTAGATAACTAAGTTAATTCTAAAACAGAAGCATTGAATTCGAGTACTAATAAAGCGTCACAGACGATCAACTCCTAATTAAATATAATATGCTCATGGGTTATTTGGTGAAGTGTGCCTTACAGCCTGAAAAACGGACTTATGCAGCTAGGCTCGTAAGATTCGTTGTGACTTTAGGGCTAAGGACTATTAGGGTTAGGCGCCGTTGCGCCCTGTAAGTGCATGCGGGACGCTAGATTATGCCTCTCATGGTCTGGAAATACGAACACTCGCGCTAGCATCCCCCTGCTGACTGACGTGCAGGGGTCATGACGAACAAGGGATCTCACCTGCCAGATCGTAGAACCAGTGCGCCAAAAAGTGGGTATTACTAACTTTCATCCTTGTCTGTGCTTATAAACCCTACAACCTAAATAGTCGACATTACCTCACTATTATAGTTTTGTATCATTGTATCATTGTATTAGCGTATTACTGTATAATTGTACCGGCTATTGTAACCGAGTTAAAGGTCAAATAGTATTTAAACCGCTTCAAAGTTTCTATTCGAGGAGCGAATTACTATACACATTCTTGCAGGACCACAAAGCTTGCTTGTTTCTTCTCCTACGTTCTATATTATTTTCACTTGTCAAATCGATTTTTACCATGTCCAAAACCCAGCAGTCGCTCGTAGGCTTTCTAGAGCTCAAAACTGAGAACCACAGCACCAAGTCTATAGTTGACATCCCAAATAGTGAGTGCGTTTTTCTCAAACAATCTCAGGAAATTTAAGGTATCCTGTACCAGCTTCCCATTCCAGCACCGATCCCAAGCCTAAACGCAGTGTGGCTAATGTACAGTTTCCTCTTTTCTACCGGTGGCCAATTTGATAGAGAGCGCTGTTCGAGTCAATTCCCGAGACTCGAGGGAATATGCTGGCAACCAACAAGCTTCGCCGTTGTATGATATGTGCGAAAACCCGGGGAACTACTCCAATATTCGATACCATGACTCCGAGATCGTTATCGTGGATGATCGCTTCGCCAAGGTAAAGTCTATAAGCGCGCGCCATAGCAATACTTCCCAAGACGCAAAGAGACATGCTAATCTATCACAGTCCCCCGATCATGTGCTTCTCATGCCTCGAGACACCTCGATCAATGAGATCGCCGACCTGACAACCAAGGACCTGCCCCTGCTGCACCGGTTCCGTGAGCAGGCCAAGACTGAGATCGGCCGCATGATGGAGTTGGATCCAGAGAGAATCCCCATGTTCATGGTCGGGTTCCATGTGATCCCAAGCCTCTTCCCCCTGCACTGCCACGTCCTGGACTGGTCGTTCAGCACCGGAAACGCGTACCACCCCCGGCACTGGAAGGTCCAGTTCTCCAACATATTCATCACCCTGGACAGAGTCATCAAGGAGGTCGAACAGACTAGCCGCATGGTCCTAGATGTCGACGCCTACTGGCATGACTGGCAGACGAAGCCAATCCGCTGCCCGGTGTGCCCGGGCCCCCAGCCTCAATGGGAGGGGAGTGTCACGGCGCTGGCGAGCCACTGGGGCGCCCACATTGACGAGTGGAAGTCGACCAAAACCCTGCCTCCCAATGTTGGGTCATATCGCCAGTGGGAGCCGACGTACCCCGTCCTCCTAACCACGCGGAAATGCGCCCCATCCATTGGCCTTGAAAACGAACTGGACCATCTTGCGCGAGACTTCCCCTCCCTGGAGATCCACCGCTATTTCAGCGATGAGTGGGCGTCCATTCCCAAGTATATCCTTGACAAGACGACCGTCTACTTCCACACGACAGAGCTGCCGCCTGCCGGCTTCCGCCTCCCCCGCCTGCAATGGATCCAGCTCTTCTCTTCGGGTACCGACCAGCTTACCCACAGCCCCTACAACCACCACCCGAACCTCCGCGTGACCTCTACCAAGGGTGCTGGCTCCGCCGCCATGGCCGAGTGGTTGGTTATGAGCACGCTGATTCTGACGCGGCACATGCTGACCGCCCTGCACCACCAAGCCCACCACGAGTGGAACCCTGCCCCGCTAATGGGC
>Ga0182030_10001895_pt1 | contig 43862 bp, 44 predicted proteins | sample 812S3MmetaG_FD_121299 | JGI IMG/M metagenome (GOLD analysis project Ga0182030, IMG submission 121299) | Permafrost microbial communities from Stordalen Mire, Sweden - 812S3M metaG (Illumina Assembly) | ecosystem: Environmental > Terrestrial > Soil > Wetlands > Permafrost | place: Sweden... | reverse complement strand
TCGCCTGGCGGCTGAGTTTACTTTTAAGTAAACATTTCGATTACCTCGGGCTTTTGTATGGGCGAATTATCCATCACTTTGTCCGATTTTGCGGCATTCTAGTAACTATCAGGGGCTCTTCGGTCTGGAATTTTTCCCGCGAGTAAAGCCGGCTGGCACCCTGGGGAGGTTTGTAATGCATGAAGTCTATTTGAACTCCGTGAAGGATACGCTCCTCGTCGGGGTTCCTTTTGTTGCCGTACTTGCCTTGGGTATCTTTCGCCTGGATACGCTGATTTTTAGCTCCAAACCCACTTCACGGTCCGCCAGGCAGGGATGCGGACTTTCTGCGGATGGCGAACCCATCCTCGTCGATCCCGACGGCCGCCTCGCACGCCGCAGAAAGCGCTAAAATCCGGATCGACGAATCGGCAAAAAGCCGAAACGAACCGATAAATCGGGCCGGGCTTCGCTAAAGATCCTTTCTTCGCCACAAAAAGGTGACGGAATAGGTTCCTCCGGCAATCTGCGCTGTCGCGCTGCCTTGGTCGACGTGCGCTTTTCATCGCCGATGAGTCGCGATTGTTTGGTATCTTATTGATAAGATGTAGCTTGCTGCGTTCATGATTTCCCGTTCCCGAACCTGAACATGTGTGACGAATGACCTGAAAAAACAGTTGACCGCACACACAGGCCGGTATACATTCAGGAGTGCCATCCATTCAAGGGCAGTTGCGCTGTGCGGTGAATGCACTCTTCTGCCAATTCCTGCATCTTATTTGAGCTGAGGCTCATCCTTCGATGCGCCGGTGCGTTTAACACGGGCCCCGGAAGTGGAATTTAGGACGGGTTCACTCCCAGCGCAGCTATCTGTATCACTTAAACGGCACAGGAGTTAATTTTGGCGCATCATGTGCGTCAAGATTTTTGAACTGTAAGACGGCCTTGTGCGTCTAAAGAGTCGAAGTTCGAAAATTGGGGCTCGTAGAAATGTGCGATTCCCAGCTGGACCGGTGGTAATTCTGCCGGAACAGGCATTTTGAGTAAGGAGATAAGTACCATGCGTTCTGATTTAGTTTTTGGGGCACTCTCTCATGTGTCCAACCGCTACCAGCTCTGTCAGTTGGCTAGCAAGGCAACCCGTAAACTCCACAAGCCGAATACACGGCTGCAAGACACTACAAACGAAGTTCTGGGCCGGTTCCAATTCACCAATCCAGGCGCCAATTCGGCTCCTGTTGAGGCAGTCGTGACCCATCCCGTTGAACGGCGTCGTGCCGCCTAACCATCCATTCACCGGCTTCTTGCTCCAAACATTTCTTCCATCCCGGCTGAGGCAGTTTTTCAAGCGCGCTGAGCAAGCTTTATAAGCCCGCTCTCAGGCAAGAAAAACTGCTCGAAAGCCGCCGCAGCCGGCCAGTTCCACACCTCTCATCGCTGATTCAATCTTCCTGTTCGTCCAGGCAAGTTGTTTCTAGCGCTGCAGGCGCAGAACGAGCCTCCCGCCCGGTTTCCCCCTGGAGCACATCCTCTTCACGACCCCCCACTCCCATCGACCCTACCGCAGGTGACCATGACAATATCTGAACTCAAAGAGAAAAACATTACCGAACTGAGCCGCATTGCGCGCACGCTGGAAATTCCCGGCGCCAGCGGCCTTCGCAAGCAGGATCTCATTTTCAAGATCCTTCAGGCCCAGAGCGAAAAAGAGGGCCATATCTTCGCCGACGGCGTGCTTGAGATTTTGCCCGACGGCTATGGCTTCCTGCGCTCGCCCGACTACAACTACCTGCCCGGTCCCGATGACATCTATGTGTCTCCCTCGCAGATTCGCAAATTCGATCTCAAAACAGGCGATTCCATCAGCGGCAACGTTCGCCCGCCGCACGAAGGCGAAAAATACTTCGCGCTGGTCAAGATCGAGGCGATCAACTTCGAGTCCCCTGAAGAAACGCGCAACAAGATTCTCTTCGATAACCTCACCCCCCTCTATCCGCAAGAGCGGATCAAGATGGAAACCGTTCGCGAAGGCATCAGCGGCCGCGTGATGGATCTGCTGACGCCCGTGGGCAAAGGCCAGCGCGGCCTCATCGTCGCCCCGCCCCGCACCGGCAAGACCATGCTGTTGCAGTCCATCGCCAACTCCATCTCCACCAATCATCCTGAAGTCGTCTTGATTGTGCTCCTCATCGACGAGCGTCCCGAAGAAGTCACCGACATGCAGCGCTCCGTGAAGGGCGAAGTCATCAGCTCCACCTTCGACGAGCCCGCCGCCCGCCACGTACAGGTCGCTGAAATGGTGATCGAAAAGGCCAAACGCCTGGTCGAACACAAACGCGACGTGGTCATCCTGCTCGACTCAATCACGCGTCTTGCCCGCGCCTACAACACCATCGTCCCGCCTTCGGGAAAAGTGCTCTCCGGCGGCGTTGACTCCAATGCCTTGCAGCGCCCCAAGCGCTTCTTCGGCGCGGCCCGCAACATTGAAGAAGGCGGCTCGCTCACCATCATTGCCACGGCCCTCGTCGATACCGGCTCCCGCATGGACGAAGTCATCTTCGAAGAGTTCAAGGGCACCGGCAACATGGAAATCATTCTTGACCGCAAGCTCGTCGACAAGCGCGTCTTCCCGGCCATCGACATTCAGCGCTCCGGCACGCGTAAGGAAGAACTGCTTATTCCCAAGGAAGACCTGCAGCGCATCTGGATCCTCCGCAAGGTGCTCAACCCGCTGTCGCCCGTCGAAGCCATGGAACTGCTTGTGAGCCGCCTCGAAAAGGTGCGCAACAACGCCGAATTCCTGGCCAACATGAACCAGCTCTAGCCTCGTTACGAAACCCAAGGAAAGGCCGTCCGCAAGGGCGGCCTTTCTGCTTGCGGATAAATTCCAATCGAAGTCATCAATCGTGAAAATTCGCAACCCGGATAAAAACCTTCTTGACATATTCCCATATAGGTATGTATTGTTTCGTTCATGGCACGCGCCGCAACCACCTCCGACGCCTTCAACGCTATAGCCGAGCCGCGCCGGCGCCAGATTCTCAGCTACTTGGCGCTCCGTGAACGGCCGGTAGGCGACATTGTCGAAGAGCTTGGATTCGACCAGCCATCGGTGTCAAAACATCTTCGCGTCCTGCGCAACGTGGGATTGGTGCGCATGCGCTGCCAAGGCCGCCACAAATTCTACCGAACCAACGCCGAGGCCATCCGGCCCTTGCACGAGTGGGCTGCGACATTCGAGCGTTATTGGCAGCGTCAGCTTCAATCTGTGAAGCGCTTAGCCGAAGAGCGCATGAGCCAATTGAATGCGGCAGAAGTGCTTCCCAGCCCCAAAATTCCGAAGGAGAAGGTATGACCCAGACCGCCAACAGCATCGAAGACCTGACCCTGACCATCAACCAGGAGATCCGCGTGAACGCGTCGCTCGAAGTTACCTTTGAAGCGCTCCTTGAGCAGATGGGCCCCGGGAACGAAACCCATGACGGCACCCCGTTGCCCATGAAAATAGAACCTTGGCCCGGCGGCCGATGGTACCGCGACCTGGGCGACAACAATGGTCACTTCTGGGGCCATGTTCAAGCCATTAAGCGGCCGACTTTGCTGGAAATCACCGGGCCCTTGTTTGCCTCGTATCCCTTCGTTTCCAATCTGCAATACCGCTTGAAGGAAACAGAGGGAGCGACGCTCATTTCCTTCCGCCATACCGCGCTCGGATTCATTCAGGACGACCATCGCGGCGGAGTCGGCAAGGGATGGGCCTGGATATTGGAACGCACGCGCAAAGCCGCCGAGAAACCCTGAATTTTAGGCGCAATCTTGGCACATCAATCGGAGGTCTCCATGTGCCCACTTTGTTTAGCGACTGCCGCATGGGTTGCTGTTGCCGCCGTTTCAACTGGCGGAATGACCGCACTCGTCCTCAAAAAAGCAAGGCCCGGCAGAACCGAGAACCCCAACATTTCCCCATCGAAGGAGGATCACCATGTCTAGCATCGCAGCAGCTGAACAGACAAAAGTCGTTTCCCATCAGGAATGGCTCGCCGCCCGCAAAGACTTTCTCGCCAAAGAAAAAGAGTTCACGCGCCTGCGTGACGAGCTAAGCAGAAAACGCCGCGAACTCCCATGGGAAAAGGTCGAAGAGAACTACACCTTCGAAGGCCCGAACGGCAAACAAACCCTGGCCGATCTGTTTGCGGGACGCAGTCAGTTGGTTGTGTACCACTTCATGTTTGGCCCGGGGTGGAGCGAAGGCTGCAAAAGCTGCTCGTATCTCGCCGACCATTTTGATGGCATGGCGATTCACCTTGCCCACCGCGATGTCACATTCACAGCCATCTCCCACGCACCCATAGCAGAGATTGAGACATTCAAGAAGCGGATGGGCTGGCGGTTCCGCTGGGCCTCTTCGTTCGGGAGCGACTTCAATTACGACTACCACGTGTCATTTACCCCAGAGCAACAGGCCAAGGGGAAGGTCGAGTATAACTACGAGCAAATGACCTTCCCGAGCGAAGAAGCGCCGGGACTCAGCGTCTTTTTCAAAGATGAAGCTGGCCAGGTATTTCACACCTATTCGAGCTATGCGCGCGGACTCGACATCCTGGTGGGCACTTACAACTTTCTCGATACCACGCCGAAGGGCCGCGACGAAGAAGGGCTCGCGCATACGATGGCGTGGGTGCGGCATCACGACAAGTATGAGCAGGACTACTTCGTCGATCCGAAGCAGGGATATATAGAACCGGCCAAGGCGAGCGGTTCATGCTGCTCCGGCGACCACCACGAGTAAATCTGATGCGACAAAAGGGAAGCGCGGCGGCTTGGAGGTTTCCAATTCGCCGCTTTTCGCTTACCATGAATTCCGCATGACTTACTTCCTTTTCAAGACAGAGCCCGACGTCTACTCTTTCGATGATTTTCTCCGCCACAAAGAAACCATCTGGGATGGAGTGACCAATCCCACGGCGGTGAAGCATCTGCGCGAAATGAAGGCCGGAACCAAATGGATCTTCTATCACACAGGCGACGAGCGCACCGCAGTTGGAACGGGTGCCGTTGTGAGTGTCGACCCTGCCGACCCGAAAGTGCCGGTGGTGCGGGTGAAGGCAGGGAAGCGCCTTAAACATCCGAAGACCCTGGGTGACATCAAGTCCGAACCGCTATTTGCCAAATCTCCGCTCGTCCTCATCGGCCGTCTCAGCGTCGTTCCGCTGACCCAGGAGCAGTGGGACTGGTTTCTCGGCTGAAATGCCATTCGACTCGTCCTGCTAGTCTGTCGTTACCATGGCTCCTACCCCGAGCACGCTGATCGAGCAGGGATATCAGGCCCGGCGCGAGAATCGACTTGCCGATGCGGGACAGCATTTTCTCGAGGCAGTTCGGTTATGCCGTGGTGGCGATGATCGCATCTTGCTGGCCCGTGCTCTTACGGGCCTGGGTCAGATCGAGCGCGACCTGGGGCGCCTGGACACAGCTCTCGAACATTCTTCTGAGGCCCCCGGCCTCTTCCGCATTGGGGACCGGCCGCTGGTTCTAGCGCACACGGTGCGCCATGTCGGCGACATTCTTCGCAATCAGCGTGAATTGGCCCTCGCGGCTCCGCACTATGAGGAAGCACTCGCCATCTATCGGCAGCGCGCCGCGGAAACTCCGCCGCTCGATCTGGCCAACGCCATTCGCGGCTATGCGCTTCTGAAAGCCGATTCGGGCGAGACCGCTGCGGCTATCGAACTCTGGCAGGAAGCGAGGCAACTCTACATTTCGGTTGGCGTGAAGGCCGGTGTCGATGAGGCCGAATCGCAGTTGGCGCGATTGGCCCCTGCATAAGTTCGCCGCAATACGCAGGCAGCGCAACCGCCGTACGCTGCGTGATCACCGGCACGTTTCTCCGTTACAATCATAGCTATATGATCCGTTTTTCCACGGCCGGTGAGTCCCATGGGGAGGCTCTCATTGCCCTCATTTCCGGGCTTCCCGCGGGCGTGTCCGTCGATCTTGAGTTCATCAACCGGGAATTGTGGCGGCGGCAGCAGGGCTATGGACGCGGCGGCCGGATGAAAATTGAGAGCGACAAAGCGCACATACTTTCCGGCGTGCGTCACGGCAAAACAATCGGCTCGCCCATCGCCATCGAGATCGTCAATCGCGACTGGAAGAATTGGGAAGAAAAGCTGCCCGTGGAAGCAGGCGACCCAGCCAAGCACCAGGCTGTTGCTTCTCCGCGGCCAGGCCACGCCGATCTGGCAGGAGCACTAAAGTACAACTTCCCTGACGCTCGTTACGTGCTGGAGCGGGCCTCCGCGCGCGAGTCCACCGGCCGCGTCGCCGCGGGCGCGCTGGCTAAGCTGTTCCTGCGCGAACTTGGCATTGAGGTGTTGAGCCATGTCATCCGGGTCGGCAGCGTGGAACTCGACCGCCCTGCCGCCTGGGCTGAAATTGTCGCCGTGGCAGCCAAAAACGAAGTCATGCTGAGCTGCGTCGACGACCCTACCGAAGTGCGCATGAAAGAAGAAGTCGAAGAAGTTTCGCGCACCGGCGACACGGTGGGCGGCGTTTTTGAAGTCGTGGCGCACGGAGTTCCAGCCGGCCTGGGAACCTATGCCAATTGGGATGAGAGACTCGATGGTTTATTGGCCTGGTCCGTGATGAGCTTGCAGGCAGTGAAGGCCGTCGAAATCGGCCGCGGCGTGACTGCGGCAAGTTCCTTCGGATCGAAGGTTCACGATCCAATTCAGTATGCGGCTGAAGATAATGGCAAGCCCACTCGTTTTACGCGCCCTCAAAACAACGCGGGAGGCATCGAAGGCGGCGTCTCGAATGGCGAAGACATTGTGGTCCGCGGCTACTTGAAGCCGATATCTACCCTGCGCCGTCCGTTGGAGTCGGTCCGTTTCGATACCCGGGAGACCACCAGCGCAAGTTACGAACGCAGCGATATTTGCGTGGTGCCGGCCGCGGGCGTGGCGGCCGAGAGCATGGTGGCACTCACCCTCGCCAACCTCGCGCAACAGAAGTTCGGCGGCGACTCGGTGCTTGAAATGCATCGGAATTTCAGTGGCTACATCGAACAGATTAAGCACTATTAGAATGGAAATTGGGCCCTCAGAAATTTCGTGAACAGGCGGAAATGGAGTCGTTAGAAATTCAAGATGATTTTGAAAGTTGTTAAATATCCCGAGCCGGTTCTGTCTCAGCCCGGCGAACCGGTTACAGAATTCAATGCTGAGTTGCGCAAGTTTGTCGACGACCTTTTCGAGACGACCTATGCATCGCAGGGCATCGGCCTGGCAGCGCCGCAAGTGGGCGTTTCCAAACGGATCACCGTGATTGATTTGAGCATGGGCAAAAACCCCAAAGACAAGCTGGTGCTCATCAATCCTGAAGTCATCTTCAGCGAAGGCAAGCTCTACGAAGAAGAAGGCTGCCTCAGTTTTCCTGAAATTCGCGAGAAGGTCGTGCGAGCCGCCAAGGTCCGCATTCGCGCCCAGGACCTGCATGGGAAGTGGTTCGAGATGGATGGCGGGGAATTAATGTCACGCTGCATGCAGCACGAAATCGATCACCTCGACGGCATGCTCTTCATCTTTCGCATGAGCGCGCTCAAACGCGACCTGACGCTGCGCAAGATTCGCAAGATGCAGCGCGACGGCACGTGGTAGAAGGGCAAGGAGCCAAATGAAGCTCGCCTTCTGCGGTACGCCGAGCTTTGCCGTGCCCACGCTCCATGCGCTTATCGCCGCCGGCCACCAGGTCGATCTGGTCCTCTCCCAGCCCGACCGGCCCGTTGGACGCACCCAGCAACTCACAGCGCCGCCTGTGAAGCAAGCCGCGCTGGCCGCAGGCTTGCCCGTAACGCAGCCCGAAAAAATCCGCTCCAATGCTGAACTTCGTTCGCAGCTTGAGGCGCTCGCTCCCGAGGCGATTGTCGTGGTTGCCTACGGCAGAATTATTCCCCCTTGGTTGCTCGCCCTTCCTCGCCTCGGATGCATCAATCTGCACGGCTCATTGCTGCCCAGGTATCGCGGCGCTGCGCCAATCCAATGGGCGGTGGCTATGGGCGATGCTGTCACCGGCAATACGACCATGCTGCTCGAAGAAGGGCTCGATACAGGCCCCATCCTGCTCCAGCAGACAATCGAGATCGGCCCGGATGAGACCTCTGTGAGTCTCTTCGATCGGATGGCTCGACAAGGTGCGCCGCTGGTCGTCGAGACGCTCGCCGGCCTGTGTGCGGGCACCATTCGTCCTCAGGCGCAAAATCATTCCGGCGCCACCTACGCGCCGCTACTTGACCGCGAAGACGGACGGATGGATTTCGCCGCGCGAACGGCGCACGAGCTCTTTAACCGCTGGCGCGGGTTCCAGCCGTGGCCAGGCGCTTTCACCACCATTGAAGGGAAGAAGCTGGCCATTCATCGAATGCAGGCCGTGCCTGCGCCGAACCTTGCAGCCTCTGGCGCGGTCTTGTCGAGATCTTTCAAACCAGGCGAGATTTTCATTGGAGCCGATCGCTTTTTCGCAGCATGCGCGGGCAATACCTGGCTCGAGTTTCTCGAACTCCAGTTGGAGGGGAAAAAGCGTCTCAGTGCGCGCGAACTGCTGCGTGGGATGCCAATCTCTGAAGGCACGCAGCTCGGGTCGCCGACCCCATGACTATTCCGAAGCGCGGCGCCACTGCCAGGCCGCAAGCCCACGAAAGCGAGATTTCACCTGCGCGTGCTTCGGCGTTTCGTGTGCTCCTGCGGCTTGAAGAGGGCAAGTCTCATAGCGATGACCTGCTTCGCGGCAAAGCTGTCAAAGCGCTCTCATCGGCCGACGTCCATCTTGCAACGGCGTTGGTTCTTGGCGTGTTGCGATGGCAGATCCAGTTGGACGCACAGTTGCAGGTGTTTCTTGCGCGCCCCGGCGCCAGGCTTGACACCGAAGTGCGCATCGCCCTCCGCCTGGGCGCATTGCAGATTCTGCACATGGACCGTATCCCCGCACGCGCCGCCATCGACGAGAGCGTTGAAATGACCAAGCAAGCCGGCCACCATTTCGCCGCAAAAATGGTCAATGCTGTTTTACGCAAGCTGGCAGCGGCCGCGCGCGAAGTTTTCTCCGAGGAGACCGTGCCGGCGCTTGCCCTTGCGCAGGCGCACCCGCTTTGGATGGTGGAGCGCTGGGTCGCCCTCTATGGCCTCGATGCCGCCCAAGCCATGTGCCGCTACAACCAATCCCAGCCTCATCTCTGCCTTCGCCTTGCAGATCCAAAGGTCGAGCTTGAACTCGCGCAGGAAGGCATTACGCTTGAGCGCGGCCATCTGCTCAATGCTGGCCGAACCGTTGTCTCCGGCGATATTGCAGCGACTGCTGCTTTTCGCGAAGGCCGCGTTCGCATCCAGGACGAGGGCTCGCAGCTCGTTGCCGAAATTGCGTCGTCGCTGCTTGCCAACAGAAACGGGAGCATGCTGGACGCGTGTGCGGCGCCGGGCGGAAAAACCCTCATTCTTGCCGAGCGCAATCCACAGGCTTCGATCGTTGCGTGCGAGATAAGCCCGCAACGCCTTGAAGCAATGCGCAAACGGCTTGCGCAGAATGAGCGCATCGAGTGCCGGCTTGCCGACGCCACACATTTGCCGGAAGACGCGGCCTTCGATGTTGTGCTTGTCGATGCTCCATGCAGCGGCACGGGCACACTCGGCCGCAACCCGGAGATTCGTCATCGCGTGCGTTTGGAAGATCTGCCCCGCCAGGCAGAGAGGCAGCGGGCAATCCTCAAAGCAGCCCTGCGCGCATTGCGTCCCGGCGGTTTTGTCGTCTATTCCACTTGCTCGCTGGAGCCGGAAGAAAACGAGCTGGTTGTCTCCGCAACACTCAGCGAAGTTTCCTCGGGTCAGATCGTGCCAATCCACTCGATCCTCGACGCCATGGCGCTCAAAGCGATTCTCGCGCCGAACGCAGCCGAGCAACTGCAAACCGCGCTTACGCCGGACGGAGCGCTCCGATTAATTCCCGGCACATTTCATTGCGATGGCTTCTTCATTGCGGTTTTGCAAAGGGCCGAACTAGAGGTCGGCTAGCTTTAGCTCCGCGTAGTCGCGCTCGAGAAGAAGGCAGAGCGCTTCCACAACCAACTCGTGATCTGCACGCTGCGGCAATCCTGAAACCGTCACGCTTCCTACGACGCCCGCGCCTTCAACCGTAAGAGGAAACGATCCGCCATGGGTGGCGTAATCCGCTACGGCAAGTCCTTGCTGTTCTTCGAGCGTCTCGTTCTTCAGCTTCAGTTTCAATCCCACCGCATACGAACTGCGATGAAACCGGGCCACAACATTGCTCTTGCGGCGAACCCACTCCACGTTGTCAGGAGTTGTGCCTTCGAGCGCTGTATAGAACAACGGTTGTCCAAACCGCCGCACATCGATCACCACATCGAGACTGCGTTCTTCCGCAAGGCTCCGCAGGCGAACCCCAAGTTCCCACGCCAGGTCGAAATCCAGGCGCGGAAGCCGAAGCTCGCGCTCCTGCAGTGCCACGCGCTCCATATCCTCATTCAGTCCCATCGTGCGGCCGTCCTTCCCTGCGTTCCTGTTGAGTTCTCTCAATCAACCACGGTCAGTTTAACCGGCGTACTTTCCTCAATGCGCGTTCCGGGTGCGGGCTCCTGCGCAATCACCGAGCCCGGCTTGACGGGTAGTATCGGCGCCGCCTCGCCGCTGCCCACTGATGCAATCGGAACCGTCACGTGGATGGCAGGCGCCACTTGAATACCCACCCTCGCCAACTGCCCCTGCGCTGAAACCAGCAGCAGGCCCCTTAGGTCGGGCATCACAAATCCGTCCGCAGGTTCGTCGTCCGGCATAGCCACCAGCAAATTCACGCTGGGGCTTGAAATTCCCTGTGCATGGCCAGGCGGATCCTGCGATACAACCGTCCCTTCCGGTGCATTGGCCCACACCAGGTGCGCCGTTTTGCCCACCTCCAGGCCCGCGCGGCGCAGTGTCAGCGACGCCAGACGCTCGTCGCTTCCTACAACTTCCGGCACGGCTACTTTCTGTTGGCCCAGGCTCTCTGAGACGCGCACGCGCCACTCGCGCCGCACCACCGTTCCCGCTGCCGGCGATTGCGTGAGAATATGCCCGGCAGCCACGTCGCTTGAGTAATAACGGTTGTCGACATCAAGGTTCAGCCCCACTCCAGCGGTCTGGCTGCGCGCGTCCGAGACAGTCATTCCCTGCAACGCGGGAACCTGTACTTCTGCTCCGTGAATGGCGAAGTGCATGGTCGTAACGGCAGCCAGCAACGCAACCGCGACCAGCGCCATCAACAGCGACGCCACTTGAAAAAAACTCACCACGCGCCGCTTCATCATGGTTCCTGTTCACCGTCAAGCAATACGATTTCGTATTCGATCGTTGCCGCCTTTTCCAGCATTTTCGAAACGGAGCAATACTTGTTCTTCGATAGCCCAACCGCATCTTCAACGGCTTTGCGGCTCAACTTACCGCTCGCGGCATAGGTGAGCTTGATGTGCGTGAAGACGCGGGGCGCTTCGGCTGCCTGTTCTGCCGCGGCCGATACACGCAGGCCCGTCACGGGTTCCCGCTTCTTTTTCAAAATCGAGACAACATCCACGCTGGTGCAAGCGCAAAGCGCCATCAGCAACGCCTCCATGGGACTTGGGCCGTGAGTATGCGCTGCGTCCGCATCAAACAAAAGGGTGTTCCCGTTCTCGGCCACGCCTTCAAAAACGTTATCGTGTTTCCAATCGCTGTGCGCGAGCATTGTTCCTCCGGAATCAGTGATGAGTGACTAGTGATTAGTTGTTAGTGATTAGGAGCGCGGACGCCACTGTAGAGACCGGCGATTCCAAATGTGTAGGGCCGCCAGGTGCAGTCTACGTAGCCGCAGTCGTGCATCATTCGCAGCATCTCGGGTGGCGAAGGAAACTTCTGCACTGAAGCGGGAAGATAACTGTAAGGGCCGACCTCCCCGGGTGCAGACGGGCCGGTGAAAATGCGGCCAATTGTGGGGAGAATGTGCCGAAAATAGAACCCGTATGCTTTGCCCATCAACCCGCCAGGTTCGCTGAAGTCAAGAATCCCAATCTGTCCGCCAGGCTTCAGAACGCGCGCAAACTCGCGCAGGCCTGCTTCGTAGTTTGCCAGATTGCGAAAGCCGAATGCCGTAGTAATCAGATCAAGCGATGCGATGCGAAGCGGAAGGTGCAGCGCATCGGCTTCCAGCGGAATGGCGATCGGCGAGCCGGCATCGTCCTGTGAGAATCTTCTTTTTCCGCGCTTGAGCATTTCACGGGCGAAGTCGGCGGCAAGAACGGGCCGCGCGTTGCGTGGCCGGCCTTTCAGCAGAGCGCGTGTCATGTGGCCTGTGCCGCAGCAGACATCGAGCACGGCGGCGTCGGGATCGGCGAGGATGGCGCGGAATTTGCGCGCGGTCTGCCACCACCACAGCCGATCGACGCTGGCCGAAAGCACGTGATTCAGCAGATCGTAGCGCGGAGCAATGGAGTCGAACATCTGCTGCACGGCGCGCGCGGCCTGCGCTTCATCCTGAACGCCTGCGGGTTTGGCTCCGGTAACGGTCATCTCGTTCTTCTATCCTTGCGCCTGGCGGCTTTATTTTGTCCGTGTCTTCTGTGGCTTGGGTTGGGCGCAGGCGAGCATGTACTGGACCGCTGCCTCCAACTCCTGCGGGCTCACGTCTTCTACAACTCCCGCATCCCCAATTCCAAGAGGCAGCACAAAACGCCGTACGCCTCCGACGTTCTTCTTGTCTGTCCCCGTCGCCATAGCCACTCTTTTTGCGTGCAGATTCAATTGCGGTAGCCGCCCGTAAAAGTGAATCAGGCGTTCAAGCCGGTCGAACTGCTGGTTCGAAATGGTGCCTCGCTGCCGCGCCAGATACAAAGCGCCGATCATGCCCCAGCCTACCGCCTCGCCATGAAGAAGAATCTTGTAGCGCGTTACCTGCTCAAGGGCGTGACCGATGGTGTGGCCGAAATTGAGAATCATGCGTAGTCCGGTTTCGCGCTCGTCCTTGTTCACCACGCCGGCCTTCATGCGGATGGAGGACGCAATCGTCTTTTCAAGCGCGCCCGCGTCTCGGGCCAGAATTTCGTCGGCGTGCTCTTCCATGAAGCGGACCAGCGCGCGGTCGCGAATGATTCCGGCTTTCACACTCTCCATCAGCCCGGCCCGCAGTTCGCGATCGGGCAGGGTGCCCAGTACCGCCGTGTCGGCAAAAACCGCCAGAGGATGGTGAAAGCTGCCCACCAGATTTTTGCCTTCAGGAAGATTCACCCCGGTCTTGCCGCCCACGCTGGAGTCGACCTGCGCCAGAAACGTTGTGGGCACTTGGATGCAGGCGATCCCGCGCATATAAATGGCTGCGACAAACCCTCCCACGTCGCCCACAATGCCACCGCCAAACGCGATGAGGAGCGATCCGCGATCGCCGCCGGTACGCGCAATCTGCCGCAACAGTTTTTCCACGCTGGCCAGAGTCTTGTGCTTCTCACCCGGCTCCAGAAAAAGAATGGTCGGTGGCTCGGGAAAGGACGCTTCGAAGGCTTGTCCCCAGAGAGCCCAGATGGGCGGCGACGTGAGAACAAAAATCCGCCGCGGCAGCCGTCCTGCAAGGCGATGGATGCGCGGCGCAAGCGACTCGATCAGGCCGCTCCCCGCCAGTACGTCATATTTAGCTGAAGGTGTCTCTACCCGTATGGTTTGCACGCATCTTCAATCTTAGAGCCTGACGGGCCAGGTATTGCCTTCCAACCAGGTTGAGCCTTCGTCAGGCTTGCTGGCCGGCGGCAGAACTCCTGGGCCTAACGAGCGCTGTAAAAGTTCAAATACAACGAGCGCACCGTTTTATAGCATTCGCAAGCAGCTCTCTCCAGGCCGGCGGAGTCGGTGATGTGGATGCGGCCACGGCTGTACTTGATGAGCCCTTTGCGCTGAAGGGCTCCGGCCGCGGCGGTCACCGTGGTGCGCCGGGCGCCCAGCATATTCCCCAGGAACTCCTGAGTCAGGAAATAGGTTTCGCTGTCCACCCGGTCGCAGACCATCAGAAGCCAGCGCGCCAGGCGCTCTTCGGCCTCATGCAGGCGATTGCAGGCCGCCAATTGTCCCAGGATAAACCCCTGACTTTGCACGCATTGCAGCACTGCGTCGCGCAAGTCGTCGTTTTCCTGAAACTCCTTCTGCAGCTCCTTGAATGGCATCCGCAACGCCGTAGCTTCCATCTGGATAAAGCAGCGGGTAGGGATTTTCGCTTTGCCCAGCAGGTGAAAGCTCTCCACCAGGCCTTCGCTGCCCCAGATACCGACTTCCGCGCTGGCGCCGGTCGACATGGCACTGACAATGGAAGCAATTCCAGAAGTGACGAAATGGGCATACCGGGGCGCTTCGTCGGGTTCATAGAGAACCGTGCGGACGGGTAGGCTGACGGGCTTCAGCCTGGCAAGAAGGGAATTGCGATAGGCAACGGGGAGCGACTCGAGCAGAAGATTCAGTGCCTCGCCGTTCATGGCTGCGTCCTTCTCTCGTGGGTTACAAAGGACGCCGCTATTAGTTGAGCGCGAGGCTTGCGTTCTCTGGGGAAGATGACGTCGTGCACATCTTTGCAAGGATTATTCCATTGAAAATTAAAAGTTTATGTACGGTATTGAACACACGATCACGAATTGTGTGTCCATTCGGCCCTCAAATTCTTCCTATGTCGTGTAGTGGACAGCGGGCCGCATCACATTGGACATAATCTGCTCCTACTGTCAGGGCTTTTCAACATGATGGCGCTCCACCCTCGCAAGCGAGCCCCCATGAAATCAAACGCGCATATCTTGATTGTTGGCAAGGATGAGATGCTCCTGCGGACCCGGCAGATGATCCTGGGAATCCATTTCCAGGTGGAAACCGCGGGGCGGGTATCCCATGCGGCGGGTTTGCTGGCGGGGCGGCGTTTCGACTTGCTCGTGCTGTGTTATTCCCTTACCGACGAGGAATGCCGGCAGGTGGTCCAGATCGCCCGCAACCACCCACCCCAACCCAAGATTCTTGAGATAAGCATGCTCGGACGCCCATGCGCGGCCGTTGGAATCCAAGAAGAACTGAACTCGGAAGAAGGGCCGTATGCCCTGCTTCAGAAGGCTGCTGACATGGTCGGCTTCGAGCTCAGGTCCATTGGTCGGAGTGCGCGGGCGTCGTAGGCTGTCTCCGCCCCTGAGATTTTTGAAAGGTGAAAGAACAGAGTGGGCAATTTTGCTCAGAAGGCAAGATGCCCGACATATTATAAGAAGACTTGTTCCACCATCCCCTGATCTGTTGATGCACTGCAAAAACACCAAGCCTCTCGGAAACGAGGGGCTTCGGTGTGTTTGGGGCAACGAGCCGCGCAACCACGGCCCGTAAGCCACGCGAGCGGCAGTGTTAGCCTCTACATGGGTATGGCACTGCCGACGCGCATTGATTTTCTGGTAATGGGGGCGGGCGTCGCCGGTTTGCGGGCAGCGGTTCAGTTGGCGCAGACCGGCCACGTGCTGGTCGTGACCAAAGAAGCCCTGGACGAATCGAATACCCACTATGCGCAGGGCGGAATCGCCGTGGCCACCGAAGACGCAACAGACGTCGCTTTGCACCTTGAAGACACGGTGAACGCCGGCGACGGCCTTGTGTATCGGCCAGCAGCCGAGGCGCTGGTGAGCGAGGGTCCTGAGCGCGTTCGGGAACTGATTGCGTGGGGCGCGGCCTTCGACAGCAGAGACGGTGAACTGCTGCGCACGCGCGAAGGCGCACATTCGCTGGCGCGCATTTTGCACGCCAACGGAGACGCAACTGGCGCGGAGATTGGCCGCTCCCTGGCAGCCTTTGCGCGGGCTCACAAGCGCATCCATTTTGTCGAGTGGACGATGGTTACGGGCCTCGTCGTAGCGGATGGCCGTGTGGTGGGCGCAGACCTTGCCGGGGCGAGTGCTTCAGCCAAGAACGCCCGGACGATTCGCGTGAGCGCGCGTGCTTTTCTCATCGCATCCGGCGGCGCCGGCCAGGTCTATTCCGACACCACGAATCCGGCCGTGGCCACGGGCGATGGTATTGCGCTGGCTTTCGAGGCGGGCGCAGCGCTGGCCGACATGGAGTTTTATCAGTTTCATCCCACAGCCTTGGCGCTGCCCGGCGTGCCGCGGTTCCTTCTTTCCGAGGCGCTGCGCGGTGAAGGCGCTTACCTGCGCAACGATAGGGGCGAGCGCTTCATGCAGGGCTTGCATCCGCTCGGCGAACTGGCGCCCCGCGATGTCGTGGCACGCGCCATTGCACGCGAAGGCATGGAAGCGAATGCTGGACAGGCTTCCGAAGCGCGTCCCGTGTTTTTGGACATGAGGCATGTGACGGGCGTCGATCTGCATAAGCGCTTTCCCGGAATCAGTGCGTTTCTGGCGCTGCAGGGGCTCGACCTTGCGCGGGATCTCATCCCGGTACGGCCGGCGGCGCACTACCTGATGGGCGGCATCCGCACCGATCTGGATGGGCGGACGTCGCTGAAGGGCCTCTATGCGGCGGGCGAGGCCGCATGTACGGGAGTGCACGGCGCCAACCGCTTGGCGTCGAACTCGCTGCTTGAGGGGCTGGTATTCGGCGCGCGCGCGGGCCACGCCATGGTGGCGGATGGGTTGGAGCGAGTGGAGTTGGAGACGTCTGAACCGAGTCGTGGCGGATTGTCGATACCGGAAGATGCGCTCGTCGAAGCGCTGATCGCCGAGCTGCAGCAGAACATGTGGACCAACGCAGGGCTCCTGCGTGAAGAGCGGACGCTGCGTGCCGGGCTGACTGCGCTGGCAAAGTGCAGCGCGGAGCTGAACGCGATTGCAAAGGCGGGCAGAAGCAGCCGGCGCTTGAGCGAGGCGCAGGCCCTGGCGCACGTGGCGCTCGCGATTCTTGAGGCGGCCTTAGCTCGGACAGAGAGCCGCGGTGCGCACTTTCGCAACGACTTCGGGCTGCGCGACGATGCGCATTTTCGAAAACATTCGGTGCTTGCGAAGGCTGGCGGTGTTGCGTTCGAAGCGTGGTGAGCAGGCAAGCCGGTTTGCAGAGAATTTGCCCCTCTTGGAGCAGAATCGAATCGTCAAACCTGAATTCCGCCTGGGGAAAGACCGCCATGACCTTGCACATCGAACCCGATGCCGCAATCCGGCGTGAAATAGCCACACTGTCGTATGCGGCGCAAATCGTCCAGAACGCCTCGCTGCCGTGTCGGAGGTGCACCCGGTCCACTCTGTGTCGGACATCCGCACGGTCCGTACCCCCGATGAATACCCCCACCCCTCCCTATGTATTTCTGCAAGCCGCACAAAATAAACGGTTTATGTGTAAAAAGATGGTGAAATCGATGTGTCGAAACGAAATTTCAACTGAAAACAAAGGGGTTAGGATGGCTTGGGGCCGGCGATCGACGAGAGGATGGCGCAGACGGCGAGGATGGCGCCCATGATGGCGAGAGAGAGCGTGATGGGGACGTCGATCCAGTTGGCGGCGAGCATCTTGAACGCGACGAAGGCGAGTAGCGCGCCCAGTCCATAGTGCAGATAGCGGAAGCGGTCAAGCAACGCGGCCAGTGCGAAGTAGAGCGACCGCAGGCCGAGCACGGCGGCGATGTTCGAGGTGTAGACCACAAATGGATTGTGGCTGATGGCAAGCACGGCGGGGATTGAGTCGGTGGCGAAAAGGATGTCAGTGACTTCAACGGCCAGAATCACGGGGATCAGCGATCCCTTGGCGGGCTGGAGCTTGCGAATCCACTCGGGGATGGCGGCCTTGGCGGAGTTGCCGCGCAGAAGGCGGAAGGCGGCGTAGAGCAGAAAGAGGCCGAAGATCCACGTAATCCAGTCGAACTTCTGCAACAGCGCTACGCCAGCGAGGATGAAGACCGCACGAAGAATCACGGCTCCGGCAATTCCCCAGAGAAGCGCGTTGTGCTGGCGCTTCTGGCTGATCTGAAAGCCCTGAAAAAGAACCAGGAAGACAAAGAGATTGTCCACGCTCAGCGAGATTTCGATTGCGTAGCCGCCAATCCACTCAAGAGCGATCTGCCGGCCATGTGTAGCGCCGACCCACGCCGCGAAAAGGGCCGCGGCGAGCAGAAAGCCGGCGGTGGTCAGCCACGCGAAAAGCTGCGGATAGCGGGTTGCGCGGCGATGGCCGGGGAGCAGGGAATCGACGAGCAGCAGCGCAGCCACTACGGCGTGGAAGCCCAGCCACCATACCCACGAAACTCCGGCGATCATGAGTGCGATGGTAACGCACAGGGCGAGTGGTCAGTGGTCTGGGATTTGCCGGAAGCTCAGACTTTCAGAGCTGGTTGATTTCCTTGATGGTTTCGAGGAAGACGTCGCCGTCGATGGTGAGGCTGTGGGCGCTGACTTTGTCGAGGGTGTCCTGCGCGGTGTGGTGGTAGCTGTTGTTGGGCCCGTAGTCGAGGTCGATGACGTCGATCGATGGCACGCCGCGGTCGAGGAAGGCGAGATGGTCGTCCTCAACGGCCTCCTCCGTCTGGAAGAAGTAGCGGTCGTAGCCGTACTTGTGGGCGGCCTGGCGAACCAGGTCGACGAGCCAACCGGTGGAGCGGGTTTCGCGTTCGATGTCGAGGTCTTTGTCGCCGATCATGTCGGCGAGCATGAAGGCTTTGATCTTGCCCAAAGTGCCGTCGCGGCCGCACTTGGCAGCGAGATGCCGGCTGCCGTAGGTGGAGTCGGAAGCCGACCAGGTCTGGATGGCTTCTTCTCCATCGAAGAAGACGAACCAGATGGAGTAGCCGTCGAGAGTTTTGCCCCGGAGCTGGTCGGCGATGGCCATGAGCAGGCCGGTGGTGGAGGCTCCGTCGTTCGCCCCGACGAAGTTGATCGTGCGCAGCGGGTAATTGGTTTCGTAGTGCGTGGAGAGAACGATGACGCCATCTTTCTTTCCGGGGAAGCGCACGATGAAGTTGCGCATGGCGACGGGGCCGATGGGGGTATTGGCGGTGAAGGTGTCCTCTTCCACGTTGTCGTGCTTGAGGTGGTCGCGAAGAAATTGCTCGGCTTTGAGATGGCCGGGGCTGGTGGGCCAGCGGGGGCCAATGGCGACGAATTCGCGGGCGTAGTTGAGGGCCTTGTCGCCGTTGAAGTGTTGGGCGCAAAGAGTGAGCGGTGCGAGGAGAAGAAGGAAGAAGAGCAAAGTCAGGTTTAGGGCTTTCCCAGGTCTCAAAGGCCAGACCTGGGGCACCCAGTTCCGCATCGCAAGGGGGCTCATAGGGCGGCGGCCTCGGCCTTCTTCTTGCGGCGCGAGGGATGCACCCACCAGGCGACAGCGATGCCGATCAGATAAAGCGACAGCATGGGAATGGCGTAGAAACACATGGTCCACGGATCCGGGCTGGGGCAGATGAAAGCGGCGACCAGGAAGACGGCGAGGATGGCGTAGCGGATATTCTTCCATAAGAATTTGGGACTCACAATGCCGAACAACGCCAGGAAGAAGATAAGGATCGGCATTTCAAAGCTGATGCCGAGGCCGAGAATGATGGAGAGGAAGAAGCTGGAGTAGTCCTCAATGGTAATCATGGGCGTGAAGTTGCGGCCCATTTCAACGACGAGGATCTTGATGGCGCCCGGCAGCACGTAGTAGTAGCCGAAGGCCGCGCCAGAGAGGAAGAGACCCACGGTGGCGGCCATGAAAGGGATGACAAAGCGGCGTTCCTTCTGGTAGAGACCTGGGGCAATAAAGAGCCAGACCTGGTAGAGGATGAAGGGCGAGGCGATGATAGCCCCGCCGACCAGGGACACCTGCAGTTGCAGGTTGAGAGCGTCCATGGGGTGCGTGAAGACCAGCGACTTGCCAATGTGGGTGAGCGGCGCCTGGATGTAGGCGATGAAACGGTTGTGAAAGATCCAGGCGGCGCCGAAGCCGACGGCCAGATAGATGGCGGAGTGGACGATGCGGCGGCGCAGCTCGTCGAGATGCTCCATCAGGCTCATGCCAGGCAGTTCGGCACGTTCGGTAACCGCAGCGCGCGCCTTTTTGATCGCTTCTTCCGGATCAACCATGGTGGGTGGGCTGCTCCTGGGGCAATTCTTCAACGAGCTGCGTGCTGGTTTCTGCGGGCAGGGCCTCTGGGGCGGCGCTGAAATCGAGCGCGGTCTGGGTCGCGGTGTGGATTGCCGCGGAATTCGGCGGGGCGGCAGCTATCTGCTCGCCTGTGGATGGCGGCTGGATGAGCGGCAAGTTTTCCTCGGTGCCGGCCGGCGGGGTGACCAGCGGCTCTGGAGGATAGAGCGTTTCTGCCGCGTAAGGGTCAGCAGACACGGGAGCGATGGCGGGCTCTGCAGCAGCGGTCGTCGGCAGCACGGTCACGGGCTCGGTTTGCGTGGGTGCCGCAAGGGCAAGGGCTTTCAGCCGGTCTTCTTCCTTCTTGCGGCGATCGGCCTCTTCGGCCGACCGCAGTTCTTCTTCCATCTGGAATTTGAAGTCGTTTGAGGCTTTGCGGAACTCGTACATGAGCTTGCCGATCTGGCGGCCGATCTGGGGCAGGCGGCGCGGTCCGAAGACCACGAGCGCGATCACCATGATGATCAGCGTGTCGGCCATCCCGAGGTTGGCCATCTGAATCGGCGGTGTTCCCATAAGGTGCAATGATACCTTTCCCCGCAATGGAGTCACAAACAGTACGGGCGACGTGCCGAATCAGTTTGATGAAGCGGGTTCGCGCGCCAGCCGGTTGATAAGTCGGCGAGCCCCGACGCGGGCCATTACCAGCTGAAGCCTCCGGAGGGCGGCGGCCATAGGCCTTGCATCTGGCGGAGAAGTACGATGCGGCCGAAGTGATAGGCGTTGTGAGCGCCCAGGCTTTCAAGCTGTTCGCGCACGGTCATCAGGCGCGTAGGCGTGCCTGGACGCGAAGGACAGCGGACTTCGACATCGAACCGGGCGACATCGAGTGCAGCATCGCCGGCTTGTTTGTTGGTCGCAAGAAAACGCTGGCAAAGTTGGTCCCAGGATTCGAGGGCGGTTTGCTCGGGTGTGGGAAAGCCCTCGGAGGCATGCACAGGGTACGCGGTCTCGAGGTCCCGAATCCAGTCCAGCGTCATCTGCTGCCAGAAAACAATGTGCCACAGTTCCTCGTAGATGGTGCGGGGAGAGCCGGGATAGGCGCGATGAGCGGCTTCGCTGGTAAGGCCGTCGAGTATCTGCGCGGGTGGGGTGTGGGCGCTGTCGCCAATGAGGACTTGTTCGAGTTCGTTCACGTTGGCTCCCATGTACGGGTTGCATGTTCCGCGATTATTCCACGCGGCCATCAGGGTTTGTGCCTGCGTTAAAATGAAGACATGCAGTTGGATGCGTGCCGGGTGAAGGATTGAAACCTGGCGGTAAAAGACTCATCCAATGCGCATGGAAGGCTGCAACAACCCCGTGGGTGGGGGAAGCCGGATTGAGGCTTAAGCGCCAACGATCCGGATGCCGGTGCACCCACTGCAGCAGTTTAGCTTTCAACATTCCCGTCCGCCGCCCCCTGGGCAGGCAGGACTGAAGGCGGAAAAAAGTGAATCTGACTCTTGACGAAGAGAGGACGGTCGCTGCGGCGGCCGAAACAGCCTGCAGCCTTGAAAATTACCTCGAGCTTCCCGACCACTCCATGGACGGGCGGATCGCCAAGGCGCGCGCCCAACTGGGTGCTACGACGATTGTGCTCGGTCACCACTATCAACGCGACGAAGTGATTCGCTTCGCCGACTACACCGGCGACAGCTACAAGCTCTCAAAGATCGCCACGGAGACGGATGCGCAGTACATCGTTTTCTGCGGCGTGCACTTTATGGCGGAGAGCGCGGATGTGTTGGGGCGCGATGGGCAGAAAGTGATTCTGCCGGATTTGAACGCCGGTTGCTCGATGGCCGATATGGCCGAGATTTCACAGGTTGAAGCCTGCTGGGAAGCGCTCGATCGGATGAAACTGACCGAAGGGTTGATTCCGCTGACCTACATGAACTCGACGGCGGCCATCAAGGCTTTTTGCGGGGAGCGCGGCGGGCTGGTATGCACATCGTCGAATGCGCGTGCCGCGTTTGAGTGGGCCTTTGCGCGGGGCAAGCGCATCCTCTTTCTTCCCGATCAGCACTTGGGGCGCAACACCGGCTATGCGATGGGCATTCCTTTAGAGGAGTTGGCCGTATGGGATCCATGGGCCGTCCAGATTGGTCCGAACACGGGCGGGCAGACGAAAGCTTCGCTGGAGTCGGCGCGGATTCTTCTTTGGAAGGGCCATTGCGCGGTGCACCAGCGTTTCTTGCCGAGCCATGTGGATCAGGTGCGCGCCAAGTATCCGGAAATCCAGGTGATCGTGCATCCCGAGTGCCGGTGGGAAGTCTGCCAGAAGGCGGACGCGCTGGGATCGACCGAGCGGTTAATCAAGATTGTGGAGGACGCACCGCCGGGATCGATGTTTGCCATCGGCACGGAGATCCATCTCGTGAATCGTCTTGCGCGGCGGTTTGCCGAAAAGGGCAAGCGCATCATCACGCTCAATGACACGGGGTGCCTTTGCACCACCATGTACCGCATCAGCCCGCAGCATCTGGTGTGGGCGCTCGAGAATTTGATCGAAGGGCGCGTGGTGAATCAGATTGCGGTGCGGCCGAGCGTGAAACATTGGGCGAAGGTGGCGCTGGATCGCATGCTGGAGGTTTGAGACGCAGCATTCAGCTCTCAGCAACGGTCCCCTCTCCAGCGGGTAAACGCTGGCTGTGTACCGGGTTTCGTCGTATGCTGGTTAGCAGGACGTTTTCCCATGAAAACCTTCACTCTCGAAGAAGCGCATTCCCTGCTTCCCGTGCTCGAATCGCTGCTGAAACGCGCCATGGAAAGCAAGGGCGCCGCAGAGCTGGTCGAGTCGTCCTTGTCTGAACTGGCGCGGCGCATTTACCTCTCCGGCGGAATGAAGGTCGACGTGAGCACGGTGGCCAAGCAGCGCGCCGACATGGAGAACCATCTGCTGCGCGTGCGCGAGAGCATCGCGGAAATCGATTCGATCGGCGTACAGGTGAAGGACCTGGAGTCGGGGCTGCTGGATTTTCCATGCCATCTCGACGACCAGGTAGTGCTTTTGTGCTGGCGCATGGGCGAAACGTCGATTGAGCATTGGCATACCGTCGAGGCAGGGTTCCAGGGACGGCAGCCGCTCGATGATCGGTTTCGGCGCAGGTCCACTTCGGGTGAGCGGCCGAACTGAAGAAAGGCAGCTTTTAGCTTTCAGCTAACTGTGCTCTTCTCGGCTGCGTTGGCTGCAGTGAAAGGGCGGTTCGAGAGACTCCCGGGCAACGTACATATGCTGATAGCTAACAGCTAATAGCTGATTCCCGGCGTATATCCTGATCTCTCCATGTACATTCCTGAGCACGAAGTACGCAGCGTCCTCACCTATGAGGCTCTGATCCCGGCGATTCGCCAGGCGCTGATTGAGTATTCGGCGGGGCGCGTCGAGCAGCCCGCACGTATGGTTTTGCGCGCCCGCGGCGGAGACGGTCGCAGCGACGGCTGGTTCGCGGTAATGCCGGTGATTGCCGGCGACCTGATGGGCGTGAAGACAGTCACGTTTTATCCCGGCAACGCGGAGCTTGGGCTGCACACGCACATGGCAATGATCGAGTTACTGCGGCGTTCGACGGGCGAGCCGCTGGCAGTGATGGATGGGCGGCTGATTACGGAGATGCGGACGGCAGCGGTTTCGGCAGTGGCGCTGGATGCGCTGACTGCGAAGCGGGCGCCGAGCCTGGGGATTTTGGGTTCGGGGGTCCAGGCGCGATCGCATATTTCGGCTTTGCGGCTTGTGCGCCCGGAAATTCGGGAGATTCGCGTCTGGAGCCGGACGGCCGAAAATGCCCGAAACCTGGCGGAAGAGACCGGTGCGCGGGCTGTAGCGATTGGAGAGGCCGCGGCCTGCGATGTTGTGTTGACGGTGACTTCGTCGACGGCGCCCGTGCTTGAGGGACGATGGCTGGCGCCGGATGCACTTGTAATCGCCGTCGGCGCGACGGGCGCGATCCTGCGCGAACTCGACGATGCGGTGATGCTCACGAGCACGGTGGTGGCCGAGAGCCGCTCGTGCGCAGAAAGAGAGTCGGGGGACATTCGGCTGTCGGGGGCCAGGGTGCAGTGGGAAATTGGCGAAATTCTCGCCGCGACGGCGAAGGCGCCGAGCGGGCGCATCGTGTTCAAGTCGGTGGGCATGGGGATTGAGGATCTGACCGGGGCGCGGCTGGTTTGGGAGGCGCTGGGTCGCGCCAAAAATGGCGAAGGCCAGGGCTAGGTCGTTTAGGGCGAAACAGCTTCCGGGACAAACGCAGCGAGCGAAGGCAAGGGCCGGCGCGTCAATGGACTACGAGCTCTGGGAGAGTTTTTCGTCTAACCGAATCGACGCGACAAGTAGAACGCAGAAGCGATACCCTTGCAGGGACAGCAGAACAAGGTGAGATTAGAGTCTGGGGTCGGGGCTCACGAATCCGGCGTGTGACAAGGAGCGGTGATGAGATTGGGTAAGCGGGCAATCTTTTGGTGCGGAACGGCCACGCTGCTGGCTGGGATTGCCACGGGATGCGGAAACTTCTGGCAGGCGCCGAGCACGACCACGACTTGCACCACGAATTGCACGACGGCCAGCAGCGGGAATTTCTACATTCTGAACGGTGGAACGACCCCGCAGGTGGTTGGCGAATCGATCGTCACAGGCACGTTGACAGCAATTTCCGGGAGTCCGTGGGCTTTGCAGGCGACACCCTATGCCATGGCCATTGACCCGGCGGGAAACTTCTTGATCGTGAGTACGACGTCAGGAGTCTTTGCTTATCCCATCGATAATGGGGTGCTTGGAACCGCTGTTGTCGTTTCGTCGGACCAGGCCTATGCGGTCCAGGTGGATACCACAAGTTCATGGCTCATTGAAGCCATCCCTGGAACGAGCGGGGTGACCATTGGCGCCATTCCCATCAACAGCACGACGGGAGCCAGCAACGGCACGGAACAAACAGCTTCGTTCAACGTGGCGAATACGTCTGTGCAGAACAAGATGGCGATCTCCGGCGATGACAGCTACGTGTTTGTTCCGCTGGGCGCGGGCGGAACGATTGTGGTGCCCTTCAACGCCTCTGTGACCGCGGGCTCAAATCCGCTGGGATCGAAGGCGACCACCATTCCCGTTGCCTCAGCCAGTGGCTCGGCGCTTTCGGTTGCCGTGGATACCGGCACGTCGCCACGGGTGTTTTACGTGGGCGAGACGCTTGCGGGGACATCGGGGACGACGGGTGGATTGCGCGTATTCAACTACAGCTCGCTGACCTCGACGCTCACGCAGGCGACGGGTTCGCCGATTGCGAGCGGAGGGCTGGCGCCGAATGCGATTCTACCCGCTGCTTCAGGCAGTTACGTTTATGTGGCCAATGGGCAAGGCACAGCATCGGCCGGAAATGTGACCGGATTTACCTTTAATTCGAGCGGGACGACGACCATCACGTACACGGTGGCGCTGGACACGACCACCGCCGCGGGAGTGCAGCCGGCAAGCCTGACCGAAGACTCGACCAGCACCTTCGTGATTGCGGTTGGGGCGGGGGGTAGTCCGTACTTCGATGCGTACACCTTCGATGCCACGACGCTCGGGCAGTTGGATTCGGAGCTTGCGTCGTCGACCGCGGTGAGTTCGATCGCGGTGGTTTCAGGTCCCTGAAGTCCGGGCAATGAACCCGGCCTTTCGCATGAAGGCGTTGGCGGTTGAGGGTCGCTCGGACTGAAGGTCCGCGTGGGCTGCTCATGCGTTGGCGCCCGATGCGATATTCTTAAGTACAACCAGTGGCTGTGTTCACACGACCCCCCATCCCAATCGTTCCCATCGCAAAGCGTATTGCGGTCCTTCCGGGCCGTGTGTTTCTGTTTGGCGCCCTCGTGATGGTTGGTGGGTGCAGCCGGTTTCACCCCTCAACTCACGAGACGGTGTACGTTTCGGCTCGGCAGATGTATCTGCACGACCGCGTGGCGGCTGTGTCGAACCGTGTTGCTGAAGTGACGAATGGGCAGCAACTGGAAGTGGTGGAGCACGGGCGGCGGTTTCTCCGCGTGAAGACGCAGAAGAATGAGATCGGCTGGATCGAAGACCACGCTGTGATCGATGCAAAGACCTATGCGGCTTTCAACCAGCTTGGCACAGAGCACAAGAAAGATCAGGTAGTCGCCACGGCCACGGTCCGCGACGACGTCTACCTGCACAGTGTGCCGGGGCGCGAGACGGAGCATTTCTATCTGTTACCCGGCAACGCCAAGGTTGAGCTGTTGGAACGCGCCTGCGTTCCCAAAGTTGCGCCGGCGCCGCAGGCTGTCCCCAAGCCGCAGACTTCGCCGACTCCTGCAGCGAAAGCTGGGGCTTCTGCGCCAGTGGTCAAGGTTCCCGGGATTGCGAAGCCGGCTTCGGGAGTTGGTGAGGCGGATGGGACCGCGCCCGTAATGGAAGACTGGTGGCTGGTGCGCGACGCGCAAGGTCGAACGGGATGGCTGCTGGGCGGACGCGTGGATGTTGATGTTCCCGATGCCGTGGGCGTGTACGCCGAGGGGCAGCGCATGGTGGGCGCGTATGTGCTCACAAAGGTGACAGACGACGAATCGACGGCGGCGGATCACCAGGTTCCGGAGTATGTCACGGTCTTGAGCCCGTTGAAGGGCGGACAGCCTTTCGATTTCGACCAGGTGCGCGTGTTTACCTGGAGCGTGAAACGGCATCGGTATGAGACGGCGTTCCGGTTGCATCCGATCCTGGGTTTTCTGCCGTTGAAGGTCGCCACGGCGCAGGACAAGAACGGGACCGTTCCGTCCTTCAGCTTCCAGGTGGCAAGCGGTGAGGATATGACCGTCGACCCCGCAACGGGTATCACGAGGCCGCTGGCACCGCGGACCATCAACTACGAGATGATCGATACCTCGGTGAAACGGATAGGGCCGGACTTGGGGCCGATTCCGACGACTCACCTGGAGGGTGAAGCGGCTGGCGCAAAGAAGACGGGGAAGAGGCGCGGGCGGTAGCCGAAGCTGAATTCTAGGCGCGGCGAGACAATTCCAACTGCACCGCGCGCAGCATTTCAGCTTCGGGGGCCGGCTGGCCTGTCCAGATTTCGAACTGACGCGCGCCCTGCTGCACAAACATCTCGAGTCCTGTAATCACGGGGATGCCGCGGCTGCGGGCGAGCTTGAGCAGCGGCGTCTCGAGCGGGTTGTAGACCATGTCGAAAACCAGGCCGGCATTGAGCTCGCTCTCTTTGATGGGCATCGCTTGCTTCGCGTCCTTCATGCCGCAGGGCGTGGAGTTGATGAGAACATCGAAGTGATTCTTAGCAAAGACCTCGTGTTTCATGGTCTTTGCCTTGGCCTTTCGGGCCAGTGCGACAGCGCTTTCGTGGGTGCGATTGACGATGTAAACTTCAGCCCCCTGATCAATGAGGCCGAAGACCGCGGCGCGGGCCGCTCCTCCGGCTCCGAGGACGGCGATGCGCGCGCCTTTGAGCTTAAGGCGCTTTTCGAGCGGGCGAATGATGCCGGCCACGTCGGTGTTGAATCCTACAATCTTGCCGTCGGCGCCAATGCGCAATGTGTTGCACGCTCCGATGCGTCTTGTCAGCGGATCAGTATTGGCGAGGTGCGGCAGAACTTCCTGCTTTAAAGGCATCGTGACGGCCGCGCCGGCCAGCGGAAGTTCGCGAAGGACCTTGATGAAATCAGAGACGCTGCGAACCTTCAAAGGCAGAAGCACGGCGTTGATGCTTGCTTTGTGAAAGGCCGTGTTGTGCATCAGCGGCGAAAGGGAGTGAGCGACCGGATTGCCGGCAACGCCGAATAAGCGCGTGGCGCGGTCAAGTTGCTCAGCCCGATAGATGGTGCGCAGCTCGAGCATCGAGAGCTGGCCGGGCGCGGTACCGTCGCCTTCGGAGGGCGCGGCAAAGGTGAAGGCGCCTCCCGAGCGAATGCCGAGGATTCGGCTGAGCATGCCTTCTTCGCCCATGGCGATACCGACAATCTGCAAGGTGCGGGACTTTTCTTCAATGAGTCGAAGGATGGCGAGATTGTCTTTCAGGCTGCGTGCCGTGGAGACGATCTTCACATAATCGGGACGGAACGCCTCTATCCGTGCGGAGGTCTCGATGAGCTGTTGGGTCTTGGCAAAGTCGTGGAAACTGATCAGGAGAGCTGCCCCGGCCGCCTTGAGGGCGCTGCGGAAGGCGGCCAGGTCGGCCTTTTTCGCGGCTTCCGCGGATTCGATCTCCAGGTCCACGAGGGCGCAGCCGGCTTCCGCGGCTTTGCGCAGCAGGATCAGCTCTTCGGCCATCGTCCCCGTGAATGCTCCGCCCAATTTCTTCCGACGGCAGGTGGCAATAGCAGAGACATCCTGATGATTCAAAAGGAATTGCCTCACCGCCTGCAAAGCTTCGGCAGGCTTGGCGAGCGAGTCCAAGCGGAATTCAAGGAAATGGGCGTCGGCAGAGGCCTGCGTTGCCCGCTCGAGCATTTCTGCGACGGTCTTTGCCTGGATCGCGACGCAGAGCTTCTCGCGCCGAACCCTCGCCAACGGGGCCGATACGGGCAGAGTCGAATTTTGCGAGGCCTGGGACATTGGAGCGTTTGACGAATCTTAAAGGCCTTCCTTCCCGGATGCAAATGGTTGTCATTGAAGCTACGGGTGGTTGAATGCCGGAGAGAGGGTCAATGTGGCAACCTAGTTTCTGGAGGAAATTGCTTTTATGCCCACTGAGTTTGCCGCTGCTTCTGCTTCGAAGGACATTCACGTATGGGAGGCCGGTGGAGCGGATTCCGCTGCCGCACTTTCAGCCTGGGTGAGCGCGAGACTGGCCGCGCACGAGGCGGCTTTGGCTGCGCTGTTGGCGGTGGAGGGTCCGCGGACGCCGGAAAATTCGCTGCGGCTCTACGATCAGGCAATCGAACATCTGACCCTGGCCGGAGCGCAGGCGGGGGTGCTGAATTCGGTTGCGGCCGAAAAGTCCGTGCGCGACCAGGCGCAGGAAGAGGCGCAGCGTGTGGCGATGGCGGGCAGCGCGCTGAGCCTGAATCGCGGGGTATATGACGCACTGGCGGCCATCAGCCTTGAAGGCGCCAGTTCCGCGACGAAGCACTATGTCCAGCGCACTCTGCTTGGGTACAGGCTGGCCGGCGTGGATAAAGATGCGGCCACGCGCACGCACCTGCAGGCACTGCACGAGAAGACGACGCGGCTTTCGCTGGAGTTCAGCCGCAATATCCAGGAAGGCGGCAAGACGATTGTGGCGACACAATCGGAGCTGGAGGGGTTGCCGGACGACTACCTGGCCCGCCACCAGCCGGACGCGGCGGGGCAGATTACGCTCACCACAGATCAGCCCGATATGCAGCCGGTGATGACGTTTGCGGCTAGCAAAGCGCTCCGCGAACGCATGTTTCTGGCATATAACACGCGGGCGTATCCGGCGAATCAGCAGATTCTTCTGGACCTGCTGGCGACACGTCAGGAGATCGCCACGATCCTCGGTTTCCGCAGTTGGGCCGACCTGGCCACGGCGGATCAGATGATGGGGTCGGCAGCAAATGTGCGGACGTTCTTGGCAAAGCTGAATGCGGCGAGCCTGGAAGGCGCCAGGCGCGAGCACGAGCTGATTATGAAGTTCGCGCGCCAGCGCCAGCCGGGGCTGGCGGAGATTGACATCACCAGCCGCGGCTATTGGTACGAGCAGTTTCGCCGCGCCGAGTACGACTTCGACTCGCAGTCGGTGAGGCCATACTTCCCGTACGCGCCGGTCGAAGCGGGCGTGCTGGAGACAGCAGCTCGGCTGTTCAAGGTGGAGTTTCGGCGATCGGACGCGCCTGCATGGCACGCGGACGTTTCGGTCTACGAGGTGTTCGAGGGCGGACAACGCGTCGGCAGATTCTATCTCGATATGCATCCGCGCGAGGGCAAGGACAAGTGGTTTTCGGCGACCCCGATTGTGACCGGGGTGCGAGGGCGCGCGCTGCCGGAGGCTGGGCTGATCTGCAATTTCCCCAAGGGCGACGAAAACGGGCCGGGGTTGCTGCAGTACAGCGACGTAGTGACGTACTTCCACGAGTTCGGCCATCTGATGCACGCGATTCTTGGCGGCCAGACGGAGTGGGCCGGCATTTCTGGATTTGCGACGGAGGGCGATTTTATCGAGGTACCGTCGCAGATGCTGGAGGAGTTCTTCCGCGATCAGAAACTGCTGCAGGCGTTTGCGAAACACTACGAGACCGGCGAGACTCTGCCTGCCGAGACGATTCGCAAGATGAAGTTGGCGGGGGCCTTCGGACGCGCTGACTGGGTGCGTGCGCAGCTTTACTACACGACGCTGTCGCTCGACCTGCACGACCAAAACCCAGCGGGACTCGATCTGGATGTGGTGACGAAAAAGCTCTACGAAAGCCTGCAGCCGTGGACGTGGCTGCAAGGCAATCGCATGTACGCGAGCTTTGGGCATTTGATTGGGTATTCGTCGAACTACTACACCTATGCGTTCGACAAGGTAATTGCTCTCGATTTTTTTGCGCAGTTCGATGCCGGCGATTTGCTGGGATGCGACGCGGGCGGACGGTACCGCAAGATTGTGCTCGAGCAAGGCGGGTCAAAGCCCGGCCGCGAAATGGTGCGGGATTTTCTCGGCCGGGACGAGGAGTTCTCGGCGTTTTCTGAGTGGCTGAATGAAGAGTTTGAAGAGGAGCTATCATCGGCTGGCGCGTAGCCGTCTGCTTGCGACCCTCAGCGGGGGCTTGCGCGTAGTGGTGCTTTCCGCTTTGGGGGACTTCGTATGACAGCAGACGATTTTCGCCGCATTGCCTTGAGCTTTGAAGGGGCCGAGGAGGGTGCCCATTTTGGCGCCATGGATTTCCGCGCCGGTGGACGGATTTTTGCGACCCTGGCTTCGGTAAGTTTAGGCTATGGCAACCTCATGATCGGTCCGGAACAGCAGGCGGCGTTTGTCGCCGAGCGGCCCGATCTTTTCCTTCCCGTTCAGGGCGGGTGGGGACGAATGGGCATTACGCACATCCGGCTGGCTGTGGCGGATGAGGATACGATGCGCGGGGCGCTGCATACGGCGTGGAAATTACGTGTGGAGAAGAACAACAAGACGGGCAAAAAGGGAGCTTCTCCATCGAAAAAATCCGTACCGCAAAGTGCGGCTAAAAAGAAATCTTCTTCCGCGAAGACGCGATAATTTCATTCCGAGCCTCGCTGGTTGCATCTGAGCAAAAGAGCCGATTGGCAAAGGAGACAGGCATGAAAATTGGAGTTCTTGGATCGGGCGATGTGGCGAAGACGCTGGCGAGCGGGTTCCTGAAGCATGGCCACGAAGTGATGATCGGCAGCAGGACGCCGGAGAAGCTGGGCGAGTGGGCGGGCAAGAATTCGGGAGCGGCGACGGGGACGTTCAGCGACGCGGCGGCGTTCGGCGAATTGCTGGTGCTTGCGGTGAAAGGGTCGGCGGCGGCAGAGGTTTTGCGCATTGCCGGCGCGCAGTACCTTGAAGACAAAACGGTCGTAGATACCTGCAATCCCATTGCCGACGAGCCGCCCGTCAATGGCGTGCTTCCGTTCTTCACAGGCAGTGATGAGTCGCTGATGGAGCAGCTGCAGATCGAGTTTCCCGATGCGCGCTTCGTGAAGGCATTCAACTCTGTCGGCGCGGGACGCATGGTCGATCCCGTATTTGCCGATGGAAAGCCCACCATGTTCATCGCGGGGAACAGCGAAGAAGCCAAAAAACAGGTGAGCGCGATCCTGGATTCTTTCGGGTGGGAGACTGCCGATATGGGCGGCGTGGAAGCTGCCCGGGCCATTGAGCCGTTGTGCATGCTGTGGTGCATCCCGGGGTTCCTGCACAATGAGTGGACGCATGCGTTCAAGCTGCTGAGGAAGTAGAGCGGAAATTGGAGCAAGAGTTTGTGCTTTCCCGCCCTAAACAACAAAGAGCGTTGTTTAGGAGGGGGCACCCACATTGAGGGTTGACATGGCAAGCGTGAAAGACTTCAACGGTAGGTGGGCCCTGATCACCGGAGCCAGCGCGGGCATCGGCATTGCGCTGGCGCGGGAGTTGGCGTCGCACGGTGCAAAACTCATTCTCACAGCGCGACGGCGTGAGCGGTTGCAGAACCTTGCAGCAGAGCTTCAGCCGAACGGGACTGAGGTTCGCGTTGTAACAGCGGACCTGAATGATCCCAGTGCCCCTCAGCAGATTTACGATGCCACGGTGGGCGCGGGCCTGGCTGTCGACATTCTCGTGAACAATGCGGGGCTGGGGCAGTATGGTGCCTTCGCGCAAAGCCAGGTCGATCAGGAGTTGAGCCAGGTGCGCGTGAACTGCGAGGCCACGGTGCGCCTGACGCGTCTTTTTCTTCCGCACATGGTCGAGCGCCGGCGCGGATGGGTGCTGGTGCTGGCGTCGACGGCGAGCTTTCAGCCGGTCACCTACCTTACGACCTACGCGGCAACGAAGGCGTTTGATCGGTTTTTCGCGCTGGGGTTGGCAGCGGAGGTTGCGCGCTTCGGCGTCAACGTAACCGCGCTGTGCCCAGGGCCAACGGAGAGTGAGTTTTTCGACGTGGCGCGGAGTGAGAACTTCATGCCGGGAGGCAAGCAATCGGCGGAGGAAGTTGCGCGCATCGGGATTGAGGCGCTGGCGCGCGGCATGCGGACGATTATTCCTTATTTCGGCGGCAGATTTACGGCGATGCTCGTGCGCTTTTTGCCCACCAGCCTGATCACCAATCAAATTGAAAAGAGGGCGAGGCCGAAAGGGCAGTGATCCGTGGTTCGCTCCTGGGAGTGCGTGAAGTGAAGAGACAAGAATGCCCTCCGGCGATTGCGCTGGAGGGCACTTTGATTTAGTGCGAGCAATTGGCTAGTCCAATGCGCGAACCCAGATGTTGCGGAAGCTGAGGGGTTCGCTCTTGTCGCCGTGAGCCTGCAGCTTGATAGGCGCGCGGTCGTAGGCCTTGTAGAACGGCTTGCCGACGTAGAGAGTCTGGCCGGTCAACTGAAAGTGATTCTGCACCAGCACACCGTTGTCGAAGGCGGTGACGAAGGCGGGGGTTTTGACTGAGCCGTCGGCGTTGAAGGTGGGCGCAGTCCAAATAATGTCGTACGACTGCCATTCGCCCGGCTTGCGCGCGGAGTTCACAAGCGGCGGGCTCTGCTTGTAGATGCTCGCGGCCTGGCCATTGACGTAGGTTGTGTTGTTGTACGAGTCGAGCACCTGCATCTCGTATCCATCGTCGCCGGGGCCGGTGGAGGCGAGAAAGACTCCGCTGTTTCCGCGCGCCTGGCCGCTGCCGGTGATGTTTTCCGGGATACGGAATTCGACGTGGAGTTGATAGTCCTTGAACTTCTGTTTGGTTTCAATGTTGCCGGCGCCACGCGCTTTGCTTACGGTGAGGATTCCGTCGCCGACGACCCATTGGGCCGGCGAATGGTCCTGCGCGGAGACCCAGGCGTCCTGGTTCTTGCCGTCGAAGAGGATGATGGCGTCGGAGGGCGGTGCGGAGTTCGTCGCGCCGGGGGTGATGATGGGCGGCACGGGTTTCCAGACTTCCGTGTCTTCGGGTTTGGGCTTGGCGGCATCCTGTGCGAGCAGGCAGGGTACGACAGAGATCAGTGATGCGGCGGCAACGAGGTGCAAAAGTTGAGTCTTCATAGTTGCACATCAGAATACGCCCGGCGGCACGCGGATGCCAGCCGAAGGCAGTGGTCAGAGATCAAATGTCAGCCATCTTTCGCGGTGTTGCCACGCGCGGCTTGAGTGACGAAGGCGGTTGCGCTGCGGAGCCGGGGAGACGAGAATGGCTTGCGGTGGGAATTCGTCCTGCCGAGACCTACGAAAACCTGAGGATTGCTATGAAGAATACGTTGCCGTCAGCATTTGTGCTGCTGTGTCTTGCTGCACCTGCCGTCGCCCAGTTGGTGGGCGGAGCCGATCGAATTCAAACGCGCGGGCCCGGGCCTGGCGGTGTGAGCCAAACCACGTTTTTCTCGCATCGGCTGGGAACTGACCATGCCGAGGGCATCACTACTCTCGACATGAACAACGATGGCTTGCCTGACCTTGTGAGCGGTGCGTACTGGTATGAAAACCCCGGTCCCAAGGGAGGGGAGTGGAAGCGGCATCAGTGGCGCGAAGTGGGCCTTGTGAACGAGTATGTGGCTGACTGCGGCGAGTGGACCGTCGATGTGAACCATGACGGCAAGCCGGACATTGTCACCGCCAGCTGGATGCGCAACGGCGTTTATTGGTTTGAGAATCCGGGCAAGCCGGACGTGATGTGGAAGTCGCACTTCATCGGCAACAGCTACGACACTGAGGGTGGACAGCTTGCCGACATCAATGGAGACGGCGTGCCTGACCTTATCCTGGCGCACTACGACAAGTCAGGCCTGCTCTGGGTGGATTTTTCCGGGCCGGAGCCGAAGATGCATCATGTTGGCGAGCGCGCGCAGGATGGGCACGGAGTGGGCGTAGCCGACATTGATGGCGACGGAAAGGCCGACATTATCGTCACCACCGGCTGGTTCAAGCAGATCGACGCGAACAACGACAAATGGGAATGGCACCCAGACTTTCATCTTGGCGACACGGGCTTTCCGATTCTGGCCTATGACGTTCTCAACAACGGCAAGATGGACGTCATTTACGGCCAGGGGCACAGCTATGGCCTGTATTGGATGGAGCAACAGGGCGACGGCGCCAATCGCAAATGGGTAGAGCACGCAATTGACGAGTCGTGGTCGCAATCGCACGCCATGACGCTGGCGGATATCGACGGAGACGGCGTTCCGGAATTGATTACGGGTAAACGCTATCGCGGGCACAACGGGCATGACGCGGGATCGTACGATCCGCTGGTCATCTACTACTACAAGATCAACCGCAAGACCGGCGAGTTCACGCGCTATCCGATCTCAGTGAACGGAACAGCCGGCGCAGGTACGCAGTTTATCGTGGCGGATCTGGATGGCGATGGAGACCTCGACATCGCCAGCGCCGGCAAGACGGGCGTGCATTTCTTTGAGAATCTGACCATCGACCGCGTTCCGAAAGAGCAGCGTGAAAAAGAGATTCTGCTGGACAAGAACTGGCCGTTCCCCGGCGAAGGGCACACGGTGGAACAGGAAGAGGAGCCGAAGCAGTGATCAACTGTGGCCGGGCAGACGCTCGCTTTCGCTCGCAGAAGAGTTGAGTTTCCCAATGTCGCAGAGGCGAGACATGGGAACGCAGGGTTGCGGGATTCCCATGCATGAATCAGAAATTGATTCATGCATGGGCGCCCGGTAGTGCTGGGTGTTATCCAGCTTTCTTGGCTCCTGCCGAGGCTGTGATCGTGAAGGAGTTGAAGAAGCGGCTCACGTCCTTTGGACGGCGGGCGCTGGCCGAGGGAAAGGCCGCCGTAAGCATGTAAAGGCGCGAGCCCGCATACACCAGGCGGGAGTTCATGATGCCCCCGCCGGAATTGCGGGCTTCAAAAGTCCGGCCAGGAAAACCCTGGGTGTTGGTCGCTGCATCGTTGACGAGGGTGGTCTGGGTGCGTGCGACGGCGCCATCGCGGGCGTCCTCCAGAATGTGGTCGGGCTTTCGGCCGCCAGACCCGACGGGCGGATTATCCTGCCAGACCACAGAGAACGTCGTGTCCGAACTGGGGTTGGAGAAAATCATGTTCACTTGCTCGGCCCCGCCGGTCCCGTTGTAGGCGGGAATCTGGATCTGCTTCACGTCGGTGGGCATTTCCACGCGGAAGCCGTCGGCACTGCGATCCACCTTCTGCCATGAGATTGTGGCGGGATGCGCGACAGGGCCCGTGGAGGGCAGGTCGCGGCTATCGTCGTCGCCAATTGCATGCTGATGGGTTAGCCCCAACTCCTCGCGGTGCATCCACACGTAGCCGACGCAAACGGAGACGATCCCGCCTAAAATAAGGTAATGCCACCACTTCACACTTAAGAGATTGCCGATTCTCCCCGAGCTTTGCAACCCGAATACGTCTATATCGTTGAGAAACGACCCATATAGGTAATGCGGCGCACGCCGAAATGGGCTGCCGGAAATGTGCGCGAGATTTAAAAAAGAGCGCAACGCAACCTTTCGTCAGGTTTTGCATCTACCTGTATAACGAGCAGAGGCTTCCCCGAAATTCAACCCTTCCTAGAAGGTTTCTTCTTTCGAGGCCCTACAGGACCTCTTCCAACACCCCCCCTGGACCCCCTCCAATTACGCCTCTCGAGCGGGCCTGCCGGAAGGCAGGCCCATCGCTTTTTCACCACCCTTACAATTCCCTCCAACCCCGGCAATTAAAATTGCCTCATGCGGCGATCCCTTCCTGCAAAGCCATCCGACGCCGTGCGCATCCCGAAACAAACTGGGCAGGCTGCCTCAATTCGGGATATAGACGCCCTGTTTGAGACCGCTGGGCTCGTTCGCAATCAACGCGGGAAGGCAGCGGTTACCCGGCGTAGGCCCTTCGAGCGTGCGGATCGTTCCGACTTATCACCCCATGTCGTTTCCCCGAATAAGGCGCCCAATGGTGTCCGGTATTTCGCGGTTCCCGCGTGGGCCAAGTTCGGGCGGAACAAGACGGGCTGGTTATGGCACGGGTTCAGCACTCGTTTGTGCGGTCTGACCTCGGCCTATCGCGCCCAGGACGCGCCCGGCGATTTGAATCTCGGGTTTACGGCCGCCGATGACCGAAGCACCGTCCTGCGCAATCGGCAGCTGCTCGTTGAGGCCGTGACAGGCAGCAACTCAACGCCTCTCATCACGCTCCGCCAGATTCATTCCAGCGTGCTGATGATCGCTGGGGACCCGTCGACAGCAAAGGGTCAATCTGCCTCGCCGTGCAAAGGCGATGGGCTGATGACCGCCGAGCCGGGCCTGCTGCTGGGCATTCAAACCGCCGACTGTATTCCTGTTCTTGTCGCAGATCGCAAGCGGCGCGTTGTGGCTGCCTTCCATGCAGGATGGCGCGGGACCGTAAAGCGGATCGTGGAGAACGGCATTGGCAGAATGAGACTCGAGTTTGGCTGCCGGCCCCAGGATCTGGTTGCGGCCATCGGCCCTGGGATTGGCCCCTGCTGCTATTCCGTCGGCGACGAAGTGCTGGGGGAATTTGAGTCGCAGTTTGTCTACGCGCGGGACCTTTTCTGCGAAGTGGACGATGCGGAGGCGGTGCGGAGAAAGTATCCGATGCTGTTTCTCACGCAGCGCGCCCCAGGACATTCGCCCATGGGGCCAAGTTTGCATCTCCACCTGGTGGAAGCAAACCGCCGGCAACTGCTTGACGCCGGGCTTGAAGCGTCGGCAATTCAAGTCGTAGGCGGATGCACAAGCTGCAATCCGGATTTGTTCTTTTCACACCGCGCGGCGCACGGGCATACGGGAAGGATGATGAGCGTGATTGGGATTCGTCCGTGATCGACGCGGGCGCCTTGTGCATCATCGTGACCTGCGCGCGAAGATTGCGGGACGGTTAAACCCGTGCCCTCAAACCGGATTTCGGAATGCTCTCTGCTCAGGCGGTTTTAGCAGCCTCATCGGGGTTGACGAGATCGCGAAGCTCTTTCGACGGCTTGAAATAGGGAACGCGCTTGGCGGGGACTTCCACGCGATCCCCCGTTTTCGGGTTGCGCCCAATGCGCGAATTGCGCTGGCGAATCCGGAAAGAGCCAAACCCGCGAATCTCAATCTTGTCGCCGCCCTGCAGGGCTCCAATGACCGAACCAAAGATGGTCTCGACGATGACTTCACCGTCGCGGCGCGTCAAATCTCCGAGGGCAGTCACCTTTTCCACCAGATCTGCTTTCGTCATAGCCTTAAGGCCTCCGCTCACAGCATAACCGGATTTTGTGCGGGAAGTGATGAAAAAGAATGAATTGGGCCTTTTCACATCAGCAAGTTGGCGGAAGTCGGCCGCCAAAACAGGCTAGCGGAGACACTCGCCCGGTTGCGGTATGATGACTTGAGTTTGTGCCTGCGAGCCGGGTCGCTGTTCAACAGGATTCGACTGAAGGCGGTGCTTCCAAACGGCGGATGGGGCGTGACCCAGTTTCCCAAATACAGCATCGTGATCCCGGCCTACAACGAGTGCGGCCGGATTCCGGCAACTCTGGAGCGGGTGATTGCCTGCATCCGCGAGCATGGCTGGAATTCGGAACTCATCGTGGTCAACGACGGTTCGACAGATGGAACCGCGGATGTGGTGCGCAGCTTCTTCGCTAAAGCTCCCGAACTGCGCATGATTGAGAACCCCGGAAACCGCGGCAAAGGCTTTAGCGTGCGCGCGGGAATGCTGCAGGCTCTTGGGGAAGTGGTGATGTTTACCGACGCCGACCTGTCTTCCCCCATCGAAGAGGCGGAACGGCTGTTTGCGGCGATTTCCGACGGCGCAGATATCGCCATTGGTTCGCGATGGTTGGATACGAATCGCCAGACCCATCGCCAACCCGTGTATCGCCAGTTTTTCGGGCGCTGTTTCAATGCTGTCACCCGGGCCGTGATGGGCTTGCCCTTTGCCGATACGCAATGCGGCTTCAAGGCGTTTACCCGCCATGCGGCGCAAACCGTCTTTCAACTGGAAACAATTGAGCGCTGGGGCTTCGATCCGGAGATTCTGTTCATTGCGCTGAAGCGCGGTCTGCGCGTGGACGAAGTTCCGGTGAGCTGGGGGCACGATTCGCGCTCGCGCATGAGCTACATCAAAGACGGAGCGCGGATGCTGCAGGATATTGCCATTATTCGCTGGAATGCGATTCGTGGATACTACGGCAAGCAGGTGGAGCATATCCATCGCGCGCGGCTCGAGAAAAGGTAAGAGTGCAATTGGTTCATCATCCGGAACTGGCACGCTCGGCAGCGGGAGCAGCGTTCTGCCTGGTGATTGCCGCACTGCTGTGGCGGCGCTGGCGCCGGCGCGGTTGAAGTGCGTTCGAAGAATCTGAAGACTCATGGCTGAAAACCGCTTCATTTTATGGCGGATGTCAAAATCAAAATCCTGAGGATGTGTCCGCCACGCGGCGAGGACGAATCTTCACCAGCCCGCCAAACGTCCATTCTGGCGAGGGACTCACCGAAGCCATCAGGAGGGTCGAGTTGAACGCTCCCGCTACTGGATCTTCTTTGCATCGATGCCGGCTTTTTCTGTTGCTGGTCGCGAGCCTGATTGCGGCCGGGGCCATCTCGCCCGCTTGGGCGCAGACCTTCGATGCGTCACGCCTTTTCAAGCCGGTGGAACTCAACTCCGGCTGGCTTATGCATCCGGGGGACAATCCCGCGTGGGCCCACGCTGATTTCGACGACTCCGGTTGGACTCCGTACGACATTTCCGGCCAGTTGGGCGCGGTGCTGCATGAGCCCCGACCCCAGATCGTCTGGTACCGGCTGCGCCTCAAGGTGAGCCCGGACGAAGCGGGCCTGGCGCTGTGCCAGAGCACTATAGCCAAAGCCGCCGAAGTCTACGTCAACGGCGAGCTTCTCACATCCGAAGGCCAGGTCTCGCCGTTCGTTTCCTACACATGGGATGCGCGGATTGTGCGCCGAATTCCCGACCGCATGCTTGCCGGCGGTTTCCTCATCATTGCCGTCCGAGCCCACATCAGCAAGCCGGAATGGGTAAGCCAGAATCCAGGCCTTTCGCCCGGCAATCTTTCTCTCGGGCAGGAAAGTACCCTCAAAAGCCAGCGATGGCTCATCATTCTTGGCCAGAGTCTGCTTACCTGGATCGACCATTTACTCTGCATCGGCGTAGGCCTTGTGGCGTTGGTGCTCTATGCCTCGCAGCGCCGCCAGCACGAATACCTTTGGATAGCGGCCATCGGACTGCTTACGCTCGTCGAGGCCATCGAGCCCCTTGTCGCCTTGTTCCAAAATATTCCGACCCACTGGGAAGTGCTCTCCGACCTGTTCCGTGTTGCCACACCTTATGTGTGGGCATCGCTTTACTTCTCCTTCATTCATCAGCGCATCGGATGGCGCTGGCGCGCAGTACTCATATTGTGCGGGCTTTGCAATGCCTTCAGCGCGGTGCAGCAGATCTACCTCACGTTGCCGCTCTATGTGCAGTTTGTTTCCAACCTGCCATTCATCATTCTGCTTTCGGTCGTCATTCCATTCATGCTCGCGGTCCACTGGCGGCGCGGCAATCGCGAGGCCGGAATCCTGCTCATCCCTGCCGTTCTATTCAGTCTCTATATCTATGCGGAGGTGGGTTTTGAAATTCTGTTTCAGTTTCCCGCATGGCGTGAATTTGGCCTTCGAGGCCTCAACCTCATTGACCGCTTTCCTGCCGGGCCATTCGCTATCTCCCTTGACCGCATCTCCAGCATCCTCTCCACGCTGTCACTTGCCATCATCATGCTGCTTCGTTCCGGGCGCATGAGCCGGCGCCAGGCGATTCTGGAAAGCGAATTGGTGGCCGCGCAACAGGTGCAGCAGGTTCTGCTTCCGGAACACACCGACACTGTGCCTGGGTTCGATGTGGAAACGGAATACGAGCCCGCGCAACAGGTCGGCGGCGACTTTTTTCAAGTGTTGCCGGCCGGGCATGGAGGACTGCTTGTCGTGGTGGGCGATGTCGCAGGCAAAGGCTTGCCGGCCGCTATGCTGGTTTCCGTGCTGGTCGGAGCCACTCGCGGAGTTGCGGAATATACGGCCGATCCGGCAGAGTTGTTGGCCAGCCTGAACGAGCGCATGCTCGGGCGCACCAACGGGAGTTTCGCAACGGCTCTGGCGGCGCATATCACCGCGGATGGATGGGTGACCATCGCCAACGCGGGCCATCTGTCGCCGTATCTCGACGGAAATGAAATCGAGTTGCCGGGAGCGCTGCCGCTGGGAATCGTGAGCGGTAACGACTACCAGACGCATCAGTTCTATCTTGCGCACGGAAGCCGGTTGACGTTTTATTCCGATGGCGTGGTTGAAGCGCAGAATGACGCGGGCGAGTTGTTCGGGTTTGAGCGGGCACGGGCCATTTCGACGAAACCGGCGAGCGCGATTGTGGAGGCGGCCAAAGCGTTTGGTCAGGAAGACGACATCACCGTGGTGACCGTTACGCGGCATCTGGCGATGGATAAGGCGGCGTGATCGAGGCCGGGGATGCTTGATCAGGTTCTGCGCGTTCGCTCCCGCTCGCGAACATGGCCAGTTTGCGGGCGCATCATCTGGACCAGGACTTCAGCAAGCAGTAGCGAGAATATGCTTTTGCGCCGCGTATGTTAACAATTTCGAATCTCGAGTGATCACTCGATAGCCATACATGCGGGCCGTCGCGGCAATGATGCGGTCCGCTGGGTCGCTCGGTGGCGTCCCAGGCAACGCCGTTGAGCTGATTAGAAGTTTCGGCGTGAGCTCAGCCAGTCGCACCCCGGGGAGCGCCAGAAGAGTTTCGAACCACACATCGGGTGCAAGAGTCAGATGCAGACAGCCCTTGGATACCAGCGTTCCGATTTCCCAAGCGGAGAACGCCGAAAGGTACACACCGAGATTGGCACTTTGAGCGGCGCGGATCGCGGTGCGGCTCGGCGCGGAGAGGGGAGCCCGGCTCATCAACCAGATCGCCGCGCATGTGTCCAGCAGAACGGGATCCGCCACCTCAGCGTGCCGCATCCCATACTTCGCCGCTGGGATCAGTCAAATCAACCCCCGATGGCACACTGACTGTGCCGCGCATTGCGCCCCAAAGATCAACGCATGAATCGCCATCCGCAGCGATCGGCACAATTGCGGCGATGGGACGATTATGCTTGAGCAATACGACCCGTTCGGTTTTGCCTTGCGCAACAGCGTCGATCAGGCCAAGGCACTGCGATTTAAAGGCCGTCACACCGATCTTCTCCACAGGTTTGCCAAGGGGCATGCTCGTTCCTCGATTGTGGTCCATTCTAAATGGACCACAATCGAAAGTCAATCAATTCGCCGTGAAACAGATTCAGGCGGTAGCGGTTTTAGCCACATCCTGCAACCCCCGGGCTTCAATCTCGAACTCGCGCATCTTGAACTTCTGGATCTTGCCAGAGAGCGTTGCGGGGAATTCGTTCACGAAGCGAACCTGCTCGGGGATCTTGTAATACGCGATCTGGCCCTGGCAAAAGGTTCTGATTTCCTCCTCCGTTGCATCCACGCCGGGTTTCAGTCGCACCCACGCCGCCACGGTTTCACCAAGCCGCGCATTCGGAATGCCGATGACTTGGGCTTCGTCCACCTTGGGATGTGTGTAGAGAAACTCTTCCACTTCGCGTGGATAAATATTTTCTCCGCCGCGGATGATGACGTCCCGCGAGCGTCCCGTCAGGTGAATGCATCCGTCCTCGCGCATGATGCCGAGATCGCCCGTGTGCAGCCAGCCATCGGGATGAATCACCTGCGCGGTTTCGACCGGGTCGCCGTCGTAGCCTTTCATTAAAGCGTAGCCACGCACGCAGACTTCTCCCTGCTGGCCGAAGGGAAGTGTCTCGTCGGTAGACGTTGAAGCAATGCGGATTTCGGTCTGCGGCATGGCGCGGCCCACAGTCTTCACGCGGATTTCAATCGAGTCTCCCGCGTCGCTCATGGTGACCACCGGCGAAGTCTCCGTCTGGCCGTACGCGATCACGAGTTCGCCGCAGTGCATCTCGCCGAGCACCCGCTTCATCAACTCCACGGGGCACGGCGCGCCACTCATCATGCCGGTGCGCAGGCTGGTCAGGTCGTATTGCGCGAAATCAGGCAGCGCCATCTCCGCAACGTACATGGCAGGCACGCCATAAACGCTGGTGGCCCGTTCGTCGTGAACGGCCTTGAGCGTGGCCCGCGCATCGAAGGTCCAGTTGGGCAGTATGAGCGCCGCGCCGGTGTTGAGCGCGGACATGGTGCCGATCACGCACCCGAAGCAGTGGAAGAGCGGCACCGGCACCACGATCTTGTCCTGCTCGGTGTAATGAAAACCGTGCGCGAGAAACTGGCCGTTGTTCACCACGTTGTGGTGCGTGAGCATCACACCCTTCGGGTGGCCGGTCGTCCCGCTGGTGTACTGGATGTTGGCCACGTCGTCGACATCGACATAGGCGGGTAGGTCGCCCGGCGTGTACTTAAGGGCCAGCCACTCGGGCGAATCGAAGTAGATGGTGTGCTGGAGCTCGAGTTGCAGGCCGTGACGGGCGCGGCCCAGAATCTCTTCGTAGTCGGCGCGTTTGTCGCGATGCCAAAGAAAGAGCGCCTTCATGCGCGAGCGGGTAAGCGTGAATTGCAACTCATGCGAGCGATAGGCGGGGTTCACGTTGACGAGCGCAGCCCCGGCGCGTGCGCAGGCCATGTGCAGCACGACCCACTCGATGCAGTTGGTAGACCAGATGCCAACGCGGTCGCCGCGACGAATGCCGAGCGACCACAAGCCGCGCGCAACTGAGTCCGCTTCTTCGCTGAGCTCCGCCCACGTGAGGCGCTCGTTCTGATGGCACGAAGCAACTGCCAGCCGGTCGGGGAATCGTTCGGCAGTTCGTTGCAGCAGGTCGCCAATCGTCAGCTCAAGGAGCTTGCGCCTCGGGCCGTGTGCGTAGCTGAGGCTCGACAGTGCGTCTTTCACAGGCATAGAGCTACCTCGAGAACAGACTTGACGTGGGATCGCTCGAGCATGACGAGGCGAGTTTATAACGATGCAGCAGTCCGTGTAATGTGATCTGGCTCACTCTTCCAACGGACTCAAGGTGTCAAAAGAGGTTTGCGCTCTCCGCCACCGCAAGGGACGCGATGGATGGGACACCGGCCGCTTGAGTAGAAGAGATGGAAGAAATCATTCGGAAAGACACGCGCG
>Ga0182030_10001894_pt1 | contig 43865 bp, 40 predicted proteins | sample 812S3MmetaG_FD_121299 | JGI IMG/M metagenome (GOLD analysis project Ga0182030, IMG submission 121299) | Permafrost microbial communities from Stordalen Mire, Sweden - 812S3M metaG (Illumina Assembly) | ecosystem: Environmental > Terrestrial > Soil > Wetlands > Permafrost | place: Sweden... | reverse complement strand
CACCGAACGTGTCGATGAACGCATCGACTTGGCGGCCGCTCGCTCGGCGGATGCGCTCGGCGGCCCCGTCCCCATAGACCACCGGGATCACGCCGTGGCTGAGCAGCCAGGGATGGTGGTCTTCGCTGGCTAGGCCGATAACCGTCGCACCGACGTCCGCCGCCAGTTGCACCGCGAGCGACCCCACGCCGCCCGCTGCCCCCGACACCACTACGGTGTCGCCCGAACTGGTCCCCACGGCCCGCACCGCAGCGTACGCCGTGGAACCGGCAACGAAAAGCGACCCTGCCACCTCCCAGGGCACGTCGCCAGGCCGGCCCACCACGTTGGCGGCCTCCGCCACCACGAACTCCGCATGACTCGACCGGGTGTCGACGAAACCAAAGACCTCGTCGCCGAGAGCAAAGTCGGTGACACCGGCCCCCAGACCCTCGACCACGCCCGCCAAATCGCTGCCTTGGCCCGACGGAAACGTGGCCGGCCACATGGCATGGAGCAGTCCTTTGCGGATGGAGGTTTCGCCTGGGTTGATCCCGGCAGCGACCACCTTGACCAGGACCTGGCCGGGTCCCGCTTCGGGCCGTGGGACCTCCAGCACCTCCAGGACATCGATGTCGCCGTACTCCTCGAATCTGACCGCTAGAGGCACCGGGCACCCTCTTTCTCGAGTGACGTGTCGTGCAACGGCCACGAGGCGGCGATCATTCCTGACGGCCCGGAACAGTTTTCTACGGCGATGTCTCATGGCCTGGGTGCCCCCGCCGAGTTGGCTTACATGTCCAAGACACGGTTCGTGCAGCTTCTGGTCGGAGGGTTCGCCTGTGCCTCCATCTTCGCTGCGTGCGGGAGCAGCAGCGGGGGAGCCACCGGCACCTCCGGAAGCGACACGACCGCCGCCGTCCAGGCCGCCTCCGGGGGCAACAAGACCCAGTTCTGCGGGGACGAGGTGACGCTCGACAAGGCCACCTCGGGCGCCACCCAGCCGTCGGATCTGATTCCGATCTTCAAGGCCAACACCAGCGTCCTGGCCGACTTCAAAGCGACTGCCCCCTCTGAGATCAGCGCCCAGGCTGATTCGATGGCCGACGCGGCGCAGGCCAGCATCACCTCCGGTGACGCCAGCGCGTTCAGCGGTGCCGACCTCCAAGCAGACGGCAAGGCCGTCGACGCCTATTGCGGACTCAACTCCGACGGGACCCCAGCGACCACTACGGCTTCGTAGTTGCCCGCACGCCGACGGGGTCCATTTCGGCGGTAGCCGTCTGCCGTCCCCGGCTTCGGTACTGAGGACCGTCGTGGCGCGATTGAATCCGAGCGTACCCAGCGGTGTTCACCGACGCCGCCCATCTCCCGAAAGCTACGAAAGCTCTTCGACGGTGACGCCCTTCCAAAAAGCCACATGGTCGGCGATCTCTTTGGCCGCATCTTTCGGGGTCGGGTAATACCACGCGGCGTCGCTATTGCGGGCTCCGTCCACCACCACGGTCCGGTAGCTGGCCAGGCCTTTCCAGGGGCAGGTGGAATGCGTATCGCTCGGTTCAAAAAAGTGGTCGTCGACGTCGGCGGGTGGGAAATAGTGGTTGCCCTCCACCACAACCGTGTGGTCGCTTTGGGCAAGCACAGCACCGTTCCATGTGGCACGTAGGGTCATGCCCGCGTCAACACTACGAACGGCCTTCACCTTCCCGCCGGCAGCACTACGGTCGACTCCGTGACGAACCTCTCGGGCGTCGGTGACGACATCGTATGGCAGCATTCGTCGCCGAGATTGCAAACGCTGCGGCAGTGCCAGGTTGCGCTCCTCGGACTTGGGGCCCTGGTCGTCGCGGTGGGGGTCCCGGTCGTCCTCGGGCAGGTGCCGCTCGGCGTCGCCTTGGGTGCCGGGGTCGTGGTCTGCTCATTCGTCGCCTCGCAGCTCATGAGCCGTCGAGTGCGGGCTTGGGGATTTGCTGAACGCGACGAAGATCTGCTCGTCCGCAGGGGAGTCATGTTCAAGCGTTTGGCCGTGATCCCCTACGGTCGCATGCAATATCTAGAGGTGACGGCCGGGCCCTTCGAGCGGACCGTGGGGCTTTCGACGGTACAGATGCACACCGCAGCGGCGGCCAGCGACGCCAGGATCCCGGGGCTGCCGACCGCTGAAGCTAACCGCTTGCGCGACCAACTCACGCAGTTGGGTGAGCACCAAGCGACCGGACTGTGAACCGGTCAGCGCCAGCTGGTGATGCCGGCGAGTTGAAGTGGCACCGGCTGCACCCGTTGTCTCCGGTGGTCCGAGCAGGACGAGGGGTGTTGGCCATTGCCCTTGTGCTAGTCGTCACCTCGGTGTCGGGAGGCCACGACTCGGGCGACCAGTACCGCCTCGCTGCTGTGGTATTGGCCCTGGTGATCGGCGCAATCTCCTGGTTCTTCACCCGGTGGCGGGTGGAGGATGGCGTGCTGCGTATCGACCGGGGCCTGTTTCGCAAGTCGTCGGAGCGGTTCCCGCTCCACCAGATTCAGGCCATCGACACGGTACGGCCCGGTTTGGCCCGCCTTCTCGGTCTCGCCGAACTGCGAATCCGGATGGCCGGCGCTTCGGGCTCCTCGGGACGGCTGGCCTACCTCAAGGCGCCCCATGCCGACGTGCTGCGCGCCCGGCTGCTGGCGTTGGCCCACGGCGTGGACGAGGCCGCGCCCGCACCCCCCGAGCATCAACTGCTGCAGGTGCCACCGGCCCGGCTCGTCGTCTCGATGCTGATCTCGGGCCCCGGCTTGCTCGTCGAGTTGCTTATCGCCGCGGTGGTGGGCGTCGCCCTGCTGTATCCATCGGCCGTAGGACCCGTCGTCGGGGGCGGCGCGGCGAGCATCCTGGGTGCTGTGGGCGCCCTGTGGCAGCGACTCAACGGCGAGTACCGAATGACGTTGGCTGAGGCTCCCGACGGGCTGCGTCTGCGGGCCGGCTTGGTCGAAACCTCCGCGGAGACCATCCCCCACGGACGGGTTCAGGCCTTGCGGATGATCGAACCGCTGACGTGGCGGCCGTTCGGATGGGTCCGGGTTGAGGTGGACGTGGCCGGCAAGGGGCTCAAGGGCCATCAGAACTCACCCCAGCGCCGCGCCGGGCGTGCGCTGCTCCCCGTCGGCAATCGAAAACAGGCCAGCTGGCTGATCGAGCGGGTTCTGCCCGGGGTTCCGGTCCTGCGGACGCCGGCGCCCGCCCGGGCCCGCTGGAAGTCTCCGCTGCGTTACCGGCATCTGTCGTGGGCCTCCAACGGGGGCTACGCCATTACCACCGGCGGACGTTTGCGCCGGGTGACCGACTGGGTGCCCTTGGCCAAAGTGCAAAGCATCCGCCGGGTCGAAGGACCGCTCCAACGGCGACTTGGTTTGGCCAGCATCCACCTCGACACCGCCGGCCGCCACATCTACGCCGTGGCCCGCGACCGCGATCGGGACGAGGTCGCGCATCTCATGGCGTCGCTACCTCGCGACTGCCGCGCGGCGCGCCGCTCCGCCGGTTAGCGGTCCGCGTCCCGGTCCGGGGACCGTAGGCTACGCGCATGGAGTCGGGCCTGGAAGAGATCCGCGACGGCGACACCATTTGGCGCTTCGATCGCCAGTTTCTGGCGTCCAACTGGAGCTGCATCTGGGGTCGTGGGTGCCTGGGCATCGAAGCGCAGCCTGCTGAGCATCTCGGACTCGGGTGCTGTTCGGTGGGCGCGGGGCTTGGCGACGAGGACGAAGCGCGGCTGGTCGCGGCCCTGGCCGCCACCTTGGATCCCGACCGCTTCGAGCACCACGGAGACGCCGCTGCCAACGGCATTTTCAGTGACGTCACTTGCACCAATACTGCGGTTATCGACGGCGCCTGTATCTTTCTCAACCGCCCGGGATTCGCTGGCGGTGCCGGGTGCGCATTGCATCTGGCTGCGCTTGATGCCGGAGAATCGCCCGTTGGGTGGAAGCCCTCGGTGTGCTGGCAGCTTCCGCTGAAAGTGGATTGGGAGCCGGGACCCGACGACACGGAGATCGCGACCGTCCGCCGTTGGACGCGCCGCGACTGGGGCGAGGAGGGCGAGACAATGGCCTGGTGCTGCACTGAAGGGACGCGGGCCTACATCGGGGAGCGGCCCGTCGTCGAGTCGCTGGGCGCCGAGTTGGACGCTTTGGTGGGCACCGCGGTCCATGTCGAGTTGCGTCGCCGCTTGGCGGGCCCTTAGGGCCAAGCTGGTCACCGGATGCGAGTTCAACCGACGCCACCGGGCCCCGGCCAAGAATCGGTGTGGGACTACCCGCGGCCCCCGCTCGTCGAGCAAGTTCCCCAGCACCTCGAGGTAGTGGCACAGGGCGCGGTCATCGCCGCGACCGACCACGGACTCCGTGTGTTGGAGACAAGCCACCCACCCGTGTACTACTTCCCCCCGTCCGATGTCGACGGGGCCTACCTGGCGCCGGTTCCCGGCTCCAGCTTCTGTGAATGGAAAGGCCTGGCCCGCTACTTCGACGTCGTCGTAGGCGACTGGCGGTGTCCGCAGGGGGCGTGGGCCTATCCGCAGCCCACGCCGCCGTTTTCTGTCCTCGTCGATCACATCGCTTTCTACTGTGCGCCCATGGACAGCTGCCGGGTGGGTGACGAGACGGCCAGCCCGCAGCCCGGTGGTTTCTACGGGGGTTGGGTCACCTCCTGGGTGCTCGGCCCATTCAAAGGGGAGGCCGGCACATCCGGTTGGTGACGCTGACCCGGCTGATGGGGACTCCCGACTACAACTTTGCCTGAGGAACGAGGCCCCGCAGATTGGCCAGTTCCGGGGTGGGAGGCGTCGTCTCCTTATTCGCCTTCTTTACGGTGTGCGATCCGAAATGGCGGTGGAGAATGTCCACGGTGTCCCGTGCGAATCCCACTTGAAACTGGTCGGTCCCTTTTGCCATTGCAATCTCCTTGCCTGCATCGGCACACAGGTTCATGAGCCACAGTTCCTCCTGCGTCACCACCTTGGTGTTGAGGAGACCCTCGCGATCCGCCGGGTTGTCGAGTTGCGCAATCCGAGCCCCTGCGTCATAGATGCGATCCACCAACTGTTGCATGGCGACGAGCACGCCGGGATGGGCGCAGAATGGTGCCATCCCAGGCTCGCGGCTCAGACCCAGCAGGACGGTGAGAACCTCTTCCATAGGCATGAGCAGGCCGCGGGCCGCAGGCCTGAGTTGGGGACCGGCTTGTGCGGTGGCGGGAGAAAGGAAACCCGGTGAGCGTTGCGCGACATGTATCGGGGCATGACAGAAGTGGCAGGTGCCATCGGCTTCCTGCTGAAGTGGCGAACCACAGTTCGGACATATGTCGAGGGTTGCGACCATGCCCAAGTGTTGCCGATCTTGTCTGAGTTTGCTCGCGGTCCCCGGTCCGATCACAAAATGGGGACGACTAACCTTCCGGGATGGCACGAAATGCGGGAGCCAAGAAGGGCGGCGAATCTCCGGCGAAGAAGGGGATGAGCGACACCCACAAAGCGGCGTTGGCCATTGGCCGGGACGAGGGGCGTGCCGTGCGGCGTTATCTCGAGGCGTTGGAAGCGCACCGACCGCGTCCCGGCCGCAAGCGCACGGCGGCCAGTGTGACCCGCCAGCTCGACGAGACGCTCGCCGCTTTGCAACGTGCCACGCCGCTCGATCGGGTCCAACTGCTGCAACGCCGGATCGACCTCGAAGCGGAACTTCGGGATCTCAAGGCCGCAGGCACGACCGATGACGCCCAGTTGGAGGCCGACTTCATCACCGCGCTCCCCGGCTACAGCGCCCGCAAGCACATCAGTTACGCGGCGTGGCGCGAGGCCGGGGTACCCGCCCGGGTGTTGCGTTCCGCAGGCATCCGTCGCGCGGGTCCGTAGTCCCCAGGCCGGCCCCGCTCGCCCTAATGACGGTGGCAATTTGGTGCCACACCCCAGGGTCCATGATCTCTTGAGCAGCCAGGGTCACGGATTCCAGCGATGGCACCTCGCCGAGTAGCCACCGTGCGAACATCCCCTCGTCCATCCACCCGGCCAACGCCGAGGGGATGAGGTGGCCCATCCAGTCCTCCTGAGCGGCCTGGAGTCGAAGGTTCTCCCAGGACCAAGCGGCGGTGGCCACCCTGGCAATCATGGTGAAGTGTTCTGGGGCGATGTCGTGGCCCTCGGCGGCCAGGACCCGCATGGCCGGGTGCAGGCCCGCTGCGGCAGGCCAGCCCAGGATTGTTCCGCTGTCGGCCGCAGCGAGCAAATCCTCGAGCCACAGGATGGCCAAAAGGTCGGCCGTGCCCTCCTCGGCGGGCGGAGTGGGCAGCCCGAGACCACGTCGCAGGGCGTCGATGACCCGGCCCTCCGCCTCGCCGGAGGCCGCGATCAGGCCGTCGGGCGAGCGCAGCACCGTGGCCACCGACCCGTCCCGGCCCACCAGGCAGCACAAGCGCATGTGGTCGCTTTCGTCGTCGTCGCCCGGCGCGGCGGGTGCTCGCCTCGACAAATGGTGCTCGAGCGGGATCCTGGTGCCCCCGCCTACCAAACCGACGGCCCAGCACTCCGGTGGGACCTGCCATCCCAACAGACGCGATACGTCGTCGTCGGTGACCAGTACGCCGCCGTCGCCTGCGGCGCCGAACGCGGCGACCAGAAATGGCGGATCGTCAGGTGCGACCGCTTGATCCAGCGTGTCCAATAATTCCTCGAGGGGCGTCATCGCCGTCCTCCCGTGCCGTAGTGCGGTCTGCGGGGGGCGGGCCCGAAATACCCCGAAGTCAGGGACCCGACAGGGATCGTAGCGCTTGGGAGTGACGGAGTGGCAAAGGCACTCAGCCGGCCAAGGGAATCACCAGACGCGCTGCCAGTCGGCCTTCATCGTCGCGCTCGACGTCGATCTCGCCTTGAGCGGGACCCAAGGCTCGCAACAGCGAGGTCGCCTCGTCGGCCACCGTGTCCGGCCCGTCAAAGCCTTCGCAGGTCAGCCCGGCGACAAGTCGATCGTCCTCGATGGCCAGGTGGAGGTCGAACGCATCGCTGTAGCGGGTGAGAATGGCCATCAAGCCCTGCAGCGCCCGGAGGACCACGAGCGCGTCCCCTGCGGCCAGTTCGTCGGGCAGCGTTGCGGTCAGCTGGCCGGGCGTTCCTGTTTCCTCCCGGATCCGTTCGATTTCGCGTTCCACCACCCGGCGCAAGGTATTTGGCGCCTCGTCGGTTTGAGAATCGTCAGGCATTGCCATGGTGAGCCTCCAGGCGCGCCCCTGTTCGAGGCAGGCCAACGCCCACAACGCCTCGAGATGCGCCCGGGACGCCGATGACGCTGCCCGCTGCTGGGTGAAGGCCAACCCAGATTCGGCCAGCGATGCTCGGACCTCGGACTGCTCAGCTGCCAAGTGGGCGGCCTCGGTTTCGCGGTGGGCCGCGGCCAGCGCTTCGTTCGCCTCGTCCAACTCCTGGTGGGCGGCTGCTACCAGGGCTTTGCCGTCCTCCACGGTCTGGGTCGCTTGCTTCGCCTCCGCCCGCGCAGAGCGGAGCAGGCGGACCATTGCAGCGATGACGACCGCCAGGACGACCAGAGCGCCGACGAGGACCCAGGTCACGGTTTGGGTGTCACCACCTGCAGATGGAGCTCCGCCAGCTGCGCTTGCGACGCGGGACTGGGCGCCCCCATGAGCAGATCCCGCCCGGACTGATTGAGGGGAAACGCAATGACTTCGCGCAGGTTGGCCTGGTCCTCGAGGATCATCAGGATGCGGTCCAGGCCCGGAGCAATACCGGCGTGGGGTGGGGGACCGTAGTGGAAGGCATGCCACAGCGCCGGGAAGCTGCGCTCCACCCGCTCACGACCGTAACCGGCAATGGCGAAGGCCTTCTCCATGACCTCGGGTAGGTGATTGCGCACCGCGCCCGATGACAGCTCCAGTCCATTGCACACCACGTCGTACTGGTAGGCCAGGATGTCGCCCGGGTCCATGGTCTCGAGCGCTTCAAGACCGCCTTGGGGCATCGAGAAGGGGTTGTGCGAGAAATCCCAACTGCCCTGCTCGTTGCGTTCGAACATGGGGAAATCCACCACCCAGCAAAAGGCCAGATGATCCGGATCGGCCAGTCCGAGCTCGGTTCCCAGGTTGCCTCGCAGCTCTCCTAAGGCCTTGCTGGCCTGGGGCGCTGGCCCCACTGAGGTCAGCACCGCATCCCCGTCCTGCGCGCCGACGGCCTCGCGCAGGACCGACACTTCGGCCTCGGTAAGTTTGCGTGACAGTGGGCCTCTGATCCCGTCCGGGTCCAACTGCAGCCAACTGCCGATGCTCGCGTTGCGTTTCGCGGCCTCGGCATAGGTGTCGAACCACTTACGGGACCGACCGGCGGCTCCAGGGGCCCGCAGCACCCGGATGACCTGGCCGCGCGTGAGGGCCTCGGCGAACATGGGCAACTCGGTCTTCCCGCCGAGTGATGCGGTGACGTCCCCGATCTCCAAACCGAAACGGAGGTCCGGTTTGTCGGTGCCGTAGCGGGCGACCGCTTCCGGGTAGCTGAGGCGGGCAAAGGGCAGCGAGGTGCGCTTGGCGGAGAGTTCGTCGACGATGCGGCCGAAGAGCGTTTCCACCTCGGCGAACACATCTTCCTGGGTGGCGAAAGCCATCTCCAGGTCGATCTGGTAGAAGTCGCCAGGGGCCCGGTCCGCTCGGGAGGCTTCGTCGCGAAAGCACGGCGCGATCTGAAAGTAGCGCTCGACGCCCCCCACCATCAGCAGCTGCTTGAACTGTTGGGGGGCTTGGGGGAGCGCATAGAACTCGCCGGGATAGAGCCGGGACGGCACCAGGTAGTCACGTGCTCCTTCGGGCGACGAGGCGGTGAGCACCGGGGTCTGGACCTCGAGGAACCCCCGACCGCTGAGGTGATTGCGGACGAGCGTGGTCAAGCGGGCCCGACGGGCCAGACGTTCGATCAGCGGGCCTCGCCGCAGGTCGAGGTATCGGTAACGCAGACGCGATTCCTCGCCGACCTCGGTATCGCGTTCGACCGGGAAGGGGAGGACGTCAGCCGCGGCGAGCACCTCGAGCTCCTGGATGGCGACTTCGATCTCGCCGCTTCCAAGGTCGGGATTGATGTTGGCCGGTGGCCGGGCCACCACATCGCCCACCACCGATATCGTGCTTTCGAGCCGCAACGCTGAGAGGGTCTCGAAGCTGGGCAGCGCCGGGTCGGCTACGAGCTGGACCGCTTCGGCGGGGGCGACGCCAGCCGGGTCGCGCAAGTCGATGAACAGCAGACCCCCGTGGTCCCGTTTGGCGGCTACCCAGCCGGCCAGACGGACGCGGCGACCGACGTCATCGATCCGTAGGGTCCCTCCTCGGAGGTCGCGGTAACGGTTGGGAGTTAGTGGGCGTGGATCGTCCATAGCCCCGGAAGGCTACCGGTCCCCGGGGTGTGTCCCAGCGACATCAGCGCCGGTTAGGACAACAGTTCGCGCAGCGCCTCGACCTCGCGTTGCAGCGCTTGCAGGTCGGCGCGCAGCGCGGTGAGCTCTCCTTCGACGGTGGCCAGCCGCTCTGTGGTGCCTGATCGGGGGGCGGGTGCCCGCTCTGCTCCGGGCGGCGGGTCGGCCGGCTCGCCGGAGAAGAGATGCGCCCAGCGTTCTTCGCGCTGGCCGGGGTGGCGCTCCAAGCGGCGCACATACGGTTCGTCGTAGCGGGTGGCCAGGCGCTCGAGCACCGCTTCGACGCCGCCGAGCTCATCGACGCCGCGGTAGCGCTCGGTGCGGGTGCGCAGCTCGTTGAGGGTCTGGGAGCCGCGGAGGAACAGCACCGCGAGGACGGCCACCTCTCCGTCGGTCATGGCGAAGTGCTCGTCGAGCACATGGCGGTACTTGGTCGCCCGATTGCTCGATGAAAGTAGGACCCTGGCCAGGCCCCGCTCGCGCAGCAACCCGAGGGTGAGCTCCACGGTTTCGGCGTCGTAGGCGACCGTGGGCGTCCTGTTGGACGCCTGGTTGCAGGCCAGGAGCAGGGCGTTCATGGTCAAGGGGTATTGCTCGGGGGTGGTGTGGTCCTTTTCCACCAGGCAGCCGAGCACCCGCACTTCTTCGGCTCCGAGCTCATCCATGGGCGGAGCCTAGATGCAGGACCGGTTGGCTCATGTGACTGATACACCTGGAGTCCGCGAGACTCACGGTCGGTTCGACGCATAGGAGGCGCAAAAAGATGGCGAGCAACGAGGGCAACAGTTTCGGGGCGGCGTCGCAGCTGCAGGTCGGGGATCGGTCGCTGCGCATCTTTCGGATCGACTCGGCGGGGGCCGGCGCGGCGACCCTTCCGTTTTCGCTCAAGATCCTGCTCGAAAACCTTCTCCGTCACGAGGATGGGGGTGCCACCGTATCGGCGGCCGATATCGAGGGTCTGGCGGCCTGGGACCCCGCGGCTGAACCGGACCGGGAGATTGCCTTCGCTCCGGCCCGCATTCTGATGCAGGACTTCACCGGTGTACCCGCCGTAGTGGACCTTGCCGCCATGCGTGATGCAATGGTCGCTTTAGGTGGTGATCCGGCGAAGGTGAATCCGCTGATCCCTGCGGAGCTGGTCATCGACCATTCGGTGGTGGCCGACGTGTACGGCCAGCCCGGCGCGTTCGCCCGCAACGCCGAGCTCGAGTTCGCTCGCAACGAGGAGCGGTATCGGTTCTTGCGGTGGGGTCAGAACGCCTTCGAGACCCTTCGCGTGGTTCCGCCCAATACCGGTATCTGTCATCAGGTCAACCTCGAGTACCTGGCTCGGGTGGTCTTTGAGGACAACGGCGTGGCCTACCCCGACACGCTGCTCGGCACCGACTCGCACACCACGATGGTCAACGGGCTCGGGGTGCTCGGCTGGGGCGTCGGTGGCATCGAGGCCGAGGCGGCCATGCTGGGCCAGCCGGTATCCATGCTGATCCCCCGCGTGGTGGGCTTCAAGCTGACCGGTTCGCTCCCTGAGGGTTCGACGGCCACGGACTTGGTGTTGACCGTCACCGAGCTGTTGCGTCGCCACGGTGTCGTGGGGAAGTTCGTGGAGTTCTACGGAGCGGGCGTGTCGGCTATCCCGGTGGCCAACCGGGCCACCATCGGCAACATGAGCCCCGAATACGGCTCGACCTGCGCCATTTTTCCCATCGACGATGAGACCCTCAAGTACCTGCGTCTCACCGGCCGCCCGGAGTCGCAGGTGGTGCTGGTCGAGGCGTACGCCAAGGAGCAGGGGTTGTGGCACGACCCCTCGGCCGAGCCTCGTTTCTCCGAGCAGGTCGAACTCGATCTGTCCACCGTGGTCCCCAGTCTGGCGGGGCCGGCCCGACCCCAGGACCGGGTGCGTCTCGACGAGGCCAAGTCCGGATTCCGTGTCGCCGTGTCCAAAGTGCTGGCGGCGTCGGGACAAAGTGGAGAAAGTTCCTCGGGGGAGCGGCCGAGCGATCCGGTCGAGGTGGAACTGGTGGAGGGCACGGCCTTCCCCCTCGACCATGGCCACGTGGTCATCGCCGCCATCACCTCGTGCACCAACACCTCCAATCCGTGGGTCATGATCGGCGCCGGTCTGCTGGCCCGCAACGCGGTGGAGCGCGGGCTGAGCACCAAGCCATGGGTCAAGACGACGCTGGCTCCTGGGTCGAAGGTGGTCACCGACTACTACGAACGCGCCGGGCTCACCCCCTACCTGGACAAACTGGGATTCAATCTTGTGGGTTACGGCTGCACCACCTGCATCGGCAACAGCGGGCCGCTGCTGCCCGAGATATCGGCGGCGGTCAACGACCATGACCTCGCCGTGGTGTCGGTGCTGTCGGGCAACCGGAACTTCGAAGGTCGCATCAACCCCGATGTGCGCATGAACTATCTGGCGTCGCCTCCCCTCGTGGTGGCCTATGCCCTCGCCGGGACGATGGACATCGACCTGCTCAACGACCCCCTGGGAACGGGCACCGACGGCCAACCCGTCTACCTGCGCGACATCTGGCCCGACGCTTCGGAGATCGACGACGTGGTGTTGAAATCCATTGAGTCGGACATGTTCCGCACCTCCTATGACGCGGTGTTCAGCGGAGACGAGCGTTGGAACAGCCTCGAGGTCCCGTCAGGTGACTCCTACGAGTGGGACAACCGGTCGACCTATGTGCGTCATCCCCCGTATTTCGAGGGGATGAGCGCGCAGCCCCAGCCGCTGCGAGATGTGCGGGGCGCCCGCGTGCTGGCCAAGTTGGCCGACAGCGTCACCACGGACCACATTTCACCAGCGGGGAGTATCAAAGCCGACGGTCCCGCCGGTCGCTGGCTGGTGGACGGCGGGGTGGAGCCCGGCGAGTTCAACTCCTACGGTTCGCGCCGAGGCAACCACGAGGTAATGATCCGGGGCACCTTCGCCAACATCCGTCTGCGCAACCAGCTGGCGGCGGGGACCGAGGGAGGAATCACCCGGCACCTGCCCGACGGCGAGCAGATGTCGATCTATGACGCGGCCCGACGCTATGCAACCGACAGCGTGCCGCTGGTCATCCTGGCCGGCAAGGAATACGGGTCGGGTTCCTCGCGGGACTGGGCGGCCAAGGGCACCGCGCTGCTCGGTGTGCGGGCGGTGCTGGCCGAGACCTTCGAGCGGATCCACCGCTCCAACCTCGTGGGCATGGGCATTCTTCCGTTGCAGTTCCCCGCCGGTGCTTCATGCCAGTCGCTCAATCTCACGGGCGAAGAGGTCTTCGACATCGAAGGCCTCGAGGGGCTAGCCGACGCGGCAGCCTTCCCCTCCACTCTCAACGTGCGAGCCGGCGACATCGAGTTTGCAGCCACACTGCGCATCGACACACCCAAGGAGGAGGAGTATTACCGCCACGGCGGCATCCTTCCCTACGTGCTGCGCATGTTGCACGCCCGGGACTAACCGCCAGCGTCGCCATCAGCAGCAACGGCCGCCGACACTCCTACGGGCAGCTCGGGGGCGTGTACCCCCAGCTGCCCGGTCACCTCAGCGGTCATCGAGTCCAACAACTCGAGGACCGCCCTCGTCGGTGCACTCGGCCGACCCCGACGCAACGCGATGCCCACCCGACGGCGCGGCAGGCCTTCGATCGGCAAGCTCACGAAGCTCTCGGCGCCTTCGATGGCACCCGTGGCCGGCAGGATGGCCGGCCCGAAACCCCGCTCGGCGAGCGACGCCATCAGCCGCAACCCGTCGAGCTCGGCCAGCGGCGTCAGGCTAATTCCCGACCCCCGGGCCGCCTCGTCGAGCTCGTCGCGAAAATGGGTGCCCGGCGCGGGCAGCAACAAAGGGATGCCCTCGAGGTCACTGACCTTCACCGCGCGGTGTCCGGCCAGGGGATGGTCGCGGGCAACGACCAGGAGCAGGTCCTCGTCGAAGAATGAGTGCTGCTCCAGGTCCCTGTTCCGCACGGGCAACGTGATGACCGCGAGGTCCAATGTGCCGTTGAGCAGCCGCGGTTCCAGGGCGCTGAGCGTTCCCTCGGCGATGACCAGGCGGACTTTGGGGTGGACCAGAGCGACATTCCGCAGCAGCAACGGGGCCAGCCACCGTGCCGTGGTACCGATCATCCCCAGTCGTACGGGGCCGCTGACCTCGCTCCGCATGGCCGCCACGTCGGCCACCATGGCCTCGATTTCGGCGGCGATGCGCCGGCCGCGCTCGACCACTGCGGCGCCTTCTTCGGTCAGTTCTCCTGCTTGGCGATCGACCAGCTGGACGCCCAGTTCCTTCTCCAGGCGGGCGACGTGGCTCGATACGTTCGACTGCACGGTCCGCAAGGCCGACGCAGCTCCCGAAAAACTCCCGTGGTCGGCGATCGCCACCACCGCTTGCAACTGCCGCAGGTCCATCGCCTACATAGATAGCACGTATCGAATGAAACTGTTGGACAGATGGAAAGCGACGGTCCATCATGGTGACAGCGCAGGACCTGATAACCCCCCCCTTCGGGTCCACGCTTTGCGAAGGGCCGGCACCCCCCCCGCCGGCCCTTCGCCGCGTCCGGGTACAAATCGGAAACTGGCCAGCCCTCCCCTCGTAGGGATCCGCCTTCGCTGGCAAACCGCCCGCTAGGGTCCGGATTCATTCGCGAGGCGAGCCGCGCCCCGGTATCGAGGAGGACAAGTGAGCGATAGCGGCGGTACGCAACAGCCGTGGACACCGGCGGGACAACCGGCCGGGAGCCCGGGGTGGGGACAGCAACCGACTCAGGGTCCGCCGCCGTCCGGTGGGTACGGCCCACCGCCCGGGGCTCCTCCCGGGCCTCCTCCCAGCGGTCCTCCGCCCGGCCCTCCGCCGGGTGGGTACGCCCCGCCCCCGGGCCCGTCCTACGGGGCCAGCCCCTCCCCGAGCGGTGGTGGCATAAAAGGCGAGGCCATGACGCACCCGTGGCTTCTCGGGTCCGCCGCCCTCACCGTCGTGTTCCTGCTGGTCACCGTCGGCGACATCTTGAGCACATTCCAAAAGCAGGACTCCATCCGCAAGCACGGTGTCGATGTAGCCGGGCTGTTGTCGCTCAAGGTCAACGGATTGGGTGGCCGTGATCGGGTGCTGCAGCTCTTCGACTTCGCGCAACCGGCGTGGGGGCTGTTCCTCCTTTTGGCCATCGCCTTGCTGGTGTTCGGGCCCAAAATCACCGGAGCCGGGGAGTCCGCGACCACCCGGCGTCTGTTGGTCGAGATCATTTTTATCGCCAGTGCGGTGATCGTGGTCGGCGGTGTCGTCAACGCCATTATCTACATCACCTATTTCGGGCAATCCTTCACCCTGGGACTCCACGGGCTCCTGCAATCATTGGGTGGATCGGTGATCGGCCTCGCCTCCGGCTACTGGGCGATGGCCAATCGGACCAAGGCCCGGCGTACGGCCTCGTCGGCCCCGCCGCCCCCGCCGTGGGGTCCCGCAGGTGGCGGTGCCCCTCCCACTACCGGCTTCCAGCCCGGCCAGTACCCGCCTCAAGGCGGATACCCGCCGCCGGGAACCTATGGAGGCGGCGCTTCTTAGCGAGGAGGCCACGGTCGGGGACGCCGGGACGGGTCCGGCGTCCCCCCCAAGGCCCATGTGCGGCGCCAGCCGCTGGTGTCGGGTCCCCGCAGGCTGGGTGTCGTCCCTGATGCTGCCCTGCGTTTCGCGGTCCACCAGTCGGTGGTGCGTTCGTCGCCCAGCGCAGCGATCGTGGCCTCGACCTTGACCGCGAGTTCGCGCGGGTTACCGACCGGGAGCAACGGCCGGCCGAAGGTGATGTGGGTGGTCCCCGGTTTCAGGCGGGTCGCACCACGGGCCAGAATTTTTCTTGTTCCTTCGAGGTGCACGGGGATCACCGCTCGCCCGGTGCGCTCGGCCAGCCACGCCGCGCCTGGCCGGTGGGCCTGCCCCCACCCGTCGGGGCTGCGACCGCCCTCAGGGAAGATCAACAAGCTCCATCCTTCTTCCACCAGACGCGCCGCCCTGGTGGCGGAGTCACGGCTCACCCGGTGCCGTTCGATGGGGATGGCGCCCAAGGCCAGCGCGAAGGCGGTGGCTCGCAGGCGGCTGTCAAAGAAGTAGTCGGCCGCGCCGGCCACCACGATGCGGTTGCGCCACCGCTCCGGGATCACCGACAGCAACAGTGGCGTGTCCAGGTGACTCGAGTGGTTGGCGGTGAAGATCACCGGTCCTTCGAGGTGCGCCAGGCGGTCGAGGCCTTCGACCTGGGGGTCGGCGATGACCCGCATGGCCGGCCGGGTGATCGCCTCGTTGACGACCAGCCGCGCCAGGCGCGCTGGGTAGCGCCGCGCCCATTCGGTGTCATAGCCCGTACCCAGCGTCGGTTTTTCGGGTGCTTTACGTATCGTGTCGGGCCACGTCGGGGCCGTCCAGGGAAAGCCCGTCGACGGACGGCGCACCATGGCGCGCAGGTCGCTGGGCGTGGTGGGCAGGCGCTTGCGGGGGGTTGCCGATCCCGGGAGGGAAGGCAGCCGCCACCGCCCGGCTCCTGAAGACGGCCCCGCCGGCGGTTCAGTGGACATCGGCGATCATGATGGGCGGGCAATGCAGATGGCTGATGGTGGGCGCCGGGCCGACCACGTCGCTGGCCATCTCCAGGGCGTCGTCGAGAGTAGACGCCGGTTTGAAGCCCAGCCGGCGGACCGAGCGGGGCTCGCCACCCACAATGATCACGCCGCCAAGATGTTGAAGGGCATGTGCCCCCCAGTACCACATGTAGAACGGGTGGACGCCGTGGTAGGCGTGCCCGGTCCGGTACAGATGCCGGTACCACTCGTCGGTGGCAAAGCGCTCCTCGAAAGTCTTCTCGATTTCCACCGGGTCGGTGGTAGTTGAAAGGACTTCTTCGAAGAAGTCGATGTAGGACGGGTGGTGCCCGGGGTGGAAGGCCCACGGGGTGGGGTGTGACAGGATGGCCACGCCACCCTCCCGCACGATCGGTTTGCCGCGATAGAGGTTGAACAGGTAGCCGAGCCCCATGCACATCACCAGGATGGGGTTCATGATCGAGTTGACGTTGTAGGGGCAAAGGTGGGGGAGACCGAAGATGGCGACGTCGGTTTGCCCTTCGACGTGGACGAGTTGCTGGCGGTGGACCGCCGCGATGGCTTCGTCATGGACCGCCTCGACCTCGCCGGCCCATACCCCGGTCATGGCGTGGGGTGCCTTGATTGACTGGAAGATGCTTCGGTTGACGCGGGCGGGAGAAGCCGACAGTGCCCTGGTCACTCCGAGATAGGTGGCCCGGTCTCTTGCTTTCCACTCCCATTCGCGCTTTTGCAGGAAGGCCATCGATGCGGGGAACGTGTCGTTGTTGAGGGTGGTTTCGATCTGGAAGACTTTGATGCCGGCGTCGGCGATCACTTTCCCCATCCGCCAGTTCGACGAATGCAGCTCGGAGTGATGGCGATCCATGAACGAACGGCTGTGCTGCATGGTGCGGACGTTGTGATGGTGGCGCAGGCTGCGGTAACTGGACAGGCCGGTGGCCACGCTCTTGTGGCCCCCGTCCATGGCCACCAGGTTGATGTTCACATAGACCAGGAGGTCCGACTCAGCCGCCCGCCGATTGATCTCCACGTCCTCGCCCTGAGGGGTTGCGCCGATATAGGTGAGTCCGTCGGGGTCCTCGGCATCGTGTTGCAGGAGCAGGCCTGAAGGAGCGAAGGCGTCGTAGACCCGGTCACCGATCGCGTGGCGCAACTCTGCTTCGGTCATCCGCCGGTGCAGGGCCAGCGCGCAGATGAGCACCACGTCGTCCACTCCGGCGCTCGCCGCAACGTCGAGGACCGCTTCGATGACCCGCTGGCGGTTGTCGGGGCGCTGCATCGGAGGCAGCGGAAGCGAAATATCGTCGAAGGCGATGGTCAGGCGCATCCCCGGGTGAAGTAGCTCGGCTAGGGGAGGCGAACCTCCTTGCGGGTTGGCCAGGGCATCTCGTACCGCTTGGTCGGGGTCCTCGAGGGGCGCGAAGGGCTCGGGGGCGTAGATGACCCGGCTGCGTCCTGCGGGCAGACGTTCGAGACGGAACCCCTCGCCATGCCAGGTCAGGATGGGCGGGGTTGAACGGTCGACATCGAGAACAAATCCGGGGCGGGGCATGGGCTTCCTTGTCGGGTACCGCGACCTAGCGTCGCCGCTCGGCGCGCAGGTCGAAGGCGATCTTGACCGCACCGCGCCGTCCGGCGCTGGCCGCGTGGGCGATGGCATCGGGAAAACGTTCGAGGGGATAGGTGGCACTGACCAGTCTGTCCAGGTCGTGCCCGGCGATGAGCTCCAGCGCCAGATCGAAACTGTGGCGGCCCGCGAAGCGGACTTCGGGGCCATAGGTGTACGCACCGGCCAAGTGGATTTCGCGTTGCCAGAGGGGTGTGAGGTCGATCGAGACTTCGCCGGGCATCCCGAGCAGCACGATGGTCCCGCCGGGCGCGGTGACGGCCAGCGCCTCGTCCAGTGAGGCGCTTGAACCAACGCAGTCGATGACCAGCGCAGCGCCCGCGCTGAGCTGTCCGTCGTCGCGCATCCACGAACCGGTGTGGCGCCGCACCGCTCGGCGCAGCTCGCCGGGTTCCGCCACGGTGGTGGCCCCGAGCTCGCGGGCCAGGCGGCGCTGCTCGGGGTGTTTGGCGGCCACGATGATGTGTTCGAGGTCGCCCCGCAGGTGGGCCAGCGCGGCGACGGTGCACAGCCCTAAGGTGCCCGCCCCGATGACCACCGCGGTGGCGTCGGTTCCCGCTGGCCCGGCCAACGCGCCGTGAACCGCGCACGCTACCGGCTCCACCAGCACCGCGGCCTCGTCGCTCAGCCCGTCGGGAACGACGTGCAGTTGACTATCGTGCGCGGCCAGGGCCAGGCCCCATCCGCCTCCGGTGTCGTGGCAGAACCCGGTCTGCAGGCCGGGGCGCAGATGCCCCCCCGTCAGATGGTGGCAATGACGGGTCATCCCCGCGGCGCAAGGTGCGCAAGGCGGCTCGATACCCCTGGCCGCACAGGCCAACACCGGTTCGATGACCACCCGCCGGCCGTCGTCCAACTCGCCGACGACTTCGTGACCAGGCGTGAAAGGGAAGCTGACGATGGGCTCGAACCACCGTGACGAGCGGCCGTCGACGGTGGCCAGGTCGCTGCCGCAAATTCCTGACAGGCGCGGCCGGACCCGTCGCCATCCGGGACCAGGCAACTCAAGGTCGTCGACCTCGGCCAGGCGCAACGGGCCGACCCTGCCGCCCGTCCCCGCCCGCCAGCCTGACGCCACCCGGGCCGCGGCGAAGCGGGGAAGTGAACGTTCAACCACGAGCGCTTTCATGCCCGCGGACCAATCGGCAGCAGCGGCCGGGGCCCGCCCGGCGTCTTGGGCCAATCCTCGATGTGCCATCCCCGTTTGCGGGCGATGGCCGCCAACTTGGTCTCCGGGTTGACGGCCACCGGGTGCCCGGCCGCTTCGAGCATGGGCAGGTCGCTGGCCGAATCGGCATAGGCCACGCTCTCTTGGAGATCGAGGCGGTGCTTGTCGGCGTAGTCGGCCATGATCTGGGCTCGGGCTTCGCCGGTGGGGGGCGCGTCGATCAGCTCCCCGGTGAACCGCCCGTTCCGTTCGCCCAACCGAGCACAGACGACCTCATCGAAGAGTGGCCGAAATGGCTCGATGACCACGTCGAGGGCGCCGGTGATGAGCAGTGTGCGATGCCCGAGGGCCCGGTGTTCGCGTACCCGGCGGATACCGGCCGGGAACGACTTGGTCAACAGCAGCTGGCTGGTCAGTTCCCACGAGTCGTCGCGCAGGCGTGCGGCGGGCGCGCCTTCGTAGCGCCGGTAGAAGTAGCGCAGGAAGTCGCCCCGGTCTTCACGGTCGAGGGCCAGCAACCGGGGTGCTTCGCGCAGGGTACGGGCCACAAAGCGCACCCGCTCGGCTGGAGGCAGATGACGGGTGGCCAGCCACGCATACGAATCCACCACGTTCGAGGAGATGAGGGTGTTTTCGAGATCGAAGACGGCCAAGTGGCGCTCGGGTGACAACACCGCGCGCCGCCCGCGCTCGGCGCGCGACGCGGTCACCGGTCCCTTGGTCGCTGCGCCGCCGGCCGGCTGGGCCTGGCGGACCCGGGCGTGGATGACCAGTCCCGGGAGGTACACCTCTTGCACGAAGGTGGGCCAGTGCAGCACTGCCGGGTCGAAACAGAACGCTTCTTGGTCCTGGGGGGGGAGGCTGTCCCACAGTTCTATGAGCCGGTCGACGCCGAAGATCACTTCGGTTTCGGTGTATTTGCCATAGAGCTCGACGTAGGACAGGGCCCGTTCCGCCTCGTCCCGACGTTCCTCCAAGCGGGCGGCCAGTTCGGCCCGGTTTCCGCGCAGGGGGAGAGCCTGGAGCATTTTCTCTCCCGCTCCGAGGAGTCTGTTGGCTTGCTGCAACTGGCGTTGCACACGTCCGCGACCGGGAAACGACCACTCCGGGACCACGATAGGCTGGCCTTTGTCGTCGGCCAGGGGATGGGCCAAAAACCACTCCCGGCACAGGTCCACGAGCTGGCGGTAGCGCATGGGGTTACGGGCCCCCGAAGCGACGTGGACGACATCGGGCTCGGCCAGGGGACCCCGGGCGGCCACCGCCAGAATGGCCGCCACCACCAGATCCACGGGAATGACGTCGATGATCCCCTCGGGGATGCCCGGGAAGTCTTTGAGCAGGCCCCTGGCGTAGCCGATGATCACCGGGTCGGCCATCCTGAAGCCGCGAATCCACCCCGGGTACGGTTCGGCCAGCGCGGTCTCGATGATGGAGGGGCGGACCGTGCTCACCGGTAGATCGCCCCGGTTCTCGAGCAGGGCGCGTTCGCCCAGGGCCTTCGAGTAGGCATACGCGTCCGGCCAGCCCAGACCGATGGCGCGTGCCTTGCCAGCGTCGACGAGCTGATCGCGGACCCACTCTTGACGGGCCTTTTCCGCTCGGGCGGCCAGCAGGGGAGTGCCCGCCGCGCCCAACTCGCGGCGGGCGGCCTTGGTGAAGCCCGCCAGGAGGCTGGGCGCTCGACTGGCCGCCTCGGCGTCGGCTCTGGCCCGCCGGGCCGCCTCCACTTCGGGCCGCCACGGGACATCGGTGGCAAACGGCGTGTCGGGCAGGATCTTCTCGGGGGCGGCACCCCGGCGGCTGCCCGCCACGTACGCGGTCGATACGGCGACGAGGTGCGGTTGGGGGGCGCTGCCGGAGCTGCCGGCCGCTTCGGGGCGGGTCACCGCCGCGGCCAGCATGGCCGCGGCGACCCGCGATGGGCCGAGCAGGTTGACCTCCACCGCAGTGTCGAGCGGTGAGTCGAAGCTGACGGTGGCCGCCGAGTGGATGACGGTATGGCAGCCCGCGAGGATTTGCCGCCCGGCATCGTCGAGGCCGAGTCCGTCGATGCTCACGTCGCCGGCCATCACGACGATCCGGGCGTCGGCCCGCGCGTCGAAGTCCTTACCCCACTCTCGGCGGAGGCGGTCAAAGCAGTTGTTGCGGAGGATCTCCCGTTTCACCCGATCGGCGGCCGAGCGCCGGCCCGGTCGGACGAGGAGGGCGATCTCGCAGTCGGGGACCGAACGCAACAGACGTTCGACGAGGGCGGTACCGAGGAAACCGGTTGCGCCGGTAATCCCGATGCGCCTTCCCCCGAGGGATTCACGCAGCATCCCCTCTGTCTACCAAATGGTAAGGGGGGAGTGCGAGCTTCTGGTGCTCGGGTCCGCGCTTTAGCCCTCGGAACTGCGCCGCAGCTTTTCGGCCAAATGCGCCGGCGCCGGCTCGTAGCCCACGTCGCGGGTGACAAAACGCCCCCGCCCGCCGGTCATGGAGCGCAGGTCGACGGCGTAGCGGGCCAGTTCGGCTACCGGAACGAGTGCGGTCACCGTCGAGATGCCGTCCCCCGTCGACGAGGAACCCTGCACCCGTCCCCGCCGGCTGTTGAGGTCGCCCATCACGTCGCCCTGGTAGGCGTCGGGCACGGTGACCTCGAGCATGCAGATGGGTTCGAGCAGCAGCGGCTCGGCCTGGGCCAAAGCGGTCCGGAAGGCGAGCGCCCCTGCCATTTTGAAGCTCATCTCCGACGAGTCGACCGGGTGGTACTTGCCGTCCAGGCACGTCACCCGGACGTCCACCACGGGCCAGCCGTACGCCCCGCCCGAGGCCATCGCCTCCTCGACGCCCTTTTGCACCGCAGGAATGAGCTGGCGGGGGATCACGCCGCCCACGATTTTGTCGACGAACTGGAAACCGGCGCCCCGCTCCGTCGGCTCGAGCCGCAGCGTCGCCACCCCGAACTGTCCATGTCCGCCGGTCTGCTTTTTGTAGCGGCCTTCGGCTTCGGCCACACCGGCGATGGTCTCGCGGTAGGGGACCATTACGTCCCCGGTGATCACCTCGACGCCCAGACGGGCCAGACGCTCGGTGGTCACCGCCAAATGGGTTTCGCCCATGCCGCCCAGGATCATCTGATGCGTCTCGTCGTCGCGCTGGACCCGCAGCGCCCGGTCCTGCTCCTGTAACCGGTGCAGGGTGGTCATCAGCTTGTCGTCGTCACCTTTGGTCCGGGGCCGGATGGCCACTCGCAGCACCGGATCGGGGAGCTGGAGATCGGGGACGCGCACCGGGCTGCCCCGGGCCGCCAGGGTGTCGCCCGTCCGGGTATCGCTCAACTTGGCCACCGCTCCCAGGTCCCCGGCGACCAGCACGTCGACCGACTGCTGCTCCTTGCCCCGGAGGGTGAAGGGGGCATGGATGCGCTCATCGCCCCGGGTGCGGGAGTTCACCATGGTGACGTCGGGCCGGACGGTGCCCGACAGCACCCGGAACAGCGAGATACGCCCGACGAACGGGTCGGACACCGTCTTCCAGACCCAGATCAGGGCGGGACCCGCAGGGTCGGGGGCGACCTCCGCCGTGCTGTCGGCGGCCAGCACCGTGCGGGGCGGGCGGTCGAGGGGTGAGGGTCCGATCTCGCACAGGAACGTAGCGAGGCGATCGATCCCCACCGTACGCGACGCCGAGCCGCACAGGACAGGGAAGACCTGGGCCGAAGCGACGCCGTGGGCGAGGGTCTTCTCTAGTTCCTCGACGCTCGGCACGTCCCCCTCGAGGTAGCGCTCCATCAACTCGTCGTCGCCCACGACGATGCCCTCGACGAGCGATTCGTGCACGGAATGCTCCTGGGCCTCCATCTCATCGGGGATAGGCCCAGCGGAGGGTTGGCCGTCCTGGTAGGTGATGGCGGTGTCCGACAGCAGGTCGGCGATGCCCGCGAAGGCGGCTTCCTCGCCGATCGGCAACTCCAGCGGAGCGATCCCGGCTCCGAAACGCTCCTGCAGCTGCTCGAGGACGCGGGGAAAAGAGGCGCGCTCGCGGTCGAGCTTGTTCACGAAGATCATACGGGGCAGGCCCATCGCTTCCGCCACCCGCCACATGGCCTCGGTCTGTACCTCCACACCGTCGACCGCGCTGACCACGAATACCGCAAGGTCGGCGACGGCCAGCGCCGCTTCGGTCTCGCTGGCGAAATCGGCGTACCCGGGGCAGTCGAGCACGTTGATGCGGTGTCCCTGCCATTCGAAGGGCACCAGCGCCACCGAGACCGATATGCGGTGGCGTTGCTCTTCGGGTTCGAAGTCGCTGACCGTGGAGCCATCTTCGACCCGCCCCACGCGGCTGATGCAGCCGGCGCAGTGCAGTAACGCTTCCGCCAGGGTGGTTTTACCCGAACCCCCGTGGCCGACGAGGGCCACGTTGCGGATGTTGGTGGGTGGGACCTGCGGCATGGCCAACCTCCCTACTTGCCCGGGACCCCCGAGCCCAGATGACCTGAGCGTATCGGTCCCGGCTGGGCCCAGGATGGCCCCGTTCCCCCACCGAGCGCAACCTTCGTCTACGGTGCGGCGAATGGTGCGTGCGTCCACCGCGTCCCGTGTGGTGGATGCTGCGCTCGTCGCGTTCGGGACACGAGGTTACGACTCGACGTCCCTCGACGCGCTGGCGGGGGAGTTGGGGATCCGCAAGCAGACCATCCTGTACCACTACAGCTCAAAAGACGCGCTGCTCGATGCGGTGATCGACGATGCAGGCCAAGAGTTGGTCGACGTGCTCGAAGACGCCGTGTCGTCGGCCGGTCCGGGCTTCGAGCGGGTGGAAGCCGTCGTGCGTTCGGTGTTCCGCCTCGCGGTACGTCGGCCGCAGCTGCTCGGCCTGTTGCGGGAGGTCAGCCGGCTGGGACCGCCGCACGCCACCCGATTGAGAGAACGATTGGAGCCGTTCATCGATCGCGCCGCCTCGTTCCTCGAGTCGGAGATGGCGCGCGGCTCGGTGCGCCCCCAAGACAGCCGCCTGCTGCTCCTGACGGCCTACTCCGCAGTGATCGGCGTGGCGACCGAGGTCGAGGTGTTGCGGGCGCTGGGCCTCGAAACGACGACTCGCTCTTTGGTACGGAGACGGGCCGAGTTGATCGCTTTCCTGCGCTCGGCCCTGGTCGGCGAAGGGCCGTCGACGGCCTAGGGGCCCTTGGTCGCCTTGTCGGTCGCCGCCTGCTGCCGGCGCTGCTTGCGGCGGCCGGTGGGTTCCTGGGGGGCGGCCGCCAGCTCGCTGCGCTTGGGCCGCTCCCGGGGGGCCTTGGGAGGGGTGTAGCGGCGGTTGGCGACGGGCACGATCACGTCGACGTCCCCCTTGCGGGCGCCCCGCTTCGGCGTGGCGTCGCGAGACTTGGACGGCCGCCCGTTCCGGGCGGACAACGCCCGCGCCGACTTGCTTTGACGGCGGGTGAGCCAGAAGGCATACCCGAGGGGGCCGAGCAGCACCGCGTAATACAGATAGAAGAGATTGCTGGGCGGCGCGACCAGGCTGATACAGAACGCCGCGACCACGACCATCATGGCGGTGACGAACCGGTTGGCGTAACGGAAGATGGCAACCGGAGTAAGCGCCGCAACGACCAATCCGATGATCTGCACCCAATGCAGCGGATGCTTGGGGCTGCCTTTGCCGTGCACGATGGTCAGCGCGATCCCCAGCGCGATCATGGCCACCACCAGCACGTAACCCGCCTGATCTTCCGGGGGCTGCATGCGGCTGGGTGGTCTGGGGTCCTCCCCGGCCCACATGGCGTTGTTGGCGTCGCTCAACCATTGCAGGGGGCTGCGGCCCGGGGGGCCGGGCGGGGCGCTCTCCCGGGGCGGCCGGGAGGGCTGGGTGAGCCGGCTGTCGAGGAGCTCGTTTTGGTCTCTGTTGCGGCGGGGGCTCATCGCCGGTTCACCGACGCCCCCGCCGGCGCGCCGCAGGGGCGCGCTCGGGGATGCGCGTCGCCGGAGCCTCCACCGGCTCGGGACCGTCGGGGGCCGGGCTGGCGTCGGCCGGCGCGCCTTCCCCGGCTTGCAGCGCAGCTTCGCTCTCGCCGTTGTTCAGCAGCCAGGGCCGGATCCGTACGACATTGTCGGCAGGCCGAATCTGATCGACCTCGGCGTCGACCGGAAGGTCGCTGGGCGGGTCGCCAGGGGCTTCCATGATGATGGCCGCCTTTTGCGGCTCCTGGCCCAGGGCCTCCCGAAACCCGAGGGCAAAGCCGGTGAGCACGGCGCCCGTGGCGGTGCGCTTGCGCCACGACTCGCGCGGTGCGGGGGCTTCGTTGCGCCGAGCCTCGGCCAAAGCCCGTCGACGCTGGGCGGTCAGGGCCTCGCCGCGCTTGTCCCGGCGCAAGGCGGGCGCGGTGTCGACTTCGGGATGCCCACCCTCGGGGTTGGCGGTGTTCTCGGAGTGCGCCTGGGCGCCAACCGCTCTGCCGTCGTCGTTGGCCCCGTCCGGGTGCAGGCTGCCCACACCGACCAACGTACCGCTACTTCGAGCCGCTCAGCGATAGCCCTGGGCGACGTGATCGATCCACCAGGCCGGCGCGGAGCTCATCAGGGTGGCCAGATCCCAGTAGTCCCACCACCGGGTGACCAGCCCGTCGCGCAAGTGCATCACCGAGGTGAAGGGGAGGCGTGCGCTGATTCCCGGTTCCCATGTCCAGGTCTCGGCGTGCTCGGTGACCACATGATCCCCGCTGGCCACGATGACGCCGTCGTGCAGTTCGTAGCCACTGAGCCGGCCGAGACCGAGGCGCAGGCGCGCCGCGGTCTGCACCGGTCCGGTGGCGCCAGGGTCGTGGCCCATGGTCGGCACGTCGGCGTAGTGGCCATCAGGGGCCATGAGCGCCCCGACCGCATCGAAATCCCGGCGTCTCAGCGCGTCCCAAAACGCGTCGACGACGGCAAGGTTGGTGGACTGCGGCGTCGTGTCGGTCACGGTGAAGGCCTACACCATTCGCGTCAAGACGCGTACGCTGGCGCACTCATGGGGTCTGAGAGCAGCGGAAATCGGCAGGTTGCGTTGGTGACGGGGGCGAGTCGGGGGATCGGCAAGGCCATTGCCGTCCACCTAGCCCAGGCCGGCTTCGACGTGGCCCTCGGTGCTCGAACGCTCAACGAGGGAGAAGAGCGCGAGCACTCCTCGACGGTGGCCAAGTCCGACACACGACCCCTGCCCGGATCGCTGGCCTCCACCGGGCAACTGGTCGAAGCAGCGGGCCGGCGCTCTCTGGCCGTCTACCTCGACCTGCTGGACAGGACCTCGCTCGGCTCCGCGGTCACCACGGTGCTGGAGCGCTGGGGCCGTGTCGACGTCCTGGTCAACAACGGTCGCTACGTCGGTCCCGGGCACATGGACCAGGTGCTCGACACCCCTGTCGAGCTCATCGATCGCCACTTGGAAGCCAACGTGATGGCCCCCATCATCTTGTCCAAGCTGGTGCTCCCCCAGATGGTGGCCCGAAGCCGCGGCATCGTCATCAACCTGGCGTCCAGTTCCGGCGCTACCGATCCTCCGGCCCCCGCCGGTCAAGGAGGGTGGGGGCTTGGTTACGGCGCTTCGAAAGGGGCACTGCACCGCTTGGCCGGCATCTTGGCCGTGGAGTTGAAGGACTCCGGGATCCTGGCGTTCAACTTGAGCCCCGGCTTTGTGGCCACCGAACGCATCGCCATCGACATGGGCGCTTTCGGTTTCGACGCTTCGACGGGGGCGCCGCCGGACGTGATCGGCGCCGTGGCAGCGTGGTTGGCCACCTCGCCCGACGCCCGGGCCCGCAACGGCGAATGGATAGAGGCGCAGCCGTTGTGCCGGGAGCTCGGGTTGCTTCCCGGCTGGGACTGACCCGGCCACTACTGTCCCTGGCCCATGGCCGAGGTGACCTCAACGCGCGATCTTCTTCTCGACGCGGCGACCCGCCTGTTCGCTCAGCGGGGTGTGGACAACGTTTCGGTGGCGGAAATCGTCCGCGGCGCGCAGCAGCGCAACACGTCCGCCGTGCGGTACCACTTCGGGTCCCGCGACGACGTATTGTGCGCAGTGCTGGCCCGTCATGTCCCCGAGCTGGCGGAGCGGCGCTTTGCCCTCTTGGAGCAGGCCAAGGCCCGCCCGACGCGCGGTGTCCGCTCAGCGGCCGAGGCCATCGTCCGACCGATCACCGAGTTCGCTCAGGGAGGGTGGCGGCAACGGGCCTACCTTCAAATCGGCTCGGACCTCGCGGGCTCGATCGACCGCATGAGCGTCCAGGTTCAGGGTTTGATGGCCCAGACCGCAGGGAGCGAAGCGTGGGAGCTCTTACGGACCCGGTGCCCCAAGATCCCATCGGATCTGTGGACGGTGCGCAAAGAGTTGTGCGTGGTCTTCGTGGGTCGCGCCGCAGCGGACCGGGCCCGCCATCTCGATCGGGGTGGCACCCAGCGTGTCTTGTCGGACGACCGCTTCGTCGACAACCTCGTCGAGATGCTGCTGGGCGCCATGAGGGCGCCGCACCGCGTCAACTGATGACAAGCTGACGGCATGGCACAGGTTTACGGGGTTCCCACCACCGCGGAACTCGACGAGATGTTCGAGCAGCTGAAGAACTGGGGTCGTTGGGGCGCCGATGACCAGCGCGGTGCGCTCAACTATCTCACCGACGACCTCCGCCGAGCAGCGGCGGCGCTGGTGGTCAGTGGGGAGAGCATCAGTCTGGCGCATGACCTCGGTACCGAGCCGCTGCCCGAGCACCCCCACCCGGTGCAGCATCACATGCTGGCGTCGGGCGACGCCCTCGACGCCAACGGCATTCCGGGCTACGAGGCGGCCCGGGACCATCTGTCGTTCGATGTCCATGGCCTGTGGACCACGCATGTCGACGCGTTGTCGCACATGTTTGTGCGCGGCGAGATGTTCGGCGGCCGCCCGGCCAGCGACGTGCGCAGCGACGGCGCCCGGACCAACACCATCCTGTCGATGGCCGATGGTGTCGTGGGTCGGGGCGTACTGCTCGACATTCCCCGGGCGACGGGTTGCCCGTTTCTCGACACGGGAGAAGTGGTGAGCGTCGCGGACCTCGAAGCAGCCGAAGCTGCCCAGGGGGTACGGGTGGGGCGCGGCGACATCCTGCTCGTAGCCTGGGGGCGTGCGGCGCGCCGCGAAACCAAGAAGGCCTTCGACGGCTTTTCCGGGTTGCACTCCGAGTGCCTGCCGTGGCTGCAGGATCGTGAGGTGGCGGTGCTGGGCAGTGACGGGATTTCCGATCCGATGCCGTTCGTGGGTACCCCGCAGTGGCCGTTTCCGGTACACCAGATCGGGATCACGGCCATGGGTCTCCATCTCATCGACAACGTCGCGTTGGAGCCGCTCGGGCAGCGCTGCGCGGCCAACGGGCGGTGGGAGTTCCTTTTCACCATGTCGCCCCTGCGCATCGCCCGCGGTACTGGGTGCCCGGTCAACCCGGTGGCCGTGCTGTGAGTACGGCCCACGAACAGCTGCGGGCCCTCCTGCAACGCTACGCCCATGCGGCCGACGAGCGCGACATCGAAACGCTGGCCGGCTTGTTTCATCCCGATGCTGAGATCAGCGGAACCCGTGGCGTGCAAGGCCTGCACGAATGGTTGGAGGCCATGCGGGGACCACGGGCCTTTCCCCTGAGCATGCACTTCATCGGCGACCCGCTCATCGAACTGGCACCGGGGGAGCAAGAGGGGCGTCTCGATAGCTACGCGGTGGTCTATCAGTTGAGTGATCGGTCCTCGGACAACCGCGACCTCACGCTCGGGATCCGCTATGTCGACTTAGTCGTCGTGTACCGCGGCGCCTGGGTATTCAAGCAGCGGACCTCAACCACCCTGTGGATGCGCTGAGCCGTCAGGCGGTACGGCTCCGCAGCAGCACGCCGGGCGTCGACCCCGTCGACACCCCGTCGAGGATCGTCACTTGACCATTGACCACGGTGGCCAGAAACCCCTGAGCGCGTTGTTCGAGGCGTCGTCCGCCGGCCGGTAGGTCATCGACCAGCTTGGGAACGGCGGGACCGACCGTGGCGGGGTCAAAGACGTTGAGATCGGCGGCCAGCCCGGGGCGCACCAGGCCTCGGTCAGCAAACCCCCAGGCCAGGGCAGGAGCCAGGGTGATCATGCGCACCGCTTCCTCCAAGGTGAACTCCTGGCGCTGGCGTACCCAGTAACCGAGGAGGTGGCTGTGGATGGACGAGTCGGCGATCTGGCTCAGATGCGCGCCCGAATCGGAAAAGGTCATGACCGCCCGCGGGTGGCGCAACGCTCGCAACAGCACCGTCTCGTCCTGGGGGTAAAGGCTGGGCTGGATGAACAGCTGGTCGCCGTCGGATTCGGCGCACAACTCGATCATGGCCTGCGCCGGGTGCACACCACGCGCTCGGCCGACGTCGGCCACCGACGGGTTCGGGGGAAGACCGTGCTCATAGACCCGGATGCCCTCGAAATCGGGAGGCCGAGCCTGGGCGCCGACCCCCTGGTAGCGGTCGTAGCGGGCCCCCACCGCAGCCTCCACGTAGGGCTGGCGCAGCAGCGGGTCGCGCAGGACCCGCACCTGTTCGCTGACCGCTAAGGCCCGCAAGCCGTCCCACGACTCGAGCAAATCAAAGGGCAGACGGGTTTTGAGCGACAACAGGACCGAGATCCCCCGGCAGTGCGTCTGGGCGATGGCCCGGCCACCGGCACCGGCCACATCGTCGAGAAAATCGAGCAACGGGCCTGCCGCTGCGGTCGCCACGAACCCGAACGTCAACGGAACGCCGGTGTGCGCAGCGAGCGCCTTCAAGCGGCCCAGCGACTGGGCCCGCAGCTCGGGGTCTCCGGCCAACATGGCGCCGTCGGCTGTCTCAAAAATGCCGCAACCCAGCTCGCCCATGACGCCCACCAGAGCCGCCACCTCGTCCCACGCGGCCATCCGTGAAGCCACAGGTCGATTGTCGGAGGTTTCGTGGTGCTCGTTGCGTGACGTGGAAAAGCCGATGGCCCCCGCTCGCAACGCTTCGGCCAGCTGGTTGCGCATCAGCGAAAGGTCGTCGTCGGAGGCTTCCTCCTCGAATGCCCGCTCACCCATGGCCCACGTACGGAGGGCCGAATGGCCGATGTTGGCTGCGAAGTTGATGCCCTTGTCCAGCACGTCGACCGCGTCGAGGTACTCGGGGAATGTTTCGAAGTTCCAGTCGATCCCGGCGGCCAAGGCTGCCGGATTGATGTCCTCGGCCCGCTCCAGGTTGCGTACCACCAAGGCGCGCTGATCAGAACGGACGGGGGCCAGCGTGAACCCGCAGTTGCCCATCACCGCGGATGTCACCCCGTGCCAGCACGAACTGCTGCCGGTGGCGTCCCAAAACACCTGGGCGTCCATGTGGGTGTGGCCGTCGATGAAACCGGGGGTCACCACGTGGCCCTCGGCGTCGATCTCTCGCGCGCCACGCTCGGCGATTTTTCCCACGAAAGCGATGCGGCCGCCGAGGACCCCGACGTCGGCCCTGAAGGACCCGAGACCCGAGCCGTCGACGACCGTGCCGCCTCGAATCACTAGGTCATAGGGCATGTGTTCGCTCGTCCCGGTGAGTAATGCGCTTATATTAGACCCGATGGCTTCATCCGCGGAGATCCACTCGCGCTTGGCCCACCCGGTCATCGACATCGACGGGCACATGGCCGAGCACATCCCGACCCTCACCCCTTACCTCGAGCGGGAGGGTCTCTCCCTCGAGCACCCGTCCCTGCGACGGTTGCTGCCGCCTGACTGGGGCAGCGAACGCACCTGGCACGAACAGACACCAAAGGAGCGGGCGGTGACGCGCACCCCGCGCGGTCCATGGTGGAGCTCCCCTGCCGGGCACACCATCGATCTGGCCACCGCCCTGTTTCCCGAGCTGCTCTACGAACGCCTCGAGGAGTTGGGCATTGATTTCGGTGTGGTGTACCCCAGCTTGGGATTGGTCTTCCTGCACACTCCCGACGAACGGTACCGCCGGGGTACGTGCCGGGCCCTGAACCGGGCCAACGCCGACACGTTCGCCGGCCTGGGTGACCGCCTGACGCCGGTGGCGGCCATCCCCATGCACACTCCCGACGAAGCGGTGGCTGAGCTCGAATATGCGGTCACCGAGCTCGGTTTCAAAGCGGTGCTCTGTGCCGGATATGTGCAGCGTCCGTTCCCGGAGCTGGCCGACAAGGATCCCGAGGTGTCCCGGTACGCGTTCTGGCTCGACCAGTTCGGTATCGACTCTCCCTACGACTACGACCCGGTGTGGTCGCGGGCCCAGGAGCTCGGCGTGTCCGTAGCGTTCCACTCCGGTTTCATCGGGATGACCCCTTACCGCTCGATTTCGAGCTATGTCTACAACCACCTGTCGATGCTGGCCGAAGGCCAGCAGGCCTTGGCCAAATCGCTGTTCCTGGGTGGAGTGACGCGGCGGTTCCCCCAGATGAACTTCGCCTTCCTGGAAGGCGGGGTGGCGTGGGCGGCCTCGCTTTACTGCGACCTGATCGGTCACTGGGAGAAACGCAACTTGGGAGCCCTTCGCCGCAACCTCGACCCTGCACTGGTCGACCGGGACCTCCTTGCGGCGATGACCGCCCGGTACGCGCCCGACGCCCCGGTCTCCCCCGGATTATTCACCACCCGGATGACCGAACCCGAGGACATGCTCGACGAGTGGGCCGCCTGCGAGATCGAGTCCGTGAGCGACATCAAGGAGTTGTTCGTCGATCCGTTCTACTTCGGTTGCGAAGCCGACGACCCGCTCACCTCGGCCGCCTTCAACACCAAGATCAATCCGCTGGGAGCGGAGCTCAAAGCGATGATGGGATCGGACATCGCGCACTGGGACGTGCCCGATATGAGCGAGGTACTCGAGGAGGCGTGGGAGATGGTCGATCACGGGTGGATAGACGAGGCAGCGTTCACCAAGTTCACCTTCACCAACCCGGCTCGCTTCTACACCGGAACAAACCCCGGATTTTTCAAAGGGACCGTGGTGGAAGCCGCCGTCGACCAACTTTTGGCCGAGGACTGACATGTTCGATCTAGTGATTCGGGGCGCCGCGGTCGTCGACGGGACCGGTGCCGCCCCCACCCAAGCCGATGTGGCGGTAACCGACGGGCGGATCGTGGCCCTTGGCGATGTCGACGGCGCCTCCACGCGCACACTCGACGCGGCGGGTGGGGTGGTTTGCCCCGGGTTCATTGACCTGCACACCCATTACGACGCCCAGCTGTTATGGGACAGCACGGCCAGCCCATCGGTCCTCCACGGCGTCACGACAGTGCTCGGGGGCAACTGCGGATTCTCCATCGCCCCTCTGGGCCCCGGTGACGCCAACTACGTGCAGCGCATGATGGCAGTCGTCGAAGGGATCCCGCTCGACGCACTGGAGAACTCGGGTGCCTGGGATTGGAGGAGCTTCGGGGAGTACCTCGAGCGGATTGATCACGGCCTCGCAGTGAACGCCGGTTTCCTGGTGGGCCATTCCGCCGTGCGTCGGGCGGTGATGGGCGACGACGCCACCCGCATGACAGCCACCCCCGCGCAGTTGGCGGCCATGGTGGCTTTAGTCGAGGCGTCCGTGGACGGCGGCGCCCTCGGCTTCTCGTCGTCGTTGGGTGAAGGCCATCTCGACGGAGGAGGCCAGCCGGTGCCGTCGCGTGCAGCGTCGTTCGAGGAGTTCGTCGCGCTGGCCGGGGCGTTACGCAACCATCCCGGCACCACTCTCGAGTTCATTCCCACCGTCGGCCCGATCCCGGCGGAACGGATGCAACTGATGGCCGACATGTCCCTGGCCGCTGATCGACCGCTCAACTGGAACCTTCTGGGGAGCTTGTCGTCGGTGGAGATCTACGAGCAGCAACTCGCCGCGTCCGATCTCGCAGCGCGCCAAGGAGCGCACGTCGTGGCACTCACGTTGCCGGATTTGATGCGGATGCGCTCCTCGAATCAACTGGCGTCGCTGTCAGGTTGGGGAGAGGTCCTCGGACTCGACGGGCCGGGGCGGCGCGCGGCGGCCGCCGACGCCGAGACCAGGGCCCGCCTGCGGGCGGGGGCAGAGGCAGCCGCCCAGCAATCCCTTGGGGTCCTCGGCGATTTCGCGCTCATGGAAGTGGGGGACCCGGAGTCGTCGTGGCAGGGGAGGTCGCTGGGCGAGATCGCTCGTGCTCGGGGCACCGACACCATCGACGTGCTCATCGATGTGGTGCTGGTCGATGGACTCACGCTCTACCTGGTTCTACCTTCACTCACCCCTTCCCTGGGGCGCAGCGACGAGGGATGGGCGGCCCGGGTGGCGGTGTGGAAGGACCCGCGGGTCATGCTGGGCGGATCGGACGCCGGGGCCCACCTCGATTTGATGTGCCACGCCAACTATCCGACGGTGGTGTTGGGCGAAGTGGTGCGGGACCGGGGGCTGCTCGCGTTGGAGGACGCCGTGGAAATGATGACCGATCGCCCTGCCCGCCACTACGGCCTTCGCCACCGGGGGAGGATCGCCCTCGGGTGGCACGCCGATCTGGTGGTCTTCGACCCGGCTGAGGTGGCAAGCAGGCCGGCTGCGGTGCTGCGCGACCTGCCGGGCGGAGGAGAGCGGCTCTACGCCTCCTCGAAAGGGATCAGCCATGTCTTCGTGGGCGGGCACGAGGTGGTGACCGACGGCGCTGTCACCCAGGAGCGGCCGGGCACCGTGCTGCGATCAGGGCGCGACACCGAGACCGTTACCCTGGCCGCTGCCCGACGGTCAACGCGCCGCTCAGAGCAGCGATGAAGACGACAGCGACGTCGAAGGACGTCCTGCGGTTGGCGGAGCAGGGCCATCTCATCGGCGATGAGTGGCGCGCCAGCGACGCAGGGGGCAATTACGTTCACCGAAACCCGGCCACCGGCCGTTCGCAAGCCACTATCGGCTTGGCGGGCGCCGACGACGTCGACGCTGCCGTGAAGGCTGCGTGCGCCGCGAAATCGCGGTGGGCCCGCGAATCGCCTGCAGCACGCGGCGCGGTGTTGTACCGCTTGGCCGATCTGCTCGATGAGCACGCTGCACAAGCGGCGGAGTTGGCGGCCCTCGATAACGGGACTCCGGTCAGTGTCATGAATCCGGGTGCCTATACCGCAGGGTGGGTCCGCTATTACGCCGGTTGGTGCGACAAACTCGACGGTGAGGTACTGCCCAGCGCAGACGGGCGCAGCTATGTCCGCCTCGAACCGTACGGGGTCATTGCCGCCATTCCTCCTTGGAACGGATCGATGATGGGGATGGGCCAAAAGTGCGGTCCCGCGCTGGCCGCTGGGAATGTTGTGGTGGCCAAACCGCCGGAGATCGCGCCCTTCGGCATGCTGCGCTTCGCGGAGCTGGCGCTCGAAGCGGGCCTGCCTCCCGGCGTGCTCAACGTGATCGTCGGGGGCCCTGATGCGGGCGCCGCGCTCGTCGGTCACCCCAAGGTGGACAAGATCAGTTTCACCGGCGGCACGGCGACGGCCCGTGCCCTCATGCAGATCGCGGCGGCCCATCTGACGCCGCTGACGCTCGAACTCGGCGGAAAGTCACCGAACATCGTGTTCCCCGACGCCGACCTCGACGCCGCGGCGGCCATGGCGGCCTACGCGGGGCCGACCCTTCTCTCCGGCCAGGGCTGCGCCTTGCCTACGAGACTGTACGTTCATGCGGACGTGTACGACGAAGTCGTGACCAAGGTGGTCGCCGGAGTCGAAGCGGTGAAGGTCGGCGATCCGCTGGAGGTGGACACCCTGGTAGGACCGGTCGTGACCGAGCAGGCGATGGAGCGCATCCTGAGCGTGATCGAGCGGGCCAAAGCCGACGGCGCCACCCTGCTCACCGGCGGACAGCGCCTCGGCGGCCCACTAGCGGAGGGGTGGTTTGTGGCCCCCACGGTGTTCGGCGACGTCGACCATGACAGCGACCTGGCTCGCAACGAGGTTTTCGGTCCGGTGCTGGCTATCTTGCGCTTCGAGACGGAGGACGAGGTCCTGGCGAAGGCGAATGACAGCGACTTCGGCCTGTCGGCCTACCTGCATACCCGCGATGCACGCAGGATTGAGCGTTTCGTAAAGGATCTGGCGGCGGGCACTGTGGCCGTCAACGGGATGAGCGGCGGTTCGCCGTCCGCTCCTTTTGGTGGGGTCAAGCACAGCGGTTTCGGACGCGAAGGGGGACGCGCCGGTATCGAGGAGATGGTGTCACGAAAGACAGTGTTCGAGCATTCCGTCCGGTAACGACGCCTGCTCGCCGCGCCACGACGCTGTCGGTCGGGGTTCAAGTTTGGGGTTGTCGGGCCGATAAGGCAGCGTGTTCCTCTCTCCGCCCTGTCCGGAGTTGATTTACTGTGCCCGGTGACACATCTGATGCGCTGACCGAAGCAGCCTGGACCGAGGCCCAGGGACGGGTGAAGCGTCTGAAATATGGCATTGCCGTGGTAGGAGCGGTCCTGTTACCGCTCATGAGTTGGCCTGCCGCGATGCTCGCGCACGCTACGGCGAACGGCACTGCTCGCTATCCCGTCACCGCCGCCTGGGACGTTCTGCTCCTTTTGCCCTTCGTCTACGCCATCTTGCGCATCAGCATCGGCCAACAGGCCAAGACCGACGGCATGATCGGCGCGATGACCCGACGATTGTCGATCGCCGTCGACCGAGCCGGCCGGGAGGCCGCGGGTCGCGATGTCCAGTTGTCGCGACAAGAGTTCGAGAGCCGGTTGGCGAACGCCTTGGACATGGCAGAGGGCGAGCCCGAGGTCATAGACGCCATCGAGCGATCCTTCGGGTCGATCCTTCCGGAATCACCCGTCGAGCTCCTCCTCGCTGACAACAGCCATGCGCACATGCTGCGGATGGCGGCCACCGCTCCCACAGGTGCCCCGCCAGGGTGCGGCGTGGATTCGCCGCATCAGTGCCCCGCGGCGCGGCGGGCGCAGGTGCAGCGCTACTCCCACAGTGAAGACCTCGACGCCTGCCCGAAACTTCGGGGTCGCGCCAACGGGCCCGTTTCTGCCTCATGCGTGCCGGTGTCGATCATGGGGCGCACGGTCGGTGTGATCCACGCCACCGGCGCGCCGGATGCCCCCATCCCCGAAGCCAAGGTGCACGACCTCGCCATGTTGTCCAAGCTGGCGGGCGCCCGGATCGGTTTGCTCCGGGTGATCGCGGAAACAGAACTGCAGGCCGCGACCGATGGCCTCACCGGTCTGTTGAACCGCCGTTCGTTCGAGCGCAAGGTGTCGCTCCTGCGAAGAGACGGGAAGGTGCTGTCCCTGGGGATGTCGGACCTTGACCACTTCAAGACACTCAACGACACCTACGGACACGAAACCGGCGATCGCGCCCTGCGGTTGTATGCGCAGGTGCTGGCTGAATCGGTTCGCGGGCAGGACCTCGTGTGCCGCCACGGTGGCGAGGAGTTCGCCATCGCGCTCCCGGGCTGCCCTCTCGACAAGGCCCGCCTGGTGCTCGACGCGGTCCGGAACCGCCTCGACACGGCCATCACTGTCGCTGGCCTCCCCAAGTTCACGGTCAGCTTCGGGGTGGTGGCGGCGGAGGAGAGGGAGTCGCTCTCAGCCCTTATCTCCCGAGCCGACGCCGCGCTGTTCGAGGCGAAGAGCGACGGTCGTAACCGGGTTGCCGTCCACGCGGTCGACGCGGTTGGTGCGGTTGGCGCTCCTGTGGCCGGCGGCGTCACGGGGGAAGGGGTGGCGCCGGCCGTTCCTTGAAAGCGCGGGCTGCCCCGCGCCGGGCGAGTACGGCGTTTGGGCGTAGAAATTCGCTCCTGGTGTAGTTCTGGCGACCCAGACACGACGGTGCGTCGTCAACTCAGGTCTCGACGACGACGGCGCTGTTGTACCAGCCGCCTGAGGTCTGGGTCACCGACACCTCGATGATTGCGGCGTTGGGGGTGCCACCGCCGGGTGCCCCGAACGTGCAGACCAGCGGCGGGAAGGACACGGTGCACCCCCGAAAGACCGCACTACCAGCGGGATAGGGATAGGCGAAGAGGCTGTCGACGGCGGAGACGGTGGCCACCGCGAGCGCCGCGGTCCTGTTGCCCTCGGCCCACGCCGAAATCAGCGCCTCTGACGCTTCCTGGTCGTTGGGCTTGAGCGATGAGGGAACGGCTGCGGTGGTGGTTGTGGTGGTCGAGGCGGGAGGGGTACTTGACGTCGCGGCAGTCGGGGCGGGGACGGTAGTTGCCGCCGTGGGCGCGGGCGCGGGCGTCGTGGTCGATGGGGCCGCGGTTGCCTCGGGGGCGGCACTGCTGCCACAACCGCTCACCAACACGGCGGTGAACGCCACGACGAAGAAAGCGGGCCGGGAACGAGCGGAGCGCACCATCTGGCTGATTCTGACACGCCAGATGATCCATTTCGGGGCGTCGGGCCGCCCCGGACCCGCTTTGCCTGTTCGCCTTTACCAGCCACGTCGGGCGGATCTGCAAGGTGGCAGCTCAGCGACCGGCCGGCCAGCATGCAGCCACCGTTTGCTGAGCTGGCCGCTCGTCGCGTTTCACGCCGTCTCCCAGACGAAGGCGCCAATGGTGCTGCGTCGCGCAAGCGGAGCCTTCGACTTCCCCAGGTAGCGGCCTACGGAAGCGGCTCCGGAGCGGCACGGCGCTGGAAGATCCGGTCGAAATCTCGGGCTCAAGTCGGCCCGGGCGGCTTGCCGATAGTCACAGTGGCCCAGGCCACGGCCAACGCCGGCGCCCCGCTTCTCGAGCCAGAGGAGACGGGGGCGTCGCCGCGCCTGCATTGGGGACTGCCGCGGTGCAAACAATCCGGAACCTGATCTGGCTTGTTCGATGGGGGTTTTGGCTTGCCGTGGGTTAGGCCGTGCCCGGCATCATTATGTGTTTGCTCATCATCATCCGTTAGGTGTCGCCTCGTTTCGACAGGCTGCGTTCGTGCCCTGGCCCTTTGGGTCGGGCACCTTCTTCTCGGAGTGGTTTTGTGCCTGACCATCATCGGAATTCGGCTCGGAGTCGGCAACTCCGAGCTTGCTGTGGTCGCCATCGCAGCGGTCTCGGCTCAGGGGGCGACGACACGCCAGCCTCGGCGCCGGAGTTCGGTGGCCAACGCTTCGGCGGGAATGCTGCGCAGCATCCGGTCCTCGGGGGTACGCACGCGTGGGGCGACGATAGGTGGGCCTTCGACTGGTGCGGGATCGTCGGCGTCCTGTAGCTGTTCGATGAAGCCGGTGGCCTCGTCTCGGCTGAATCTGCCGGCCGCTTGGCGTTGAGTAAACCCCATGGGTCCGCGCGCGTCGCGAAAATCGGAATGCCCGGCTTCTCTAAGCAGAGTCAGCAACTCCGACACTTGTTTCGCGGTGGCTGGTGGGCCTACCTGTTGACCGAACGCCATGCCGGCAGTATTGCCGATCCGGCTGAGGTGGGAGCGGGCTTGAGCGGAGGGCGCGAGTACTGGAAGTGTTGCATCCCGATAAGTGTGACCACCAGGACCACGGTGGCCAGCCCCACAACCACATAGCGCCACCCTGACCACTCAAGCGCCCTTGGTGCACGCCGTCGCATCGGAAGCAAGCCGATCAGCAGCGCCGGCAGAACAGGAATCAGATAGCGGGTGTTCACGGCGTCGATGCGGGGGGCCCGATATTGGTTCCAGTTGGTGTAGGCAATGGCGAACACGCTGAGCGTCACCACCAGAGCCAATGCCACAAGTCCTACCCGATCGGATGTCGGCAACCGTGGTCCCTCACCTTCTGCTGCGGCGAAGCAGGCCACGCTCAGGCATCCCACGGACAGCAGGACAGGAAGCCACGACAGCTGGTAGAGCCCGAGCATGCCGAAAAGCTCCTTGGGCAGCTGCAGCCCCTCAAAAGCGAACGTACGGCCAGCGGCGGCCACAAAAGACCAGGGATGGGTCAGAACATACCGCGTTTGGGCGCTGATCCTGATGCCGTGGAAGGCGTACGAGTTGGCCGGAACATCCAGCCAGAACTTCGGATTGCTCTGCGACGGAGAGTTCGCTTCCTGATAGGCGCCCCAGGCTCCGGCCAACCCCAATGCGCCAACGCCCAGAGCCACCAAGGGGCGCAGTAGCGCCCTGCGGTAGCGCCACGCAGGGATGGCGAACAGGCCAATGATGACAATGTACGGAGGCTTGGCCAGGGCCAGCAGCGCGGCGGCGCCGGCCGACTCGATCAGGATCCGGGTTCGCGGGGCGTCGGGGTCCAGGCTCAGGCGGAGTGCCTCGCCAACCACAAGAAACGACAGCACCATGGTCATACCGTCGGCCGATACGGTCGAGGCCTGGTTGAGGGCAGCGGGCATCACCCCGACAGCTACCAGCACCCATTTATGGACCGGGAGGCGCCGCACGGCCAGGGCAAGGAGCAACCCGTAGGTGAGAACCCCCGCGAAACGCGCCAGATAGAGCAGGGCCAGTGTCGACAATCCGACAAGTCGCCCGATAGCCATCGCCACGGCATAGTCCAGGTAGGCCCCCGGGCCGTAGGAGGCGGCGTTGCCGGCCGAGGTGAACACCTCCGGGCCGCTAGGGGCGGCTTGGCCCAAATCATTGAGGAAAGCTGTCCGGTCGCGGTCGGTATAGGCGAGCTGGGCCAGGCGCGCCTCCTCTGGCTCGAAGGTCCTGGGAAGGTAAGCCCCGTAGGCGAACCCCCGCTCATGAGTGAGGAAAGATCCCCTCGAGATCTGGTAGGCGCGAGTGAAGTGATCCCGCTCGTCGCCGCCGGTCAACGGTGGGGTCAGGATTGAGATCGTGAAGCCGGCCAGCAAGGCGAGCCACAGCGCGACCAAGGCCGGACGGCGAGCCAGAACCCCTAGAACTCTGAGAACCGGCAAGGTGGGCACCCCTCGGAAGCGGACCCCACGTTTTAGCACTGGGACTGTCCTCCGGCCGGGCCGAGACCGGAATCACGCCGGTCGCCCCAACGACCATCCGCGCGACGCCCTTCAACATCTCATAAAGTTCTCGCCGACAGCAGTACCGGAAACCACACGACAGCGCCCTGCCCGACGTTCCCGGCGGGGCGCTGTCGCGTCACGAGGTCAGTTGGCCGTTGGCGACGAAGCGTGCTATGCCCGAGCCGGTCCCCGCCAGGTTGCAACAGCGTCCCGCCGAATCCGACACCGGTGGGGCGTTGACGCGCATTAGAAGACCTCGACGCCCAGTAGTCGCGCTTCAACTCGACAGAGGGCGTCCCACCGCCTTTGCTCGGTGAGTGAAAAGGCGCGCGCTGTGCGTGTCCATGTCAACTTTTCGAGTTCTCTCCGGACGGTTTCGAGCTCGCGTGACTCTCCCACAAGGACGAAATCACTCATTGGCAAATCTCCACTCCCTGTCGGGTTATTGGACTTACTACCCAACTGAGGAGTGGCGCTCACCTCCTCGTCATCGAATGTCGCGGAAAGTCGCCGGGCCTTGCTCGGTGCGATCGGGCAGGACTGTCGCTGGGCCGACTGGCCATAGGGCGCAAGCCGCGTTGGTTGGTCGCTGGAGTTTTGGTTCTCAGAGCGTGACCATCTCCGATCCGGAAGATCGTGGTGACTGCGGCGGCTAGGTCGTGGCCGTCGCTGGAGAGGACCGGTGTTCGTACGCCCACTTGGGGTGACCGGGCGGGCGCATGGGCGTCCGTGGGGAACTCGTGATAGAACCGCCGTCTCCCGAGATGATGCCGTAGACCGAATACTTCGGGTAACGAACGGGATCACCGATCTGGGATAGCAGCGGTTCGGCGGCATCAAGGGTGGTCTGGTATGAGACCGCGCGGCCCTCGACGTCGTGGAGCACGACCGTCGTACCTGCCCGATCGGCGATGGTCGTGGCTCGGCTCCGCTCGGGTCCGAGCCAGATAGCCTCGTCTTTGATCTGGGGATCCGAGATGAATGGGTCGTTGGGCACGACCGCTGGGAGACCTAGCGCCAACTCATAGGAGATCTCGTCGATTGCCACGTGAGCGACCCGCACCCCCGCGGAGAGATCCCGGAAGCACCGCCGAGTCGTCGAATGACCGTCACTGATCCGAACAGCCGTCCAGGAGGCGTCGGGCGCCGTTGTGTGCGTCCTCATCGGGCGGTTCCTGGTCGCCTTTGGTCTACATGACCCAGATGCCCGAGCTCCGTTGGAACCACGCAGCTAGAAGCGGATGAGCTCGATTGAGATGATGGAGATCCACACGATCACGGAGAGCGTGAAGATCCTCTCGATGAGTCCGAAGATGGGCTTCAGCCGAGGACCGACGAGCCCCAGCGCGCAGGCGACTGCCCCAGCGAGCACTACCCAGCCCAAGGGTACCAGGAGGCCTTTTGCGTTGTGCCATGCGGGGTAGTGGCTGAACATCCCGCCCAGACCTGTTGCTGCGGCGGCCACCGCCCCGAAGGCCACCACCGCGAGAAGCATGTGGATCCTGCCTTTGACCGTCTCGAAACGGTTTCCTGATTGATCAGTCGGGAACGCAGGCATCAACAACCGAGCCGCCGCGTTGGCCAACAGCAGCACGACGACGAGGGTCGGAACATAGGGATTTAGTCCGGTTAGCGCGACGGCGACACTAGAGCAGGCCGCCGCACCGGCCACGAGTTGCGCCCAGAAGTAGCGGCGGTAATCCCCGACGCCGTAATCGCTGATGGCGTCGCGAACCGGGTCGTACTTGGTCGGTAGCACGTGCAGCGCAACCAAGAGGGTCAGCTGCGCCGCCACAGCAATCAGCGCGATCACACTGAAGGCGCTAACCATGTTCAGTGCCCCTGATCGGGGGGTGTTGCGCTGTGGGACAGGTGGTCACCGAGGGGTGGCGCTGGGAGGCACCGGTTTGGTGTTCTCCGATGTAGGCCGCGACGTTGCTGCCTTCGCCGCCCGCCGACGCTTGATCCAGGCCCAAATCAACATGACATCCTCCGGTTCCGGTGTACGCATTGTTTCGTCGCCGGGGTCCGGAGCGCCGCCCCGAGCAGGTGCCAGCATCGCTAGCGCCGTTTAGCACGGGCCGGGAACTCAATCCGTGTCTGTTCGCCACGGTACACCCATTTGAGCGTGCCTCTAACCATCGCTGAGAGCCCGGCTATAGAAACGCCATTTTCTCAAGAGCAGGTTCCCAAATCCTTGGGGCACCTGAGACCAGTTAGTTCGAGCCGATCTGGGGCGGGACTACGACTCAGGCATGGCCACCATCTACGACCTGCTGTAGCCGAAGCCGGGGGCTGAGATGAGCTCGCCGGTGACCGCGTCGATGAAGACGATCGTCGTGTTGGCGCTCGGCTGACACGAGCCTGTCGTCCCGCGGTCGGTGGGCGCAGGACCACAAGACAGTTGAGCCATTCCAGTTAATGGAACCGCCCAGGCGGTAGCAATGATGCACGCATAGGTGTCCTTGAGCTGCACGAGGGCCGGAGTGCCGGCGCGCACAGGACCCACGAATCCTCCAACCTCGGCCAGCGCGGCGGCCATGGCGACTCGAGAGGTAACCGTCGCCTTTCCATCGGCAGGATCTCCCTGGACCGCTTGTTGCTCGGATCCCAGTGCCGAGGTGGGCGAGACCCCGGTGCCGGTCGTAGCTGGCGGCGACACGTCCGCGCACGTCGGTGCTCCAGCCGGAAGCGTCCCCGGCGGGCCAACGTAGATGCCACGTTGCTCCAACTCGTCAGCGGAGATATTGGCTACGCCCTGAGCTGCTGCCTTACCCCCTCCGCCAGAGCAGGCGGAAACGACCGTCGCCAGCAGAACTACGGCAACCATGGCTGGCCTGGCCACAGTCGGGTGGTGACGGAACCTACGACCACTCATATCAAGCGCCCGACTGCCAAGGAGGTCTTTCCTGCCCGGCGGCCCGTGAACCCTTACGCCTCCGCCACCAGTGTGACTTGGTCTGCTCCAGGGGTTCGTGCACGAAGCGGATCCCTCTCCGTCTGAGGTGCTCGCAACAACCCTAATCAACGGTGCTCCGGGCATCGTCGGGAAGAGCTCGTCCAACATCACCCGGCTGTTGGCCGACACAATCTGAACGACCGCGCCCTTGCGCTTGCTGTCACCGCATGAGGTGGCAACGCTGCTCGACGCGATGGACAGGGCGCGACCCTACGGCCGTTCTTCTCGGCGCCAGTAGCGGTGTCCGAGCCGGGCAGTTTGTTCGGGTTGTGTGGGCGTGGCGATCCGCTCAGGTCGACGATGGCGGTTGTTGAGGTCGTGCCACGAGACGGCCCGCGCGACAGAACGATATGTGCGAGCGCAGGCTGGTGAGTTTCGTCGGCCTCCTGTGTAGTTGGGGATGACGAGCGGCGGCGCTGTAGTGACGTTGGCGGACTTCTAACATGGGGATGTGGTCGATTCGGGCGATTCTCCCCTGCGCTTCGAGCCGGGGGTGGAGCAGTGGCGGAGCGGGCTGGGCGCGACTCGCGATGCTGTCCGTCAGGAGCTGGTGCGCAGGCAGCCCCTGTCCATCTGTCTACTGGGACGGGCTCATTGCGAGGCCTCGACGCGGGTTGCGGGCAGGGAACCCAAGCGCTGGTGCTCGGCCCGGCTTGGCCATCAGGTCGTCGGTGTGGACCTCTCTGGCGAGCTGCTCGACCAGGCCCGGGCGGCGGCAGCGCAGGAGTCTGAGGCCGTCCGTGGACGCCGTCGGTACTCTGCCCCTCACGGTTTCCGCCGCTTGGGGTTCTCCCTCTCGCGACCAGGGGGCGGATTTCACCCATTTCGACTGGCCGACGGTATCGGGACGACAGGTTCTCCTGTTCCATACCAGCGCCTGCGACGAGCTCACGCCACCTTTACACCGGGCACCGCCGAGGCGACACGCAGGCCGTCCCCCAGCTGAGGACACGCCTCTATCGGCGTGTCTTTGTCCCGGGGATTGAGGTCGCCCCCGGTTTCGATGCCATCGTGAATCTTTTCGATGCGTCAGCAGTGGTTCGCTCATGCTCGTCTTCTCGTCGCTCACCTATCCCGATCACGTCGGGACTTTTCCGCAACGCTCACGACACCAGCTCTTTACCTGCGCCGCTTGCGGTGGTTTGGGCTCTCCGCCTGCACGGCGAACCCGGAGGGCCAACCTCCATCACTGGCACAGCACGCTTCATGTTG
>Ga0182030_10001893_pt1 | contig 43866 bp, 39 predicted proteins | sample 812S3MmetaG_FD_121299 | JGI IMG/M metagenome (GOLD analysis project Ga0182030, IMG submission 121299) | Permafrost microbial communities from Stordalen Mire, Sweden - 812S3M metaG (Illumina Assembly) | ecosystem: Environmental > Terrestrial > Soil > Wetlands > Permafrost | place: Sweden... | reverse complement strand
TCGGCAACGGCAACGTTGAAATGATTGCGCAGCCCGTCTTTGACACTGCGGATGACCTGCCGCTTGTCCTTGAGGGAGTGCGCGCCCTCGATGCGAATCTCGAGCATGAGATACGCGATCATCGTTAGTCCCCGCGAAAGCTGTTCACCACAGAGGCACAGAGGACACTGAGGTGTTTCTGTCCAAGAATCCTTTACGAGGCTATTGCAAAACATCCCGGATACCGGCTCCTCTGCGGAGGATTCAGTTCCGGGACATTGGATGTTGTGTGCCGCCGCTCCGCGGCTAACAGCAGATCCCTCGTCGGGCTGAAGCCCTCCTCGGGACGACAAAATTAAGAAAGCCCTCAACAGCGCAGCCAAATCTGTGTCCCGTCAAAGCTCGCTATCGCTTACTGGCCACTAGCCACTGGCCACTGCCTTTACACGAACGCTTCGGCGGCGACGCGCTCGATGACGAAGACCTCGATCACGTCCCCGACTTTGATATCGCCGTAGTTCGCAATCGAAATGCCGCACTCCATGCCGGTGCGAACTTCGCTGACATCTTCCTTGAAGCGCCGCACCGAGCCGATCTTGCCTTTGAAGACAACTATGTTATCGCGCAGCAACCGCACTTCGGCGTCGCGCTTGACCACGCCGTCGAGGACGTAGCAACCGGCGATAACGCCAATCTTGGGAACACGGAAGGTGTCGCGCACTTCGGCACGTCCCAGGTAGCTCTCCTTTATGATCGGCTCCAACAAGCCGGTCATGGCGCGCTTGATCTCGTCCTGCAGTTCGTAAATGATGGAGTGCAGGCGGATATCGACTTTTTCCTGCTCGGCCAGTTCCTGCGCTTTGCGTTCCGGCCGCACGTTGAAGCCGATGATGACGGCATTCGACGCCGAGGCCAGCAGCACATCGCTTTCGGTGATGGCGCCCACACTGGCGCGCATGATGTTGATCTTCACCCGCTCGTTCGACAGCTTGCTCAGCACGTCGCTGAGCACTTCGATGGAGCCGCCCACGTCACCCTTGAGGATGACGAAGAGCTCCTTCTGGCCAGCGGTCTTCAACTGCTCGGCCAGGCCTTCCAGCGAGACACGCGAGCTCTTGGCCAGGGTGGCTTCGCGCGCTTTGGCTTCGCGATATTCGGAGATACCGCGTGCCTTCTCGCGATCGGCGACGGCGACCAGTTGATCGCCGGCCTGCGGCAATCCTTCCAGTCCGAGAATCTCCACCGGTGTAGCCGGGCCGGCTGATTCCAGCGCGACACCGCGGTCGTTGAACATCGCGCGGACCTTGCCGAAGACGTTGCCCACGACAAAGTTGTCGCTGTTGTGCAGCGTCCCGTTCTGTACCAGCACGGTCGCCACCGGGCCACGGCCGCGGTCGAGCTTGGCTTCCAGAACGGTGCCGCTGGCCAGGCGATCGGGCGAAGCTTTCAGGTCCTGAAGATCAGCGACCAAGCAGATCATCTCCATCAGCAGATTGAGATTGGTCTTCTGCTTCGCCGATACATCCACGAACACGGTGCTGCCACCCCAATCCTCGGGCATCAAGCCGCGATCGGCGAGCTGCTTCTTCACGCGCTCAGGCAAGGCGTCAGGCTTATCGATTTTGTTGACCGCGACAATGATCGGCACAGCGGCCGCCTTGGCGTGATCGATGGCTTCCAAAGTTTGCGGCATGACGCCGTCGTCAGCCGCGACCACCAGCACCACGATGTCGGTGACCTTCGAGCCGCGAGCACGCATGCGGGTGAAAGCTTCGTGACCCGGGGTATCAAGGAATACGATCTCGCGCCCGAAAGCCGGAGAGTTGGGATCGGTGATGGCAACCTTGTACGCGCCGATGTGCTGGGTGATGCCGCCCGCCTCGCCTCCGGCGACGTTGGTGGAGCGAATGGCATCGAGCAAGCTGGTCTTGCCGTGATCGACGTGGCCCATGATGGTGACCACCGGCGGACGGGTTACAGCTTGCGCTCCACCGTCTTCGCCTGCCTTTTCGGCTGGCCCTTCGTCCTTCGCCAATTGCTCTTCGAAGGTGATGACCGAGGTTTCCGCGCCGAAGTGACGCGCCATGTCGGTCGCGAGATCGGAATCCAGCGTCTGGTTGACGGTTGCGAACACGCCACGCGCCAGCAAGCGGGCGATGAGGTCCTTAGCGCGAATGCCCAGCTTCTCAGCCAGGTCTTTCACGCTGACGCCTTCGGGAATCGTGATGGCGCGGGTGATGGGTAGCGGCTCAGTGGAAAGCGAGAGCCGCGGCGGCGGAACGAAGCCCTTCATCGGGCCTTCCTTCACGCCGCGGGGAACATAGCGTTGGCCTGGACGCGCTGGACGTCCCATCGGACGGCCTGTTGGCGGAGGCGGAGCCCCGACCCCGGGACCGCCCGCAAATCCAGGACGAGCACCCGGCGGACCAGAACGTGTGGGATGAGGACCGCGACGCTCACCCGGCCGTATGGGGGGACGAGTGCCCGGAGGTCCACCGACGGGTGGCGCTCCTGGACGCGGGCGCTGGAAGATGGGCTTGCCACGCTCGGGCATGACGGCACGCGGCGGCGTGGTTGTTGCCGCACGCACAGGCGCCAGATAGACCGGACGCGGTCCGGTCTGCGGCACAATCAAGCGACGGGCGGCGGCGGGCTGCACTGGCTGCCCCGCACGCGGCGGAACTCCGGGCTGCGGCGGACGCGCGCCAGGTAGCCCAGGCGTTGTCGCCGGAGCAGGGGGACGCGCCGTAGCGGCGGGCGCGGATTCAATCTCCGCTCCAGTTTCGGGAACGAGAGTCTCTGGTACAAGGACGGCAGTCTCTGGTTCATCCAGAACTGCAACGTTATCTTCGATGGTTGCCTCGATTGGCTTCGCAGCTTCGGAAACGGCGGATGCATGGGCCGGCGGCGCGGCTGGAGGCGCTGGCGGCTTGGGCCGCACAATCACTGCCGGCGGACGGGCCACTGACTGTGGCGTGACGAAACGCGGTGCGGGCTTTGGCTCGACCGCCGTTGCCGGCGGCGTGGTGGCGGTTGCGGTAAGCGGGGATGCAGGCTTGGGCGGCACAGCCGACGGCGGAGTCACGGCCGACCGTGTTGGGACGGCATGGCTCGGCGGCGCGACCTGGCGTGACGGTGCGGCAGGCTGGGCGGCCCGTTGCGTGATGGCCTTCAGCACATCGCCGGGCTTGGAGATGTGCGAGAGATCAATCTTCGGCTTGAACTCGTCCTGCGCCGGCGCAACGCGCGAGGCGCGGCTGGGGCCGGGCTCATGCTCCTGATAATACTTCTTGACGCGCTCCGCCTGGTCTACTTCGATGGAACTGGAGTGCGTTTTCTTTTCCGTTACTCCGACCTTGAGGAGAACGTCGAGGATTTCCTTGCTCTTGACCTCAAGTTCCCTGGCCAGATCGTTGATGCGAATCTTGTGTTGCATGCCGCCCTGTTTCCTCCGTTATGTCCTGTCCGCTTACGCCTGCATAGCATCCTCACGGTTCAGTGGCCAGTGGCCGGTTGCCAGTGGCCAGTTAGGATTTCCTCAATTAGTTCAGCCTCTGAAGCACGAAATCTCTACCTGGCGATCTCAAAGCGCGCCTGAAAGCGTGCGCCACCCGATTTTCAACTGGCCACTGGCCACCGACCACTGGCCACTACTTTACGATCGTTTTTCTCCCGGCTCTTCTTCGTCGGGAACGTTTTCGTTCGGTGTTTCAGGTCGCTCGTGGATGATCCGCTCACCCTCGTCGGCGAGAGGCGCGTTCTCGACGCCATCGACAACTTCAGCCTCGAAGGCCTGACCTTCGTCTGCCAACTCCTCGACGCTCTCGGAATCAGCTCCCGGCACGTCGGGAAGACCTTGTTCGTCACCCGACTGACCGCCTTCTTCGCCCGGTTCCACATCGGATTCCGATGTGGGCTCGACTTCGGATTCGGCAACCTCGTCGTCGCTTTCCGACTCATCAATTTCGTCCGGCACTTCGCCAGCTTCGGCGTCGTCTTCCGCAGCTTCCTCTTCCTCTAGCTCACGAGCCTCTTCTTCGGCGGGAACATCCTGGCCAATCGCTTCGCCACCTTCCTCGTCATCCTGGGCGACAGCAACACCTTCGGCCGGCACTTCGCCTTCGGCCAAAACTTCGCCATCGGCAGGCGTAGCTTCGACGCCAGCTTCAACAGCGTCCAGGCTGGCAAAGTAATTATTGACCGCGATACTGATTTTCTCGACGGTCTTGGGGCCGATGCCGGGCACCTCTTCCAACTGCTCCGGTGTCATGTCGGCAACCATTTCCACAGTTGTGATGCCCGCTGCCACCAGCTTCTCGATGATGCCGGGTTCGAGATCGGGCACCGACTCCAGGGGCGTGGCTTGCGGGGTCATCATGCCGCGCATCTGCTCTTCCACTTCCTGGCGCTTTTCTTCCTCGCTCTTAATGTCGATCTTCCAACCCAGCAGCTTGGCGGCAAGGCGAACGTTCTGCCCTTTCTTGCCTATGGCCAGCGATAATTGGCTGTCATCCACGATCACTTCCAGGTGCTTTTCCTGGCCTTCGAGCACGGTGACGCGGCTGACCTTGGCGGGTTGCAACGCCTTCTCGGCGAAAGTCACCGGGTCTTCGTGATATTCAATGATGTCGATTTTCTCGCCGCGCAGTTCGCGAATGATGGACTGCACGCGCATGCCCTTCATGCCGACACATGCGCCCACGGGATCGACGTCCTTGTCCTTCGACATGACCGCAATCTTGGTGCGTTCGCCGGCTTCGCGCGCGATAGCGCGGATGACGACGGTGTTGTCATAGATTTCCGGCACTTCGGTCTGGAACAGATGTGAGACGAGTTCCGGCGCAGCGCGAGAAACCACAACCTGCGGGCCTTTTGAGGCTTTTTCCACGCGCACGATCATGACCCGGGCACGCTCGCCGGGAGCGAACGACTCCAGGCGCGACTGCTCCTTGCGCGGCATGCGGCCTTCGGCTTTGCCCAGATCGACGATGACGTCCTGGCCTTCGGTGCGCTTGACAGTGGCGTTGATGATCTCGTTCACGCGCCCAATGTATTCGTTGTAAACCGTGTCGCGTTCGGCCTCGCGCACCTTCTGGAAGATCACCTGCTTGGCCAGCTGCGCGGCAATGCGTCCCAGGACATCGGTGGCTTTGTAGGTGCGCAGCTCGCCGCCGACTTCGGCAGCAGGGTCGATGCGCTTGGCATCGTCCAGGGTGATTTGCGCGACCGGATCTTCGACCTGGTCGGGGCCCTCCACAATCGACCGCACGGCGAAGGCGCGGATCTGACCGCTCTCCTTGTCGAGTTCGGCGCGGAGGTTCTCCTGCGTCTTGTAATACTTCCGGGTGGCTACGACGATCGCATCCTCGACCGCAGTGACCACGATCTGCGGATCGATACCTTTTTCGCGGCTGAGAGCGTCGATTACGTTGTACAGTTCACTCGCCATAGATTCGTGCCACCTGATCTAATTCGAAAAAACCTTGTCATCCTGAGCGGAGGCGGCCGATTTTGGCCGCCGGAGTCGAAGGACCCCTATCGCATCAAGACCCTGTGTCGTCCCTACGGGACTCGGGGTCCGTTCTCGCTTCTACCCAGCGCTTCCGCGCTGGGCTAATTAGTTTCGCCCTTCGGGCTCAGCGTCGCACTTACATCTTTCACGAGTCAGAGGCACGGCAGCACTCCTGGCTCACGGCCTGAAGCTCGCGGCTAAAACTCGGGAACCAGGTTCGCCTTCTCGACGTTGGCCAATTCGATCTCGACTTCCGCTCCCGGTTCAACCGCCTCGTGCTTCTTCGACTTTTTCCGGCCGGTCAGCTCCAGGCTGAGGCGGCCATCCTGAAACGCCTTCAGGCGTCCTTCAAAATGCCGGTTGCCGTTCACCGGATCGCGCGTCATGAGCTTCACCAGGCTGCCGGTAAAGCGCCGAAAATCTTCCGCCTTCGACAGCTTGCGGTCCAGACCCGGCGACGAAACTTCCAGCAGGTACGAGGCGCCTGGTACTGCGTCCTCAACGTCTAAGATGGTGCCTGCTTCACGGCTGAAGGTCGCGCAATCCTCGTGGGTCACGCCGCCCGGCTTATCGATGAAGACCCGCAACATGCGGGCCTTGCCACCGCCGCACAGCTCCAGATCGACCAACTCCAGGCCGCTCGACTGCGCTACACGCTCGGCGATCTCGCGAATTTTGTCCAACCCGGCTGCCATCGCGTTCCGTGGCTCCCGACCTCTAAACGAAGAGCGCCCGTCAGGCTCTCGCAACCACCTGGACTCGCCGTGTAACAGCGGATTACGGGGTGGAAATAAAAAGTGGGCGATCGCCCACCGATGTGCTTCGCCGAATCTGCAACGGTCCACTGTCGCCGGGAGCCGATGACAGGAACCTACAACAACAGTACAGAACTAAATATACGCCTATCTAGGGGAGAAACTCAAGGATGCGGTGTTCAAAACTGCCTCGTCAGAGCTCCATCCATTGCACGGGTCGTCGCGGGCTGGCATGCGCCGTCAGCGTGGGATAGCCCATATAGAAAACGAAGGTTGGCTGCCAGGAGGGATCGCCAGTGATTTCGTTTAGCAGGGCGGCACGCGATGCCGGTTGGCCCAGCGCCCGCTCGTGGTCTACCATTTCCACGGACTCGTTACAGGGCCTGGCGGCGATGCCCTTGGCAGTGGCAAACAGATGAGCGAGCTGCCAGGTCCGGCCAGCCAGCAAACACTGCTGCTGGTCATAGCGGTCACGTACGGCGATGAAGCCGATCAGCGGCGCGCTGAGCATCAAATCCGAATAGTCATCCTTCTGGCTGTGCGAGGCCACCGCGCCCAACATTCGTTCGGTCATCATCTTGGCAATCACGGTAGCGATGGGAGGCAGACCGAAGGCATCAATGGTCAGGCCGTCGCGATGCCGCTGCACCTCGCTCCACTGGGTGCGGATCCATCGCTCGCTGCCCGCCTTGACGTTGGGATCGGAATAGATTTCCTTGTTCGCTGCGGAGCTGACCTTGGCAATGTTTTTTCGATCGGCTTCGCCGGTGAAGAGGAAAAGTTTCACGTTCGCGTTGCCGTCGGGCAGATGGCTGAGCGCGTCCAGGAAATCGGGCGGCAACGGCTTGTGCGAGTCGTAACGAGCGCGATTGGTGTGGCGCAGCGGGATGGCATTGTACAGTTCGTCTGCTTCACGCTTTCCAGGTGCGAGATCCACGCGAGCGAGAAGTTGTGGTTTGGGTTCAGGAGGAATCGGGCCAAGCTGACCTGGCACGAGCTGTGCAGTGGCGGCGTAGCCGTTGGCAGGCGCAGCCAGCATGAGGTTTTCCAGAGCGCAACCCATGCCAATGTGTTCTTCGCGAAGATAGGGATCGAGTGCGCCGACGTTCCTGCTGGTGTCGATGTACAACTCAATTGAGGAATCGCTGACTTTGAAGAGCCATGGCTGCGTGTTATGCGGGCTGGCGGCGAGAATCGCGGCGCTCACCAGCGCAAGTGGACTGTCCTTGGCATTGCGCCAGTCTTTCCAGGGCTCGTAAGCTGGGCCTTCGCCGGTGCTGAAGACGCCTTGATCCCAAGCGCGCCAGACGCCGCCGCCCACGACCGCGACGGTCAAGACTCCCGCGCCTTTCAGGAAAGACCTGCGCCGCATGGACCACCTCGTGCTGACCTATGCCGGTCAGATGGAGCTGTCTAACTAACTATACGTTGGAGAACGACGAAAAGACTCACCGATTCATATTCAGAAGGTTTCAGGTTTGCCTAACACCCGCCGCAACTCTACAATGGTTGTTTACCCCCCACGGAAACCGAAATCATGATCCATTTTCCTGTCCCCGAGGCATTGACCTTCGATGACGTGTTGCTACTGCCCGCCAAGTCTGACGTTGTGCCTGCGCTGGCGGATACTACCACCCGACTGACCCGCAACATCGAGCTGCGCGTACCTCTCATCAGCGCGGCCATGGACACGGTAACGGAATCGCGCATGGCCATCGCCATGGCGCAGCAGGGTGGGCTCGGCATCATCCATCGCAATCTCACCATCGAGCAGCAAGCCAGTGAAGTCGACAAGGTGAAACGCTCGGAGAGCGGCATGATCGTCGATCCCATCACGGTCTCGCCGGAGCAGAAGATCTCCGACGCGCTGGAGGTCATGCGGCATTACCGCATCTCGGGCGTGCCGGTGACGAAGAACAAGAAGCTGGTCGGGATCCTCACCAACCGCGATCTGCGCTTCGAGACCCGCACTGACATTCCCATCAGCGAAGTGATGACCAAGGAGAACCTGATCACGGTTCCGGTTGGCACCACGCTGACCGATGCCGAGGCGATCCTGCACACCCATCGCATCGAGAAGCTGCTGGTGGTTGACGACCTGTACAACCTGAAGGGCCTGATTACGGTGAAGGACATCCAGAAGCGGCTGAAGTATCCCACCGCTGCCAAGGACGATCACGGCCGGCTGCGGGTGGGTGCGGCCGTCGGCGCCACCGGCGACTATTTGGAGCGGGCGCAGGAGTTGGTGCGAAGCAAAGTCGATCTGCTGGCCATCGACAGCGCCCATGGACATTCGACGCGTGTCATTGAAGCCATCCGCAAGATCAAGGCGACGCTGCCGCAGGTCGATCTGCTTGCCGGCAACGTCGGCACCTTCGATGGCGCCTGCGAATTGGCGCGCGCCGGCGCCGACGGTATCAAGGTCGGCATCGGCCCAGGTTCCATCTGCACCACGCGCGTGGTGACCGGCGCAGGTGTTCCGCAGATCACGGCCATCGCAGAGGCGGCGCGCGCCACCCGCGACAGCGATGTCTCGGTCATCGCCGACGGGGGCATCAAGTACTCTGGCGACATCACCAAGGCGATTGCCGCGGGCGCGCACTGCGTGATGATCGGCTCCCTGCTCGCCGGAACCGAAGAAAGTCCGGGCGAGACGATTCTCTACCAGGGCCGCTCGTTTAAGACCTATCGCGGCATGGGATCGCTGGCCGCGATGGCGCAAGGCTCCAGCGAGCGCTACTTCCAGAACACGGACGCGGATTCCTCCGTGCCTGTCCTCAGCGAAGACGGCAGTGAAGGCAACCGGCTGGCGAAGCTGGTGCCCGAGGGCATCGAGGGACGCGTTCCGTATCGCGGCACCGTGGGCATGATCGTCTATCAACTGGTGGGCGGAGTGAAGAGCGGCATGGGCTATGTGGGCTGCGCCAGCATTGCCGAGCTGCAACAGAAGGCGCGCTTCGTGCGCATCAGCGGCGCAGGTCTTCGCGAAAGCCACGTGCATGATGTGATGATCACGCGCGAAGCGCCTAACTACAGGGTGGAGTAAGGGCAGCTGTGAAGGGGCGCAGCTTCAGCTGCGCCGTAACGCCTCTCATCTTTCATTTCGCGCCGGGCTTCAGCCCGCGCTGAAGCGGCCTTGGGCGTGAGGCGTGCCCGTTCAACTCAGCTTGTCAACAGAACCAGGTAGGTCCGAGTTTTGCTGAAGCCAACGTTTCGATCCCTAGTTCGCAACTGGTGGCTGGTCGTGGTGTGGCTGGGCGTCATCCGGATGGAATCCACTGACACAGCCTCGGCAGCCAACACGACAGTCGTCCTGTACAAAGTGATTGCGGTCATCGCTCCCCATGTGCAGCCGTCGTTGGTGCAGCAGCTCGACGAAGTCCTGCGCAAGAGCGGACACTTCCTGGGCTACGGAATCCTCAGCGTGCTCGTGTTTCTCGCCCTGCGCAACACCAATCGCGACCGCGTGCGGCCGCTCCTATGCCGCACGTGGGGAACTTATCTCAGCGATCTGTGGCGAGCGGAATGGGTCCTGATCGGCATGCTGGCGACCGTTGTAACGGCATCGTTCGACGAGATTCACCAGACTTTCATTCCCTCGCGCACCGGACGCTGGCAGGATGTGGTGCTGGATACCATCGGAGGGGCGGCGCTTCAGTTGGTGGTTTATCTGCTTTCGGCAAGAGTGCTGAAGCAGCGCCAGGTCACGGCTTCCCAGCCGGAACTGACCTCCACGCGCTGACCAGCCCCGACGAAGCGCAACCGCTAGTACAGCAGGTACTTCACCCGCACATCCATGAACTGGTCCAGTTGCTCGCGCCAATCTGCGGCGATGCGGTTCGGATCCTGCCCCGCCTGCAAGGCGGCGAAGACCGCTTTATTCGCCAGCAGTTGATTCATGTGGCTCAAGTCGTATCCCAGGGGAGAAAGCTTGTGCAGCGCTGCGGCCAGTTCCAGTCCCAACTCAGGCGCGTCGAGTTCCTCGCGATTGGTCACGATGATGTTCACCCCGAAGCACTCGCGGCGAATGAACGGTCCGGAGGTTGGAGTGAAGGAGACGGGCACGAAGCGGACTCCGGGGATGTTGCGGCCGTTCAGGTAACTGGAAAGTTCCTTGGCGGTGAGGTAGGGCGAGCCCACCAACTGGAACGGCATGTCGGTGCCGCGACCAACGGAAACGCTGGTGCCCTCGATCAGCGCAACTGCCGGATACAGCGTGGCCTGGTCCAGACTGTGAATGCCGGGCGCTGGGTTCACCCAGGTGACTCCGGTGGAATCGAACCAGTCGCCGCGCAGCCAGCCGCGCATCGGCACCACGGTAAGGTCGGCGTCGATGTGCTTTTCCTCGTTGAACAGCTTCGCCAGTTCGCCGATGGTCATGCCATGCCTCACCGGAAGTGGATAGTAGTTGACGTAGCTCTCCTGCCCGGCGTCCGAAAGCGGACCTTGCACGTAAGCTCCGGTGATGGGATTGGGACGGTCGAGCACGACGATGGGCTTTTTCGCTTTGGCCGCCGCATCCAGGAAATATCCCAGCGTGCTTTCGTAGCTGGAGAAGCGCGCGCCCACGTCCTGAAGATCGAAGACCAGCACGTCCAGTTTGCGGATGATATCGAGCGGCGGCCGGCGCTTGGCATCGGCATCGCCGTAGACGCTGTAGATCGGCACGCCGGTCGCGCCGTCCTTGGCGTTCGCGGCGTCGCCGGCGTCGGAGTTGTCTTGTAGTCCGAATTCGGGAGTAAAGATTGCCGACAGCTGCATTCCGGGCGCGCGAGCCAGCACGTCGATGGTCCGCTTGCCGTGGCTGTCGACGCCAGTCTGGTTGGTGACCAATCCGATGTGCGGAGTTGGAACGTTGGGGACCTTGAGCGGCTCAAATTGCCGCTCTTCGAGAGCGTCAATGCCGGTGAGGACTTTGCCGTTGCGGACCACGATTCGTCGCTCGGCCATTTGGGTTTCGTTGTAGCCGGTGATCCGCGCCAGCCGCGTCTTCTGCTCCTCGCTCGGATTCAATTGCAGCGCCGCGGCAACCGCGGTCGCAATCTCCGTGCGCAATCCGATAACGTTGCCATCCTTCAGCAAGGTCGAGTTGGTCAGCAGGATGACGTAAGTGTTCGTGGTCGCATCGATCCATAACGAAGTGCCGGTGAAACCGGTGTGGCCGAACGAGCCGACCGGCAACAACTCACCGCGAGTGGAGGAGAACGGCGAATCGATGTCCCATCCCAGACCGCGCACATTGGGCATGTTGGAAGGCTGCTGCGGCGTGGTCATCTTCTCCACAATGAGCGGTGACAGAATGGGCGCGCCGCGGTTAAGCAAGGCTTGAGCGAATTTCGCCACATCCTCGGCAGTGGAGAAAACCCCGGCATCGCCCGCCACTCCGCCCATCTGGTGCGCCGTGGGATCATGTACCGTGCCGCGTACCATCTGGCCGGTGTGCTCGTCGCGTTGCGTGGGAGCGATGCGCGGTCCCCACGAGGTCGGAGGATTGAAGCGCGTCGAGGTCATGCCCAGCGGACCGAACACGTACGTTTGCGCGTACTGGTCCAGTGGCATGCCGCCGACTTTTTGCACCAGTTCGCCGAGGACTACGAAGCCGACGTCGCTATAGAGAAACGTCGAGCCCGGAGGATTGACCAGCTTGGTGGCGTTGGCGCGGCTGTAGCCTTCGTCGGCGCCATTCCAGGCTTCTTTCAGGTCGAGGTCGGCGGGCAGACCGGAATAGTGCGTCAACAACATCCGGATGGTGACATCCTGCTTTCCATTTTGCGCGAAGTCCGGAATGTACTTCGCAACCGGATCGTTGAGCTTGATCTGCCCAAGCTGCTCCAGGCGCATGACGCACGTCGTGGTGGCAATCACTTTGGTGAGCGACGCCAGATCGAAGATGGTGTCTGCCGTCATCGCCTCCGGATTGGATCCGGCCGTGCGATTGCCATAGGCTTTCTGGTAAACGATCAGGCCGTTGTGCCCAACCAGCAGTACGGCACCTGGAGCGTTGCCGTTCTTGACTGCGTCTTTCAGCACGGCGTCGAGCGGAGCGAGCCTGCTCTGCTCCTCCTTCGAGGCAACGGGCAAGACGGAAGAATTCGGCGTGCCGCCGGTTGCCGCGCCTGGGCCAACAGCGGGAGCCGGACTTTTCGCCGCCCCGGACGGCGCCGATTGTTGCGCTGTAGCGAACGCGGTGACCAGAAGAACGAAGCAAACATACACCAGCACATTGGCTGGCCGGCGCAGACGCAGGCTCAAGAGAACCTTTCCATTGATGGATTGTGACCCGCACTTGTGCGGTAAAGCTATTATAGGTTGCGTTCCGATTTCGCTGCACGCAAGAGGACTTCTGAATTCACCGGCGCAGGAATTCGTCTCGCCTCGTCCCGCTTTCGAGCGGCAGGAGCGCCAGTTCGCGCCGGCGTTCGCTATCATCCGGCAGGCCATCGCGGAGCGCGCTTTTCCCGGCGCTGCCCTGGCCATCACTTATCGCGGAGAGCTGGTGGCTGCGCAGGGCTTCGGGTGCTTCACCTACGCTGAGAAGGCACCAGCGGTTCTGCCGGACATGCTGTTCGACCTGGCGTCTTTAACCAAAGTCGTTGCCACAACCGCCATGGCGATGTTGCTTTACGACCGCGGTGAGTTGTTGCTGGACGAGCCAGTGGCGCAGACCATGCCTGAATTCGTCGCGCTGGCACCCAGGCATCAGCAGGCCAAACGCGAGGCCGTGAGCATTCGCATGTTGCTGGCGCACTCCGGCGGACTACCGGCCTACGAGAAGCTGTTCGAATTTGCCACGACGCGCCAAGACCTCATCAATGCCGCGCTCACCACACCCCTCACTGCGGAGCCGGGAACGCGCGCTCTCTACAGCGACATTGGATTTATCATTCTCGGCGAGCTTCTGGCCAGGAAAGCCGGCACTACGCTCGACTCGTTCGCTGCAGAGGAGATCTTCGCGCCGCTGGGCATGAGGCAGACGCGCTTCCAGCCGCCGCCGCAGTGGAAGGCCGAGATTCCGCCCACCGAAGACGATCGCGAGTTTCGCAAACGAGTGATCCAGGGCGAAGTGAACGACGAAAACGCTTATGTGATGGGTAGCGTTGCCGGTCATGCCGGCCTGTTCGCGCCCGCAACCGACGTTGCCCGCTTCGCCGAATGCATGCTGTGCGGCGGCTCGCCGCTGTTCAGTAACAACACGGTGAAGCTGTTCACCCATCGCGAGCCTTCGCCGCCCAGGACCACTCGCGCGCTGGGCTGGGACACGCCCTCGCGGCCGCATTCGTCTTCGGGGCGATTGTTCTCGCTGTTATCGTTCGGTCATCTCGGCTTCACCGGAACCTCTCTGTGGATCGATCCCGGCCGTAAGCTGTCGGTCACGCTCCTGACGAATCGCACCTGGCCTGATCGCGCGTCACAGCAGATTCGCGAGGTCCGCCCGCAGGTCCATGACGCGATTGTGGAAGCTCTGGAAGGAGGCTGAGAACTCGCGTGTTGGAGGTTCAAGGGAGGTGTACTTTTCCGCTTCCCCCATCATCTAATCATTGCAGGTAATAGTGGAGGCCGATATGTTGTCGCTAGGCGCCGCTTGGAGAAATTGGCGTCGGACCGAGGAGGTTCCGATGCGCCGCTGGTATGTTCCGATCACAGTTTTGGGACTCGGTGGAATAAGCGCGTTCCTGCTCAGCGAGCGGGGACGAACTGCTCTGCGCACTGTCTCCAGGCGTTTCCAGAGAGCGCCGGGCCGGCTGCTGGAATTGAATGACAGCTTGCAGAGCGATCTGGATGGCATTCAAGCGGCGCTGGATCGCATCGCCGACTCACTTGATCCTCATCCCCAGCCTGGACGCTAACTTTCAGCAACTCCTACTCCTCGGTTACATCCTCAAACAAGTCGCTCTCCAGCTTTGCCTCGCGAGGATCGCGGGTTGCGGCCAGGTGAAACATCTCGACCGTGCCTTCCAGCCGCTGGCTGAAACTCTTCCGCACCCTATCAAACAGAGGCTTCTGCGTGGTGTGCTGCTGGAAGGCCATGTGCTTCTTCGCGAAGCGCTCCTTGCCGATCTCGATCCGCGTGGTGACCGTCGGAGGCGAAACAAGCTGACGATCAGGCAACACGAAATCCGCCGTGTGGTAATAAAGTTTCTGCGTGCGATGCGGCGTGAGGCCGTGCTCAAGTTGCTCGGGATAGCGATCGGGACGGCCAGCCCACTCGAATGCGATGGTGGCGAAAGTTCCTGCCATCGCGTGATCGATGTGCCCGGTGAGCCCGCCATCGGGGCCGAAGGTGAGCATCACCTGCGGGCGAATCTGTCGGATGCGCAGCACAATGTCGCCCACAGCTTGATAGAGATCGACGCGGTCGAGCTTGCTGTCGGGATAGTCCAGCACCTCACCGTGTGTTACGCCCAGCATTTTGCACGAGGCCGCGAACTCCGTGCGGCGTAGATTGGCGAGTTCCTCATCGGTGTTGGCGGTCCCGCGATTACGCGCGGCAGTTCCTGCCGTCATGCAGACAACGAACGTCTCGACCTCGCGCTCGTGATACAGCAGCAGCGTTCCGCCGAATGCCCCGGCTTCATCATCAGGATGGGCCGTAATGCAGAGAAGTTTCGGCATAGGTACGTTTGGATGAACCGGTGGCTGGCCGCTTCATCTACGAGTCTACAGCGAATCGCATGCCACATTGCTGTCCTTGCCAAACTGCGCTGTATCCGTAATAATTGAGAAGTTGTTGCCTCCGGGTATGTGAGGTCCGATGAGCGCCGAAGCTGCGTTCATTGGGGTGCGGTAGCGACATGATCGCTGGAGCACCCGTCTCGCCGAGCAGGACGCTTGGCCGGTCATCTCGCCTGAGGAAAAGTTGCCGCCGAACGGAAGCGCTCAGCCTGACTTGAGAGCGAGTGCTGATCCGCGTGGCCGCTTCATTTGCAGGAAAGGAAACATTCTCTGTGTTGATGATTCGTCTCTCGCGTCGCGGCGCGCGTAAACAGCCGTACTATCGCATCGTGGTCATTGAAAAGGATCGGGCGCGCGATGGCCGCTCGGTGGAAGTGGTTGGCACTTATAACCCGCGGACCAACCCCGCCAGCGTGGAACTGAAGCGCGAACGCATCGCCTATTGGAAGGCGAAGGGCGCGCAGTTGTCGGATCGCGTGCGCAAGCTGGTCGAGAAGGCTCCGGCCGGCACGCCGGCGCCTTCAACCGAAGCTGCCACCGAAGCGCCTGCCTCAGCGTAATCGCTGTACGCCGGATTGCAGGAGAGTCCCACAATGTCGGATAGCACGCCTGATATCATCGCGCTGATGCATTACCTGGCCCAAACGCTGGTCGAGGCGCCCGACGAGGTCACGGTCGAGCCCTTCGAAGAAAACGGACAGACGGTGCTGGAGTTGGTGGTTGCCGAGGAGGACGTGGGCCGCGTCATCGGCCGCCACGGACGGACCGCGCGCAGCCTGCGGACCATCCTGCACTCGGCCAGCCTGCGCACGCGCAAACGCTATCAGTTGGAGATTCTGGAATAGCCGGCGAGTTCATCACGATCGCTCGTGTGGTGAGACCGCAGGGGCGGCGAGGCGAAGTTCTGGCAGACTTGCATACTGATTTTCCGCAACGCTTTGCCGAGCGCCGGGAGCTGTCGGGATTGGCGCCGAACGGTAGCCGTCGCGAGCTGCAATTGCAGGAGCACTGGTTTCACAAGGGCGGCGTAGTGCTGAAGTTTGCCGGCGTGGATAGCATCAGCGATGCTGAGCAGCTCGCCGGCTTCGAATTGCAGGTCCCGCAAGAGCAGCGCAGCCAGCTGGAAGCAGGCTCGACGTATGTGAGCGAGATCGTTGGCTGCGATGTCTGGATCAACGGTGGTCAGCGGTTTCTGGGCCGGGTAAGCGACGTGCAGTTTGGAGCGGGGGAAGCGCCGCTATTAGTGGTGACCCTGCCAATCTGTGCGGCGCGAAGGGTAGGGCACTGCGAGACGACGACAGAACTCCTTTTGCCGTACGCCGAGGAGTTCGTGAAAAAATTTGACCTGTCGGCGAAAAGGCTGGATATGGAATTGCCTGAGGGTCTGCTGGACCTCGATGCTCCGCTAAGCAGCGAAGAGAAGCAGCGCCAGAAAACCGAAGCCGACGAAGCAAGAGCGGCCGGCGAACGACGCAAGCGCACTTGATATTGGCGTGGTCCGAATGAAGTTCGAGATCATCACGATTTTTCCGGACTTTTTTCGCGGACCGCTGGATTATGGCATCGTGCGCCGGGCGCGCGAAGCTGGGCTCATTGAAATTGGTATTCGCGACCTGCGGGCCTTCGCTCACGATCGGCATCGCACCGTAGACGACAGGCCGTTCGGCGGCGGTGAGGGCATGGTGCTCAAGCCGGAGCCGATCTTCGAATGCCTGGAGTCGCTGGGCATCGCGCCGCGCGAGGAACGCATCGGCGAGCATGGGCGCGAATCGGTTGTGCTGCTGTCGCCGCAAGGCCGGATGTTCACGCAAGCGGTGGCGCAACAGATGATGGGCCGCGAGCGTTTGGCGCTTATCTGCGGGCGCTATGAAGGCGTGGATGAGCGCGTGAGCGAGCACCTGGCCGATCGCGAAATCTCCGTCGGTGATTTCGTGCTGAGCGGCGGCGAACTGGCCGCGGCTGTCATCGTCGATACGATGACGCGGTTGGTTCCGGGAGCGCTGGGCAACGCGGCGTCGTCGCAGCAGGAGTCGTTCACGGCGAGCGCAGCGGATGCGAAGCCGAGCCTGCCCGGTGAGCCGCCGAGTTCGACGTGCGGTTCGGGCGGATTGCTGGATTATCCGCACTACACGCGGCCTGCGGAGTTTCGGGGACTGCCGGTTCCCGAGGTGCTGGTGAACGGGAACCACGATGAGATTCGCAAGTGGCGCCGCCGTTGCGCGCTGCGTAAGACGCTGCACAACCGGCCTGGTCTGTTGCACGGGGCGCAGTTGAGCCAGGAAGATCGCAAGTTGCTCGCAGAAATCGAGCAGGAGTGAGAGCGATTAGCTATTTCAAAGATGCAAATGGCCGAACAGTCGTTTGCTAAGAGCTGAATGCCAAAAGCTAGCTGCTAGTTGCTACTTGCTAGTTGCTAGTTCCGAAAGGAACACCATGTCGAATTCACAAATCATTGACCGCCTGCTTGCCAAGACGCGGCGCACCGATATCCCCGCCTTCAAGCCCGGCGACACAGTACGGGTCCACGTGAAGATCAAGGAAGGCGACAAAGAACGCTTGCAGGCCTTTGAAGGACTTGTCATTGCCCGCAGCAAGGGCGCACAGCCCAGCTTCACCGTGCGCAAGATGAGCTTCGGTCAGGGCGTCGAGCGTATCTTTCCCATCAACTCCAAAGTCATCGACAAGATCGATGTGCTGCGTTCCGCCCATGTCCGCCGAGCCAAGCTGTATTATCTGCGCGCGCTGCGTGGCAAAGCCGCCCGCCTGCGCGAAGTGGAAACCACGCGCAGCTAGAGCGAACTCAGATCGGTTGTATTGAGTGAGAAGTGTAGAGCTCGCAGAGCGAATCGCAAATCGAACTCGTCACCGAACCGCAGAGCGAGTCGCAAATCAAGTCCGCCAGGGCGGAAGCGAAGTTAGCCCAGGGCGTAAGCCCTGGGGTAACCTGCGTCTGTGAATTGGAGCCGGCTTCAGCCGGCGGCACTCTTTGCATTTTGACGGTGGCATCGCCTTACCCAGGCTCGCCCGTCACGTTGGGCCAACAGTGTTTCGGGCTAGACCTTCGCAGCCAGTTCCAGCAATCCCAACGCCATCACCATCCACAGGGCAAAGGCCACCGTGTTCAAGGTGACGCGCACCGCTCCGTTATCGATCAGCCAGTTATATTTCGCGTCCATGATGGTTCTCCTTTTGAAGTGGCTTCCGTCAACAATCTCAGTGGGCAGTTGTTGAGGACCCTGGAGTTGTCCGCGAGTGCTCTTGCACTCATCGGATCAACTTCTGCAGCTTTATACGGATGAGAAGGGAAAAGGTTCCGATAACGTAATGTGAATGCGTGGCAGGATGCAGATTGGCCGCCTCAGATGCGGGAATCCGCCGTTGCCTCACGCTGCTTAGCTTGCGGCCATTTCTCCTTTGCCAAAGTGATGCAGAATCGCCTCCGCTTGCGATCGGCTGACCACCGACGCCAACGCCGCGGCATCCGCAGCTTTCACTGCTTGCAGACTTCCAAAGTGCTCCAGAAGGCGCTTCGTCGTTCGCTCTCCGATGCCGGGAATCTCCAGCAGTTCGGTCTGGCGATCACGCATCTGGCGGCGCTTGCGGTGAAATGTGACGGCGAAACGGTGCGCCTCATCGCGCACCAACTGCACCAGGTGCAGCACCGGCGAATGCCGGTCGAGAACAACCGGGTCATCTTCCTGCCCTTGTATGTAGATGATCTCTTCGCGCTTGGCAATGGATGCCAGCGGCTGATTCACAATGCCCAGCTCCTCCAGCGCTTGCGCTGCCGCGTGCAGTTGTCCGATGCCGCCGTCGATCAGCACCAGGCTCGGCATCTTCTGCTTCTCCTCCTGCACTCGTTTGTAGCGCCGCGTCACCACCTCACGCATCGAGGCGAAGTCATCGACGCCCTCGACGCTCTTGATGATGAATTTGCGGTAATCGGATTTCTTGATCTTGCCCTCTTCCCACACCACCATGGAGGCGACCGTCTCCGCACCCTGGATGTGCGAGATGTCGAAGCACTCAATACGCTTCGGCAGCTCGGGGAGCATGAGGGCATCCTGCACCGCCTCCTGGATCGCTCTTGTGGCTGGCTTCATCACGCGGAAACGCTGATCGTAGGCCTGCTTGGCGTTCTGCCCCACCAGGTCGACCAGGGATCGCTTATCCCCACGTTGTGGGACATGGATCTGCACGTGTCGCTTCTGGCCTTCAGACAGCACTTCCTCCAGCGTCGCGCGGTCTTCAAAGTCCACTGGTACATAGATTGTGTGCGGCACGTACTGCTGGTCCAGATAAACCTGCTTCAGCAGGGAAGAGAAGAACTCGCCCGGCTCAAAGCCAGCACCGCCGATGGATTCGCCCAGGTCCTCCCAGAAGAACTCGCGCTTGTCGACGATCTTGCCGCGGCGCATATGAAACAGGTTTACCGCCAGCATCCCGTTTTCGTAGTGATAGCCGAAGACGTCCGCGTCATCACCTTCGACAGCCGCGATGCGCTGCTTTTGCTCCAGCAAAGCGACGGTCGAAATCAGGTCGCGATACTTCGCCGCCAGTTCGTACTGCTCGCGCTCGGCCGCTGCACTCATACGCTGCTGCAGGGAACGCGACAAGTCGGCGCCTCGGCCCTCCAGAAACAACCTCACGTCGTGAACCGCCTCAGCGTAGCGCTCTGGCGTTGTCAATCCCTCCACGCACGGGCCCAGGCATCGCCCAATGTAGTACTGCAAACACGGCCGCGGATAATAACGGTTCAGGTCCAGCTTGCACGAGGGAATCAGAAAGTGCCGGTGGATCAGGTCGACCAGCCGATACGCCAGACTGGTAGGAAAGTACGGCCCGAAATACAGCGAGCCATCCTTGCGCAGCCGTCGCGTCGGAAAAACTCGCGGATAGCGCTCGCCGATTGTCAGCTTGATGTAGGGATACGTCTTGTCGTCGCGCAGAAGGATGTTGTAACGCGGCTTCTTTTGCTTGATCAGGTTGTTCTCAAGCGCCAGCGCTTCCTTCTCGTTGTCGACCACAACGTAATCGAGGTCGACAGCCTCGCGCAGCAGCGTCCCGGTCTTCGCATTCGCCGCGGCACCTTCCAGAAAATACGAGCGCACTCGCGAGCGCAGGTTGTTCGCCTTGCCCACATAGATGATCTGCCCTTCGGCGTTCTTGTACAGATACACACCGGGCGACGTCGGCAGCGTTCGAATTTTCTGGTGAAGGTCCATACAGCTCTCTGATGTAAATCCATCAGTTCGGGCGCGGGTAACGGTCTGTCATCCCGAGCGCAAGCGGCCTGACTTCGCCGCCGGAGTCGAGGAGCCCGTCGCCCGTCCGCTGTTATCAACCGGTAAGAATTCTACTCTCCACGTCAGGATTATCCGGCTGCGCGGTCTAAACGCGTTATCTCAGCCCGGGCGGTTCCTCTAACCAATTGAAAACACGCGCTAAATTTCCATCTGTCTCCACGTGCTCCATGGCACCAGGCTTGCACCTGTAATCTCAGGCCAACGGGCTGATCTCTCGCCGGGGCCGACAGTTTTGCCAGGAGCCGTTTCCATGAATCGACTTTCTATATTTGCAGTGCTGGCAGCCGGCAGCCTGCTGACCGTGGGTTGCGCTACCAAGAACTACGTTCGCAACCAGACCGCTCCGGTCATCAATAATGTCAATGAATTAGATGATCAGACGGCGAAAAATACTCGCGACATCCGCGATACCGATACTCGTGCCCAGCAGAGCCTCGCGCAAGTGAATTCCAAGAGCGCGGCCGCCGACCAGAAGGCACTGGCGGCCGGACAGACCGCCGGTCAGGCCAACCAGACTGCCACGCAGGCATCGAATCGCGTGACCAGCCTCGCCGGAACGGTGGAGAACCTGGACAACTACAAGTCCGTCGCCGACACAACCGTTCTGTTCGCCTTCGACAAGGCCGAGCTGACGCGTAAGGACAAGGAGACGCTGGACGATTTCGCCGCCCGGCTTCAGGACCAGAAGCACTACATCGTCCAGGTCGAGGGCTACACCGATTCGACCGGTCCCGCCGACTACAACTATCAGCTTAGCCAACGCCGCGCCGACGCCGTCATCCAGTACCTGGCTCAGAAGTACAACGTGCCGGCGCACAAGATTTTCCTCATCGGATTGGGCAAGGACAATCCGGCGGCGCAGAATACCAGCTCAGCGGGTCGTGCCAGGAACCGCCGTGTCGATGTCCGCCTGATGGCGAACAGCCTGACCGAGTCAGCGCGAGCGAACTCTCCCAAGCAGCAACAGTCCGTGCAACAGCGATGACGTCGGGCGCAGCCGCCCGGTGCGGTCGCGCCAAGTTTCGCAAAGTCTCCTCAGCCCGGAGCCAATGGCCACCAGGCCCTTGGAGAAAAGGCCGTCCAGGAATGGGCGGCCTTTGTTCGTCGAGCGTCCCAAATTCCACGCTTGCGTCTATGATCGATACAACACCATGAGCACGAAACTGCAGCGCCTGATGCTGCGCTCCATCAACATCTGGCCGCCGTTACTTGGCGCCGGTATCCGCACGAAGTGGAGTCCCGATCGCAAGTCCGTTACGGTCGAGATGAAGCTTCGCTTCTGGAACCGCAACTATGTCGGCACGCATTATGGCGGCTCGCTCTACTCCATGACCGACCCGTTCTACATGCTGATGCTGATGGAAAGTCTTGGCCCGGATTACATCGTCTGGGACAAGGCCGCATCCATTCGTTTCCGCAAGCCGGGGAAGGGACGAGTCAAGGCGGAATTTCGCCTGACCGAGCAACAACTTGACGAGATCCGCACGGAGCTCACCACCAAGCCGAAGTACGAGCCCACGTTCCTGGTGGAGGTGAAAGACGAAGCTGGCGACGTGGTCGCCGAGGTGCAGAAAGTGCTCCACGTCCGCAAGAAATGAGCGCAGGATCAATCCGAATTATGCTGCTCTTGAAGGGACGGCCTTCAGGCCCTCCGTTAGTGCGGCAAATCAATGCGGCTTTAGCAGCTGAGACACCAGCACCGAGTCCCGAGCATGATTCTCGGGTTCACATACAATATGAGTGTGCGATTTCGGTATTTTCTTCTCGCGATACTTTGCCTCTGCCTGACCGGAGCGGCAGCTGGGCAAGACGCGTCACAGCAGGACACGTCGCCGCAAGACACGAAGCCGGTGGAACAAGTCCCGGTCGATAAGTCCGCCCCTGCACCGAAGGACAACCGCGCAAGCCCTCCGCGCACCGACAATGTTCCAGCGGGCGAAAGTTCCAGCAAGCAGACGCGGATCGACGTTTCTCCGCCTGCGAATGATACTAAGGCCCATCCTGAGGCCGCGCTGAGCGACACTGGCGTCGATGAGTTCACGCCCTACGACCCCATGAAGGCGATGAAGGCCGTCGAGATCGGCGACTTCTATTTCAAGAAGGAAAATTACAACGCTGCGATTAGCCGATATCGCGAGGCGCTGGAGTTCAAGCCCCACGACGCTGAGGCGACCTTTAAACTGGCAGAAGTGTTGAACAAAACCGGCGACACCGCCGGCGCCAAGGAGAACTACGAAGCCTATCTGAAGATTCTGCCGAAGGGGCCCTACGCCAAGAAGGCGCACGAGGCGCTCAACGCGCTGAAAGTGAAGACGGCGCAGAAGTAAGAGACAGTTTCGAGTTTCAGGTTTCGAGTTTCAAGCCGACGCGCCTGTGGATGCTGAAACTCGAAGCTGCTTCTTACTGCTTCTTCTTCACTACTAGCGACTGTCGTAGCGGCACGATCGCCCCTCGGCTGGCATCCACGCTGGCCTGATGCGCACGGGTCATCACTTCACTGCGAACATAGCTGACGAACTCGGCCATTTGGCGCTGCATTTCGTCCATGCGCTCGCGCATTTGCAATATGATCGCGATACCCGAAATATTCACGCCCAGCTCGCGCGCCAGCGACAGGATAAGCTCCAGCCGTTCCAGGTCCTCGTCAGTGTAAAGGCGCGTATTGCCTTCGGTGCGCGACGGCTTCAGCAGCCCTTCGCGCTCATAAAGGCGTAGCGTCTGGGGATGGATGCCATACATCTCCGCCACCGCGCTGATCATGTACGCGCCTTGTTTCTTACGTTTGGCCATAAATTCCTTAGCTGCGAGCTACGAGCGGCGAGCCGCGAGCTATTAGCTTTGGCTTCGCCGTATCGACATCGGACACAAGAAACCTCCCGTTAACTCTCAGCTCCCTGCGCAACTACTTAAGCAAGAAGGTGTTCCATTCGTAGTTCGTAGTTCGTAGTTCGTAGTTCGTAGTTCGTAGTTCGTAGTTCGTAGTTCGTAGCTAACTGCCGATTTTCTTCCACAACTCTTCCCGCGGATCTTCCGGATTCAGCTTTGCCAACTCGCGCAGAATCTCCTTCGACCGCTCGTCGCCAACCTTCGGCGTGGCTGCGTGAATCTCGATGATCTCGTCGCCGCGCTGGCCTTCCGTTACGGCGGATGGCACGCCCTTTTCCCGTAGCCGCAGCTTCTGTCCGCATTGCGTGCCCGGCGGAATTCTCAGGAGGGCGCGTCCGTCAATCGTGGGAACCTCAATCTTTGCCCCAAGCGCCGCCTCGCTGAGTGTCACCGGGACGGTCAGGTGAATGTCGTCGCCCTCGCGTTTGAAGACCGGGTGCTCGCCCGCCCGCACGATGATGTAGAGATCGCCTGCCGGCGCCCCCATGGTCCCGGCATTGCCGCGCCCGGGCAGGCGGATGCGCTGGCCGTCGCGCGTTCCCGGCTTGATGCGCACCTTCAGCGACTCGTTACGCTCCACGCGCCCTTCGCCGTGGCACACGGGACAGAGGGTGCGGTTTTTGCCGCTGCCCCCGCAGCGCTGGCACGGCACGTTGAACTTCATGCTCCCGCTCTTCTGCGTGACCTGTCCTTTACCCTTGCATTCCGGACACTGGCCGGGACTCTCAATGTAACCTTGGCCGTGGCAATTCGTACAAACTTCCAGGCGCGGAATCGTGAGCTGCATCTCTGCGCCTTTGATCGCCTGCCAGAAGCCGACGTTCACCTGGTATTCCAGATCGCTGCCTGCCTCAGGCCGTCCCATCGTCTCGCCGCGTCCGGCTCCGCCAAAGATGCCGGAAAGAATATCGCGGAATCCGCCGCCGCCCGTGCCCGCTCGCCGGCCGGCCGCGCCGGCGCCTTCGGAGAAGTCGTTGAAGTCGAAGCCCCCGAAGTCGATGGGAACCTCTTGCGTGTAGCTGCGCGGTCCACCGGCGCCCGGTCCCGGGCTGCCGCCACCGCGCGCGTAGGCCTCAGCCGTCGCCGGGTCGATGTTGTCCGAATAGAAGCCGAGCTGATCGTAGATCTTGCGCTTCTTGGGATCGCTGAGGACGTCATTCGCCTCGGAAAGCGTCTTGAACTTCTCCTCCGCAGACTTGTCCCCCGGGTTCACGTCGGGGTGATATTTGCGCGCAAGTTTGCGGAACGCCTTGCGGATGTCCTCCGCCGAGGCAGTCTTCTTCACGCCGAGAATGCCGTAGTAATCTTTGTCCTTGTTGGTGGTTGTGGCCATGGTTAGTTATCAGCCGTCAGCTATCAGCCTTCAGCCAAGAAACGCAGTCGCCTCGAAGGGGCGCACCTTCAGAGCCTTCCCTTAGCGTGGTCGAAGGGTGCGCCGCAGTTAGCCCTTCTTAGTTCACGCCCGCCTGCCCCGTGTCGCCCATGGGGACGACGATGTTCGGGACGAACCCGAAGTCGTCACTGATCACCGGAATCGCCTTCATCCGGCCATCGGCGCCTGAGGTTACCAGATACCATCGCTCGTCTTCGCGGTTGTAACTCAACATATACGATTGGTTGTTTACTTCAAACCTCAATTGTTCCTTCGATCTGGGGAGCTCCGTCTGTTGCTTCTTGTGCGCAGGGGCGCTTGCGCGCCCCCAGCTAGTTGCTAATTGCTAGTTGCTAGTTACTTCTTGTCTTCCACATCCACATACTCGGCGTCGATCACGCCTTCGTCTTTCTTCTTCTCGCCGCCCGCGGCCTGGCCGTTTCCATCCGGAGCCGGACCGCCCGGCGGAGGCGTCTGCGCCGAAGTCGCCTTGTACATGGCTTCCGCCAGCTTGTGCGAAGCCGAAGTCAGGTTCTCGCGAGCCTTAGTCATCGCTGCCGCGTCGGTGCCTTCCAGCGCCTTCTTGGCATCGGCAAGAGCGTTCTCCACATCGCTGCGCTCCTGGCCGCTGATCTTGTCGCCATGTTCGCGCAGCATCTTCTCGATGCTGTAGACCATGCCATCAAGCTGATTGCGAGCTTCGACTTCGTCGCGCTTCGCCTTGTCTTCGGCCGCGTGCGCATCGGCGTCTTTCGCCATGCGCTCGACCTCTTCCTTGCTTAGACCGGAAGACGACGTAATCGTTATCTTCTGGTCCTTGCCCGTGGCCATGTCCTTGGCATTTACGTTCAGGATGCCGTTGGCGTCGATGTCGAACGTGACCTCGATCTGCGGAACGCCCCGTGGCGCCGGAGGCAGGCCGGTCAAGTGGAACTTGCCCAGCGTGCGATTGTCGCGCGCCATCGGGCGTTCGCCCTGCATCACGTGTACCTCTACCGAGGTCTGGCTGTCCGCCGCGGTCGAAAACATCTCCGACTTCTTGGTCGGGATGGTCGTGTTGCGCGGAATCATCGGCGTCGCCACACCGCCCATCGTTTCAATCGACAGCGTCAGCGGGGTCACGTCGAGCAGCAGCAGGTCTTTCACCTCGCCGCCCAGTACGCCGCCCTGAATGGCAGCGCCGATCGCGACCACTTCGTCAGGATTCACACCCTTGTGCGGTTCCTTGCCGAAGATCTCCTTCACCAGAGCCTGAATGCGTGGCATACGTGTCTGGCCGCCGACCAGCACCACCTCGTTGATCTTGTCCGGCGAAATGCCGGCATCTTTGATCGCTGCCTTACACGGCCCGATGGAGCGATCGATGATGTCCTTCACCATCTCTTCCAGCTTCGAGCGGGTCAGCGTCTTCACCAAGTGCTTGGGACCGCTGGCGTCCGCCGTGATGAACGGCAGGTTGATTTCGGTCTGCATCGTGGTGGAGAGTTCGATCTTGGCGCGCTCGGCCGCGTCACGCAGACGTTGCAGCGCCATCTCGTTGCCCTTGTCGCGCAGGTTCAGGCCTTCGTCCTTCTTGAACTCATCGATGAGCCAGTCGACAATGCGCTGGTCGATGTTGTCGCCGCCCAGGTGCGTGTCGCCATTGGTTGACTTCACCTCGATGACGCCCTCGCCGACTTCCAGAATCGAAATGTCGAAGGTGCCGCCGCCAAAGTCGTACACGGCGATGGTCTCGTCCTTCTTCTTGTCGAGCCCGTAGGCCAACGCGGCCGCGGTCGGCTCGTTGATGATGCGCTTTACTTCGAGGCCGGCAATCTGGCCTGCGTCCTTCGTAGCCTGACGCTGCGCGTCGTTAAAGTACGCCGGGACCGTGATAACGGCTTCCGTGATTTTCTCGCCGAGGTAGTCTTCCGCAGCCTTCTTTAGCTTTTGCAGAATCATGGCCGAGACCTGCGGCGGAGTATATTCCTTGCCCTGCGCCACGACCGCGACGTGATCGCCCGATTGCACCACCTTGTAGGGCACCATCTTCATCTCTTCATTGACTTCGTCGAACCGACGGCCCATGAAGCGCTTAATGGAGTAAACCGTGTTCTCCGGATTGGTAATGGCCTGGCGCTTGGCTACCTGGCCCACCAGCCGCTCGCCGTTCTTGGTGAATCCGACAACCGAGGGCGTAGTCCGCCCGCCTTCTTCGTTGGGGATGACCTTGGGCTCGCCGCCTTCCATCACGGCGACCACTGAGTTGGTCGTGCCCAAGTCGATTCCGATAATCTTTCCCATTGTTGCCACCCTCCTTCAGGGTCAAGACTAATCTAACTTATTGATAAATAAGTGCATTGCAAGAATTTCAAGCCCTTATAGCATAATCACTATAGAACTTGAGTCAATTGCTGTCAAGGTGTTAGATGTTGCTGCGGTGCAGGCAGTTGCAGGGATTTTAGTCGAGTTGGACGTGGCTCTTTTTGCTCAGACAGCCGGTCCTACTTCTGAGCCAGCCGAACCCGACCGGTGTCCACAACTGCGCTCTCGATCCGAAGCGGCAGCTTGAACGTCGTCGTCATCCCGACGGTGGGATATTTTGGCGTGATGTAGTGCTGAACGAAGAACTCCAGCGCCCACCTCGGCACTTCGGAACCATCCAACTGAATAGACTGCACCTGGATGCTGCCCGTGCCGTTGGCGCCGCTCGCTTGTGCCACGACCTCGACATCGTGTTTCCCGCTGAACATGGCATACATCGGGTTGTTCGACCCACGCCCTTGCATGATCTGCTCGAAATCGATCTTGGCATGAGCATCGAGCACGCTTGGCCGTGACGTAAGGTGGACCTGGCTCACGCCTTTGGGCAGCTTCACTCCGCCTTCGTTGAAGTAGGCGTTCGTATCCGCTTCGGTCAACTCAACCGGCTTGGGATCGGGATGGGCCTTGGCAGCGTTGAGCTTCAGGTAGGCGAGCTGTTGCTCCATGGCGCGAAACTCCGCGCTGTGAGTATCGTGCGCAGGCGCAGGGTGCTGCCCGCCGGCAGCCACACCAAGCATTAGCGCCACGAATGCAGCCAGACAACTCCGGCGGTTCATCGCAACGCCGCCTCTGCCGCCGGGTTGGCAACGGTTTCCACGTGGGGCTGGTCCAGCGTTCCTGAGATCACATACGACTGCCCGCCCGCGCGCTCCAGTTGCAAGGCGAGGTTGCGTCCGTAAGAAGCGGTGCCCTTCACGCTGTAGCTGCCGCCGTTCGACCGCAACTTGCAATCCGACAGCGTGAACGTTCCATCCTGCAATGCGACCTTGCCTGAAAATTTCGAGAATGCGATGGGAATACCTCGGCTGTCCAGACTTACGTGTCTCAGAGAGCCGCCGCTCCAGGTGAAATCTGCGGTGCCGGTGGCCGAGCTGCGCAGTGCGTCCGCGCTCAGTCCGGACAGGGTCAAGCTGTATTCAGCATCCACGGCCCCGGCCGCCCAGTTGTCGTGCATCAACGATGCGAGCTGGCTCATCGACAGTTTATCGATGATCCCGTTACCTATGAATCGCGGCGGCGAGGCTGTGAAGTCGGCCAGCCAGGAGCCGTCCTGACGCCCGCCCAGCAGGTCAGCGCGCAACTCATGTATTCGCAGTTTGCCGGAGGAGAGTTCCAGCGATCCACTGACGTTCCCGGCAGTAAGGCTGCCAATCGCGAAATGAGACACGGAGAAATGTCCGCTGGCGTGCATTTTCAACAGAGCATCCTCATTCCGCTTCCCGATGGAAAGCAGATGATACCAAGGCTGACGGCTGACCGCGGGATTGAGCAGCTGATTGAGCCGGGCCAGGGAGGCGTCGTCGGAACGAACATCGAATTGAAGAACGCAATTCTCCGGCGCAGTGCAATGCACCGGAAAGCTCGCCGATCCCGTGAGCTGCGTGCCCTGGCTGAAGGCTGCGGAGAAGGATGTGACCTTTACCAGTTGGTCCGCGAGCAGAACCGAGGCCGAATCGATCAGCAGCGGCTCGGCGACACCTTGCAGTTCGGCCGTGGCCGTTCGCACTTGCATTTTGCCCAAGGGCGCAGGTGACGCGAATCCCATCCATGAGCCGACTGTGCCTACGTCCACCTGGGCGACACCGGCCAGCCCAATGCCGGGCGTTCCAATGCCAAACGCTTGCGCAACGTTCAGCAGGCGTCCCAGTTCCGCACCGCCGCTCACGTGCAAACTATAGTGGTCCGCGTCGATCTCTCCGCTGCCGGTGGCAGGCGAGGGCGCACCCAGCGGCATGGCGAAGGGCTTCACGACAAGCTGAAAGCCGGCCTGCGCAATCGGCGGCTGAACCTGGTGAGTCGTGCGCCTGTGTTTCGGAGCGGAGGCTTCGGGCGTGTTGCTGGGGACAGCGAACTGCACCTCTCCGATTTCCAGCACCTGTTTCAGAACGCCCGCCTGCAGCGCCAAGGCACGGGTGCTTCCACCGCCGGACCACTGCTGCGCGCCGCCCGGCGGCTTGCGGACCGAGAACACCGCTTCCGCCTCGCCGGTCGCGGTCAAGTCTGTTGGCAGATCTTTCTTGGCATGCCGGGCAAAAGCAACTAAGCCCGCGGCGGGAATATGCTCCCCGGCGATGTCCCAGTCATACCCTCCGCCTGGCCCCCAGCCTTGCGCATCTCCCCTTAGGCGCAGCAACCCAGGACCGACCGGCGATTCACAGCGGACGTCATACAGCGAGTCATTCACGGAGGAGTAGGTTCCCGTGCAATGGGTGCGCAATCGCAAAGCCTCGCCCAGGGCGATATCGTACCGTCGGAAATCGTCGACGCGCGCGTCCAAGGTGACCCCCAGCGCCGCCGGCGAGCCAGTCAGGATCGCACTCGCACGAACCTCTCCACGCCAACCGCGATCGCGTCCGTAGAAAAGTTTAGTCAGTTGCCCAAGCGGCCCGTCACTGACGGTCAGCTTCAGATAAATGGGCGTGTCGCGCAGGTTGGCGGCGCGCTGAAAGCGCCCGTCAAGCTTGAGCGTGCCGGTGTCGTTCATCGACACATCGGTGCGGACGGGGCGCGCTTCCACCCGGAAGCCCCACAAATTCTCTGATTCCAGCCACAACGCGAAATCGGCATCGGTGAAGGCGAAGGCTTTCTTCACGTCGCCCAGCTTGAAGTTGATACGTCCGCTCGATGCCTCAACGTAAGGAAAGCGCGGGCGCGCCTCGGGTCGCCTCTTGGCAGTGGGCGCTGAACTCGCCTGCGATGCCCGCTCCACAAGTTCTTCCAGGTTCCAGTGGCCATCGGCGCGGCGCACCAGGTTCAGGCTGGGGTTGTCAAGGTCCAGCGTGCCGATCTCCAGCCGACCCCGCCACAGCGATGTCAGACGGAGATAAACCGTGACGGTGTCAGCACGTAGCATGGGCTCTGCGCCGTAGCTCGGATCGTCGGCAACGACAAAGTTGTAGAGCACTACTCCGGGACGCGGGAGCAGCTTGAGCTCGATATTGGAGACGGTCACCTCGCGCCCCAGAGCGCGGCTAATGGCCCCGGCGACCCGTCCGCGATAGCGGTTCACATTGATGAACGGCGGCAACACCAGGGCCAGCAGAAGAAACAGCACGACCGCCCACATCATTCGCCGTGACCTACGGCGCAGCATCAGTGCACCACGTGGAACATTCGCGACCAGCGCGTGTGGTCGAAGAAGTGAATGACGATGTTGAACAGCCACGCAATGCGGTCACCGATGCCCTGGCGTTCGTACTCATCGCGCGGCGTCAGGAACGACCAGTAGATGAACATGGGGCGGCCGATCAGATTTTCCCGGGGAACTAAGCCCCAATAGCGGCTGTCCAGGCTGACGTCGCGGTTATCGCCCATGGCAAAGTAGTGTCCGGGTGGTACCACCAGATCGCCGTTCTGCACGTATGACGGCAGCGTAGCCCGCCACTCTGGCGTCAGCTGTTCGTACTCGCCGGGGGGCACGCTCGGAAAGTTATCCCGGTAGCCGTTGTAATCGCCCTGACGGACAACGTATGGCTCCTTTAGCGCTTCCCCGTTGCGGTAAACCACGCCGTCCTGCAGATGAATATGATCGCCTGGAACACCCATGACACGCTTGACCAGATACAGACCAGGCTGCGCTGGGGCGATAAAGACAAACACATCGCCATGTTGGGGATCGCGGTACGGAATCAGCTTGCCGATCCATTTGGTCATCGGCGCCAGCAGAATCCGATCCACGAAGAGATGATCGCCGATCAGCAGCGTGTTCTCCATCGAACTCGATGGAATGGTGAAGGCCTGCAAAGTGAAGGTTATGATAAAAAGCCCTGTCACCAGGATGACGGCAATCGAGGCGATAAACTCGGGCGTGGTCTCCTTAGGCTTTTCCGGTTTCTCCGGCGGCTGCGGTTTCGCTGGCTCCGCCTTTACTGTCGCAACCTTCACTGGTTTCTTGGTCGTAGGCAAGATTTCCTATCCCTTGAGTTAGCAAGACATATGATTGGGTCGCAACCGGGCCGCGGTCTTATTGCGGAATCCGCAGCATCCGATGCCAGCGCAGGCCACTCAACATTTGCGTGACGCTTACCGTCAGATTCGAAAGTTTATCAGACGGCGGCCCGCCGGCCACTGCCGCCTCCGTTCGGTCAATCGACCAGTAGATCAGCAGGGGACGCCCTACGACGTTTTCCTGCGGCACGAAGCCCCAGTAGCGCGAGTCATAGCTGTCATCGCGATTGTCTCCCAGGACAAAATACGATCCCTGAGGCACGATGAGTTCGCCATCGTCCATCAGCCTCTGCGCCTGGAGAAACCACTTTGCCGAAATCCTGTCGCCATACAAGCCGCCGTCAGGAAAATTGTCGCGGAAGCGATCACGCCAGGCCCAATTGAACGTGGCATAGCCGTCGTCCTGGCGGACCCCATTGACATAAACATGTTTGTTGACCAGTCGCACGTGGTCTCCGGGAACAGCGACGACTCGCTTCACGAAATGCTGGTGCGGATTGACTGGATAACGAAAAACAATGATGTCCTGCCGTAGAATTGGGCGGTAGGGCAACAACCAGTTCCACAGGCCCGAATGCCCGTAGTGCGCCTTGTCCACCAGAAGGTAGTCGCCGATCAGCAGGGTCTTTTCCATCGACTCGGAGGGAATTTGGAATGCCTGCACGGCAAATGTGATCACGAACACCGCAATCACGATTGTGCCGGCGAACGACTGCACCGACTGCAGGCCTCGCCTGCTCTGCGCCGGGGTCACGGGCGGCTGCTTCTGAGAAATTGTCCTGAGTTGTTCTGGAGTATCCACTTCACTCATGACGGCTCGGAACTTTTCGCGCCCGCAGCGTGGCGGTCATCTGCGGAGCGGTCTTCTGACAATTGTAGACGTTCCCATGCCAGACGCGCGGCCCCCTGTTCGGCCGCTTTCTTCGTACTACCCTCGCTGCGGCAAACAAAAGCGCCCTCGCCCGCCGGCGACGCTGGAATATGCGCCTCCATGGTGAACATTTTGCGATGGTCGGGGCCTTCCTCTTTCACCATCACGTAACGGGCCTGCGGACGGCCGCTGGCGTGGATGGCCTCCTGTAGCGCCGACTTGTAGTCCATGACGGGAAGCTTCTCGCTGCCGTGCTGATGCACTTCGGCGAGCTCAGGCTCGAGGATGTCTCGCAGGATGAAGCGATGCGCCGCATCGAGGCCGGCATCGAGAAACAACGCCGCGATAATGGCCTCCAGGGCATTCACCAGCAGGGCGCTCTTGTTTCGCCCTCCGCTGCGCTCCTCGCCCCGGCCCAGCCGCAGATAGTCGCCGATCTTCAGCTCGCGGGCCGGGCGCAGCAAGCGGCGCGCGCTCACGATGTGGGCCCGCAACTTCGACAACTCGCCTTCCTGATAGTCGGGAAACCGCCGAAACAGTTCCTGACTGATGACAAAAGACAACACCGCATCCCCCAGGAACTCCATCTGCTCATTGTCGAACTCCCTGGCGGGCAGACCGCCTGCCGAATGCTGCGACTCCAGCTCGCGGGCGTAAGACGCGTGGGTGAGGGCCTGATCAAGCAGAGCATGGTCGCGGAAGACGTGCTTCAGCGCTTCCTCCAGAGCATTCGTGTCATCGGCACTCGATTTCATGATTGTATGTCTCGTGGACCGGAGGCTCTTTCCAAACGGCTAATGCGGCGTGTTGGGCGAAGTCGGTACCGTCGATTGGCTCGGCTGCGCGCCGGGCGTCGTTGACGGAGCTGCGGCGTTGCCGTTCGGGGCCTGGGCGCTGATCAGCTTCTGTATGCGCTCCCGTTGCTGCTTGGCCAGGTTCTGGGCAGGAGTTCCATCCTTGGAATATTGCACCGCCTTGTTGGCAGAGTCCAGCGCCTGCGGATATTGCTTCAATTTGTCCTGTGCCACGGATAGCCGCAGATAGAGAACTGCTTCGGGGTTGCTCTTGCTAACGTCAACCGCCTTCTGCAGGTTCTGCTCCGCCGATGCGTAATCACTCTTGTTCATGTCAACCATGCCTAGCGTGTCATAAGCCATGGTCAGGATGCTGTGTTTGGCGGCCTCAACCTTCGCCGGATCGGCATTGGCTGGAACCAGGAGTCCGGTGTCAACATTGTCGATGGCTGCCTGCGCGTCCTTGGCGGCTTCAGCCAGGCGCTGTTCACGGTCAAGGTCGGTGTCGTGGATTGACTCAGCCAGCGCCGAAGCCACTTGCACCAGCGGTACCGGATTCGTCGGGTCGGCGGCAATTGCCAGACGCCCAGTGATGATGACCTTTTCCGTATCGTTGGCCTGTGCGAAGAGATTCATGGCGCGCTGGTACAACGATGCCCGCAGCTCGCTGTTAGGATACTTCGCGGCAAAGTCGTCGGCGGCAGCTTCCAGCTGGGCCGGATCGGTCTTGGCGAAAGCATCCTGATAGGCCTTCAGCTCTTCCTGGGACTTCGCTTGCAGGACCCGATGGCTGCCGCTCGCCGGCGGAGCTTGGGCATTGCCGGGCGTCTGGTTCGGCGCAGTGCTTTGTGCCGAGGGAGTCGCGCTCTGTGCCGGTGCCTGCCCAGATGTCTGGGCTAACGACGCTATTACGGCCAGAAGCACAACCACTACGATTGCTGTTGATCTCATGAGTTTTCCTTTCTGCTCGAAGCCGGGGCGCCGCTTCGCAGTGCTGGGCCTATTGGTCCTGGTGTTTGTCCGTTGGAGGTTCGTAGGGCTGCTGGAGTCCGCGTTCGGCAGTGCTCTTGGCATCAGCCGGCACGTCACTGGTTGCAAGTGCCGCTTTGTACTGCACCACAGCGCTATCACGTTCCCCCTGCAAGTCCAAAATACGCCCCAGATAGATATGGGACCACGCAACTACATGCGGATCTTTCCCCGTCTCCAGTGCCTTCTGGAAATCGGTCTGCGCGCCCTGCATATCGCCGCTGAAGCTGGCCACTTTGGCCAACACGAAGTAGGCGCGAGATGGGTCTTCGTTGGCCTGAAGGCTCGCTTGCGCCAGTTTTCCAGCCTCTGCCGGGTTGCCGCTGGCCAAAGCGCGCTCCGCCAAATCGATTTTCTCTTGGGATACATGTTTCGAGGCCTGCATCACCTCGGGCTCCGATTTCGTCGCAAAGGTAATTTCGCTGGCCTGCTTCTTCTCATGCGCCACGTCCATGTTGTGCAGCCAGTCGGGAAACGCGTTTTGCAATCCCGTGCCGCCCTTTTCGAAGTCGTGCAACTGCTCATAGAAATACCCGGTCAGGACAAATCCTTCTGCCTCGTCCCGTTCCACCAACGCCAGACGCGCCTTCTCCGGCAGTTTAGGGTCAACCGGCGTGCGCGCCTCGATGGCTCGAACCAGGCATTCGATGGCTAATAGGCCCATGTCTGTTTTGTAATCTTCCGACATGGGCGCAGTTTGTACCGCCTGTAAGATCGGCTTCAGCCGATCGAGTGATGTAGCGCGCTTCGCGATCATCGGATCCAGCACAAAGTGCAGATACGTATGCCGGAGCGCCTCCATATGGATGTCATCCCCTAACGGCGAAACCACAACGAAATAATAGTCCTGCAAATAGTTGCGGGAGTTCACCTGCCCAGGCGCGATCATTGGCTCCAGGTAAACGTTGAAGCTGCGTCCCGCATACCCGGACATCGGCATCCGCAGGTAACGGTCAGTGGAGTTGATCATTTCGGCGACCGGCCCATGGTATCGATCGATCAATCCCAGATATTGCGGCTGGTGTTTCAGCCAGATCGAGTGCAGCTTGGCCGCCGCATAGTACTCCTTCAAAACCGGAACAAACCCCAGAACGTAAGCCGCATCCGGTGGCAGGTCCGCTTCCCTGAGCTTGGGGCTGAACTCGGGAGGCGGCCCGAGGTTGAGCGCAAGGGATACGTACTGCGCGAGATCGTGGGCCGCATCGCCCTGACGATGGTCCTGATACGAACGGCACATTTCTTTGGCTGCGGCGAATACGGCGGAAGATTTGCTGGCCTCGACCAGATCGGCGCGCACCTCGGTGCGAATTGGCGACGACGCTTGCAACTCCTGGTCGTAACCACAGACGTTCATCCCAGCGACGACGCTGAACAGCGTCTCGCTCACGTCGAGCGTAGCCCGCACCTGCGTCGCGGCTGCAGAACTCAGCGACGCGATCAGGGCAGTCAGAACAGCAATCCGAAGAGATGCGCTCAGCAAGGCCTCCTGGTGGCCGATAGCTTGGCCTTTAGCTCTTAGCTCCAGCAACTGCACGGAAAGCATCCGAACGCCGGCTAAGTAACGAGGCAATAGCAACTGCAAGGACAGGGATCAATGGCTCCAGTTTACGAGGTCATTGGGGAGCGCGCAAACCAGATAGCCCAGGTCGTTGGCCGGCTGCGGAAATCATGTTCTACCCCTGAACCTGCACCTTGGAGAAGGTGAGAATAACGCGGCTGGAGGTCGGCTGACCGAAGGCGGTTGCCGGATTAAACGTAGTGAAGATCAGCATGTTCTTCAGTTGTGGAAGAATCGCTTGCGCGTCCTCCGGAGCGGAAAGTACGCGGTAATCCAGCACGCGGCCATCGGGGCCAACGTAGGCTTCCACTACCAGAGAATCCGTATTCGCCACGCCCATCGACAACTCGAACGGAGTTGACTTCAGTTCGGCCGGAGTGTACAGCATGGTGGGCACGTCATTGGAGGCGCGTACTTGTGCCGGATAAAGAAAGCTGATCAGCACTCCAAAGATAATTAGGGTGGTAACCAGGCCGAACGTGGCCGGGACCATGGTGGCGTTGAAGGCATTTTCCCACCTCACCCGTAGCCTTTCCCAGCGCGAACGCCCGGAGTTGGCGAGTTCCTGCGAAAGCGCCACCCGCAGCTTCAAGGCGAGGTCCGGCGGAGCTGGCTGCCTGCCCAACGCGCCAACCAGAGACTGCGTGCGTTGAACCGAGACAAAGCGCGCGGCACATTCCACGCAGGCGCGCAGGTGTTCATCCATCTGGGCCATCTGACTGCGCGTCACAGCGCCGTCCAGGTAAGACGAAATGAGCCTCTTCGCAACTGAGCACGTCATGGTAGAACCTCAACCTCGCGGCCACCAACCGGACCGCTACGCCGTCTGTTCTCACGGCTCTCGCCCGCTTCCATTCCGAACGCCGGCAAATGTCTCTCCAGGCGTTTGCGTAATGCCTCACGCCCGCGAACCAGCCTGGACTTCACCGTCCCCATCGAGATCTGCATCACCTCGGCAATTTGCTCGTAGGAAAGTTCCTCGACGTCGCGCAGGATCACGGTCGTGCGATACGGTTCGGGCAAGGCCCTCAGCTCCGTTTCCACCCGCTCCCGCAATTCGTCCTCGAAGACGTTCTGCAACGGCGATTTGCCTTCGTCCACCAGCGTGTCTTTCATGGCGGACAGGCGGCTCCCTTCTTCGCGCTCGGAATCAGCCTCAATCGAGGTCTCGCGAAACTTATGACGAAACCACCAGCGCCGGCGGTTCGAAGCCTCATGTAAGGCGATGCGGTAGATCCACGTCTTCAAGCTGGAATCGGCATTGAAGCTCTTGATTCCGCGAAAAACTTTGAGGAAGACTTCCTGGGTGGTATCGGCGGCGTCGGAAGGGTCTTCGAGGACCCGGTAAACCAGACTGTAAACGGGCTGGTTGTAATGTGCGATGAGCCAGGAAAAAGCCGCTTCCGATCCGGCCTTTAGTTCGGCCACAACGGAGGCTTCTTCGGTGCGGAATCCAATCGCACTTGCCAGGTCACTCAATGTTGTTGCTCCCGCCACGGGCGGCACCTCAATGATAAATACTTTCGCGACCTGCAACAACCAACTACGACACCACTCGACGCGTTAACACTGCGACTCGTCCCGTTCCAGAGACACGTCGCTCAGGACATGCGCCCACGGCGTCGTCCAGCACAGGACTACTTGGGTTAGACCCCATGCAGAGACGGAAAGTTCCCGGGAAGTCGGCGAGGGGGATACACCTAGGTGCCAGAGATGCCGCTACTGCTGTTTCGTGACAGGTGCCGAACTACCGCCCGCGGGACCCTGCCCAGAACCTGAGCTGTCAGTACTCTTGGTCGAGGGGTTCGGCTTCTTCTTGTGACTGGCCGACGTCTTCGCTGGCGCAGTGTCGTCGACGATCACTTTCTTGGGAGGACTGGATGCCGCCGACTGCTGCTTCAACGTACGGACCTGCGTCCTCAGCTGATTCAACTCCGACTGAGTCGAAGCCGTAAGTTTTTCCAATTCGTCGCCCAGATCGCGCCGCACGGAGTCAATCACCCCAAGCTGCCGCGCCAGCGAATCGTAATCGCTCCGCGGACCGAACGCCCCCGCCGATTCGGTCAACGACGCGAACACGTCATAAAGAGCACTGAGATTGCGATACAGCTTGAACTCCGCACTCACGTCCAGCGGGGCGGCTCGGACATTGGCGATCAGGGCCGGCAAAGCCGTGGTCAGGTTTCGCTGGACGGAGTCGGCATTGGCTTGCGCCTGCTGCTTGGAACTGCTGTCCGCCTTCCACTTCTCGATGCGCATGTGTCCAAGATCGAGATTTGACTGCGCTGCCGCCGCCTGCAGGCGATCCAAATCCGCGAAGATCGGTGCGGTTGACGCACTGCTGGCGGCCGCGCTGCTGGGTGCAAGCGCAGGCGCGGTGGCCGGCTGTCCCACTGACATTGAACTTAGAGAAAACAGAAATAATAGATTTCGAGCGGTTCTCATCGTGTTCCTCAGAAAACGTTGCGAGCGCATGAGCAACAGACGAGGTGGACCTATAGTTTAACCTGAAATCCACAGATTCGTTGGATGCAATGCCTTACCAACCTCCGGTAAACCGACCGCGGATTCGGAAGCGCTTCAGTGGTTGTCTGTATAATCTTGGATTTGCACACGTCATCCTAGGAGGCCTGCTTGCAACAGGCGGAGATTGGCATTATCGGCGGCAGCGGATTGTATTCCATGCCGGGATTCAGCGACGTCCATGAAGTGTCGCTGGAGACCCCATTTGGCGCGCCTTCCGATCCCTATGTGCTTGGGACCCTCGCAGGTCGCAAGGTCGCCTTTCTGTCGCGTCATGGCCGCGGGCATCGTTTCATGCCAACCGAGATCAACTATCGCGCCAACATTCACGGCTTCAAACAGCTTGGCGTGGAGCGAGTGCTTTCGCTCTCAGCTGTCGGCTCGCTGAAGGAAGAGCATCACCCGCTCGACTTCGTCATTCCCAATCAGTTTGTCGATCGGACGCGCCATCGCGTCGACACCTTCTTTGGCGATGGCTTGGTCGTCCATATCGGCTTTGGCGAGCCCATCTGCGGCGAAGTGGCAAATGTTGCTGTCGAAGCCTGCCGGCGCGCCGGCGTCAACGTCAAATCCGGTGGCACCTACCTCAACATGGAAGGTCCACAGTTTTCCACCAAGGCGGAATCCAATCTGTACCGCAGCTGGGGCCTGGACGTCATCGGGATGACCAACCTTACCGAGGCACGGCTGGCGCGCGAAGCGGAACTCTGTTATGCCACGGTAGCAATGGTCACCGACTACGATTGCTGGCACGAGACGCACGATGCCGTATCTGTTGACCAGATTGTTGCCGTGCTGCTCAAGAACGCCGAGCATGCATGCAGTGTGGTTCGCGAGGCAGTTGCCGCGATGCCGAAGACGCCCGGATGCAAGTGCGGCTCAGCGCTGAAGAATGCCATCCTCACGCAGAAGAACACGGTGCCGGCAGCCACTCTCGATCGGCTGCGCCTGCTGGTTGGTAAGTACTTCGATTCCGAGCAGAAAGCGGGAACATAGCTCTTGTCCATTTTGGTCGTTGGTTCGGTTGCATTCGATACCCTGAAAACCCCTTACGGCGAGCGCCAAAAAATTCTGGGCGGCGCCGCTACTTACTTTTCGCTTTCGGCCAGCTATTTTGCTGGCGTGCGCGTGGTGGCCGTCGTGGGCGAGGACTTCACGCCTGAAAACGAAGCCGTGATGAATAAGCGCGGCGTCGACACTCGCGGCATCCAGCACGCGAAAGGGAAGACTTTCCACTGGACGGGCGAGTACGGCGAGAACCTCAACGAGGCGAAAACACTCAGCACCGAGCTCAACGTCTTCGAGGCTTTCGAGCCGTCGATTCCGGCGGAGTATCACAACTCCGATTTCCTTTTCCTCGCCAATATTGACCCCGTGTTGCAAACCCGCGTCCGCGACGCGATGCAGAATGTACAGCTGGTCGGCGGCGATACGATGAACTATTGGATTAGCGGCCATCGGCAGAACTTGGACAAGATGCTGAAGCGCGTCGACGTGCTGCTGATCAATGATGGCGAAGCCAAGATGCTGGCCGGCGACAACAGCTTGCCGCGTGCTGCTCGTAAAGTCATGGAAATGGGCCCGCGCGCCCTCGTCATCAAGCATGGCGAGTACGGCGCGACCATCTTCTTCCGCGACGGCGAGTTTGCCGGGGGACATCATCCCTTCCGCGCTCCCGCCATGCCGCTGGACGAGGTACGCGATCCCACCGGCGCCGGCGACAGCTTCGCCGGTGGCTTCATGGGATACATCGCGTCACAAGGCGAGGTCAATCGCCGGGTGCTGAAACATGCCATGTTTTACGGCGGCGTCATGGGATCGTTCGCCGTCGAACGCTTCGGTACGGAACGGTTGCAATCGCTCACTCGCGACGAAATCGACGACCGCTTCAACATCTTTCGCGAGCTGACCCATTTGGACTGAGAGGCGATGGGCTTTTGTGAAGCGCGCTGATAGGGCCGTTTTCCAGCAGCGATTCCGGCAGCAGCGCGCAGAGAGCCGCTTTGCCATGCTGCTCGCGGTGCTGTCCGTTGCGGCACTGCTCTATTACTACGCTCATCAGCAACTTCTGCTTTACGGCGACGCCGTCGCCCATCTGAACATCGCGCGACGCGTTGTCGACAATCGCCATCCACTCGAATTCTATGGCCAGCTTGGCACCGTATGGCTTCCGCTGCAGCACATTGCCATGCTCCCGTTCGTCTGGGTGAATACGCTCTGGCGGAGCGGCATTGCCGGCGCGATCCCTGGCATGGTTGCCTTCGTCCTCGGGACGCTCGGCATCTTCCGGTTGGTAAGTGCTCGCGCCGGGGTGTTCCCTGGGTACTTTGCCGCTGCCATCTATGCGCTCAACCCCAATCTGCTCTATATGCAGACCACGGCGATGAACGAGCCCATCTTTCTGGCCTTCTTCATCTGGGCGCTGGTTTATCTTGACGAGTTTCTTCGCGCTACGGCTTCGAAAGTCAACGACTCCGTGGCTTCGGCTGAAATGAAGCCGCGGCGCGCTCTGGAATACTGCGGCATTGTTATGGCCGGAGGAGCCTTCACCCGCTACGACGGGTGGTTTGCTGCGGCCATCTTCGGCGTCATCTTGACATGGGCGTTCCTCGGCTGGCGCCGGCGCATAACCGATCCGCGTCTTCGTAGAGCAGCCACCAAGTCGTTTCTGGAAGTCCTGCTGCTCAACGCTCTGGTGCCCGTCTACTGGCTGATTTACACCTGGGCTGTTTCCGGAAATGCTCTCGACTTCGCTACCGGCCCGTACTCGGCGAAAGCCATCGCTCTGCGATCCACCGCCCAAGGAACGCCGCCCTATCCCGGGCAGCATGACGTCGTCACCGCCGCTCTTTACTTTCTGAAGGCCGCTCAACTCAATATGGGAGCGCCGCTATGGGGCCTCGTGCTGCTGGCGCTGACTTTACTCGGCACAGCCCTCGCCGTGTGGCGCTTTCGGCGCTATGGGATTCTTCTGCTGCTGTGGCTGCCGCTGGATTTCTATGGTCTGTCGATCGCTTATGGCAGCGTACCAATCTACATTCCAGTCTGGTATCCGTTTTCGTATTACAACGTGCGTTACGGATTAGAGCTGCTGCCGGTGTTCGCGGCCTTCCTCGCCATTCTGGCTGGCTATGCTGCTGAGAAATCGAACACCACGCCTGTGCGAGTCGCTGGATGGGCCGCGTTGATCGCATTGGTTGGCGCGAGCTATGTTTCCGCGTATGCCGGTTCGCCCATTACGTTGCGCGAAGCCAGCGTCAACTCGCGGGGCCGTATAGCACTGGAACAAGGGCTGGCCAATGTGCTGGCCCAGATGCCGTCGTCTGCAACGCTGCTGATGTACGAAGCCGAGCACGCCGGAGCGCTTCGGCTGGCAGGCATTCCGCTGCGTCATGTTATCTCTGAGGCGGAGCATCCCGACTGGGAATGGGCGCAGGTTGACCCGGCCCACCATGCCGACTATGTCATAGCCTGCCAGGGCGATCCGGTTTGGACGGCGGTGCGACACCATCGCGCGGAGTTTACCCAAGTGTTCTCGATCACCGCGCCCGGCCAATCGAACTGCATGGTTTACAAACCAAAGGCCGCGGGCGGTTCAGAATCCATTCAATAAACCTGTGCCTTCGAATGCAGCCCAATATCCCGCTCCGCCTTTGCTACAATCCGCGCAGCGCGACCTGATATGGCTAGCATCCCATTCGTAAAGGCGACGGCCTGTGGCAACGACTTTCTGATCATCGATTTCGCCCACGCCCCCAGTGATATTCATTCGTTCACTCGGCGCATTTGCGATCGCCACAACGGCGTAGGCGCCGATGGTGTGGAGTGGGTGCTGCCCGCCAAGGACGCCGACCTGCGCGTTCGCCTGCTGAACTCCGATGGATCGGAGGCAGAGATCTCGGGCAATGGTACGCGCTGTGTTGCGGCATGGTATTGCGCGGAAAATCATCGCAGCTCGGTGGTGATCCGCACCGGCGCTGGCCTCAAAACCTGCGAGCTCAAGGCGCATGATGGAAATGATTTTGAGTTCCGCAGCTCCATGGGCGCGCCCGAGGTTGGCGACGAATTTCCCATCAAGTTCACCTATGGGGAAATCTCGGGCACGCCGGTTTCAATGGGCAATCCACACTACGTTGTGTTTGTTCCGCAATTCGAGTTGGGTTGGCAGGCCGTGGCTGAGCAGATCTCCAGGCATCACGACTTCAAGCACGGAATGAACGTCGAGTTGGTGAAGGTTCTGGACCCAGGCGAGATCGAGGTCCGCTTCTGCGAACGTGGCGTGGGCGAGACCATGTCGTCCGGCACAGGGTCATGCGCTGCCGCCGTCGCCTCGATTTACTCTGGCAAGGCGAAGTCGCCCGTGCGAGTTCTCGCTCCCGGCGGTATGCAAACCGTGGAATGGAACGATGAAGTGTTTCTGACTGGGCCCGCAACCTTGCTCTGTCGCGGCGAGGTTTTCATTTAAGATTAGCGCTCCACATGACTCAAACCGGCCAATCCCATCGCGTCCTTCCGCCTGCCCTGAAGTCCGGCGATACAGTGGGCATCATCGCTCCGGCCAGCGGGTTCCGTCGCGATGATCTGGAAGCAGGTTGCGCCGAATTGCTACGACTGGGATTGCGACCGTTCTATCTGCCTTCGATCTTTGAGCGCCAACTATACTTCGCTGGATCCGTGCAGCGTCGCGTAGACGAGTTGCACGAGATGTTCTCGCGGCCTGAGGTGAAAGCGATTTTTTGCGCCCGCGGAGGTTATGGTTGCAATTACCTGCTACCGCATCTCGATCTGGAGTTAATCCGCGCGAACCCCAAGATATTCGCCGGCTGCAGCGACGTGACCACGCTTCTCACTTACCTCTGCGATGCGGCAGCACTGGTGACCTTCCACGCGCCCATGGTTGCAGGCGACCTGGCTCGGCCCGGCGGTTTTGACGAGGCGAGTTGGCTCAAGGCGCTTTCCTCGGGAGAAGCCTGTCAGCGAGAGTTCAGCGCCGAGGAGGTACAGCCTCTGGCGGAAGGAACCGCGGCGGGTGTGCTCTACGGCGGCTGTTTATCGCTGTTGTGCGCGTCGCTCGGAACGCCCTATGAGATTCGCACCCGAGGCACTATCCTCTTTCTTGAAGATCGGGCTGAGCGGCCATATCGCATCGATCGCATGTTGATGCAGTTGAAACTGGCAGGCAAGTTTGAGGGCGTGCAGGGAATCGTGTTCGGCGAGATGATCGACTGTGGCGAGCCCGGCGCCCTGGATTACACGCTGCAGAACGTCGTGATGAGCATTCTGGCCGAGCTGCAGATTCCGATAGCGTTTGGGCTAAAGTCCGGCCATGTCTCCAGCGGGAGCATCACGTTGCCTTTCGGGGTGCGGGCAAAGCTCACGGTTGGAGAGGCTGTTGGGCTGAGGTATGAGTCGCCAGTGCAGGGCGAGCGTCATCTTGACCGAGGACTTTAGTCGGAGCGGCGGGATCTGCGTTTCGACACGTATTCAATGAAGCCAAAACATGTCCACCTGATCGGCATTTGTGGCACCGCGATGGCGTCGCTTGCGGGGATGCTTAAGCAGCGCGGTCTTCAGGTTACTGGCTCTGACGCTGCGGCATATCCCCCAATGTCAGACTTTCTGGCCTCGCTCGGTATTTCCATCTTGCAGCCTTTCAGCCAGGCTAACCTGCAGGCGCGGCCTGACTTGGTTGTCGTGGGCAATGCTATTTCGCGAGGTAACGTCGAGTTGGAATTTGTCCTCGACCAGCGCATTCCCTTCCAGTCCTTGCCGCGGGTCCTGCACGATGAGTTCCTGTTAGACAAGGAGCGTTTGGTCGTTGCCGGGACGCACGGTAAGACGACAACCTCGTCCATGTTGGCGTGGATCTTTCAGCACACCGGACGCGCCCCCAGCTTCCTGATTGGGGGAATCCCCGAAAACTTCGGCAGTTCGTTCGCCCTGGGATCAGGACATGACTTTATTCTGGAGGGCGACGAATACGACACTGCATTCTTCGACAAAGGACCGAAGTTCCTCCACTATTTTCCCGACGCGGTGATTCTTACCTCGGTTGAGTTCGATCACGCCGACATATACAAGAACCTCGACGAAGTGAAGACGGCATTCAAGCGCCTGGTCAACCTGGTCCCGCGCCG